>Ga0214472_10004467_pt1 | contig 14775 bp, 12 predicted proteins | sample RVTome_6_FD_207662 | JGI IMG/M metagenome (GOLD analysis project Ga0214472, IMG submission 207662) | Soil microbial communities from uranium-contaminated site in the Upper Colorado River Basin, Wyoming, United States - RVT140D175 | ecosystem: Environmental > Terrestrial > Soil > Contaminated >...
CTCGAGCGGTGTAGGGAAGCCGTCACCGCCGTTGACGAGGGTGACACCCGCCGCGCCCGCGAGTAGCTCCACGGCCTCGGCCTTGGTGACCGGCCGCCCGAACTCGAGGTTCGCGCTCATCGCGTGCCCGACGTAGACGGGCACGCGCACGCACGTGGCGCTGACGCGCAGGTCGGGGGCGTGGAGGATCTTGCGCGACTCGTGGACGAGCTTCCACTCCTCCGACGTGTAGCCCGCGTCCTTGACCGAGCCTGCGAGCGGGATCACGTTGCCCGCGATCGGCTTCGACCACACCTCGCTCTCCGCGACGGGATCGGTGCGCGTCCCCGCGCGGCGGAGCTCCTCGACGTGCCCGTCGAGCTTCGTCCACTGCGCGTCGAGCTCGTGCATGCCGACCTGCCCCGCGCCCGAGACCGACTGGTACGTCGACACGACCATACGCTCGAGGTTCGCGGCGCGGTGCAGCGGCGCGAGCGCGGTGACGAGCACCATCGTCGTGCAGTTCGGACACGACGCGATTCCCTTCGGCAGCGTGCGCAGGTCGCCGGGGTTGATCTCGGCGACGACGAGTGGCACGTCGGGATCCATGCGGAACGCGGCCGAGTTGTCGACGACGCGCGCGCCGGCGGCGGCTGCGACTGGAGCCCACTCGAGCGCGAGCGGGTCGTCGACGTCGACGATCACGAGGTCGAGCCCGTCGAAGCAGCCGGGGCGGAGCACCTCGCACTCGACGGTGCGCTCACCGAACGGCAGCTTGCGGCCCTCCGAACGCGGTGATGCGTACGCGCGCAGCTCTGCGACGGGAAAGGCGCGCTCGTCGAGGATGCGAAGCATCTCCTCGCCGACCAGGCCCGTCGCACCGATCACACCGACGTTCACGCCCATCTCACGCCGCTCCCAGCTCGAACGCGGCGTGCAGCGAACGCACCGCGCGCTCCACGTCTGATTCGGAGATCACGCACGAGATCCGGATCGTCGAGGTGCTGATCATCTCGATGTTCACACCCTCGTTCGAGAGCACCTCGAACATCTTGGCGGCGACGCCCGGGTGCGTCTTCATGCCCGCGCCGACGAGCGACACGCGCCCGATCGAGTCGTCGCTGCGGAACCCGGACGCCTCCGTCTCGACGACGACCTTCTCCATCACGACCGACGCGCGCGGCACGTCGTCGCGCGGGATCGTGAACGAGATGTCGGTGTGGCCGGCCGTCGACACGTTCTGCACGATCATGTCGACGTTCACGCCTTCCTCGGCGAGCGAACGGAACACGGTGGCCGCGATGCCGGGCCGGTCGGGGACCTGTTCGATCGTGACCTTGGCTTCCGACGTGTCGTGGGTGACGCCGGAGATGATGGCGTTCTCCATCGCGGGATCCTCCTCGGTGACCCAGGTGCCGGGCGCCCAGGTGAAGCTCGAACGCACGTGCACCCGTACGCCGTGGTTGCGCGCGAACTCGACGGACCGCAGCGCGAGGACACGGCCGCCGGTCGCCGCGAGATCGAGCATCTCGTCGAACGACACGTGCGGCAGCTTGCGCGCTTCGGGAACGATGCGCGGGTCGGCGGTGTACACGCCTTCCACGTCGGTGTAGATCTCGCACACGTCGGCGCCGAGCGCGGCCGCGAGCGCCACCGCCGTGGTGTCGGAGCCCCCGCGGCCGAGCGTGGTGATGTCGCGCGCGGTGGACACGCCCTGGAAGCCGGCCACGATCGCGACCTGTCCGGCCGAAAGCGCCTCGCGGATCCGATCGGCACGGACCTCGAGGATCTTCGCCTTGCCGTGCTCGGTGTCGGTGAGGATCCCGGCCTGCGATCCGGTGAACGAGACCGCGGGTATGCCGAGACTCTCGACCGCCATGCACAACAGCGCCATCGAGATCCGCTCGCCGGCGGTGAGCAACATGTCGAGCTCGCGCCCGCGGGGCAGCGTCGCGACATCGGTGGCGAGCCGAAGCAGGTCGTCGGTGGTCTTGCCCATCGCGGAGACGACCACGACGACGTCGTTGCCCTCGCGGCGGGTACGGACGATGTGATCGGCGACGGCCCGGACGCGATCGGGGTCGCCGACGGACGTGCCGCCGTACTTCTGCACCAACAGGGTCACGCCGACCCACGGTACCAGTGGGTCCGTTCCGTTCCGGTCGCCATTTCACCCTGGTGACGGGCGCGCGCACGCCTCCCCGTACACTCCCCCGCCGTGGCCAACTCCGACAAGCGTCAACGCCAGAAGGACAACGCCCGCGCCGCTCGCGAGGCACGCGAGGCCGCGCAGAAGCGCTCCCGCCGCAACAAGGCGATCATCCGCCTGCTCGTCGCCGCCGTGCTCGTCGCCGCGATCGCCGGCATCGTCGCCCTCGTGAGCGACGACGAAGGCGACGATGTCGCGGCCGACACCTCCACCACGGTTGCGACGGAGGACACGACGACCACCACCACCGGGCTCCCGGAGCTCGTCCCGACCGAGTGCACCGACGACGAGCCCGAGGACGTCGCCGATCGTCCGACGTTCGACGCCGAGCCCGAGATGACGATCGACGCGACGAAGTCCTACACCGCGACCATCACCACTTCGTGCGGTGAGATCGTCGCCGAGCTCGACGCCGCAAACGCGCCGGTCGCCACCAACAACTTCGTGTTCCTCGCGCGCGAAGGCCTCTACGACGGTCTGACGTGGCACCGCGTCGTGCCCGACTTCGTGATCCAGGGCGGCGACCCGGCCGGGGACGGGACCGGCGGCGTCGACTACAGCGTCGCCGGCGAAGTGCCCTCCGACAACTACCCGTACGGGTCGCTTGCCGCCGCGAAGGCACCAGATGAACCGCCGGGGACGATGGGCTCGCAGTTCTTCGTAGTGACGGGCCCCAACGGCACGACCCTCCCGAACGAGTACGCCCGCTTCGGGTCGGTCACGGCGGGGTTCGACGTGGCGAGGACGCTCGAGTCGTTCGCCGACGTGAGCAACCCTGAGCAGCGGCCGAGCCGGCCGCTCTACATCTTCAGCGTCGAGATCACCGAGTCCTGAACCGTCTCCGGCTGCGCGTCACGGCGATAGAGCGTGACGACGCCCGGTCCGGTTGCGCGCCATTCCCCACCCGGTGCGCGTACGAGCGCGGTGTGCTCGTCGACACCGGCGAGCACCGCGTCGCGCGGCAGCAGCTCCAGCGAACGTTCGCGCAGGTGCTGCGCAGCGGAGCCGTGGTACGGGAACACCGCGAGCCCCGAGACGACACCGAGTCCGACCGTGTACGCGCCGCCGCGTGGATCGACCATCGGATCGCACAGCACCGTCGCACCCGCACCCGAGGCGGCGAGCACCGCGCCGCCGCGGTACGCCGCGACCATCGCGTCGAACAACGGTGAGCCCTTGAGCACCGACCGCAGGTGCAGCGGCGATCCGTCGGCGACGTAGAGGAATGACGCGTCGCGCACCCGCCGGAGAAGTGCGTCGGCCTCACCGTCGCGTCGGTGCAGCACCGGGATCTCGACGACACTGGCCCCCAACGTCTCGAACCACGCCCGCGCCCGCTCGACCACCGCGGCCGCGCCCTCGAAGGCAGCGGCCGTCGGTAGCACGCACACCTCGGTGGAGCTGCTCGCCGCGAGCAACGACTCGTCGAGCGCACGCGAGGACACGCTCCACTCGCCGCCGCCGACGAGGGCGAGCGTCCCGGCGGTCTTGCGGCCGGGGCTCACGGAGCAGGCTCGGGGACGGCGACGATCGGCACGAGCACTTGCTAGCGCATCTCCGCACTGGAGTCCGGCAACTACCCGTCGGTAACCTGACCGGTCTCACTGCAGAGGAGTCGCAATGACGATCAAGCGCGTGGGCATCATCGGGTCCGGGATCATGGGCTCGGGCATCGCGGAGGTCGCCGGGAAGGCCGGCTTCGAGGTCGTGCTGCGCAGCCGCTCCCAGGCGAGCGCCGATGCGATGGTCGCCGGCCTCGAGAAGTCGCTCGCCAAGCAGGTCGAGCGCGGAAAGCTCGACGACGCCGACCGCGCCGCCACCCTCGGGCGAGTCCGCGCGGTGAGCGACCTCGGCGAGCTCGCCGAGTGCGACCTCGTGATCGAGTCGATCGTCGAGGACCTGCCGACGAAGAAGCACCTCTTCAACGAGCTCGACCGGATCTGCGGCGACGGCGCGATCCTCGCCACGAACACCTCGACGCTGCCGGTCGTCGAGATGGCGATGGAGACGGGTCGCCCCGACCGGGTGTGCGGGATCCACTTCTTCAACCCCGCGCCGATGATGTCGCTGGTCGAGATCGTGCGCGCGATCACCTCCTCCGACGAGACGATCGACGCGGCGCGCGCGTTCGCGGAGACGTGCGGCAAGCGGCCCGTCCTCGTGAAGGACCAGGCCGGCTTCATCGTGAACGCGCTGCTGTTCCCGTATCTCAACAACGCGGTGCGCCTCTTCGACGCCGGCGTCGCGACCCGAGACGACATCGACGAGGCGATGAAGGGCGGCTGCAACTTCCCGATGGGGCCGCTCGCGCTCCTCGACCTCGTCGGGCTCGACACGAGCCTCGCGATCCTCGAGGCGCTCTACGCCGAGTTCAAGGACCCCAACTACGCACCCGCACCACTGCTGCGCCGCATGGTCAGCGCGGAGCGGTTGGGCCGCAAGACCGCCTTCGGGTTCTACGACTACCGCAAGTAGCCGCACCGCCAAGGGCGGCTGGCGCGCGGACTCGCCTTTGGGCGCACGGCCCCGAAGGGGGAGAATGGCCTCGTGACGCAGCGTGATCGCCCCTGGATGATCCGGACGTACTCCGGGCACTCGTCCGCGCGCGCGTCGAACGAGCTCTACCGCACGAACCTCGCCAAGGGTCAGACCGGCCTGTCGGTTGCCTTCGACTTGCCGACCCAGACCGGTTACGACCCCGACCATCCGCTCGCCCGCGGAGAGGTCGGCAAGGTCGGTGTCTCGATCGCTCACAAGGGCGACATGCACGCGCTCTTCGACGGCATCCCGCTCGACGAGATGAACACGTCGATGACGATCAACGCCACCGCGATGTGGCTGCTCGGGATGTACCTCGCACTCGCCGACGAGCAGGGCATCGCGCACGGCGCGCTCGGCGGGACGACGCAGAACGACATCTTGAAGGAGTACCTGTCGCGCGGCACGTACATCTTCCCGCCCGATGCGTCGCGTCGCCTCACGGTCGATGTCATCGCGTACACGGTCCGCAACGTGCCGAAGTGGAACCCCATCAACGTGTGCCCGTACCACCTGCAGGAGGCAGGGGCGACGCCGGTGCAGGAGGTCGCGTACGGGTTGGCGAACGCGATCGCGGTGCTCGACGCGGTGCGCGACTCCGGTCAGGTGCCCGACGACGAGTTCGATGAAGTCGTCGGACGCATCTCGTTCTTCATCGACGCGGGGGTCCGCTTCGTCGAAGAGACGTGCAAGATGCGGGCGTTCACCGAGCTGTGGGACCGCATCACGCGCGAGCGCTACGGCGTGCGCGACGACAAGCTCCGTCGCTTCCGCTACGGCATGCAGGTGAACTCGCTCGGCCTCACGGAGGCGCAACCCGAGAACAACGTGCAACGCATCGTCCTCGAGATGCTGGGCGTCACGCTCTCGAAGTCGGCGCGCGCCCGAGCGATCCAGCTGCCGTGCTGGAACGAGGCGCTGGGCCTCCCGACCCCGTGGGACCAGCAGTGGTCGCTGCGGATCCAACAAGTGCTCGCCTACGAGTCGGACCTCCTCGAGTACGACGACCTGTTCGACGGCTCCAAGGTGATCGAAGCCAAGACGCGCGAGATCGCCGACGCGGCCGACGCCGAGCTGCAGTGGGTCCTCGACGGTGGCGGCTCGTTCGAGATGATCGACGACATCAAGGGCCGGCTCGTGCAGAGCCACGCGGAGCGCGTCCGCCGCATCGAGAGCGGCGACCTCACTGTCGTCGGCGTGAACTCCTTCACGGAGACCGAGCCGTCGCCGCTCGCCGCCAGCGCGCAGCGGGGTGGGATCGTGACGATCGACCCCGAGGCCGAGCGCGAACAGATCGAGGCGGTCGCACGATGGCGCGAGGCGCGCGACCAACGCGCCTTCGACGCGGCGCGGGCGCGCCTGCGCGACACCGCGTCGACGAACGAGAACCTGCTGCCCGCGACGATCGCGCTCGCGAAGGCGGGTGGCACGGTCGGCGAGTGGGCGGGTGCGCTGCGCGAGGTGTTCGGTGAGTACCGCGCGCCGACTGGCGTGGGCGCGGTCGCAGCGACGGTCAACGACGACCTGCGCGACACCCGGGAGCGCATCCAGCAGTCGGGCCGTTCGGTGCGCCTGCTGGTCGGCAAGCCCGGACTCGACGGACACTCCAATGGGGCGGAGCAGATCGCGGTCGCCGCTCGCGACGCCGGCATGGAGGTCGTCTACCAAGGGATCCGCCTCACGCCCGAGGAGATCGCGGCGGCCGCCCGCGACGAGGACGTCGACGTGGTGGGCCTCTCGATCCTCTCCGGGTCCCACCTCGCCCTGGTCCCGGCGACGATCCAGCGCCTGCGGGAGGCCGGGGTCGACGTGCCGGTCGTCGTGGGCGGGATCATCCCCGAAGGCGATCGGGCCGCGCTCGAGGCCGCCGGGGTCGCTCGCGTCTACACGCCGAAGGACTTCCAGCTGGGCCGGATCATGGCCGAGGTCGCCGAACTGGCCCTGGGCGGGACGAATTCCGGCAACTCCGGGCCTCAGGGCGGGGGTGGAACCGGCCGATGAGGACTTCGATGCACGACCGTCGACTCCTCCTGGCCGTCGCGAGCTCCATCGGCGCGCTCGCCGCGGGCGTCGCCGCGGTCGTCGCCGACGCCGCGGTGCTCGGTGTGGTCGCGGGCTCGTTCGGCGTCGTCGCCGGGACCGCGGGCGTCACGCTCGCGGGCCGGGCCCGTCACGCCGAAGACCTGCTGCGCACCTCACGGCGCGACGTCGACCGTCTCCACCGTGAGCTCGACGCCGTCGCTGCGATCCTCGAAGAGGAAGCCACCCGGCGCAGCGCGGTCCCCAACCCGGTCGACGAAGAGCTCGGTTCGGCCGAGCAGGCGTTCGATCCCGTCACCGGCCTCTACGACGAGCGCTTCTTCCCGGTGCTCGTCCAGCAGCAGGTGGCCGCGGCGCGACGCTCGCTGCGCCCGGTGTCCGTCGTGATCTTCGAGATCGACGGGATGCACGACTCGATCGGTGACACACGCTCACAAGCGCTCGGCGTGATCGGCGACGTGGTCCGGCGCACGCTGCGCGAGAGCGACAGTGCGTGCCGCATCGGCGATCACATGATCGGCGCGATCCTCGAGGACACCCCCGAAGCCGGCGCCGTGTGGGCGGCCGAGCGGGTGCGCGGCACGCTGCTCGCGAGCCCCGTGGGCGACTCACTCACCCTCTCGGCCGGCGTGGCCTGCTATCCCACCCACGCACTCGGCGCCGCGGAGCTCGTCACTCAAGCCGGACGCGCGCTCGAAGAAGCCCGCTCCCGCGGCCGCGACCGCGTCGAGCTCGCCCCCGAGCAGTAACCAACGCGAGCTCAGGCGTAGAGCGCGTCGATCTCCTCGGCGTACTTCGTGTGCACGCCGCGGCGCTTCAGCTTCATCGTCGGCGTGAGCTCTTCGGAGTCGGGAAGCCACTCGGCGTGCAGGATCGTGTAGCGCTTGATGCGCTCCGCCTGCGAGAACCGCTGGTTCGCCTCCTGCACCTCGTTCTCCACCTCAGAGCGCACGTCGGCGTGCTCGGAGAGCTCGGCCAATGTCGCCGCCTCGATGCCACGAGCCTTCGCCCACGCGGGCGCGACCTCTGCGTCGAGCACGACCAGTGCGGAGATGAACGGCCGGTTGTCGCCGATCACACAGACCTGGCCGATCAAGGCGCCCGCCTTGAGCGCCGCCTCCAGGTTCGCGGGCGAGACGTTCTTGCCGCCCGCGGTGATGATCAGCTCCTTCTTGCGATCGACGATCTTGAGGTAGCCCTCGTCGTCGAGCACACCGATGTCGCCGCTGTGGAACCAACCGTCGTCGTCGAGCACCTCGGCGGTCGTGTCGGGCGCGTTGAGGTAGCCGCGGAAGACGTTGCCGCCCCGACACACCACTTCACCGTCTTGGTCGAGGCGTACTTCGACACCGGGCAGCGCAGGGCCGACCGTACCCACCTTGACCCGGAACGGCGTCCAGGTCATCGGCCCCGAGGTCTCGGAGAGGCCGTACACCTCGGAGAGCGGGAGCCCGAGGCTCCGGAAGAACTTGAGGATCTCGAACGGGATCGGGGCCGCGCCCGTCACCGCGACGACCACCTGGTCCATCCCGATCATGCCGAGCACGCCGTCGAACTGCGGCTTCACCTGCTCCCAGGCACCCGCGAGCGCGTCGGGCAGCTCCTCTCGACGCGCGCCGTGCTCGCTCACCTGCCAGCCGACCTCGAGCGCCTGCGCGAACTGCGCGGCCTTCTCGGGATCCGCGTTGATCGCAGCCTGCAGCGCGGCGTGCGCCTTCTCCCACACGCGCGGTACCGCAAACACCATGTGCGGACGGGTCTGGACGAGGTACGGCACGACCTGTCCGGGATCAGGACACGTCGTCACCTCGTAGCCCGAGTCGATCCCGATGTAGTGGGAGGTCATCCGCTCGGCGATGTGCGCCATCGGCAGGTACGAGACGGCGCGCCAGCCGATGTTGTCGACTTCGAACGCGTCGCGGAACGACTCGATGGTCCACATGATGTTGGCGTGGTCGAGCGTGACTCCCTTCGGGGGCCCGGTGGTACCCGACGTGTAGATGATCGTGGCGAGATCCTCGGGTCGCGAGGTGCCGACCTCGGCGGCGAGGTCGAGCGGGTTCGCCTCGAGCATCGACGTCCACGACACGACGTCGGCGGGTGCACGCCCATCGGGATCTTCGATGACCGCGACCTGGGCGAGGTTCGGCAGCTCCCCCCGCACCTTGAGGACGCGCTCGAGGAAGTCGATGTCCTCGACGATCCCGACCGTGGCACCCGAGTGCTCGACCAGGTACTGCACCTGGTCGGGAGCCGAGGAGTTGTAGATCGAGAACGGGGTGGCCCCGAGGAACAGGGCCGCGACGTCGGCGACGTGGAACTCGGGGCGGTTGCGCATCATCAGGAAGACGCGGTCACCCCGACCCACGCCCAGTGCGCGCAGGGCCCCGGCGATCCGGGCCGCCCGGTCGGCGTACTGGTCCCAGGTGAGCTCTCGCCAGTCGTCGCCGTCCTTCCACCGCAGGGCGGTGTCGGCGCCATGGGCGGCCACGGTCTCGAGGAACCGGACCGGCACGGTCCGGCCGTCGGTACGCGCCGCCAGGTCGGCCCGGATGGAGTCGATCGTCTGCGCCATCGTGGTTCCCCCTTCGTCCCCACGGGTTTCTAGCGCGCCCGGTGGACCGGCGGTAGGGGCGGGCTGTCCACAGGCTTGTCCACAAGGGGGTGGAAAACCTGTGGGCAGCGGTGGAAGACTCCGACGCGAAGCATCCCGAGGAGACCGTTGGGGCGCCCGTCCGGGGTCTCTCTGCTCAACCCTCCTCGGGACGCTTCGCGTCCGGCCACCCGCCCGCCTCGTCGAGTGCGCCGAGGACTTCGTCGGTGTCGGCCCCGAGCGGTCGGCCGGCGTGGCGCAGCGCACCCGGTGTCCGCGTGAACCCCGCGACGAGACCCTGCATCGTCACCCCGTCGACGGTGGAGAACGCGCGTCGAGCCCGGAGGTGCGGATCGCCCAGCGCGTCGCGCATCGCGTAGACCGGAGCGATCGCAGCCTCCGCCGCTTCGAACTCCCCGAGCACGGTGGTCGAGTCGCGGGCTCCGATCCACGACGCGACGACCGCGTCGAGCTCCTCGCGGTGCGTGGCCCGACCTTCGAACGTGGCGAATCGCTCGTCGTCGCCCACACCGAGGAGCGCGAGCACTCGCTGCGCGACGGACTCCGCACTGGTGGAGATCGCGACCCACACGCCGTCGGTGCACCGGTAGGTGCCGCGTGGCACCGAATACGGGATCCCCGCGCCGAGCCGCGGTTGCTCGTAGTCGAGGTGGGCAGCCGCGCTCGGGAGTGCGCCCATGATCTGCAGCATCGACTCGAGCAGGTTCACGTCGATGACCTGACCCTCGCCGGTGCGGTCGCGGTGACGCAGCGCGACCATCGTTGCGAACGCGCCGACGAGCGCGGCGACCTCGTCGGTGAGCGCGATCGGCGGCAGCAGCGGCGGACCATCCGGCTCGCCGTTGATCGCGGCGAACCCACTCATCGCCTCCGCGAGCGTCGCGAAGCCGGGACGCGATGCGTACGGCCCGTCCTGCCCGAACCCGGTGACGCGCAGGACCACCAGACCCGGATTCGCGGCCTGCAGGACGTCGGGGCCGAGGCCGAGCCGCTCCAGCGTCCCCGGACGGAAGTTCTCGACGACGACATCGGCATCGCGGGCGAGCGCGAGGGCCGCGTCGCGGCCCGCATCGGTCTTGAGGTCGAGCACGACCGCGCGCTTGTTCCGCCCGATCAGCTTCCACAGGTAGGAGTCGGGATCCCCCGGCGGGAACCAGCCCATCCGTCGGACGCCGTCGCCCGCCGGGGCTTCGATCTTGATGATGTCGGCACCGAAGTCGGCCAGGTAGCGCGCGCTCCCGGGACCCGCGAGCACGGTCGCGAGATCGATGACGCGCAGTCCCTCGAGCGGCGCGGTCACGAGATCAGTACGAGACCGTGAAGCAGCGCTCGTCGAGCGCGCCGAGCGCGTAGTCGCGATAGGTGCCGGCGAACATGTGTCGCGTCTGCTCGGTCCATGCCATCGCGTCCGCGGCCGCGATCCGGCGCACGATCTGCACGTAGCCACCCTCGTAGAGGCGGTACTCGGCCCATGCGCCGGGATAGTCCTTGACGCACGCGACCTCGACGACCGGGATGCCGCGCGCGGCGGGGAAGCGGCGGACACGGTTGCGGTGGGTGTGTCCGGCGAAGTAGCCGACGATGTTCTCGTGGCGCTCGAACACGGCGCACAGTGCTTCGCTGTCGTCGGGGTTGATGCCGAAGTACGTCTCGTTGCGCGTCGGTGAACCGGGCTCCCACGGGTGATGGTGTCCGAAGACCAGCACCGGGCCCGACGTGTCGTCGGCGACCGCGTCGAGCCACTCGAGCTGGTGGTCGGGGACGTGGCCGCGCTCGAGACGCGGGATCGTGGTGTCGAGGACCGCGAGGCGCGCTCCCGCGACATCCACCGCGAACGGTGCGTGCTCGCTCGCCAGCACCGAGCTGATCGCGGCGTCGTGATTGCCGCGTACGTGGTGCATCCGATCGCCGAGCGCCGCGTACGCAGTGAGGAACCGTTCGTACTCCGTGTCGGTGCCGCGATCGGTGAGGTCGCCCTTCACCACGACGGCGTCCGCGCCGAGCGTTCCGATCTCGGCGATCGCGCCCCGGTTCATCACGTCGGGGTAGGGCTCCTCACCCGGTGCCACCGAGAACACGGGGCCGATCTCCTCCGGCGTCCCGAGCTTGCCGCACTCCGTCTCACCGAAGTGCACATCGTTCACGGTCGCGACGGTGCCGAGCACCCGACCCGACGGTTCGGGGAGCGTCGTGACGTCGGCGGGGAGCAGGACGGATGGTTCCACGCCGTCGACCTCGAGCGAGTACGTCGTGGAGGGCTCGAGTCCGCTGACGCTCAGCACGTGGTAGCGACCGTGGGTGGTCGCCTCGCGGTCGCCGACCCGCGCGGTGACCGATCGGTCGTCGTGGGTGGTGCAGGTCACCACGACCTCGTCGGGCGCGACGGTGAAGAGCTCCGGCTCGCGGATCTCGGGCGCCGGCACCTTCGATCTCCTAGGCGCGGGAGCGCCGGGCGATCCGGCCGCTGAGCCGCCACGGTCCCCGCTGGAGCCCCGCCCGCTGTGCCGAACGGCGCGAGGCATCCACCCACACGGTGAGTCGGTCCGGCTGCGGCGCGGGCGCGGCGGCCCGCCTCCGTGATGCGAGCAGACCGAGCGCGGCCGTGATCGCCGCGAGCTCGGTGTCGGTCGGTTCCGGGCGGATCGACTCGATCCGGAACGGGGGCTGCTCGGCGCTCACAGCGGTCCGTTCCCGTGCTTGCGCGGGGGCAGCTGCTCTCGCTTGGTGCGCAGCACCTGCAACGAGCGCACCAGCACTTCCCGCGTCTCGCGGGGATCGATGACGTCGTCGACGTATCCACGCTCGGCCGCGTTGTACGGGTTCGCGAACCGATCGGTGTACTCCTCGACGAGCTCGACGCGCCGCGCCTCGGGGTCGTCGGCCTGGTCGATGTCGCGGCGGAAGATGATGTTGACCGCGCCCTGCGGACCCATGACCGCGATCTCCGCCGACGGCCACGCGAACGCGAGGTCGGCGCCGATCGACTTCGAATTCATGACGACGTAGGCGCCGCCGTAGCCCTTGCGCGTGATGATCTGCACGCGTGGCACGGTTGCCTCGCAATACGCGTAGAGCAGCTTCGCTCCGTGGCGGATGATGCCGCCGTACTCCTGATCGGTGCCGGGGAGGAAGCCCGGGACGTCGACGAACGTGACGAGCGGGATGTTGAACGCGTCGCACGTGCGCACGAAGCGCGCCGCCTTCTCCGAAGCGTCGATGTCGAGGCATCCCGCGAGCACCTGCGGCTGGTTCCCGACGATCCCCACGACGTACCCGTCGATGCGCGAGAAGCCACAGATGATGTTCATCGCCCAGTGCGGGAACACCTCGAGGAACTCACCGTCGTCGGCGATCTCCTGCACGACCTTCTTCATGTCGTAGGGCTTGTTCGACGAGTCGGGGATCACGTCGAGGAGCGCCTCGCAGCGACGGTCGGGGGCGTCCTCGGGCGCGTAGTACGGCGGGTCCTCGAGGTTGTTCGCAGGGAGGAACGAGAGCAGGTAGCGCACCTGCTCGAGACACTGCTCCTCGTCGTCGGCGACGAACGTCGCAACGCCCGACTTCGACGCGTGTGTCATCGCGCCGCCCAGCTCTTCCTGGGTGACCTCTTCGCCGGTGACGGTCTTCACGACGTCGGGGCCGGTGATGAACATGTGCGACGTGCCCTTCACCATGAAGATGAAGTCGGTCATCGCGGGCGAGTACACCGCGCCACCCGCACACGGGCCGAGGACCACGCTGATCTGCGGCACGACACCGGACGCCTTCACGTTGCGGTAGAAGATCCCGCCATACGAGTCGAGGGAGACGACGCCTTCTTGGATGCGCGCGCCCGCGCCGTCGTTCAGCCCGACGACCGGGGCACCCACCGACTCCGCGAGATCCATGACCTTGTGGATCTTCTCCGCGAACACTTCGCCGAGTGCACCGCCGAACACGGTGAAGTCCTGCGCGAACAGGAACACCTTCTTGCCGTCGACCATGCCCCAGCCGGTGATGACCCCATCGGTGAGCGGCCGGTTGTTCTCGATGCCGAACCCGTAGGCGCGGTGCCGGGCGAGCATGTCGAGCTCGACGAACGTCCCGGCGTCGAGCAGCTTCTCGATGCGCTCGCGGGCGGTGAGCTTGCCCCGCTCGTGCTGCCGCGCGACTGCCTGCTCGCTTCCCGCGTGCCGCGCGTCCTCTCGGAGCTTGAGCAGCTGCTCGATCCGCTCGGTGATCGGGCGGACGGGTACGGGAGCCGGTGTACCGCCATCGGACATGCACTGCAGGCTACTTGCGCCTCCGCAGACCGCTCACCCACCCGGCTACTCCTGGACGAGCTCGATGAGTGTGCCGTACGCGGTCTTCGGGTGGATGAACGCGACGGTGGTGCCACGGCTGCCCGGACGTGGGGCTTCGTCGATCACCTTGTGCCCGTTGCGCTTCACCGAGTCGAGCGCCGCGCCGCAGTCGGCGACGCGGTAGCCGATGTGGTGCAGCCCCTCCCCCTTCTTCTCGAGGTACTTCGCGACCGGCGAGTCGGCGCGGGTGGGGGTGAGCAGCTGGATGTAGGAGTCGGCGACCTTCAACAGCGCCTCTTCGACGCCGTCGCTCTCGACGACCTCCCGGTGCTCGACCTCGCAGCCGAACGTCGAGCGGTAGTAGTCGATCGCGGCCTCGAGGTCGTGCACGGCGATCGCCACGTGGTCGATCTCGGTGAACAGCACATGCCTCCGTTCAGCGCGCGTGGCGGCGGAACAACGTGATCTGATCGACGTGCAGCTCGCGCCGCTCGGGGTCGGTGACACCGAGCCCTTCTTCCGGCGCGAGACAGAGCACACCGACCTTTCCCTCGGCGAGGTTCTGGTGCACCTGCCACGCGGCCTCACCCGTCTGGTCGAGCGGGTACACCTTCGACAGCGTCGGGTGGATGCGACCCTCGCCGACGAGCCGGTTCGCCTCCCATGCTTCGCGGTAGTTCGCGAAGTGGCAGCCCTTCAACGTCTTGAGGTTCATCCAGAGGTAGCGGTTGTCGTACTCGATCATGAACCCCGACGTCGCCGCGCAGGTGATGACCATGCCGCCGCGCTTCGCGACGAACACCGACGCGCCCATCGTCGAGCGACCCGGGTGCTCGAACACGATGTCGACATCGCGACCGATGAGGCTGCGGATCTTCTTGCCGAGGCGCAACCATTCCGTGGGATCCTGGGCGCCGTCGTCCTTCCAGAACTTGTAGCCCTCTTCGCGTCGATCGATGACGTGCTCGCAGCCCATCGCGCGCAACAGGTCAGCACGCTCGGACGACGACACGACCCCGACGGGGACGCCGCCGCCGTTCAGCACGTACTGCACCGCATAGGCGCCGATGCCACCGGTCGCGCCCCACACCAGCACGGCCTGCCCCTGGGTC
>Ga0214472_10004468_pt1 | contig 14774 bp, 11 predicted proteins | sample RVTome_6_FD_207662 | JGI IMG/M metagenome (GOLD analysis project Ga0214472, IMG submission 207662) | Soil microbial communities from uranium-contaminated site in the Upper Colorado River Basin, Wyoming, United States - RVT140D175 | ecosystem: Environmental > Terrestrial > Soil > Contaminated >...
GTCAACTCATCGCATTCGCTGTAATCCCAGCAACGCTTCGATCCATCCGGGGTCTCGACGACGATGTGATTCGAATCGCTCAGGCAGCTCACAACCTCCCCTTCTTCTTTAGTTGAGGGATGGGTCACAAAAGCATCCCGACCACCTTCGGCTTCCTGACAAACAAAGATGAATCTGTCCTTTTTCATACATCCTTCCTTTCCGTCGGCATCAAGAACCTACATACCGACTTGCATCGTTTGATAAATTATAACACTCCTTCTCTCAAGGCCTGCTGTGGTAGCATGCGGCCACTTTAAGCCCCCTTTCCAGGAACCTACGACATGAGCGAAAACACCCCCTCCGATATCCGGCGACTACAGCTCGATGGCCGGGAGATCGTGCTCATCGGCACGGCCCATATTTCCCAGCAGTCCGTGGATATCGTCCGGCAGGCGATCGAAACCGAATCACCGGATTGCGTCTGCGTCGAACTCGACGAGCAGAGGCTTTCGGCCCTTCGCAACCAGAACCGCTGGGAATCCCTGAATCTCATCGAGGTCATCCGCAAGGGGCAGGTCCCTTTCCTGATGGCGAGCCTGGCCCTGGCCTCCTTTCAGAAACGCATGGGGCTGCAGACGGGCGTCAAGCCCGGGGCGGAGCTGGCGGCGGCAGCCGATGAGGCGGAGCTTCGGGGCATGCGCCTGCACCTGGTGGATCGCAACCTGCGCACCACGCTGCTTCGGGCCTGGCGCAAGACGGGCCTGTGGAAGAAGATGACCCTGCTCAGCGCCCTGCTCGCCGGCCTCTTCGAGGACCAGAAGCTCGACGAGGAAGAGCTGGCCAGGCTGCGGCAGACCGACACCCTCTCGGCCATGCTCGAAGAGATGAGCAGCGCCCTGCCCGACACCAAGTCCATCCTGGTGGATGAGCGGGACATCTACATGGCCCACCAGATCCGCGGCTGCGAAGGCAGCAAGATCCTGGCGGTGGTGGGCGCCGCTCATCTGCCCGGCATCATGAAACGCATCCAGGAGGAGATTTCCCCTGAGACCATGGAGGAGATCTCCACCATCCCCCCCAAGCCCCTCCTATCGCGGATCCTGCCCTGGACGCTGCCGGCCGTCGTGCTGGCCCTCTTCGTGTTCGGCTTTTTTTTCGGTAGCAGAGCCGAGGTCCTGAACGCCCTGACTATCTGGATACTGGCCAACGGCGTCCTGGCGGCCCTGGGGACCATGGCGGCCTTCGGGCACCCCCTGACCGTGGTCAGCGCCTTTATCGCCGCCCCCATCACCTCCCTCAACCCCACCATCGGCGCCGGGTTCGTCACCGGCCTGGTTCAGACCTTCGTGGCGGCCCCCACCGTCCGGGACATGGAGCGGGTGGGCGACGATCTGGTCAGCCTCAAGGGGTGGTGGAGCAACCGGCTGGCCCGCGTCATGCTGGTCTTCATCTTCTCCTCCCTGGGGTCGGCCGCCGGAACCTTCCTGGCCCTGGGCTGGCTGAAGGACCTGATCTGAGATCATCGCCTCGCACAGAACGCAAAAAGGGGTTACCGCCTGCAGGCAGTAACCCCTTTTTGCGTTCAATCCCATCCTGCTGCGGCTAGGAGATCTTTCCGATCTCCGCAAGCAGAGCCTGCTCATCCAGGGCTTCGGCCACAACCGTTCCGAATCCCTCCCCCTGCCTGCGCAGCAGATTATAGAGGGGCTTTCGTGACCCGTCCTCCTGCTTGACGCTCTTGCAGGCGAAAATCCCCACCTGGGCAAGCTGGGCCTGGGCGCAGGAATTGGGGCAGCCCGAGAGGGCGAAACTCAGCTTTTTTGCCCCATCCGAGAGGGCCGGCAGCATCGCCCGGGCCAGATCCCGCGTGGGGGCAAGGCCCATGCGGCACTGGTGGCTGCCGGGACAGATGCGCATGAGGATCTGCTGCTCCGGCGAGTCTCCGTCGAAGCCCAAAGCGGCGAGCTCGGCCCGGATGGGCGCTTCGGCTTCTTGAGATTCGGGGAAAAGCGCCACATTCTGCTCGGCGGTCAGCACCAGATAGCCGCCGCCATGGCGTGAAGCGACGGAGCCCAGCTGCCGAAGCGTCGGGGCTTTTATTTCCCCCGCGAACACGACGGCCTCCACCGGCGGGGCACCGGAGCCGGGGGTGAATTGCCGGGGGAAACCTTCCACCAGTTCGTAAACCGGCTGAATCCGGCGCTTCTCCTCCACCAGATCCCGAAGGCTCTGCTGCCCGATGCTCTGGACCACATGCTTGAGGCGCTTGCCCTTGGGAGTCTGCTCCCGGTGGACCTGAACCAGGGCCTCAAGCAAGGGGAGCACCTGATGCTCGGAGAGGCTGCGCTCGTAAAGGAAGCCTTCCATGGGCTCCCGGCCCAGGCCCCCGGCCACCCAGAGATCCCAGGCGGGTGAATCCGAATCCCCCCCCTGCAGCACCAGAGCGGCGTCCTGCATCAGATGGCGGCCTCCCTCCAGGGAGCCCTCCACGGAAATCTTGAACTTCTTGGGCAGCCCTTCGAAGCGGGGATTGCCGGCAAAATGCCGCTGAATCCGGGCCGCCATCAGCTGGACGCTCGCGAACCCCGGGGCAAAACTGGTACCGCAGGAAACGCCGCGCACCGCCCCCCCGCAGGCCCCCCGGGAGGTAAGGCCCACCGACGCCATGGCGCGCCAGATCTCGGGAAGGTCCCGATACTTGAGCCAGTGAAACTCCAGGCTGCAGCGGGTCGTCACATGCAGCATGCCGTTGGAATATTTTTCGGAAATGTCGCAGACCTTGGCGACCTGCTCGGAGGAGAGGACCCCTGCGGGCGCCTTGACCCGGAGCATCAGGCTCCCCTGATCGTCCTGCTTGTAGATTCCATCCAGCCGCAGCCTGTCATAATCGATGTTCATAGGACTCTCCCCGGGTAGTTTGGTGACCCATAAATACCCTATCCACCGGATGGGTTCAACTTGTTTTATTTTCACACCCATTCACTGTGGTTAAGGGGCAAACAAAAAGGCCCCGCACAGGAGGCCTTTTTGAAAAAGATGTCCGGAGCCGCTCAGCGTATCCAGACCGTCTGGATATTCACGAACTCCTTGATGCCGTAATGGGAGAGTTCCCGGCCGAAGCCCGAGGTCTTGACACCTCCGAAAGGCAGCCTGGGGTCGCTCTTCACCAGGCCGTTGACGAACACGGCCCCCGACTCCACCCGGGCGGCCAGGGCTTCTCCGCGCACCGAGTCCCGGGTCCAGACCGAACCGCCCAGACCGAAGCAGGAATTGTTGGCCACCGCCAGGGCCTCCTCGGCGTCCCTGACCCGGATGACCGAGGCCACGGGGCCGAAGAGCTCCTCATCATAGGCGGGCATGCCGGGCTTGAGATCGGCCAGGATGGTGGGAGGGTAGTAGGCCCCCCTGCCCGCCATGGGCGCGCCGCCGAGCACCACCCTCGCTCCCAGTTTCACCGAGGCCGTCACCTGGCCGTGCAGCTCCGTCATGAGATCCTCGCGCGCCTGGGGGCCGATCTGGGTCGCCTCCTCCAGGGGATTGCCCACCACCAGGGCGTCCATCTTCTGCCGGAAGCGCGCAAGGAAGGTGTCGTAGACGCTCTCCGCCACGATGAAACGCTTGGCGGCGATGCAGCTCTGCCCCGAATTGATACAGCGGGATTTGGTGCCCACCGTCGCCGCCTCCTCCAGGTCCGCATCCTCAAGCACGATGAAGGGATCGCTGCCGCCCAGCTCCATCACCGCCTTCTTGAGCTGCTGCCCCGCCTTTGAGGCGACCTTGCGGCCGGCCTGGTCGCTGCCCGTGAGGGTCACGGCCTTGACGCTGTCGTGTTCGATGACCCCGTCCACCATGGAGGAGCCGATCATCAGGGTGCGAAAGACGTCGGCAGGAAAGCCCGCCTTCACGAAAACCTCTTCGATGGCCAGGGCGCATTGGGGCACGTTGGAGGCATGTTTGAGCACGCCGGTGTTTCCGGCCATCAGCGCCGGAGCGGCGAAGCGGAACACCTGCCAGAAGGGGAAATTCCAGGGCATCACCGCCAGAATGGTCCCCAGGGGGCGGAAGGCCACGTAGGAGCGCGATGCATCGCTCTCAATCTGCTCCCGGGCGAGAAAGGCCTGAGCGTTGTCGGCGTAGTACTCGCAGACCAGGGCGCACTTCTCCACCTCGGCGCGCCCGTCTGCGACGGGCTTGCCCATCTCCACGGCCATCAATCGGGCATACTCGTCCCTGTTATCGCGAAGCACCGCCGCCGCCCGGTGCATCAGGGCGCTGCGATCGGCAAAATCGCTGTCTTTCCAGCTGCCGAAGGCCTGGTTCACCCGGGCAAGGACCGCCTCGACCTGCTCGGAACTCCACTGCTCAAAACGCTTGACCAACTCACCGGTTGCCGGATTCAGTGTCTCGATGCCCATTCTTCCTGCCTCCCCTTTGGCGTGATGCGATAGAAATAGTGCGAATGAATAAAAACGATTTTGAAGTTTGCCCAATCCCGCCCCCGATTTCAAGCCCGCGCAGCCAGCAAGCCGCACAGACTCTTGGATCGCTTCCGGGATTGGTTGCCCGGGGCTGCGACTTTTGCCATACTGGCCGCCATTCAAAGACTAGGAGTCAATTCATGAAAATTCTGGGGCTGACAACCGCCCAGTGGAAATGGCGCATGATGCACTGGAAACGCAATGCCAGGCGCTTCCTCAAGGGCAGCCGCACCATGGACACCTCGGGGCTATCCCTCACCAACATCCTCATCGGCCTCAACCTGCTGCTCTTTTCCCTGATGGTCGTCACCGCCGTGGCGGGCGGCCTGGGCTTCTCCGCCCTCTTCTCGCCGCCCACGCCCCTGCTCATCAAGTTCGGCGCCCAGTACTGGCCCTTCGTGATGCAATTCGATCAGTGGTGGCGCTGCATCACCTACGCCTTCACCCACGGCGGGCTCATCCATCTGGCCTTCAACATGATCGTGCTCATGCAGGTCGGCCCCCTGCTGGAGGTCACCCTGGGCAAGGCCCGCTTCTGGGTGCTCTACCTGCTGACGGCCCTGACGGCCACCTTCGCGGGCTACCTCTGGCATCCCATGGTCCCGGTGGTGGGGGCCTCGGGCTCCCTCTTCGGCCTCATCGGTTTCTCCATCACCTACTTTCACCGCATCGGCGGGCCAACCGCCCTCAACCAGCGGGACTTCATGCTCAAGTGGGCCCTGTTCGCCTTCGTCTTCGGACTCCTGGTGGGGGCGGACAACGCCGCTCACCTGGGCGGCGCCCTGGGCGGGGCGCTGCTGGGCTGGGTGATGCCTTTGAGCGTGCGCCTGGATCGCAAGTTCGAGCCCGTCTTTCGGGCCCTGGCCTGGGCGGGGACGGCGGCCACGGCGATCAGCCTGGTGCTGCTGGGCCGCTTCGTGCTGCAGGGATAGGAGGAGAAGAGATGGCCAAGGAGAAATTTCCCGTCACCGCCGCCGTGCGTTTTCTGCGCAATCACAAGATCCCCTTCGAGGGACACCTCTACGAGTACGAGGAGAAGGGCGGCACCGCGCACAGCGCCCGGGAGCTGGGGGTGGAGGAGCACCAGGTCATCAAGACCCTGGTGCTTGAAACCGACGAGAAGGCGCCGCTGGTGGTGCTCATGCACGGGGACCTGCAGGTTTACCTGAAGAAACTGGCGAGGGATCTGGACCTTCGCAGCATCCAGCCCTGCTCGCCGGAGACGGCCCGGAAGCACACGGGCTACCTGGTGGGGGGGACCTCCCCCTTCGGGACCCAAAAGGAGTTGCCCGTCTACGCCGAAGAGACCATTTTCGCCCTGCCCGAGATCTACATCAACGGCGGCAAGCGGGGATTTCTGGTCTCCATGGCACCGGAAGATCTCCGGCGCGCCCTCAACCCAACCCTGATCCAGGCAGGGATCGCCTGAAGCCGCAGCTGCCGCGAGGCTGCCTCAGCGCGGGGCGCCGCACTGAACGCAGCCGTTCCAGTCCTCCTCCATGGGCGCCTGGCAGCGCAGGCAGTGGTGCTGCTTGAAGACCCCGCAGTAGGGGCAGTAGAGGTGTTTGAGATCGATGTTGCGGCCGCACTGGTGGCAGAGCCGCTCGTTGCGCCACTGGGGGCCGATGACCCGCAGCAACTCATCCAGGGAAGTCTCCCCCGCCAGCACCTTCTCCAGCCCGTCCTCCAGCAGCGTCTTCATCCCCGCCAGCCTCGCCGCCTTGAGCAGCAGGGACTCCCGGTAGCCGTCGCTGATGGCGTGGCGGAAATCCTCGCTCATCACGAAGATCTCGAACAGCCCCAGCCGCCCGTTGTAGCCGCTCTGCTGGCAGCGGGCGCAGCCTCCGGCCGCATAGCTGTGGCCGGTGAAGCCCTGCAGGTTGAGCAGCTCCACCACCTGGGGATCGGGCGCCTGCTCCACCCGGCAGAAGCGGCAGAGACGCCGCACCAGGCGCTGGGCCAGGATGCCCTCCACCGCCGAGGCGATCATGTAGGGCTTCACCCCGATGTCGATGAGCCGGGTGATGGTGCTCACCGCGTCGTTGGTGTGCAGCGAGGTGAGCACCGTGTGGCCGGTGAGTGCCGCCTTGAAGGCCACGTCCGCCGTCTCCCGATCCCGCACCTCCCCCACCAGGATGACGTCCGGATCCTGCCGCAGCGTTGCCCGCAGCACCTGGGCGAAGGTCAGCCCCACCCGCTCGCGCACGAAGACCTGATTGGCATCCTCCAGGAAATACTCCACCGGGTCCTCGATGGTCTCGTAGTTCTTCGTGTCCTGGAGCATCTCGGCCAGCAGGGAATAGAGGGTCGTGGTCTTGCCGCTGCCCGTGGGGCCGGTGGAGATGATGATGCCCTGGGGGCGGCGCACCAGGGCCTCGATCTTTCGCCGGTCGCTCCCCAGCACCCCCAGCTCCTCGATGCGCTTGATGGCCGCGCTCTTGTCCAGGATGCGCATGACCACCTTCTCGCCGTTGATGGTGGGCATGGTGGAGACCCGCAGATCCACCATGCGGGTACCGCTCTTGACGGTGATGCGCCCGTCCTGGGGCATGCGGCGCTCCGAGATGTCCAGCCGGGCGATGATCTTGATGCGCGAGATGGTGGCCGCATGGAGGTTGGCGGGGATGCGGATCTTGGTCGAGAGCATGCCGTCGATGCGAAAGCGCACCAGGGTGCACTTGTTTTTGGGCTCCACGTGGATGTCGCTGGCCCGGTAGCGGATGGCCTCGGAGATGACGGCGTTGACGATGCGGATGATGGGAGGCACTTCCGAGGAACCGATGAGCTCCTCGACGCTGAGGTTTTCCTCCTCCTCATCCTCCTCCAGGACGATGTCGATCTCGTCCATGGGCTCGATGGCCTCCAGCTCCTCCATCGAATCGACCCCATGGCTTTCGCCGTAGAGCCGGTGCAGCTGAGCCAGGATATCGCTGCTGCGGGCCAGCAGGGGCACCACCTTGAGGCCCGTCATGGAGGCGATCTGATCGCATTTGAGCAGATCCGAGGGGTCGGCCATGGCCAGGCTGAGCTGGCGGCTGGAGAGGCGCAGGGGCAGGATGCGGCTCTTCTCGCAGATCTCCCGGGGAAGAAACCGCACCACCTCGGGGCTGATCTCGGCTTCGCGCAGATCGATGAATTCGACCCGGAGCTGGTCCTGAAGCACCTTGATGAGCTTGCTTTCGCCCAGCAGGTTGAGCCGGGCCAGGCTGTCGCCCAGAAACTCGCCGGGCAGCCGCTTCTGCCGGGCCATCACCAGCGCTTCTTCGCCCAGGGCCCCCGAGCGCACCAGGATGTTGCCCATGGCCACCTGGGAGTTCTCCAGCATGGAGGAGAAGTTGCTCAGCTTGGCCTTCTGCTTGCGGGTCAGATCCCGCAGACGGCGGTTTTCCTGGAGCAGCACGTACTGCTGCAGGGCCAGGCTCACGGTGAGGCGCAGATCCTCGTCGTTCCAAGGCTTGGTGATGAACTTGTAGACCGATCCCTCGTTGACCGCCCCCATGATGGACTGCACGTCGGCATAGCCCGTGAGCATGATGCGGATGGTCTCGGGCCAGCGCTCCCTGACCTCCCCCAGCAGCTGGGCGCCGGTCTTGCCGGGCATGCGGTGATCGGAGATGATGAGCTGGACCGGCTCGCTCGCAAGCAGCCGGAGGGCCTCCTCGGCGTCGCAGGCCGTCAGGATGCGGTAGTCCTCGTCGATGAAGATGCGCTTGAGGGCCTTTAAGACCTGGGGCTCATCGTCGACGAAGAGCAGGGTGAAGCTGCCGTCGACGGAAGCGAGTCGCTCCTGCTCCTCAAGCAGGGCGCTTTCGGTCGGGGGCTCTTCGCCTGCGGCCTTGCGAAAGAGGGAGGCGAAATCAGGCATGGTTTTCTCCTGCGGGCAGCCGCAGCAGGAAGCAGGCGCCCTGCCCCGGCTCGCTCTTCACCTCGACGCCGCCGCCCAAGGTGCGCAGGATGTCGTAGACCACCGTCAGTCCCATGCCGGTGCCTTCGCCCACGTCGCGGGTGGTGAAGAAGGGATCGAAGATCCGGGGCAGAGTCTCCGCGGGAATGCCGGGGCCGTTGTCGGCGATGCTCAGATGGATCTCTCCGTCCAGGCAACGGCCGCCGAGGCGAAGCTCCAGGGGCTTGTCGCAAAAATCGACGGCGTTGGAGAGCAGGCCGAGAAAGACCTGGGACATGAGGGCGGGGTTGCAGGTGAATCTGGGCAAGGCCTCGAATTCCCGGTGAATGCGGGTCTGCGCAGGCATCCTGCCCGCGAGCACCCGCAGGGCCGCCTCCAGCTCCTGCTCCAGATCCAGGCAGACGAGGCTTGCGCTGTCCACATGGGAGAAGCCCTTGAGATCGCTCACGATCTTCTGGGCGCGGCCCACCCCCTCCAGGCTCTGGGCGATGAGATCCGGGATGTCCTCCAGCACGAAATCCAGCTTCTGCTCCTTCCACTGCTTCTCGAAGGCCAGGCGCTGCGCCTCGCCCAGCTCCAGCTCCCGGCACGCAAGCAGCGCCGCCTGGAGCTTGTCCAGGTAGCGGCCGAGGCTGCTCAGGTTGCTGGAGACGAAGCCCAGGGGGGTGTTGAGCTCATGGGCCACGCCTGCGGCCAGCTGGCCGACGGAGGCCATCTTCTCCTGCTGCAGCATCCGGACGTGGGCCAGCTTGAGCTCCTCGGTGCGCTGCTTCACCTTGAGGTCCAGATTCCTGGCCAGGTTGCGGTAGCGCTGCTCAGAAGTCGCGAGCCTGCGGTGGCTCTCCAGCAGCTCCTCGTAGGACTGGCGGACCACCTGGGTGTGGATTTCCGTGGTCAGCATCCTCTTTAGATTGTTGGTGAGCATGCGGTCGACGACTGCAAAGAGCAGCTCCAGAATCCCCGGGGCCAGATCCGAAGGCCCCTCGGCTTCCAGGGCGCCCACGGGCTCGCCTTCGAGCAGCAGCGGGCGTTTGAGGCCAGGCGCCTGCACCGCTGACTGCGAGCAGGCCTCGGCCAGGGGCTCCCCGTCATCGCCCAGCAGCCGGACCCTGCTCAGGCCCGAACGCACCGCCGCCTCCATCAGAGGCTGGATTTCCCCCCGGGGAAGCAGCTCGGCAAGACGGCGCTCGGCGCCCACCACATAATCGATTTCCTGATTCATTCGATCTCCTTCTGCTCCCGGAGCTCCTGCCCCTCCAGGGGACGGACGATCTGCCGCACGAAGGCCTCCCGTCCGAGGCCGTGCTCGGCTTCGAGCATGATTTTTTCATCGATGCGATCAAAAAGAACCAGCAGCAGACGCTCGAAGGTCTCGACCACGCCGCGCCCCTCCAGGGCCGAGGCCTCCGTCACGGCGATGCCGGTGGTCCCCCAGGTCCGGCGGATGTCCTCGGAGGAGACGATGCCGGGCAGATCCCGCTTGTTGTACTGGACGACCAGGGGCAGCCTCGAAAGGGAGAGCCCCACGAACTTGAGGTTGCGCTCCAGGTTTTGGAAGCTCTCCACGTTGTTGGCCGTCTCAGCGATCTGGGAGTCGGCGACGAACACCACGCCGTCGGCCCGCTGCAGCACGGCCTTGCGCGTGGCGTCATGGCGCACCTGCCCCGGCACGGTGTAGGCCTTGAGCTTGATCTTGAGGCCGCTTGGGGCCTGGAGGAAGAAGGGCAGCAGGTCGAAATAGATGGTCCGGTCGTCCTTGGTGTCGAGCACCATCAGATCCCCGCGCTGTTCCCTGGCCAGCAGCTCATGGAGCCTCAGCAGATTGGTGGTCTTGCCCGAGAGGGCCGGACCGTAATAGACCACCTTGAGCACCAGTCGCTTTTCGAAGGCATCGTATTCAATCACGGCTCAATCATGCTCCTCCACCAGCACGGTGATGGAGATCAACCCCGGGTCCAGCTCGTGGAAACGGTGAATGGAGGCGATGCGCTCGGGGGTCAGGGCCGTGCCTTTCTTGAGCAGCAAGAGCCCCGTTCCGCTTCGCAGATCGCCCACCAGCACCATGCCGGTGCGCAGATCCATGGGATGGAAGTCCAGCTTGACCCAGCCCTTGCGCGCATCGCCCCCGCCCCAGAGCTTGCGGACGGGCTCCTGCACCAGCAGCGTCAGGGCCGGATCGAAGAAACTGCCTTGGCCCTCCTCGGCGCACCTCAGGGCCGACATCATGGGATCGATTCCCGGATGCCTGCGCACGGCCGCCTCCAGGCCATCGGCCAGGGCGATGATTCGCGCTCCCAGGGGGATTTCCACCCCGGAGAGGCCGTCGGGAAAGCCCTGGCCGTCGTAACGCTCGTGATGGTGGCGGATGAGCACCCCTGCGTCGCGCAGATCCTCGACGAAGTCGATGGCCGCCTGGCCCCGGACGGGGTGGCGCTCGTAGGCCGCGACCTCCTCCGGCCCCATATCCTGCAGATGCATGGCGTGAGCCTGCCCTTTGCTGCCGATCTTCCCGATGTCGTGCAGCAGGGCGGCGACGCGGATGGTTTCCGTCATGGCCTCGTCCACCCCGCTTTGCCTTGCCAGCTCCACGGAGAGCTCGGAGACGTTGCGGCCGTGGCAGAGCATGGATTCGTCGCTGAGTTCCAGGAGGTTGGCGAAGGCGAGGATGGCGTGGTCGTAATTGAGCCTCAGGCGGCGGTTGAGCCTGCTGAGCTCCTCGTTCTTCTTGCCGATGGCCGCCGTCTGCTCCAGCACCCGGCTCTTGAGCCGGGCATTCCAGTCCTTGAGTTCCTCGTTCTTCTGCCGGATGGTCTCCTGCAGGCGGCGGTTTTCCTCCTCCAGCCGGAACCTTCGGCCCTGCTCCTGAAGGATCATCACCAGTTCCCGATCGTCCCAGGGCTTGGTGACGTAGCGGCCGGCTCCGGCCTTGTTGACGGCGTCCATGGCAGCGTTCACGTCGGCGTAGCCCGTCAGCAGCAGCCGCACCAGGTTCGGATGCTGCTCTTTGACCTGCTGGAGAAACTCCACCCCCGTCATGCCCGGCATGCGCTGATCCGATACCACGATGCCGACGCCTTCTTCCTTGTCCAGCAGCTCGAGGCCCTCGGCCGCCGACTGGGCGGTGAGCACCTCGAAGGGCTCGTCCACCAGGCAGCGCTTGAGGGAGCGCAGGATATTGGGCTCATCGTCCACGAAGAGTATCTTCAACGTCTCGGTCATTGCATCACCTCATTTGCCCGCATCTCGGCAGGAAACAGCAGGAACGTATCGACCAGTTCGGGGTCGAGATGGGCTCCCTTCATCGATTCGAGCATCCGGCAGGCTTCGCCGTCGCTCATGGGGGGCGCATAGGGTCTGCGGGTCGCCAGTGCGTCGTAGACATCCGCCACGGCCACGATGCGGGCGGCCAGGGGGATTTCGTCCCCGGCTCTGCCCTCCGGATATCCGCTGCCGTCCAGGCGCTCATGATGGCAGAGAATGATATCGATGCAGCCCCGGGAAAGCTGCGCCTCCCTGGCCACCTCGGCGCCCCAGCGCGGATGGTTCTGCATGATGGCGTACTCCTCCGGGCTGAGTCGATCCTTCTTCTGCAGGATATGCTCGGGGATGCCTATTTTTCCGCAGTCATGCAGCCAGCTGCCCTGCCGGATTTCCCGAAGCAGGGGCGTATCCAGAGCCAGCTCCTCGGCGATGCTCAGGGCATAACGGGCCACCCGCTCCGAATGCCCCCGGGTGTAGGGATCCTTGAGTTCCACGGTCTTGGCGATGGAGAGCAGGGTGGCCTCATCGGCGCTGTGCAGCCTTCGCTTCAGGTTGAAGCGCTCGACGCCCTCCTTGATGGTGTCCACGAGAAACCCGTCCCCCCAGGGTTTGACGATGAAGCGGAAGATGCCCGAGCGGTTGATGGCCTCCACGGCCGTCTGGAGATCGGCGCAACCCGTCATCAGCATGCGAACCGTGTCGGGAAAGCGGTCCTTGACCTCCTGGAGGAACTCCGTGCCCTTCATGCCCGGCATCAGGTTGTCCGAAAGCACCAGCGCGAACTCCTGCCGCCGCAGAAGCGCCTCGGCCTCCCGGGCGCCGGGCGCGGTTCGCAGCTCGAAAGGCTCATCCTGCAGCAGCCGGGCGAGGCTCCTGAGCACCCCGGGCTCGTCATCGACGATCAGGATGCGGTTATTCATGGTTTCGCTCATGAAAGACCAGCAGCATCCCCTCCTGTCCCTCCTGGGACATGCGGAGGATCTCCAGCCGCCAGGCTCTGCCGCCCAGCTCCAGATCGTAGAGACCCCGGGTTTCATCCTCGGGAAAACGGTCGATGAGTTCATTGACCCGGGGCGCAAGGGCCTGCCGCCGGTGCGCGCCCAGGTTGGCCGGAGGGATGATGGCCTCGCCGTTCGCCCCGATGGAGCGCCGGTTGCACTGGACGATGAGCCCCTCGACATCGATACCGATGACCGCCAGGGGCAGCAGGTTGAGGATGTTCTGAGCCGCCGCCAGCGCCCGATTGCGGAACATGAGCTTGGAGGTGCGCATCTCCACCATGCGCTCCAGGTTCTGGTTGAGGATTTCCAGCTCCTGGTTCTTCTCCTTGAGCTGCCGGGTGAGCTCCCGGTTCTTCTGCTCGGCCAGGTAATGGCCGACGGCATTTTTCACCGTCACCTTGAGCTCATCGTCGTTCCAGGGTTTGGGCACGAACTTGTAGATCTGCCCCTCGTTGATGGCCGCCACCACCGAGGCCGTATCGGCGTAGCCCGAAAGGACGATGCGCACCGTGTCGGGCCACTTCTCGAAGACCTGCCTCAGGAAATCGACCCCGTTCATCTCCGGCATCCGGTAGTCGGAGATGACCAGCTGCACCGGGGCGTTGGCCCGGATGGTCTCCAGCCCCTCCTCTCCGGATGAGGCGGTCAGCAGCTCGTAGTCCTCGTCGATGAAGAGTCGGTAGAGGGACTTGAGCACGTTTTTTTCGTCGTCGACGCAGAGTATCCGGATGGCATCGTTCATCGCGGGTCATCCTTTTCGGGAGAAAGTGGGAGATGGATGGTAAAGGTGCTTCCCTTGCCCGGCTCGGACTGCAACTGGATGTCGCCCCTGTGCTTCTTGATGATTTCATAGGCGATGGAGAGCCCCAGGCCCGTGCCCTGCCCCACGGGCTTGGTGGTGTAGAAGGGCTCGAAAATCTTCTGCCGGGTCCCTACGCTGATGCCGCAGCCGGTATCGGAGATGGCGACATGGACCGCGTCGCTCTCGGACCAGCTTCGGACCCGGATGGTCCCCTGGCCTTCGATGGCGTGGCTGGCGTTGACCAGCAGATTCAGAAACACCTGGCTGAGCTGCTGGGGATAGCACTCAAGGGGCGGCAGCTCGCCCAGTTCCCGCACCAGCTCCGCCTTGTATTTGATCTCGTTCCACACGATGTTGATGGTGCTCTCGATGCACTCGTTGAGATTGACGGACTGCTGTTCCGCCTCGTCCACCCGGGAGAAGGTCTTGAGGTTCTGCACGATGGTCCGGATGCGCCGGGTGCCCTCCAGGGATTCCCGGATGAGATCGGCCACATCGCCCAGGATGAACTCGAGCTTGATTTTTTTCTTCTGCTCCGCCACCTCGGCCAGCAGCGCCGCATCGGCCAGCTGCTGCACCCGGGAGTCCTGCCAATGGAGATAATCGCTGAGCTTGCGGACATAGCCCTCGAGGCTGCTCAGGTTGCTCATCACGTAGCCGACGGGATTGTTGATTTCATGGGCCACCCCGGCCGCCAGCTGGCCGATGGAGGCCATTTTCTCCTTCTGCAGCATCTGTCCCTGGGACTCCCGGAGCCGATCGTAGGCCTGCTGGAGCTCCATCTGGACGATCTTGGTCTCCGTGATGTCCTGCATGGTCACCACGTAACAGGGCGCCCCCTTGTCGCTCAACCGGGTATAGGTATAGGTCTTGAGCAGATAGGAGCGGCCCCTTGACTGATGGCAGAGCTCGGTTTCCCCCTGATATTCAACGGAGCTGCCGATGGAGAGATCCTCGATGAAATCGGGCCAGCGGCAGCCGAGCAGCTGGGGATAGTCCAGACCCGTAAACCGGGAGAAGGCGCGGTTGCAGCGCCGGATGCGTCCGTCCTCCTCCGAGAGCACGATCATGTCCTGAACGCAGTCCAGGGTCGAAACCCATTCATTGTGGGAGGCCTGCACCCGCTCGAAGAGCTCCTGCAACTCCTGATGACTCTTTTCCAGGGCCGAGCGGCTTTTTTCCAGCTCATCCTTCATGCGCTGGTTTTGCCCCAGCTGCCCGTTCAGGGGCCTCAGGAAGAGAAAATAGAGGGTGGGAACCAGCAGCAGCACCAGCAGCAGGGCGTCGGAAAATGCCTCAGCGACCGGCCCCAGGGGCCGGAACCGATCCAGGAAAAACATCACCAG
>Ga0214472_10004470_pt1 | contig 14773 bp, 13 predicted proteins | sample RVTome_6_FD_207662 | JGI IMG/M metagenome (GOLD analysis project Ga0214472, IMG submission 207662) | Soil microbial communities from uranium-contaminated site in the Upper Colorado River Basin, Wyoming, United States - RVT140D175 | ecosystem: Environmental > Terrestrial > Soil > Contaminated >...
GAGCTGCACGACCCAGGAGAAGACGAAGGCGACGGTGATGGCGAGGGCGATGAGCGTCATCATCCCCGGCAGACGCGCCTTCAGCTCGCGCCACGCCCCCTGGAGGAAGACCAGGCCCCCGTAAAGGAAAACCACCGTGCCCAGCACAGGCGGCATCCAGTCCGACCCCGGGAACGCGGGTGCCCGGTAGCCGAGCAGCTCCTGAATGTGGGCCGACCAGAAGACCACCGGCACTGTGAGGACGAACGACAGCCAGAACTTGTCCCTGAACATCTCCGGGCTGTGGCCCTCGTGCTGATCGTGGCCGGCATGCGGGTCCTGGCCGGCGGGCAGGCCACGGGCCTCAGGTGCGGCGTGCCCCCGGCCCTCATCGTGCCGTCGGTGGCCGGCGTGCGGGTCGCGTCCGCCGTCGTCGTGCTGGTTTTCGGGTGTCGCTTGGCTCATGCCTGATGTCTCCCAGCGTGCGCCTGACGCGGCGTCGCTCGCCTCGCACGAGCCGACGACCGAGCGCTCAGGTATACACGCCAAGCGGCGACTGCGGCAACTGAGGACCATGATCGCCCTCGGCGCGGCGGTTACGGTCGTCTCCGCTTCCTTTTTCCTTTCCAGAGCGACAATCTCCACGACGGCGGGATGAAGGCTCCCTCATCCAGCGTTCACGGATCCTTCACGACGGTCCGGCTAGAGTTCGGTGGCGGCGGAGGTGAACGCCCGAGCCACCGAACTCCAACGCAGGAGCGGAACGCATGAATACGATCCGAGGGCTGTCCCTGGCGATCGCGTTGGCGGGGCTGGGAGCGGCACCGATCGCGGCCCAACAGGAAGGGCACCAGCACCGTTCGCACGACCCGGCGATGATGGGTTCGAGCATGTGCCAGCACATGACCATGGCAGGAGCGGACGGTGCGCTCCAGGAGGACCGGTCGTCCGTTGCGCCGACGGAGAGGCGCCAGGTACGGCGCGCGACAGGCCCGTCGCGGATCCCGAGAGGATGAGCGACGCGATCGAGTGACTTGGAGACCGCACCCCCGTGACGCCCCTTCGGCGACCCCTTCCCACATGAAGGTCCCCAAACCTCGTCTTCACCGGCCCTTCACGGCCGGCCCGCTAGACTTGTTCCGGGTGGCCGAGCACGCAGGCGCCACCCGCACTCCCTCCCGGAGGCGCTCATGCCCGGCATCCTGGACTGGCTCTACTCACTCCCCGAGGCGTACCCCGAGCTGCGGCTCGAGCTCCTCGGGGGCCTCCTGCTCGCCGCGATCCTGGGCGGCGCCATCGGGTGGGAGCGCGAGCACGCGCAGAAGCCCGCCGGTCTGCGGACCAACATCCTCATCTGCATGGCGGCGACGCTCCTGACGGACCTGTCCGTGCAGGCCGCCGCCGCGTCCGCCGTGGCCGATCCGGGCCGCATCGCCGCGCAGATCGTGACCGGAATGGGCTTCCTCGGAGCCGGCACGATCATTCAGTCCCGTGGAAACGTCACCGGCCTCACGACCGCCGCCACCCTGTGGATCGTGGCAGCGATCGGGATGGCGATCGGCTTCGGCGCGCTGGTGGAAGCGACCGGGGCGACGCTCCTGGTGCTCGTGACGCTCATCCCGCTCAGGCGGGTCGAGGAGTCGGTGGAGACGCTCCGGGAAGAGCGGGAGCGCTCGGAGGCGGAGGAAGGGTCGCGCTGAAGGGGCGCGGTCAGCGGCCGCGAGGCAGGTTCCGTGTCTCCGTGAGGTCGTCTTCGGTGCGCGGCAGGCCGTCGGGTCCCATCGATCCGACCGTGTAGGAGCTCCGCCCGTGGACGATGTACCACGGGTTCCCCCATGGATCCGTCTCGGGACCCGAGTAGTCGCGCCTGAGCCATCCCGCGAAGGTGTCCGGCTCCGGGAGCCTCTCGGCGCGGCTCACTCGCACGTCGAGCTGGTCGGCCATCACCACCAGCCGGCGCGGCACGAGGCGCCTGCCGATCTCGTCGGTGACCGGCGTGAACGCGTTGTCCTGGATCTGCTGCCGCGTGCTGGGCACGGCCATGGCGACCGCGAACACCGCGAGCAGCAGGAGAATCACCCTCTTGAGCATGCCCGAACTTTACGGCAAAGCGCGCCGAGTGCCAGGGATTTCGTCAGGGGCCCTCGAGCGCGGGCGGCGCGAGCACGGCCGCGCGGTCGTGTGTGGTGCGGAGAGGAAGCTCCGGAATCCGTAGCGAGAGCGCCGCCGCCAACACCAAGACGAGCGCCGTCAGCGAGTAAATGCGGCTGGTCGCGAGCGCGAACGCCTCCTCGACCTCGCTCGTGACCCGCGCGGCGGACGCGAGCCCCTCCGCTCGGAGCGCCGCCGACTCCTCGGCGCTAGCGGCATCGTCGGCCAGCGCCGCGTACGCCGAGACGATACGCGCGGGTAGGTCGGCGCCGCCCGTCGAGACGAGTTGCTCCACGGATGCCTCCGACCGATCGCCCAGAGCCGCGGGGAGCTCCATGGTCGAGAACGCCACGCCGAGTGTCGTGGCGAGCACCGTGCCCATGAGCGCGGCGCCCACCGTCGCGCCCGTCTGGCGGAAGAACTGAGATGCGCTCGTGGCCTGTCCCACGAAGCGCACGTCGACGGCGTTCTGGACCGCGAGCGTGAAGAGCGGCATCGACGGCCCCACGCCGAGCCCCGCGAGCACCATGTAGAGCGTGACACGGCCGTACGTGACATCGGCACCCATGCGCGCGAGCAGGACGGTGGCCGAGAGAAAGACCACCGCGCCCCCGAAGATCTGCCGGCGGTAGCCTATTCGCGCCACGACCTGGCCCGAGAGCGTGGCGCTGAAGACGATGCCGAGCGAGAACGGAATGAGCGCCGCCCCGGCCCTCGTCGCTGAAACGCCGAGCACGTTCACCAGAAAGAGCGGCAGGAAAATGGTGACGGCCATGAACGAAGCGCCGAAGAAGAACGTCGTCGTGTTCGCGGTGCGAAAGACCCGGTTGCGGAACAGCCTCATGTCGAGGATCGGGCTCGCCGACACCCGGGAGCGGAGCACGAACGTGGCGAGCAGGAGCACGCCGATGCCGAAGAGCGTCAGCGTGACCCACCCGGTCCACGGGTACGCGCGCTTGTCGAGCTGGAGAGAGAGAATGAGCGGGACGAGGCCGGCGAGGAGCAACGACCCGCCGAGGAGATCGGGCAGCCGACGCTCCCCGCGCGGCTCGAGCGCCGGCATGCGGCGCACGATGAGCCATAGCACGACCGCGCCGACGGGAACGTTCACGTAGAAGACCCAGCGCCATCCCTCCACGCCCGGGATCAGCCCGCCGGCGTGATCCGTGAGGAGCCCCCCGATCAGGGGGCCGAGCACGGACGCGATGCCGAAGACGGCGCCGACGTATCCCTGGTACTTGCCGCGCTCGGCCGGCGTGAAGAGGTCTGCGATCACGATGAAGGTCATGGCGAAGAGGCCGCCGCCCCCCGCGCCCTGGATCCCGCGGAAGAGGACGAGCTGCGTCATGCCGTCGCCGAGGAGCGGCAGATCCCCGAGCTCGCCGGCCATTCCGCAGAGGACGGAGCCCAGCAGGAAGAGCCCGACCGCGCCAAGCGTCACTAGCTTTCGCGGGTACGTGTCGGCCAGCTTGCCGTAGACGAGGGCTAGGGCGGTGGACGCGAGCAGATACGCCGTCGCCACCCAGGCGTAGCGGTCGATCCCCTGGAGGTCTTCGACCATGCGGGGGAGAGCCGTGGAGACGATCGTCTGGTCGAGCGCGGCGAGGAAGAGAGCCGTCAGGACCGCAAGATAGATGACCGCGCGGTCCCGATCCGAGACCGGGGTCTCGAAGGGTCCGGCCGTGGCTTGTGTCATGAGGAAACGGATTGCTGATAGGAGCTCAACGATGATCGCAGAGCACTACGCGCTCGAGTGCGGCACGCACGGGGACGACCACATCGTCGACCTGACCGATCAGGTCCAGAGGGCCGTGGCCGAGTCGGGCGTGACCATCGGTCAGGCTGCCCTGCTGGTCCACGGCTCGACCGCGGCGCTCACCACGGTCGAGTATGAGCCTGGTCTCGTCAACCATGACGTCGCGGCGGCGCTCGAGCGCATCGCCCCTCGGGACGGCCGCTACGAGCACGAGGAGACGTGGCACGACGACAACGGGCACAGCCACGTCCGGGCGTCCCTGGTGGGGCCCTCGCTCGCGCTGCCGATCACGGGCGGGCAGGTGCCGCTGGGAACGTGGCAGCAGATCGTGCTCATCGACTCGGACACTCGGCCGAGACGGCGCACGGTGCATCTGAGCGTCGTGGGGCGTTGACCGCGGGAAGACATCGGGGCGGGAACGGACCTGGGTCCGACATGATGACGCGCCGGTGCTCGAACCGTACGTTGTCGGCGTGAGACTCCTTGGACTCGCGCTGACCCTGGCCCTCGCGACGCCGCTCCAGGCCCAGGACCGTGGCACCCCCGCTGGCGAGTGGCGCTACTGGGGCGCCGACGCCTGGAGCACGCGCTACGCGCCGCTCGACCAGATCGACGGGAGCAACTTCGAGGAGCTCGAGGTCGCCTGGACGTGGCGGGGCGACAGCTTCGGCCCCTCGGTCGACTATATCCTGCGGGCGACGCCGATCTACGTGCGGGGCAAGCTCTTCACCGTCGCGGGGCGACGCCGCGCGGCGGTCGCGATCGACCCGGCGACCGGCGAGACGCTCTGGACGTTCCGCGAGCCGCACACCACGCGCTGGGAGCGCTCCTCACGGCAGAGCCACGGCAAGGGCGTCGCCTACGGGGAGGTCGACGGGCGCGGCGTGATCTACCTCGTCACCCCTGCATTCTTCCTGCACGCGCTCGACGCTGAGACCGGGCTCCCGCTGGAGGGGTTCGGCGGGCCGGTACCGCTCCCGGGGTTCGGAGCCCACGGCACGGTCGACATGCTCGCCGACCTGGGTCATCCCTACGACGCCGACTACGGGATCCCCGAGACCGCCGGCTATATCACGAACACGTCGCCGCCCATGGTCGTGAACGGCGTCGTGGTCGTGGGCAACTCGAACCTCACGGGCAGACTGGACCCGAGGCGCGAAAACGTGCCGGGCGACATCCTCGCATATGACGCACGCACCGGGAAGCACTTGTGGAAGTTCAATGTGATCCCCCGCCCCGGTGAGGTCGGGCACGAGACGTGGGAGAACGACGCCTGGGAGTGGAGCGGCAACGTCAACACGTGGCCGCCGCTAAGCGCGGACCCCGAGCGCGGCATCGTCTACGTGACGACCGACGCGCCGACGAACGACTACTTCGGTGGACACCGACCAGGGGACAACCTCTTCGGCAACAGCGTCATCGCGATCGACGTGAGGACGGGTGAGCGCGTCTGGCACTTCCAGGCGATCCACCACGACGTCTGGGACCGCGACTTCCCCCACCCGCCCCAGCTCCTCGACGTGACCGTGGACGGGCGGCGCATTCCCGCGCTCGTGCAGAGCTCCAAGCAGGCGTTCATCTACGCGTTCGACCGCGCGACCGGCGAGCCCATCTGGCCGATCGTCGAGCGGGCCGTGCCGCAGTCACGCGTCCCGGGCGAGCAGACGTCGCCCACGCAGCCGCACCCCACGCGGCCCGCGCCGTACGAGATGCACGGGCTCACCGACGACGACCTCGTCGATTTCACGCCGGAGCTCCGTCGGCGGGCACTCGAGATGGTGAGCGAGTGGGAGTACGGGCCGTCGCTCTTCACGCCGCCGCTGCACACGTCGAACCCGGAGGGGAAGCTCGGCGCGCTCTTCTGCCCCTCCGCCGGCGGCGGAACGAACATCCCCGGCGGGACGGTCGCCGACCCGGAAACCGGCATCATCTATACCGCGTCGGTGAAGTCGTGCAGCGCCTTCTCGCTGATCCCCGGAGCGGAGCGCGACGTACAGCTCACGGGCCAGTCGGGCGTCACGCCGGTCGAGTGGACGCACGCGCCGTCGCGACGCGCCCTGAACGCGATCGAGGGGATCCCGATCTTCAAGCCGCCGTACGGGCGCATCACCGCGATCGACATGAACACGGGCGAGACGCTCTGGTGGATCCCGACCGGCGACACGCCGGAGCGCCTCAGGAGCCACCCGCTCCTCGCGGGCGTCGAGCTCGGCAACACGGGGCAGCCGAGCCACGCAACCGCGCTCGTCACGCGCTCGCTCCTCATGTACGGCGAGGGTCGCAGCGGCGAGCCCCGGTTCCATGCGGTCGACAAGCGGACCGGCGAGCGCGTCGGGACGATCGAGCTCCCAGCTACGACCGACACCGCGCCGATGACGTTCTTGCACGCTGGCGTTCAATACGTCGTGATGGCCGTGTCGGGACCGGATCTTCCTGGATCGCTGGTGGCGCTGAGGCTCCCCGCGCCTTAGCGGCGGGCGTACTTCACGAGCGTCTCACCCGGTACCTGCGCGCCGTAGACGTTCCCCATCCTGTCCGCGGCGACGAACTCCGCCTCGCTCGGGATGAAAGCATGGACGCGGCCCGTGCGCGCGTCGCCGACGCGGATGCCGCGCACCCACCCCTCCGACCGCCGCTCGCGGTACCACGCAGGTAGGGCACTGGTCTGTGTGTCGGTGGCGTAGAGGACGTCGCCCGCGTCGATGTAGAGATCGCTCACCGGACCGTAGTGCGTCCACTGCTCGAGGAACGCGCCCGTCTGGTCGAAGATCTGGATGCGGAGGTTCCAGCGGTCGGCGACGAAGACGCGCCCCTGGGCGTCCATCGCGATCCCGTGCGGGTCGCCCATCTCACCCGCGGCGGGACCGGGCCCGGTCGTGCCCCACTCGAGGAGGTACCGCCCGTTGCCGTCGAACTTCACGACGCGGTTGTTGCCGTCCGCGCCGTGGCCGTCGAGCACGTAGATGGCGCCGTCGGGTCCGGTCATCACGCCGGCCGGGCCGGTGAAGAGGTCGGGGCCCGCCCCCGAGACGCCGGCGCGTCCGAGCGTCATCAGGACACGACCCTCCGGGCTCAGCTTGAGGACCTGCTGGCCCTTGTCGGCCGCCGACGCCTCGGTCGCCCGGGCGCCCGTGGGCCCGTCCGTCACCCAGACGTTGCCGTCACGGTCGACCCATAAGCCGTGGGGCCAGGCGAAGAGCCCGGCCCCCAGGTTCGCCACGAGCCGCCCCTCGAGGTCGAACTTGAAGATCGGTGACAGGTCGGAGCCGACGCAGCCGTTCCCACCGCAACGATCGAGGACCCAGACGTGCCGCCCGTCCGGGTCGGGGCGGACGCCCGTCACGGCGCCCCACGAGCGGCCGGCGGGGAGCTGGGCCCAAGCCTCGACAGGGGTATAGCCGCCAGGAGCCTGCGCGGCGGCGGGGCGTGCGTCCGACGCAGCGGCCAGCGCCGCGATGGCGGCGGCCAGCGCCGTGATGGCGGCGGTCGAAAGCGCGAGGCCTCCCCGTCCGACGGCCCGGCGACGACGGACGCCGGAGAGCCTCGAGCCCCTCAGCGGATCGCCTCGGCGACCGGGACGGACTCCCTGCTCCGCCTGATCTCCTCGTACTGCTCATCCGACAGGTAGGTGATGTTCACCCACATGTGCGACATCTCGTCGGGGCCTCGCCGGCCGAAGACGACCCACTGGTTCGGATCCGGGTTGAGCGGGTTCTCCGCGGTGTTGTCGAACACGGAGGTGAAGAGGAGCACCGTGCCCTTCGGCAGCAGGGGCTTGGCGTCTTCCTCGAACTCGTAGCCGAGCTGCCAGATGTGCTTGTAGTCGGCAACCTTGCCGATCACCTCTCGGCGGCCGTCCGGGTAGATCGCCTCGACCGACATCTCCTTGCCGCGCGTGTGCATGTGCGGGCGGAAGCTCGAGACGAGCGTGTGCTCCTCGAGCACGTGCACGCCCTGGAGGACCTGGTAGCCGTGCGGCGGGATGAGGATGTCGTTGCCCCGCGCCATCGGTCGGTCGTGGCCGTTGTGGCGGTCGACGCGGAAGAGCACCTCGCCCTCCGTCGCCATCTCGGGGGTATCCCCGACCGGGTAGAACCAGAGCCCGATGTCGATGACGTCGTTCGACACGTCGTAGTCCACGGAGAGCGCCGAGTAGTGGATGTTCCAGTCGACGACGCCCTGCTCGGCGGGGACGAGCATGCCGACGCCGTCCGGGAAGACCTCGTAGCTCTTCCCCACCCCGTAGTGCGCGAGCCCGACGCCGCCGATCGCGCCCCGGTTCTCGTCTCGCGGGAACGACAGCGTCGCGTGCCCGTGGTGCACGACCAGGAGGCCGTCGGGATAACGTGGCTTGAACTCGTACGCCATCATCCAGCGCTCCTCGCCGAGCGCCTCCCACGTCACGGCGGGGTTCCACCACTGGTCCTGGGCATTGGCGGCGACCGAGTACGGCGTCGACTGGATGACCAGATCCGGCGGCCGCCCGATGATGCTCTCGGCCTGCCAGGCGCCCCCCTCGCGGAGCAAGGGCGCGGGCGGCAGGTCCGCATCGTCCCCTCGCGGCGCGCCCGCCTCGGCCCAGCGGACGATCGTCTGGATCTCCGCATCCGTGAGCGAGACGTCGTTGGCGAAGTCCGGGATGCCGACCGTCGTATCGACGTGCCACGGCGGCATCTGCCGGTTCGCGACGCGGTAGCGGATCATCTGCGCGTAACGTCGCGCCTCCTCGTACTCGAGAAGCGACATCGGCGCGAAGGAGCCCCCGCGGTGGCACTCGACGCAGTTCTCATGGAGGATCGGCGCCACGTCACGCGTGAACGTGACGTCCTGAGCGGAAGCGGGCGCGGCCGGAATGACGAGCGCGGCCACCGCGGCGGCAGCGATGATGCCCGACGACTTCCGTGTGCTCTCGATGTGCCTGGTCATGTCGCAGCTCCTCACTCCGTCACCGTGACGGGAACGTATCCGTTGGTCCAACAGCAGTGGAACTCGAACGCGGCCGTGTTGTTGATCGACTGCACGAGCAGCTCGTAGCGCCCGGGCTCACTGAAAGTCACGCGCGTCGTGGCCACGCCGCTGCTCTCGGCGAGCGCGACTCGCTGCTCCGCGGGGGCGAAGGTCACGTCACCCGACCCCTGGTACTTCATCCAGCCCACCCAGAGCCGCTCCTCGAAGGGGTGCTCGAGCCGCACGCTCAGCTCGAGCGGCTGGCCCACCCGCACGGTGCGCGCGGGCGCGGTGGCTCCGCGACGCCCCTGGAACGGCGCGCCGTCCGCCCCGAAGCGCAGGATGGGCGCGAGCTCCCCCCTCCCATCCGAGCGCGGCTCGTCCAGCACGTACTCCACCTTGATCGTGCCTGGAGTGCGCACGGGGCTCTCACCCTCGCGCCGGAGCGTCCACCAGACCTGGTCGTCCTCGCCGAAGTCCGCCGGCACGGTCACCGTGAACGCGCACCATACGCGGCGGAACCTGGACGTGAAAGGGGACGTGTCGGTCATTCCCGGCACGGGCGTGAAGTGCGTCGGCTGGTGCCCGTCGAAGCGGCTCGGCTCGATGAAGTTCCTCTCGCCGAGCGGGATGTCGAGCGGCTCGTCGAGGTTCAGGTTGAAGTAGCCGAAGCAGATCTCGCGCGTGCCGTCCGGGTTGGGGTACCACCCCTCGAAGATCGGGACGACGGGCTGCGCGTGCGGACGCAACACCTGCTCGTTGAAGACGCGTCGCTCGAAGGGGATGCGCTGTGCGTCGAGCGCAGGCGCGGCCACGAGCAGCCAGAAGAGGCCGACGCCTCCGGCCAGGATCCCTCGGAGCTGACGTGAACTCATGGACTGGAGCATACCCCTCACCGGAGCCGGCTGCAACGACGCGGCCCCTCGTTGCGAGACCGCCCCCCCAGGGTGCAATCTGACTCCTCGCCGCTCGGGCGAGAACCTCGACGTGGAGACGCCATGAACCGTGTCCGAAGCCAATTCCGGGCCGCGCTCCCGGCGGCGCTCCTCGCCACCCTCCCCGCGTGGGCCGCGCTCACCGCCCCCGGGGTGGCGCAGCAGACCGGCGCGGCTCCGAGCCCCTACGCCGCGACGCAGGCCGACGCGGGAGCCGAGGTGTACGCCGAGCTCTGCGCCTCCTGTCACCGCGCGGACTTCACGGGCTCGTTCGAGGCGCCCGAGCTCGCCGGCCCCAACTTCCGCAACACCTGGGGCCCGCGCGCGCTCTCGGAGCTGCTCGATCTCGTGTCGGGCACGATGCCCCCCGACGATGCCGGCACCATGAGCCCTCAGGAGACGACGGCTGTCGTGGCGTACATCCTGCAAGCGAACGGCCTCGAGCCGAGCGGCGCGCCGCTCACGATGGCGTCCGCGGCGAGCGTCATGCCGGGAATGGCCGCAGCCGCCGCGGCCGGCGGCGGCGTTCCGCCGGTTCCCGGCCGCGTGGGAACGGCGCGCTCGCCGGAGGGCGTGATGCGCCCGCCCGAGCGCCTCGGGACCGTGGCGGAGACGCCCACCAGCGTCACCGAGATCTTCCGCCCCGTGTCCTCGTACTCGCCCGTCTCCGGCGCCGAGCTGGCGTCGCCGCCTCCGGGTGACTGGCTGCACTGGCGCGGCACACCGGGCTCGCTCGGCCACAGCCCCCTCACGCAGATCGACCGCGAGAACGTCGGGCGTCTCCAGCTCGCGTGGGTGTGGGCGCTCCCGGACGACAGCCGCTACCGGACCGCGCCCGTCGAGCGCGACGGCGTGCTCTTCCTCACCACGGCGGGCGGAATGGTCCAGGCGCTCGACGCAGCCGAGGGGACGCTCCTCTGGGAGCATCGGCGGAAGAACGTCAGCCCGGGCGAGCGAGTGCAGAGCCTCGCGCTCTGGGAGGACCTCGTGATCGTCGCCACGCCCGACGCCGCGATGGTGGCGCTCGAGGCCCGCACGGGGAGGGTGCGCTGGGAGTCGCAGGTCGCCGACCCCGAGCTCGGCTTCGGCAACACGGCCGGGCCCATCATGGCCGGTGACAAGATCGTCAACGGCATCAACGGCTGCACGCGGCTCGTCGTAGAGAGCTGCTTCATCACGGCGCACGACGTGCGGACCGGGCGCGAGCTCTGGCGCACGCACACGATCGCGCGGCCCGGGGAGCCTGGCGGAGACACGTGGGGCGGGCTCCCCTTCGAGCTGCGGGGCGGCGGGGACGTCTGGAATGGCGGGAGCTGGGATCCGGAGCTCGGCCTCGTCTACTGGGGCGTCGCGCAAGCGAAGCCGTGGATGGCCTGGAGTCGCGGGCTCACCGTGGCCGACTCGGCGCTCCATACGAGCTCGACGGTCGCGCTCGACGTCGAGACCGGCCGCATCGTCTGGCACCGGCAGCACGTGCCCGGTGAGTCGTTCGACCTGGACGAGGCCTACGAGCAGGTGCTCGCCGACGTAGCCGGACAGCCGGCGCTCCTCACCATCGGGAAGCACGGCGTGCTGTGGAAGCTCGACCGGCGCACCGGCGCGTTCCTCGGCCATCTCGAGACCGTGCACCAGAACGTCCTCTCGATCGACTCCGAGACCGGGGACGTGCGCTACCGCGATGACATCCGGAATGCGCGCGTGGGCGATTGGATCTCCGTGTGCCCGTCGACGGCCGGCGGGCACAACTGGCAGGCGACGAGCTACTCGCCCGACGCGCGCCTCATGGTCATTCCGCTGAGCCAGAGCTGCATGGAGATGGCGGGACGCGAGATCGTCCTGGAGCCGGGCGGCGGCGGGAGCGGTGGGGACCGGGCCTGGATGGAGATGCCGGGCACGGGGGGCAACTACGGAAAGCTCGCCGCGTTCGATCCGGTGAGCATGCGTGAGATCTGGAGCGTCGAGCAGCGCGCCCCGTTCCTGACCGCTACGCTCACCACGGGCGGCGGCCTCGTCTTCGCGGGCGATTACGACCGCTGGTTCAGGGCATACGACATCGGCAGCGGCGAGGTGCTCTGGCAGACCCGCCTCGGCACCTCCGTCCAGGGCTTCCCGATGACGTACGAGGTGGACGGCGTCCAGTACGTGGCGATGACCGCGGCGCGCGAGGGCGGCAGCCCGTGGCGGGTCGCCACTTTCCTCGCCACCGAGTTCGTGAGCCGACCGCAGGCGAACGCGCTCTACGTCTTCCGGCTGGGTCCCGAGTAGGCGTGGCGATGGACCGCAGGGAGTTCCTTTCGGCCTCGGCGCTGCCGCTCGCGGCCGCTGCGGCCGGAGCCGGGGACGCCGCGCGCCACCCCGTCGAGGGAGCGCGCCCCAGTCGGCATCCGGCGCAGGAGGTCGTACGCGTCGGACTGATCGGCGCGGGCGCGAACGTCCAGAACGTCCAGATCCCTGGCTTCCGGAGCATCCAGGGCGTCGAGGTTCTCGCGGTCGCGAACCGCAGCTTGGCTTCCAGCCGAAGGGTCGCCGACCAGTTCGGCATCCCACGCGCATACACGCACTGGGGCGAGCTGCTCGACGACGCGGACGTCGACGCGGTGCTCATCGGCACGTGGCCCTACATGCACCGCACGCTCACGCTCGAGGCGCTCGCGCACGGGAAGCACGTGCTCTGTCAGGCGCGCATGGCGAATGACGCCACCCAGGCGCACGAGATGCTCGCAGCCTCGCAGCGCCATCCGGACCTTGTCTGCCAGCTCGTGCCGACGTCGACGAGCTACGTCATCGACAACGTGCTGAGGCGCCTGATCCGGGATGGTTTCCTGGGTGAGCTGCTCTCCGTGCAGGTCCAGCGTGTAGGTCGCGGATTCCCGAGCTTCGACGGCGAGCTCGACTGGCGACACGACATCGAGCTCAGCGGCTACAACGCGCTCAACCTCGGCTCCACGTACGAGTCCATGATGCGATGGGTCGGGCGCGGCACCCGTGTGATGGCGATGGCCAAGACGCACGTGCCTTACCGGCGCGACGCGGGCGGGGGGCGGCGGTCCGTCCACATCCCCGACCACTTCGACATCCTGTACGAGCTGGCGAACGGCGCCCAGGTCCACATGCGAATGAGCGAGACGACCGGGCTTTCCGCCGGAAACCAGACCTGGCTCCACGGCAGCGAGGGCACGATCCACGTCGACGCCGGTCAGAGCATCCGCGCCGGGCGGCGAGGCGACCGGGAGCTCGCGGAAGTGCCCAACCCGGTCGAGGGGCGGGCGTTCTACCGGGTCGAGGAAGAATTCGTGAACGCCATGCGGGGCCTCGAGGAGGTCACGCAGCTCCCGTTCGAAGCCGGAGTCCACTACATGGAGTGGACCGAGGCCGTACAGCGGAGCGCACGGACGGGCGAGGCGGTCCACTTACCCCTGTAGGAACTCCGTCACCGCGGCGAGCCACACGTCGGGCCGCTCCAGATGGACCGTGTGCCCCGCGTGGGGCACCTCGACGACGCGCGCGTCCGGCATCGCGCGGGCCATCCGCTCGGCGATCTCCACGAACTTCCCGTCGAGCGCGCCGACGACGAGCAGCGTGGGCGCGGCAACGTCGGGGAGCCGCCCCCAGAGCGACGGGAGCGCGCCCGTGCCGAAGCCGCGGAGCGCCGCCGCGAGCGCGGATGGGTCGTTGAGCAGGCGGAGCGCACGCTGACGCGCGCGCACCACGGCATCGAGACGCGCGCGGGACTCGAAGAGCGGGCGCGCCTCCCAGCCGTCGACGAAGCGCTCGATGCCCCCGCTGAGCAGCTCGGCCGCGAGCGCCTCGTCCGCCGCCCGGCGAGCCGCGCGCTCCGGCTCGCTGGCGAGGCCCGGAGACGCCGACTCGAGGACGAGCCGCCGCACCCGCTCGGGGAACGCGGCCGCGAAGTGGAGCGCGATCCGCCCCCCCATCGAGTAGCCGACGACGTCGGTGGGCCAGTCGCCCGCACGCCCAACGTGACCCAACAGCGCCTCGAGCGTGAAAGACGACGCGTCGCTCCGCCCCGCCTCGCGGCCGTGGCCCGGCAGATCGACGAGGACCGGCGAGAGCCCCGCGCCCGTGAGGCCATCCACCAGCCCCTCTCCCCAAGCGGCCGCCGACCCCATGAAGCCGTGCAGCAGCACCGGGTACCGCGCCGAGCGGCTCACGGCCACGCGCGGTTGCCCCACCCCACCGCGCGCCCGACCTTGGCGTGATGCGCATTCTCCACGTGGGCGCCACGGGCACGATCGGCACGGCCGTCGCGGACGCGCTCGGCGCGCGGGGGCACGACGTCGTGCGCGTGGGCGCGTCCAGCGGCGACCTCACCGTCGACCTCGCCGACCCGGCGTCGATCGAGGCGCTCTACGCCGCTTGCGGCGCGGTCGACGCGGTGGTCTGCACGGCCGGCGTCGCGCGCTTCGGGCCGCTCGAGGAGCTGACGGACGAAGACTTCCGCACGAGCCTCGCGAACAAGCTCATGGGCCAGGTCGACCTGGTCCGGCGCGGGCTGGCCTCCGTGCCGGAGGGCGGCTCGTTCACGCTCACGAGCGGCACGCTCTCCGAGAAGCCGGAGGCCGGAACGCCCGCGGTCGCGATGACCGGCGCGGCGGTGGAGGCGTTCGCGCGCGCCGCCGCCATCGACCTCGGCGGCCGCTGGCGCGTCAACGTGGTGAGCCCTGGCCCGGTCGCCGACTCGCTCGTCGCGAGGGGGCTCGACCCCAAGCCCGGGATCTGGGCGAAAGACCTCGCCGCGCACTACGTGGCGCTGATCGAGGGACGGCAAACGGGCGAGGTGGTCACGGCCGAAGCGCAGATGAGGTGATCCCGGTCGGTCTCACGACACCCCGGCCGCCTCCTGCTCCTCCTGCTTCTCCCTGCGCACGAAGAGCGTCTGCGTCGGGTAGGCGAACTCGACCTCCATCGCCTCGAAGCGCTCGTAGAGCTGGAGGTTGATCGCCTGCTGCGTGTCCATGTACGCGTTGTAGTCCGGGACACCCAT
>Ga0214472_10004471_pt1 | contig 14764 bp, 13 predicted proteins | sample RVTome_6_FD_207662 | JGI IMG/M metagenome (GOLD analysis project Ga0214472, IMG submission 207662) | Soil microbial communities from uranium-contaminated site in the Upper Colorado River Basin, Wyoming, United States - RVT140D175 | ecosystem: Environmental > Terrestrial > Soil > Contaminated >...
TGGCATCGAGTGCCGGCGGAGGTGTCGCCCTTTTTGCCGCAGCAGTATTTCTTCCGTTTCTGGTGGGAATGGTAGCGGGAATAAATGTGGCCTTTGTTGGAGCGACATTTCCGTTATTGATTGGTCTTCTCCATTCTCTTGGGATGGAAGATCAGATAATTCCATATTTGATTCTGGGATCATTTTCCGGCTTTACCGGCGTCATGATTTCGCCGATTCACATCTGCTTTGTTCTTACCTGCAATTATTTTGAAACAGATCTGGCGCGAGCCTGGCGTAGGATGGTTGCACCTTCAATTTGTTTTGGAATGTCCGGCGTTCTGCTTTTTTGGTTTTTACTGGAGTGACTTTTCTATAGGAAATTAAAACCAATTGGGCAGAAAGAGGAAAAGACAAGCCCCATCCTCCGGTAGAAGGATGGAGCTCATGGGTACTATATTTCTGAAACACCGGATGGGATGAGGCAGACAAAAACGAAGTCTTCTCCACCGCCATTCATAAACTGGTGTTCTTCATTACCGGGGATGAAAACCACAGTGCCGCTGGTAACTGCCCTCCATTCACCATTTTGGTAAACCTGGCCTTTTCCGGAGTGGACAAAAATTTCATGCTCCCATTCGTGTGAATGTCTGGGAGTAAATCCACCTGGAGCGACGGTGAATACCCGCATACAAAAGTGATCGGCAGCGTCTTCTTTGCCGATGACAACTCTGCCGGTAACACCTTTGACAGTCTCATTATCAAATTTGTGCGAAGGCGAATCTTTGTAATTAACAATTTTCATAATAGTCTCATTGCGTTTATTATTATTTGGTAAAAAAGCAAGAAATTACATCTATTAATAATAGAACCAAATTCAGGGAATGCAACTATTTACGGAGATATCTGCCTTGCCTTGCCGGTTAATCCCATATAAATGGCAGCAAGGGTTAAAGCGACTCCTGTCCAGTTAAGAAGGTCGGTTGGCCTGTCGAATATCAGCACATCCCAGATAAAGGCCAGGGCAGGTTGGAGGAGCAGGATTAAGCCCGTGAAGGATGCGCGTATTTTAGGTAAAGCGTTAGCTATTAAAACCCAACCAATGGTTTGACTGAACAACCCCAGGCCAAGAAGTGACAAAAGGCTTTTGAAATCCGGGATGGTGAAGGAATCACCGGCATAATGCATCTTTATTCCGAGAAAAATGGCACAACTTATTGATACGATCATGAGTGAAGAAAAAATAGAATGGTTTTCTTCGGATTGGATCTTTCTCAGGGTGAGAAGAAAAACGGTATAACATACAGCCGTTAGTAAACCAAAATAGATACCTGTTTTATAATTGTTTCCCAAATCATTCCAGTGAATTCCAACAATGAGCAGCAGACCGATAATTGCAAGAGGTATTGCGGCAAAAAACCTGGGCCGGACTTTTTCCCCGAAAAAAAATATTCCTGTCGCCGCAAGCAGAAAGACTTGAAAATTGCCAAGAAGTGTAGCCAGTCCCGGGCCAATGAACATTATGCTTTCATGCCAGAAAAAAAGGTCAAGCGCGAAAATAAAGCCGCAAAAAGAGATAACGAATAACTCTATACGAGTGAGCTTTTTAAAATCTTTAAACCAGATAACGGCAAAGAGAAGAAATACTGAGCCAAAAAATACTCGATAGAAAGCGGAAGTACTAGGAGGAACATCGGCTATCTTGACGAAAATTCCTGAAAAGCTAATCAGGAATGCACCACAGAGAAGCTGAAAAACAGGCAAACGCCGGAGTTGGGTATTTATCATGTTTGAAATAACCTTGGAACAGAATTCATGCTTCGGCCAAAATTTTGCACGGGGTACCCCGTTAGGAGTAAGACACTAAAATTATGCCGCGGAAATGGAGTTTGTATTTGACAAATTTTTAACTTTAATAAGATAATAGGCTTTATGGAATTGCGCACACGATATTATCCGACCAATGAATAATGGTCTTTCTGAGAGACCATCCGGAAAAGTCCTCTGATATTTCCCTTATGGATAATCCTAATATTATCGATTCATTAAATGAAATCTCCTTGTGGGAGATATTGAAATGCGGCATGTAATGCACCTCTCCCGATGAGGAATTATTTGCACAATACGTTGATGGTAAAGTTGGTGGAACACAGGGTGCATCAGCAATATTTATGTGTATAATAAAAAAAAATTATTAAACGTGATAACAATAGGTTGTGTCGTTTTATTCGTAAATAAGGCGAAATATTGTTGAATTTCTGGAAATATTTAGTATGTCTCTAGCCGTAATATGTACGAAATACGCAATGAAACTACATTTCTCGTGATTCATCATGCACACTAGGCACAATGAGTCATTCCGGTGAAGCGGTTTTGTGTTGTTTGGCAGGCTGAACATATATTCAATGGAGAACACCTCAGGCGATATGAACGATCTATCAACAAAGTACCTAGGACTGGATCTTAAAAATCCATTGATTGTCGGCAGTTGTGGATTTACCAATTCCGTGGACAAAATCAAGGATTTAGCCGACAACAACGCGGGTGCGGTGGTGCTAAAGTCTCTATTTGAGGAGCAGATTCTAGCTGAATTATCCGCTAATCTTGAAACGTACAACGCAGACTACCCCGGAGCAACGGATTATATTCGCGAGTATACCCGGGGTAATGAAGTAGACAATTATCTAAAACTCATCTCCGGAGCTAAGAAAAGCGTCGATATTCCGGTCATAGCAAGCATCAATTGTGTTTCTGCCAATGAGTGGATCTCTTTTGCTAAGTCCATCGAGCAGCAAGGTGCAGATGCAATTGAGTTAAATATTTCGCTGCTACCCTCAAATCCAAGAATGACCAGCCAGGAAAATGAGAAAAAATATATTGAAATCATTAATGGCGTCAGTGAGATGGTTTCAATCCCACTCGCCTTGAAAATGAGTCAGTATTCTGCATCCCTTGCACATCTCATCCAGAAATTAAGCCGGACCAATAAAATTTCCGGTTTTGTCCTGTTTAACCGCTATTATGCCCCTGATATCGACATTGATAAGATGGTAGTGAAATCGGCCGATGTCCTGAGCAATCCGTCAGAAGGCAGTGGCCCTTTACGCTGGATTGCACTGATGTCCGGATTGATCGAAAAAGACCTGGTAGCTTCCACCGGCGTGCATGACAGCGAGGGAGTTATCAAGCAGATTCTTGCGGGGGCAACTGCAGTTCAGATTGTTTCCACAATATATAAAAATGGTGCAGAACAGATCGAAACAATACTTAAGGGGCTTGAAGAGTGGATGCAACAAAAATCGTTTTCCAATCTTGCTGAGTTTAGAGGCAAACTCAGTTATGAGAACATAACTGAGCCCGCTGTCTTCGAACGAACTCAATTTATGAAATACTATGGCGGATTGTCCTAACCCAGGTGAACGGGAATAAGTCGGCTCGAACGGCTAAACCTGACGAAGGATGGAATTCCAATACAGGCTAACGAAACAGGGTCGGCTGTATTAAATTAATTAAATTATCAAGTTGATATGAAACCGTTTCTGACATTTCCAAAAGGTGGAGTTCATCCTCCTGAATTCAAGACCCAGACACAGGGCTTGGCCATAGAAGTAATGCCTGTGCCCGAGGAGCTCGAACTCATTCTCGGCCAGCATATAGGTGCCCCCTGCACGCCAACTGTGGACAAGCGAGATGTAGTTGCCGAGGGTGCTGTAATCGGTGAAGTAAAGAAGGGACTGGGCGTTCCACTTCATTCTCCGGTCGCCGGGAAAATTAAAAACTTGGCAACATCAGCCCATCCGATGCGGGTTAGCAGTCCGTCCATTATATTGGAAGTGGATAAAGAAGCAGAGCCCATTACATACCAAAAGGTGGAATGGCAGCAATTTTCCTGCTCCGACTTGCTGGGTAAAATACAAAATGCCGGTATTGTCGGTATAGGTGGTGCAGGTTTTCCTACTCATGTGAAGCTCAACCCTCCCACAGATTCACCGGTTGATACCCTGATACTGAATGGTGCGGAATGCGAACCGTATATCACCGCCGACCATCGGCAGATGCTTGAACATCCCGAAGAGATAGTTGAGGGCGCGAGAATTATCCTGAAAATTCTTGGTATCAAAGAGTGCCATATCGGTATCGAAAGCAATAAACGCGACGCTATCCAAGTGATGAGTCAAGCTGCCCGGGATGCCTCGACTCCCGATTGTAACATCAAGATTCAGACCCTTCAGGTAAAATATCCCCAAGGTTCTGAAAAACAGCTCATCCAGGCAGTTACAGGCCGAAAAGTTCCTGCCATGGCATTGCCTTCATCAGTGGGAGTTGTGGTTCAAAATGTCAGCACGGCAAGGGCCATATACGATGCAGTAGTTTTCAACAAGCCATTATGCGAAAAGGTTATAACTATTGCCGGAAAAGGTATAAGCCGACCCGCCAACCTGCAGGTGAAAATAGGCACGAAAATCAGCGATATTGTAAATTTTCTTGGAGGCTTGAAGCCAGGTCTGGCTAAAATCATCATGGGTGGTCCAATGATGGGTTTTGCTATCTCCAGCCTTGATGTTCCGGTAACTAAAACTACTTCTGCCGTTTTGTTTCTGACTGAAGATGAGATAGATACCAAGCCTCATTCACAGTGTATCCGTTGCGGATGGTGTCTCGACGCCTGTCCAATGGGGCTGGAACCGAAGGAAATTGCCATTTATGTAGAAGCTAACAGAGCTGAAGATACCGCACAATTTGGTGTGTTCGATTGTTTTGAGTGTGGTTCCTGCTCTTACGTCTGTCCTGCCAAACGACCGCTTGTTCAATTTGTGCGTCTGGCAAAGATGAAAGCGAAGAGGCAGTAAACGCAGGTCAGGAATTGAGCAACGGTTTTAAGGAATTCGGCCCTGATCAAGGGTATGTGCATTAACCAGGATGTATTGAGGAGAGTCGTGAGCAAACAGCAAGCTTCAGACGAGCAGACTACACCAGCTGGTTTGTGGAAAGTTTCCATTTCCCCACATTTGAAAAGCAGTGAGTCGGTCGAGAAAATTATGTGGACGGTTGTGGCCTGTCTTGTGCCGCCATTGATTCTGTCGGTATTTGTATTTGGGATACAAACACTGCTCATTACGGCTGTGTCGGTTATAAGCTGTGTTGTCGTAGAAGCGGTGAGTCAAAAGTCTCTGGGCAGAACGGTTACGATTAAGGATGGCAGTGCCGTATTGACCGGTTTGCTGATAGCCTTTATCATTCCACCGGGTGTTTCACCGCTACTCCCGATCCTGGCTGCGGTTTTTGCCATCTATATCGGCAAACATCTTCTTGGTGGCATCGGCTATAACTTCTTTAATCCTGCCCTTCTCGGACGGGCTTTTTTACTGGCATCATTTCCCGTTGCCATGACTTCAGCCTGGTTGCCTCCGATTGAAGGTTTTGGTATCTTTGCATACTTGGGAAGTTCCGTAGATGCTGTTACTACCGCCACGCCGCTGGCTGTAATGAAAGAACAGGGAATGGCGGCTTTCGTCAATATGTTCGGCAGTGGTGGAGATCTGTATACCAGCTTTTTTCTTGGCTTCCGTCCCGGCTGCATTGGAGAAACTTCAGGGTTCCTGCTCCTTCTTGGTGGTTTATATCTTATATACCGCGGCTATATCACCTGGCACATTCCCGTTTCAGTTCTAGCAACTATCGCCGGACTGACCTGGATATTCGGTGGGGTAAGCCATTTTAGCGGTGATCCACTGCTCGCCATTCTCTCCGGTGGAGCCATGCTCGGAGCTTTTTTTATGGCTACCGATTATGTGACCAGTCCGACGACTAAAACCGCCCAAATAATATTCGGCATAGGTATCGGAGCCCTGACCGTCTTAATAAGAATAAAAGGCGGCTATCCTGAAGGAATCTGTTACGCAATACTCCTTATGAATCCACTCAGTACTGTTCTCGACAGCTGGTTTAAGCCGAAACGTTTTGCCCTGCCCGCAGGAGGTGCAAAATGAAAAATATTATAACAATTGTCGTCCGTCTGACGTTGTCCTGCCTGCTGGCTGCGACTGTTATGGGTTTGTGTTTCATCTTTACCAGCAATGCGAAGAAACACAATGAACATGTCAAGGAACAACAGGTGATGTATTCACTCCTTGGTTATAAAGGCGATGCCAAGGCTCCTGAATCACTTGCTTTGCATGAGGTATATAGATATGTCATCAGCAACAGTGAGAAGCAGACGATAGGATATCTGGTTCCTTCGCAACAGGGCGCAGAGCAAAATTTTCTTTTTGTGAATATAGACCTCAACGGCTCTCTGATTGAATCGAAACCAATATCATTGAGCGAAATTGAAGCACTGGAGCCTGAAACGCGTAATAAGGCAGTTATTGCAGCAGTTGGTCCTGGCTATCAAGTGACTTTCGCCGATCAGACAGTAGTCGTGACGGACAACGGCAACAGAGTGGGATACCTGCTCGGTGGAAAATTTCAGGGATTTAAAACCTTTGTCAATGTGATGCTGGCCGTTGATCCGACCTTTACTCTGATCGGACTGGAAATTCTCGAACACGAAGAAGATCCTGGGCTTGGAGCTGAAATCGAGCAGGATTATTTCAAAAATCAGTTTAAAGGGAAGCCTTTCGAGGCCCTGAAAACGATCGATGTTGTTAAAGCTCCTATTCCTTCCGATTACCTCAAGGCACTAAACGGTAAGATGAGTGAAGAGGATGTCATGAGGTTTCGTGAGCAGTATAAGGATAAAGATATCTATGCACTGACCGGAGCCACTATTTCAACAAAGGCAGTGGCCGATGGCGTAAAAGGCATTGTCAAGAAATTTGCCTATAGGGTGGACGTCTTGGATAAGGTCCTGAAAGAACAGCAGCTTGCTGTATCGTTTTAATTCTTGTAAGAGGAAGTCGACGTGGCAAATGACAAATCTAGCATGCAGCTGATAACCAGAGGCATCTTGAGTGAAAATCCGATTTTCAAACTCGCGCTCTCCATGTGTCCCGCTGTTGGTATTTCCACAACGGTGATGAATGGTCTGATGTTGGGAATCGCTGTACTTTTCGTGCAGGTTTTTTCCAGTGTGACAATATCCATTTTTAAAAATGTCATTCATCCGAGAATTCGAATACCTACTTATACACTGACTATTGCTACCTGGGTAACGGTTATCGACTTGGTGTTGGCTGCTTATCTGCCTGAAGCTTATGCCAAAATGGGCATTTTCGTTAAACTCATTGTTGCCTTCGCCATTATTACCATGCGACTGGAAATGTTTGCCTGTAAGGAAAGTGTCAATGCCTCTTTCTGGGATGGTCTAGGCATGGGACTTGGGTTTATGGTCGGTATGATGGTTATCGGCTTTTTCAGGGAACTTCTGGGATCGGGTATGATCCTCGGCTACGATGTTCTTGGTTTCAAACCTTTGCTTTTCTTCATTTTACCCAGTGCTGGTTTTTTCGTAGTCGGTTTGATGATGGCTTTTTTCAACTGGATTGAAATTTATTATAAACGCTCAAAAGGGTTAAAATCATGACTCTTGGAAAAATACAACAAACCATACTGGTCGCGCTGGTTCTTTGCTTAGCCCCTTTTCTGGTCCATGCGGAGGATCTCATTGCCGAGAAAAGTTTTAAGTCGAATACTGAAATTCTTGTCAAGTTTTCCGGACCTGTAGACAGGGCTATAGCAGAGGACGTAAAAAATTATACTGTTTTTGAAGAGCCTGACCCGGATATCCGATTGACACTCAAATCTGCCATCCTTGCAGAGAACGGCAAAAGTGTTTCTCTTGTATTTGCGGAACCGCTGAATACAGCGGTAGCGCACGTAGTTACGATTAGAGGGCTGGCCGGTATTGAAAGCACGACATTTACCGTCAGCAAGTCGTATCTTGGATATCTGTTTGGAATTCTGATTTCAGCTCTTCTCATCAATAACTTTGTGTTTACCAAGTATCTCGGCCTCTGCGTCTTCTTTGGTACCTCAAAGAAAAAAGATACGGCAAAGGGAATGGGAGTTGTTTTTACCCTTGTTATTGTAGTTTCGGCACTGATGAGCTGGTTCTTCTATAATTTTATCCTCATTCCATACGATCTCAATTTCCTGCAGATTGTGGTCTTTATCGGCCTGGTTTCGCTTACGGTCCAGGCTGTAGATACGGTCCTTAGAAAAGTAAACCCGATTCTTTTCAACTCCTTTGGGGTTTATCTCGTACTTGTTATTGCTAACTGTGTCATTATTGCCGTTCCACTTATTCTGGCTAATAGCAATTATAATGCCGCTGAGACGTTTATGCTGGCGCTAGGTGCCGGTGGAGGTTTCCTTCTGGCTCTGTATCTGATGAGTGCAGTAAGTGAACGATTGCAACTTGCAAATATTCCGCAAACCTTCAAAGGATTGCCCATCGCCTTTATAGTAGCCGGGCAATTTGCCATGGCTTTTCTTGGTTTCTCAGGTCTACAGCTGTTTTAGACCGTTCCGGGGATAAAAAAATGATTTTATTTGAGAGTAATTGATATGGATCCGGCATTAGTAAAATTAGCATTAGGCGGTCTGGTACTGCTCGGCTGCATTGGGTTGTTCTTTGGCATCGGGTTGGCCATTGCTGCCCACAAATTTGCAGTAGAAGTCAACCCTCTTATCGAAGAGGTTGTAGAGTCCCTGCCTCTTGCTCAATGTGGCGGCTGCGGTTATCCAGGTTGTGAAGGTTATGCCATCGCAGTGGTTAATGATCCGGATGTGCCCCCCAACCTTTGTTTTCCAGGAAAAGAGGCGGTCGCCAATAGGGTTGCCGAATTGACTGGTAAAAAAATGGCAGTGGTTGAAGATCAAATTGCTCTGGTGCGCTGTTCAAGAGTGGAAGGCCGGGTAAGTCATAAACATGAATATTACGGCTTTGCCTCCTGTACTGCAGCCAACCTCAGTTTTGGCGGGCCTTCGGCCTGTCAGTTTGCCTGTATAGGTTTGGGTGAATGTGCGGAAGCTTGTCCCTTCGATGCCATCGAAATGGTTGAAAACTTTCCTGTTGTCAATCCCGATAAATGCGTCAGTTGCGGAGTCTGCGTGAAGGCGTGCCCGAAAAAGATCATTGAGCTTCAAACCCTGAAAGCGCGGGTATATGTCCCTTGTTCGACTCAGGATCTTGGGAAAAATGTAAAAGCCGTCTGCAAAGTTGGTTGTATCGGTTGTAAGATGTGCGTTAAGGCCTGCCCGGCTGGCGCCGTTAAATATGAAGATAATGTGGTAAAGATTGATCACAAAGCATGTATCGCCTATGGTCCGAGTTGCGAAACTGCTTGCGTGACGAAATGCCCCCGGGATATTTTCAGGCATTATGAAGGTCGTCAGGCAATATTGAGAAGCAAAGCCGATGGCCTGAAGATGGCTGGTTAATAATTCAAGATGGACACAGATATGAAAAATCCAGAGACTCCCTTTGATAAAAAACGAAGATCGTTTTTGAAATTGTCCGGCCTTTTGGGACTTGGTGCAGCCTCAGCCGTTTTATTACCTGCAGAAAAGGCAGAAGCTTTTCTTTTTGGACATAAAGAATATAAAGTTACCAAAACTCGTTTGGCCATGGGCACATTCGTGGCGATGACTGCAATTCATTCCTCTCGGGATGAAGCCGATCAGGCGATCGGACTTGCCTTTGAAGAAATTGATCGACTCAATGCCATGCTGACCCATTATGAGGATCAATCCGCTATAGGCTCCTTCAATGCTGCAGGAAAGCTCGAACAGGCTCCGCAGGAGGTGCTTGAATTAGTCGCACGTTCTTTTTATTATCACCGTGAGACCGGTGGGGCGTTTGATATAACCGTCAAACCGCTCATTGATTTATATAAAAACAGCTTTACCAAAAGCCACAAGCCTACCGATAGTGAAATAGACCGCACTTTAAAGCTTATCGGCAGCGAAAAACTTCATTTTCAAAGTGGGTCTCTCCAATTTGCCGATAGTGAAATGGGTATTACCCTCGATGGTATTGCTAAAGGGTATATAGTCGATAAAGCTTCCGAGGTTCTTAGTGCCAATGGGGTTTCTAATCATCTCATTAATGCAGGCGGTGATATTCGTACCAGCGGGTTGGCGGCAAAAGGAAAAGCATGGACAGTGGCGGTACAGGATCCGGCTAAATCAAGAGAGTATCCCGATATTATCACCATGAAGAATGGTGCTATTGCAACATCTGGAAATTACGAGATTTATTACGACAATGAGAAGCTGTTCCATCACATTGTCAACAGCAGAAGCGGTCATTCGCCGCAATTGTCAAGCAGTGTGTCCGTTGTTGCACCAACTGTGATGGATGCCGATGCATTGGCAACCAGCGTATTTGTCATGGAACCGATAGCCGGTGTCCAGTTTATAAACAGTCAGCCTGATTGCGAATGTTTTGTTATCGGTAAAAACGGTGATATCAGTCGTTCAAATGGCTGGCAAGTATAGAGATATCTTGAATCTGCAGTTTATCTCTGCCGTAATTCCGGGCTTGACCCGAAATAACGACAGACGTGATTTCTGCGGGCGGGCACAGGGAGCCGCCCCTACGGATTTCCACCATCATCGATTCACCTCAGGGGAGCCTCCCCGTGGGCTCCCGTGAGTACTGCTTTTTTTGCTCAGTTTTTAAATTGTGAGGCATTAAGGTTATATTTCTTGCTCTTATACTGGATCGCTCTGCGGCTTATGCCTAATAATTCGGCGGCATCCTTTTTTACCCCTTTTGTTTGTTTCAATGCCCGGATGATTGCCTCTTTTTCACTCTGCTCAATGGAAAAGTTTGAATCGGTGCTCATTGCTGTTGGGATAGGCTCATCATCCAATTGCAGATCTTCCGGCAAAATCTGGTTGTTTTTACAGAGGATGATGCCTGTTTCCAGAGCATTCTTTAATTCTCGAATATTACCCGGCCAAGAAAGCGTCTGTAACCAGTCCATGGTTTTCTGTGGCAGCTCAAGGCCGGGAAGGTTGTTATTCCTGGTATAACTATCGACAAGGAATTGGGCTAATTCAGGAATATCTTCACGTCTCTCACGTAGTGGCGGGACCTGAAGAGTGACAACCTTCAACCGATAATAAAGATCAAATCTGAATTTTCCTTCCTCGGCATCTGCTTTGAGGTCGGCATTGGTCGCCGAAATCACCCTGCAGTCAACATCTTTTTCCTTAATGGCTCCGACTTGCCTAATAGTTCTTTCCTCCAGAAAACGGAGAAGCCTGCTTTGCATTTCCTGGGAAATATTTCCTACCTCATCAAGAAAGAGAGTGCCGCCATGGGCAGCCTCTATCAAACCCTTTTTGTCATTGATGGCATGGGTGAAAGATCCTTTGACGTGTCCAAATAATTCACTTTCCAATATGCCTGAGGGTGTAGAACCGCAATCAACAACCATATACGGTTTGTTTTTTCTGGGACTGTAGTTATGCAGCATCCTGGCAACACACTCTTTGCCAACACCGCTTTCACCGAGGATCAAGACATTGGCATTACTGGCCGCAACTTTTAGCAACAATTCTTTCAATTCGATCATTGCTGCGCTTTTGCCCCAGACTATTCCTTCTTTTATTCCTTCTTCATTTGCCGATTGCGAACTATTGTTTTGTGCTGTAGTTGTTGCGAGGATGTGCTCTATTTTATGGACAAGCTCTTTCCCATCAAAGGGTTTGGTAAGATAGTCAACGGCACCGGCTTTCACTGCATCGACGGCATCGGGAATAGTCCCATAAGCTGTTAAAAAAATAACCGGAAGCTGTGGAAAATTGGTTCTTGTTTTTTCAAGTAATTCCAGGCCGCTCATCTCCGGCATTTTTATGTCGGAAACTAGAATGTCTACCTCTGTTTTTTTTAGAAGCTCAAGTGCCTTGGGGCCGCTGGATGCTCTATGGACAGAAAATCCGGCTGCCGCTAGTCGAGCCTCTAAAACTTCTAAAATAGACGGATCGTCATCAACTATCAGGACGTGAATTTGTTTGTTCATAAGGATTTTCTTTTTTCCTGGACATTCTCGTCAATTGCTTCGAGTGCTTGAATCTGATTTTGTAGTGCTTTATTCTCGTTTCGCAGTTTTTCTATAGTGGATATCATCTGGGTAATTGTATTTTTCTGGTCATCGATTAAAAAAATCTTTTCTGTTTCACGGGCTGTCTTTTCCCTATTTTTTTCTGCTATAAGTTCACCTTGCTGTTTTAAGGAAAGTACAAGAAGAAGGCGATTTTCATTAAAGGGCGCTGTGCCTTTATTTGCATCCCATTTTTGGAGATTGCCGATTGCCTCGATTAATTGGTCATCAGTGCGGGCAAGCATCATCTGGGTACAGGCCAAACCATAAAGGGCCTTGTTCCTGTCTTCAGGACAGAGTGCGGTCTCATATGTCTGCTCGAATTCAACGATGGCTCTTTTGAAATCACCATTTATAAAGAGTTGTTCTGCAAAAACATGGGTTTGGTCTGCAGGAGCAGTAAAAGCAGGCATTTGCATCACATTGCAGGAAGCACATAACAGCAGTGGCAAAATAAACAGGAACATCAGATGCATCCGCCGAAATAAAAGCGATTGGCATTTATGCATAAGTATTGGAGACCTCCGGAAAAATTCTATTTGTTTAACTATAGGTACTTGTGTACATTTAACCATACTATTCTTATGGTCGAGTTGGAAGTGTAAAGGAAAAAGTACATCCGCCTCCTTTATTATTAGTGACATGTATCTTTCCGCCATAACTTGAGACGATTTTCCTGGAAATTGCCAGCCCTAAACCAACACCATCAAGATGACCTCGGACTGTTTTGGTACGGTAGTATTTGGTAAAAACAAGAGAGAGTTCATCGTCAGCTATACCGGGCCCGGTGTCTGACACTTGGAAGAGCAAAAACCTTTTTGTCTTATCTTTCGTCCAGGATACCATCACAGACCCTTTTTCAGGAGAATATTTGATAGCGTTTCCAATAATATTGACGAATACCTGTTGCAGTTCCTCTCTGACTCCATAAAGATCAGGACACTGGCTGATATCACTTACCGTTAAGGTTACTTTTTTCTTTTCAGCAAAGGAAGCAAAAATTTCAGCGCTGCTCAACATCAATTGCTTAGTATCAAGCCGGGCAGATTTTTTTTTGCGTACATCGGATTCAAGAACCGATACATTTAGCAGATAATTAAGCAGCTTATTAATGCGTTGTATCTCAACACTGGCAATAGTAAGAAATTTACGTTGTTTTTCGTTTATTGGTCCGAAAACTTCTTCAATAATCATATTGACGGATTCACGAATCGAAGAAAGCGGAGTCCTGATTTCGTGGCTCAAGGTGGCAATAAACTCATTTCGGATATTCTCCTCTTCATTGAGTTGCCGGCTCATATCATTATACGATGCGGCCAGTTCGTTGAATTCTTCTCCTCCTTTGAGGGTAATGGATTGGTGGAATTTATCTATTGAAATACGCTTTAAAGCCCGGGCCAGAGTTTTAAGCGGGGTAAAGAAAGATCTGGTAATGAACCACAGACCGACAAAGCCGACAAGTACGCTTAAGAAAAAACCATAGAGACCGTTTTTCGAACTGATTCTGCTTCTCTCATTAAGACCACGCAGGGCGTTTTCAATTTCTTGCTGATTTTGTCGTTTGGCCAGATTGAGTTTTTTTATCCAAGTGGATGCAACTTGTTCCGTAACCCATTTTGTGCCGATTTGGGCCAGGGAACTGTCATCCCATAAACCGGTTCGGTGACGCATGTAGCTAAATTCCAGTTCCTGCCATATCTTGCCACCACCCACCGATGAGGTAGATAGTAGAACAGCTTTATTTAAAGATTCTTCAAAGTTCTTTTGGGCTTGCTTGAAATATTCTGAGTATCGATCGTTTTTTAGAATATTCAGTTTTTTATGATTGGCGTCCATATCGAGAAGGCTTGCTTTCAAGATCTCGGTAAGTTCGTCTATTTTATTATTTGTAATAACAATTTTCTCTGTTGTTTCAACCATCCTCTGCACATTAAATAGCAAAACAAAAACAGTGCCGGAGAAGATAAGAAAAAATAAGAAAAAAATGAGGGAAAGTTTCTGTTTTACACCAAGTTTCAAGCCCATCATACTCCCTGTACTTTAAACACTATAAATTGACGATTGGCTGATTCTAGCAAAGGATGTGCTAACTGTCACCTATTGACTGATGTGCTCGATTGAATTATTAACACACTGTTATTGCGTTTTTCTCTGTTCTCTATTAGAGAATATCTTCCAGTTCATTAGTGCCTTACTCTTAAAAAGTCTGTCACTCAGTTTAGTCCCCTTCAAAGCATGGGGATTAAAGAGAATCCCCTTCAAAGCATGGGGATTAAAGAGAATCCCCTTCAAAGCATGGGGATTAAAGAGAATCCCCTTCAAAGCATGGGGATTAAAAAGAATCCTCCTCAACGCATGGGGATTAAAAAAAATCCCCCCTTGAGAGGTGTAAAAAACAAGAAAACGGAGAATAAATTTAACATTAATAATTTGAATATACCGATAAGGAACTTATGCCCCGCAAGGGGGAACTGAACATAGTTCCGGCTTATTTCCCTCTCACCGGGGGGTATGGAAAACGAAAATACATTATGATAAAATACATCATGTGCAAAAATTGCGCATACTTCTGCAAAGTGGGAATAATTTGCCCATGGTAAGCCGTATTTTATCCTCTGTATTTACCTAACTTATTGGTTGTAAAGAAAATGTTCTGTGTGGCACATCCTTTGCTATTTCCAGAGTGTCTGATTTTCCGGCATTATGGGCGCAGGATAATATTATCTGGT
>Ga0214472_10004472_pt1 | contig 14762 bp, 15 predicted proteins | sample RVTome_6_FD_207662 | JGI IMG/M metagenome (GOLD analysis project Ga0214472, IMG submission 207662) | Soil microbial communities from uranium-contaminated site in the Upper Colorado River Basin, Wyoming, United States - RVT140D175 | ecosystem: Environmental > Terrestrial > Soil > Contaminated >...
CGTATTTCTGGACCCAGCGATAGATGGTGGTATGGTCTAGGTTAAGGCCTCGTTCGGCCATCAGCTCTTCCAGGTCCCGACATCTGAGGCAGTAACGCAGATACCAACGCACGCACAGCAGGATGATATGGCCTTCGATATGGCGCCACTTGAAGGGGCTTTCTGATATCATGGCCTTGGCTCCCTTGCCTGTCGAAGAGATGATCACGACCCTACCCCACCAGACCATTATTTGCAACAGAACCCGTTTACCCGTCGTCGAAGGAAATCTTGACTGGCTTGGTGGTGAGTTGTATGTTGTCTTTATAGCGCCAGGCGCTTATCAGGTGGGGTTGCAGCGGGGCGTGCGCTGGGGCAGTTACCCCAGTCACCTCCCCGAACATCTACAGCCTGCGGGAAGGCACTATGCCGAAGAAACTCAGCCGCCAGGAACGCAAGCGGGAGCAGGAAAAGAATAAGCACAAGCACGTACCGCCCCAGCATTTGCTCCAGCAGGGCAGGCAAAAGCTGGAGGATGGGGACCCCCGGCAAGCCTTGGACTACTTCAAACAGGTCCAGGGGGCGGTAGAGGCGCAGGGTCTTGGGCCACTACCAGGCCTGGACTTCCTGTTCTTCTGCGCCTATGCTCAGCGTGCTGAGCAGCTGGCGGCCAAGGGCATGGTCCGAGAAGCGGCGGCCGTGCGGAACATGGCCGACGGGCAGGGCACCAGCATCGACCCCTCAGCTCTGTCTGCTGATGATTTCCTGCAGTATATCCGCCACCTGGAGCCGGCCCAGGCCATACCGATCTATGCCAGAAGTGTCGGCCAGCGGGAGTCCTCAGCCCAGGTTGAGCAGGCGCTGGCTGACCAGATGGTGGTCCACCGGTGCTGGGAAACGCTGTCCTGCCTGGATCAGGACCATTCCCTGCGGCGGGATGCGGAAATCGTCAAACCAGCTGTGGCAACTATGGATGAGGGGGCCTGGGAGCAGGCTGGGGCCGCCCTGGTCGGCATATCCCGGCGGTCGCCCTATGCCCCCTGGCGCATTTTCTGCCGGGCCATGGCCTGCTTTGACGCCCAGGACGACTCTGGTCTGCGCCAGGCCCTGGACCTGCTACCTCAGCACTTCATCCTTTCCCAGACGGTTGATGAGCTGTGGAGCGTGTGCTCTCCGGAGCGGAGTCGTAAGGGCAAAGTGCTATCGGCACCGGTGCAGCAGGTCCTGGGCACCGGGGGCGTCGACCGCGAGCAGTTGGCCCGTGCCCTGCTGGCTGCCCTCCACCAGGACCCGCCGCACTGGCGCGAGGTAGAACGGCTGCTGCCGCCGCTGGCCAAGGCGATTCATCCGGAAGAACCCCTGGCGGCCTGCGTGGCCCTCCTGGAGATCATCGGCGTCGGCGCTCGCCAGAACCGCTGGCCGCTGTCCAATATTCTGGCCATGCAGCGGCTGCTCCCCCGGGACCTGGCCCAGGCGGTGGCCGCCCGCATTGAGCTGGTCAACCAGGCAACTTCCCACTCGGTCTGGAACGTCGCTCCGGCCGTCGCCTATCTGGCCCACCTGAATGTGGAGTTCCCGGAAGCCCGCCAGCAGACTCTGGCCCGGGCCCACATCCTGGAATTCCTGGCCCGGTCCGGGCACAATGGGGGCGCTTGCCCCAACTGTGTGGGGACCCAGGTTATCCAGAGCCTCTGGGGCCTCATGGGTGAGCACTCCGGCGATCCCCACCTGGTTTATGCCGACCTGATGTTGGCCAGCCTGGAGCTGGACCCGGACAACCGGGAAGGCTACCGCTTTCTACTGGAGCTGCTGCGGGGCGACACCTCGGCCAGGCCCCGAATGGAAAGAGTGTTGACGGAAATGGTCCACCGGTTCCCCGACGACCCGGACCCTTGTCTGGAGCTGGCGTTGTTCCAATACTCCCGCAACGGCTATCGCAAGGCCGAGGCCGCCCTGGAGGAGGCCCGGAAGCGGGCACCCCACGATGAGCGCATCCTGGACCGCCAGGCCGTCGGCTGCGTGAAGGCGTCGGACCAGGGCCGCAACCGCAGGAGCTACGTCCTGGCCCAGCGAGACCTGGAACGGGCCGAAGAGTTGGGCCGCCGGCGTTTGGTCCCGGTGCTGCTGGTGAAGCGCCTTGGGCTGAAGCTGATGTCCGCCGGCTCGGGAGCCACGGCGGAGGTGGGGCGGGAGCTAGACGCCCTCCCACCCGGAGAGCAACTCCGGGCCCTGGCCCTGCTCATCCTCGACCTGGGAGCGGTGAAGAACGTCGACCAGCGCATCATGTCCAGGTTAAAGCGGATGCTGGACCGCAAAAGGGGTCTCCTGGACCGGCTCAGCGGTGGAGAGGTCGTCAGCCTCATGTCTCCCCTGGACGACGAATTCCGACTGGTCTTTCCCAGTCTTGACGTGGCGCCGGTGCTGGCCGACTGGGGCGCCCGACTTCTGGCACTGGTAGAGGGTGACGACCTCACCGCCGCCTATGACATTCTGGTGGCCTGCGGCTACCGTGCCGTGGTCCAGTCCGACATTACCCGCCGCCTGGCGGGCCGGGGCTGCCCGCGTGGCGCCTCCACTTCGGACCAGGATGCGCTGCTCCGGCTCTACCAGGCCGTAATTCTTCACTCCCAGGGCGCGATCTACGGGTCCCACGGGTTCGAGGCGGTTGTCGCCGCCGCCGGTCCCGCCCTGAAGGAGCAGTTGCGGGCGGCCGCAGCCCGGCTGGCGCCCTACACGGCCGGCCCGCTGCGGGAGGCATTGCAGCAGTTCGAGTTTTCCATCCTGGACTCGCCCTTCGCGTTGCTTGGAGGAATCCCGCCGGAGATACATGCGGCCATCGGGGAAATCATCGAGGAAAAGGGGCCGCAGGCTATTGAGGAGCTTATCGGTGAGCTGTCCGGCCTCCTGGATGACGATGAGATTGGACCCTTTGACGAGGACGATGAGGACGACTATCTGGATGAGTTACAGGAATTGGAGCAACTTTTAGACAAGTCCCAGGTGCGCGGCGCCTCCATGCCGGACCTCAAGGACTTCGTCGCGTGGTTCCGGTCGGACCCAAAGCGACGCCGGGAGCTGGACCGTTTTGCCCGGGAGTTTGAAGACCGGTACAACGAAATGTCGCGGGAGCTGCGCATCCTTGCCTTCCCCAAGAGGAAGGCGGCGGCCCGGCGGGCGCGTTAACGGGAAAATCAGGAGGCCGCGATGCTGACTCACTACCTGGTCCTGGGGCTTTCTCCCCAGGCTTCCACGACGGAAGTCCGGCCGCGTTACCTGCAACTGGTGCGGGAAAATCCCCCGGGCCGGGCCCCGGAGTACTTTCAGAAGGTCACCGCCGCATACGAGGCGCTGAAGGACGAGCCCACTCGGGTGGCCACGACGTTCCTGGGTGCCCGGCAGTACGCTGATGTGGAGATGGCCCTGCTGGACCTGGTGCGGGCGCGTCCCTCCCGGCGCAAAGGCCCCGGATTGAAGGCGCTGCTGGCGGCGGAAGGGATACTGGATGAATGACTGGAAGTCCCAGGCACTCCAGGACTTCCAGTCCTGGCTGGAGGACCTCCCTGGTGAAGCCATCGTCGATGACGGGGTCGGCGAACCGGAGTGCGACTGGCATGCGCTTTTTGCCGAGTTCACCGCCTTGCGGCAGGAAATCCGCCTGCAGAACCGGGAGCAGGCCAGGGTGGTCCGGGACTTGGAGAAGATGGCCGACGTAGGCCAGGCGTCCCTGGACCTGTTTCGCCGCCACGCCGGGGAGCTCTCCACCCTGGAGGAGCGCAGCCGGCAGGCCGCCGAGCGCAAGTGCCTGCTCCCCTTCCTGGACGTGCGCGATGCCTTGGTGCGAGGCCGTGACGGCGCGGCCCGGGTCGCCGGCTACCGCGGCCTGTTCCGTCGGCGGCCTGCCGGAATGGAGGGGGTGGTCCAGGGGTATAAGATGGCAATCCAGCGCTTCGACCGGGCCCTGGCCCTGGCCGGGGTGCAGGTGGTTCCAACGGTGGGGCGTGGCTTCGATGCCCAGTCCATGCGGGCGGTGGAGACCCGCCAGGTGGCGGGCGTCGCCGATGGTGTGGTTGTGGAGGAGTTTCTCAGCGGGTTTGTGCTCGGGAATGCGGTGCTGCGTCCCGCTGACGTGGTGGTGAACCGCCTTCCGTATGCGGACAAGTCCTGAATTTCATGCTCCGGTGGCGCCCCACCGACGATACGAATCGGCTCCTCTCCCCTTGTGGGACAGGATTGAGGAGAGGGGTATCACCCCCATCCCAACCTTTCCCCCTCAAGGGGAAGGGGCCATTTTCGAAGCAATGACTTTGACAAGGCCATACGAGGCCAGACGAAGGAAGGGTAGCCTATGGACCGAGAACCCATTGTGGGCATTGACCTGGGCACGACCAACTCGGAGGTCGCCTTTATCTTTGATGGGCAACCACGAGTCATCAAGGAGAATGACGACGGTATTGTACCCTCGTGCGTGGGGCTGGACCCTGATGGCAAGGTGATGGTGGGAACACCGGCCCGCAATCAGTACATCGTCAGCCCGGAACGGACAGTAGTTTCCATCAAGCGCAAGATGGGCTCGGTGGAACGGGTGCCGATGGGAGAGGAATATTACTCCCCCCAGGAGATCTCGGCCTTTATCCTGAAGGCCTTGAAGGAGCGGGCCGAGCGGGCCCTGGGGCGCCCGGTGCGCAAGGCGGTCGTCACGGTGCCGGCCTACTTCACCGACGTGCAGCGGCAGGCAACGCGGGAGGCCGGGGAGATTGCCGGTCTGGAGGTGGTGCGCATTATCAACGAGCCTACCGCAGCCGCCCTGGCCTACGGCAGCCACTCCACCGACCCGCAGAAAATCCTGGTCTATGACTTGGGCGGCGGCACCTTCGACGTCTCCGTGGTGAGCATAGAGGCCGGGGTAGTGGAGGTCCTGGCTTCCATCGGCGACAACCACCTGGGCGGCGACGATTTCGACCAGATGGTCCAGGAACACCTGATAGAATACCTGGAAGGGACCCTGGGGTTGTCCTCGGTGAGGGAGGACCGGGCCCTGCAAGCGCGTCTGCGGCGGGCGGCGGAGCGGGCCAAGATCGAGTTGTCCGACGCTCCCTATGCCCGGGTGGAGGAAGACCATGTGGGCGAGGTGGGTGGCCAGAGCCGTCACCTTTCCCTGGAGCTGTCCCGCCTCGACTTCGAGCAGGACATCGAAGAGGCCCTGTCGCAGACCATGCGGGCGGTAACCACGGCCCTGAACGACGCCGCCGTGCGGCCCAGCGAGCTGGAAAAAATCCTGCTGGTGGGGGGCTCCACCCGCATACCGCGCATCGGGGAGCTGCTCTGGGAACGGCTGGGGCAGGAGCCTCACGACGAAGTGGACCCGGACCTCTGCGTGGCCCTGGGGGCCGCGGTCCAGGCGGGTATGGAGATGGGTATCGACGTCCAGTCGGTGCTGGTGGATATCACCCCCTACACCTTCGGCACCAGCGCTATCGGCCAGCTTTACGGCCGCCCCTATGCTCACCAGTTCGTGCCCCTGATCCGGCGCAATGCCAAGCTCCCCGCCACCAGGACCGAGGTCTTCTTTACCATGTATGAAGACCAGGAGAGTGTGCAAGTCCAGGTCTTTCAGGGCGAAGACCCGGACGCGCTGAAAAACGTAAAGATCGGCAATTTCGTATTCCAAGGGCTGAACCAGAAGGCCGGGGCGAACCAACAGGGTATCCTCCTCACCTACAGCCTGGACCTGGACGGCTTGTTACAAATCCACGCGGTGGAGCGGGCCACCGGCCAAGAGATTCGCGGCGTCATCGAAAACGCCACGGGCCGGTCCACTCCCGAAGAACTGGACGCATACCGGGAGCGGGTGGCGGGCCTCTGGGGCGACGAGGCAGTGGAAGGCGAAGTGCCTTGGTCGGAGGCTGAGGTGGGAGACGATTTGCCCGATGAGATGCGGGAGACCCTGGAGAGAGCCGGCGTGGCCCTGGACCGGGCGGCGGCGGAAGACCGGGAGGAGATAATCAATCTGATGGAAGATATCCGCGACGCCCTGCGGGAAGGACGCCTGGACAACGCCCGGGAGTCAAAACAGGAACTGGACGAAATTCTCTTTTATCTGGGGTAGGTTATGGATCGGTGTCCCACGTGCCGGGCCATATACCGGGAAGGTAATATCTGCTACCGCTGCCAGACCGACTTGCGACAGGTCCTGGCCGTGGAGCGGGCGTCGACTCGTTACTGGCAGCAGGCTTTGACAGAATTGCAGAGCCGGCGAGTTTATTCCGCTTATGATTACGCCAGGCGCGCCTGTGAACTGCACCGCTCCCCCGATTCCGTCAAGGCCCTGGCGCTGGTTTCCCTGGTCCTGCGAAGGTTCGATGACGCGCTGTCCCTGTGGCAAGAATACCGGGTGGCTTCGTTGTCTGACGGGTAGTTCGCCAGACCGTCGGTGCCTTGCCGGGAGAATGGACAGAGTAGCCTCAGGAGGCGGTGAAACCACGCCACGCTTCGGGAATGTGCCCTCTATTCAGTCCTATAAAGAGCTTGTATGAGATATCCAACCATGCCCACAATGTCATGCTGAGGAGTCCCGATTCTATGTGGACGACGAGGCATCTGGGCTAAGGAATTGGCAACCAGTTGGCATAACGCATCTTCCGCTGAGGAGTAAAGGTCAGACCCCAATTGCCGCGTTAGCAATTGGGGCTGCATCTGAAACTCTATGGCTCGCCTGCTAGCCTGTCGAGACGCCGACTGGCACCTCCGCGGCATAGGCCTGAGAAGCGATGTCCCCAAGGAAATATACGCTGCCTACGACCATAGGATCTAATGGCAATTTCTAGGCCGCCTCACACGTCAGCGCAAACACCGTCTCGGTGAGCCACTTCTTGAAGGACTCGTTGTCCATGAACTGCTTGAACAGCTCGGTATCATCCTTCAAAATGGCAGTCATCACCCGGGCTAGGGCCTTGTCGTGCTCGATGCGTGCGTTCTGCCGGTCCGAGTTGGCCATGGCGTTCTGGTATGCTACATCCGCTGCCACCCGGTCTGGTATATCCTGGGTAATCAACCGGTGCACCCGGTCGGTGGCGCTCCAGGAAATGTTGCCGAACTGGTCGTTGAACGCCTTCAGGATGTTGGACAGGGGTTCCGGCTCCGGCCGGTGACCACCGCCGGCGGTGGTCACCGGGCCGATCTCGGCGTCTTCATCCGGCACCTGGATATTCATGGCCGCCTGCTTCTCCACCCGGTAGCTGTCCATGTCTATAGCTTCCAGTTTATAGCTTCCAGGATGCCTCTGGACAGGTCTTCCTCCCTGGGAGCCGGCAGCTTGGCCACCAGGAAGTTGAGAAAAATGGACAGCTTCTCCCGGGCGGCGCCGCCCAGGTACAGCTCCACCATCTTGTCGATGCGTGATTCGGAGTAGACCTGGTAGCCGTCCAGGAAGGCCTTCAGGCCATGGAGCTTGTTGGGGTCGGTCTCGTCGCTGAGCACCGTGGTGCGGTAGTAGTCGGCGAAGGCCTGCTGGATGGTGTCGGTGTCGTTCATGAAGTCCAGCACAAACACGTCGTGCTTCTGGGGGTGGGCCAGGCGTTGGAAGACGGCCTGGTTAAAGCCAGCAAACCCTTCGATCTGCTGGTAGGGGCCAAGGGCAGCCCCACTCAATTGATTATGAGCATTAGTTTGCTTCAAGATACCCCGGTGGGAAACGTTCCGTACCGGTACGCGGAAGAGCTGAGACAAGACCCGCGTGCCGGCCACGTAACGGCTCTGGCCCTTGGGGATAACGTGTCGGGGGTGCCCTTGATTGGCGTCGACCAGCAGTTCTTCCAGTTACTGGACCCTGCTTTACAGCAGCCGTATTTCCAGGTTGGGACTGGCCGCCTCTTTCACAATGACGGCGAAGTCAGTCAGTCCCAGGAACTCACCTTTCACCAGTGGGAGGCGGTACCTGGTGCTCATGCCGGACGGCGGTGGGGTACCGACACTACCTTCCAGAGCCAGCATGGAGCTGCAGGAGAGGTTGCGACCGGACCCCACGACACTTATTACTCCATTGTGGGCATTCTTGAACCAACGGACACTCCCTTGGATCGGGCCATCTTCGTACCACTGGAAAGCTACTGGTACGCCCATGCCGAAGGCGGCCTGGTCGGCGAAGCTGAAATGCAAGTAACCGCCATTATGGCGCGCCCTATTGGCATCCAGGAATTCTACCAGCTTCACCAAGAAATCAACCAGGATGTTCTTGCCCAGGCCGCGTTGACCGGCCAGGGAATGGCCCGGCTCTTCGATCTCCTGGGGCAGGGCCAGCGTATGCTCACCCAGATCTCTTATGTGGCCTTGATCATGGGCAGCGCCACCGTTTTCCTGGTCAGTTACGCCGTAAGCGCGCTGCGATTGCGGGATGCGGCGATTCTTAGGGCTCTGGGTGCGAGCCGATGGTCGGTCTCCACCATCGCGCTGGCCGAGGCGTTGGCCGTCGGCGTCCTTGGAATCCTGGTGGGGATGCTGCTGGGGCATGCTGCGGCCTGGCTGATAGCTTCAGGAATTCAGGAAACCAGCGCCATTGCGGTTACAACCAGCTTCCAGTGGGCCGAGCTAACCATTGGGTGCGTAGTGTTACTCCTGGCCGCCGCCGCAGCTTTGCTTCCAGCGGTGCAGTCCTACAGCCAGGACGCAGCAGCTCACCTGGCGGCCAGATGAGCCACAATGGTTGCTTCATTGTTTCGGGGTTCACTTCTTAACGTGGCGATACTCCGTGGCGAAACTCAGATGTCTGAAATATGAACAGCTACGGGCGTTGGGCCAGGCCGGACGCCAGGCCGTGCCGGCCCTCCGGCCCCTCGCCCTGAGATGCCGGGAGGGCGGAACGGTTGCCGCAAGAAGAGGCGGGGTTTATCGATCCCCCGCCTCTCGGGATGTTGTCCCCACTGGGGAAATCTCTATTGAATGGCGTGTATGGCGAAAATTGCCTGCACGCTGACCGTTACGTCAACTTGCCCGGGCTGGATGCTGGTGGCAGCGGCACCAACCTGGTCAAACATCGCGGCCTCCGCGAACGCCAACCGCAGGGGGCTGAACCCGCCGGTCTCGCTGATGTAATAGGGCTGGCCCAATTGCACTCCGCTCAGAGCGGCCAACTGGTTGGCCTTATCGACCATGTCGGCGACGGCAGCGTTGCGGGCCTGTTTTTCCAGCGGTTTTACGTCTTCGATGCTGAAGTTAATGCCCTGGAATCGGGTCAGGTCGCCCCCCGCCAGGACTACCGCGTCAATTACACTGCCAACAGAGTCCAGGTCACGGATTTTGACCGTCAACTGGTTGCTCACCTGGAACCCGGTGATAGTCTGATAGTTTTGGTCGTACCTGGGATTGATGCTGAAGTAGCTGGTCCGGATGTCCTGGTCGGCGACCCCATTGTCCTTGAGGGTCTGGATCACCTTTTCCATCGCGGCGGCGGCATCTTCTCGGGCCGATTGAACCGTGTCTCGGGAAGCCTCCACGCCCAGATTGACCGTCGCCAGGTCGGGGGTCCCGCTGACCTGACCCTGTCCGCTGACCGAAATGCCGGTGATGGTGCGGTCCTGGCCGGGTAGATCCTGGGCCGACCCAAGATCGCCGTTCAGGTAGGTCTCGGCGCCTGCCACGGGCTGGATGATGCTGGCGCCCCCCGCGCCGGCTGGGACGGATGGAAGGATGACCTGGTTATCCGCCGCCTCGGCGTTGTTGGTCGGTGCTGGCGATTGGGCCGTGCAGGCCACCGCGAACATCAACCCGGCCCCCAACCCCAATAATGCCAGAATTTTGTTCCCTGGGCTGGCTAATTTGAGCATATTTTTGTTCATCTCCCTTTCTCTAGTTAATATCCGTGTTAATATCCTGGGTAATATCCTGGGTAATATCCGTGGTAATATCCGGTTCAATTCGGCGCGCCTGAACTAACTAATCTGACGAAATGATTGATGTAAAAGTTCCCGAAGATCAGCCGCTCATCCGCCGTGACCTCAGCCGCTTGATCGCCAGGAGGCTTGACAAAGCCAGGATCAGCGCCGTTGCGATCCCCTCAAGCACCCGCCAGATGAGGGGCGTGCCCCGGTATTGGTCCAGCGTCACCACCGCATCGGAGGCGGGGCCACCTTCGGATGGCCCCTCGATCGACCGGTTGGTCCCACGCTCCGAGGGACCAACCGTATTCTCCGAAGACCCGTTACCTTCAATCGCAGAATCTTGCGCAGAATCTTGCGCAGAATCTTGCGGCTCGGTTGCTTCGGCTGCACCGGGCACTGATTCAGCGGCCAGAGCCTGGGTCTCTGGGTGGGGTTCGGCGGCGGGCTGGGCCATCCCCGCCGCGGTTTCGGTTGAGGCTGTCCGGCCATCCCCGGCTCCGAGAGATTTAAACTGATCTGCCTCCGGTGCGGCGGTTAGTTCCGGCGGGGCAGTCTCAGCAGGCTCATTCGATGCAATCTGGGGTTGGGAGGTGGCCATCCCCGTTGACAAGCCAGCCACCGGCGCGGCAGCACTCGGTGGGGACTGGGCCGAGCCCCCGGAGGGCTGGATCGAGAAATCGCCCTGGCCAGGAGGGGTGAGCAGCCCCAGGGTGTCGGCGGAGACCATGATCGCCAGCGCCAATCCGGCCAGAGAAGCCGCCCCGGCATAGGCCCAACCTGGTGCCCGCAGGGGCAGCGGCTGACGCAGCATCAGCGGCCCCGGTACCGGGGCCGCTGCGAGGCGCGGTCAACTCCGGCAAGTCCTGCAGCAGGGCGACCATAGACCGGAGACTGTCCAGTTGGTGGCGGCACGGCCCACAGAAATCCACCTGACGGGAGACCCGTGCCTGGGCCCCAGTCCCCAGACGCCCATCCAGGTACTCGGAAAGCAATTCAAGCTTCAGATGCCGGTGTCGTCGGAAAATCCACATTTTGCTAATTACCACTTGCTAATTACCACGACGGAACTGGGCGGGCAAAAGTTCCCCGGTCCCTCTCAAGTAGTCTCTAAGCTCCCCCCGCGCCCGACTGATTCGCGATTTTACCGTGCCCAGCGAGCAGTTCATCACCTGGGCAGCCTCTTCGTAGCTAAAGCCCTGCACATCCACCAGAGTTATCGCCAGGCGTCGATCTTCGGAGAGGCTGGCCAGGGCCGACTCAATGGTCCGGCGCAACTCGTTCTGTTCGGCTAACTCTTCCGGCGAAGGTTGTCCCGAGGGCAGGTCTACCGCCGAAGGCGTCGGGTCGTCGGAATCGGCGGGTGTCGGGTCCAGGGAGACGGTGGGCCGGGCGCGTCGCGAGCGCAACATGTCCCGGCAGCAGTTGGCGACAATTCGCATCACCCAGGCTTTCAGGTTCTCTCCCCGAAATTGGGCGAAGGCCCGGTATCCGGAAACGAAGCTTTCCTGGACGGCGTCCTCGGCCAGAGACCAGTCGCTCAACAGACGCCGGGCCAGGTTGTAGGCCTGGGATTGGTGGGTTTCGATTACGCAGTTATAGCAGTAGGTCTGCCCGGTGCGGTCTTGTACTGGTAACGGGACGTGATTGGCGCAGGTGAATTGTTTTATGGCGACTACCATCAATCGCGACAGCCCTCTAACCGGAGAGTTGAGGAACTGGTAATTACCGCTGTTGTATTACCCCTGTGGTATTACCCCTGATAATTTACCCTTCCGTCGAGTAAGGCCCGGGACATCACAACTTTGTGAATCTCCGAGGTGCCGCCGCCAATACGGGCGTGGCGCAGCATGTGGTACCAGTGGGAGATGGGCAGATCCACGGTTTCCCCAATGCCGCCGAATACCTGCATGATTTTGTCGATGCTCCGCCATCCCCACTCTCCGGCGCAGTACTTGACCATTGAAGCTTCCACCCGGACATCTTCCCCGTTGTCCGCCCGCTGCGCTGTCCCCCGGGTCAGGGCGCGTAAAGCCATTATATCGATGTACACGTCGGTAAGCATCCACTGGATGGCCTGCCGGTCGGCGATGGGGCGGCCGTAGGTGACTCGCTGTTTGGCCCAGTCAATGGCCATGGTCAGGGCACGGCTGAGGATACCCAGAGCCATTGATCCCCGCAGCAACCGGTCATGATGCACCAGCCACTGCTGTCCCAGAGTGAACCCGTAGCCAACTTCGCCCAGTACCTGGGTCTGGGGCACTCGGACATTGTCCAGATGCACCAGATTCTGCTGGGCCCGGCTGGGCATGGTCCAAACGTGAATCGGGTCGAAGCTCATCCCTGGGGTGGGATTGTCGATGATGAACATGGTGATGCCGCCCCGCTGCCGTTTCTCCGGGTCCGTGACGGCTTGCACCAGCAGATAGTCCGAGCTGGCCGCGCCGGAGATGAACATCTTGGTGCCATTGATGACCCAATCGTCGCCGTCCCTGACCGCCCGGGTCTGCATCATGCCGCCGGGGTCAGAGCCGGCCTGAGGCTCGGTCTGGCCGAAAGCGTAGTAAAGGTCGCCGTTGATCGCCGGGTACAGATATTTTTGCTCCTGCTCTGGCGTGCAGGCCCCAATCATGAACATGGGCACCGGAGAGGTGGGCAGGTGCAAGATACTGTGGTGCACCTCCTCCTCCAGGATTACGTGACCCAGGGCACCCATGCCGCCGCCGCCGTACTCTTCGGGCACAAATGAGGTATAAATCCCGGTGTCTCGGGAAACCTGGTGCAGCCGGTCCCATTTTTCTCTGGGCAGAGTGCCCAGTATGCCCGGCACCGCTTCCAGAATTCCCCGAGGCGCACCCTCGTTTTCCTCCCCGTCTCGGGGCGGGTGGGACAGAAACTCGGATTCCAACGGGATACACTCTTCGCGGACAATCTGACGGATGGTGTTCTTCAGGGCATCAAGTTCTGGGGGAAGGCCGGGTTGCATGACAAACTCTTCCTAAGGTCGAATGGTTAAAGCTGGGAAGGTGATACCGGTCGGTTGTGGAGCAGAGTTTAGTGGAAGGGACACACGAACTTCAAGGCACTAACCACCACGAGGTCATCTGAGGCTTTCCTTTGGTTGATCGGCTGATTGATCGGCCAGGGATTGCGCGGCAAGCTGGCTGACTCATCGCGGCTGAACTGGGTCTGGCCGTTTCCCTCGGCCACCACCTGATTAACTACCGCCAGCGAAGTGCCGATTAGCGAGACCGTGAGAATCGCCAGGACCGCAATTCCCAGAAGTTTTACTTTAAGGGATACACCGGGCAAAAACATGATGAAAACCTTTCCTTTTGGTGTAATTCTATACTCAAGTCATACAGATTGCCAGTTGCTGCTGGGCGTGAGGCCTGGCTGAGCAGGCCAGCCATTCGTGGTACAATTATTTCCGCTTTTGGACGCCCGGTCTTGAATCATCGGAGAGTCAATGCAGTTCCGTAATCTGCCCAGTGTCGATGCCGTATTATCCCAGCCGCGCCTGGCTGAGTGTTTGAGCCTTTATCGTCGGGACTGGGTGGTGGACCTGGTACGCCAGCGGTTGGACCAGGCCAGGCAGACAGTCCGTCAGGGTGGCGAAGCGGCCCCGGCGGAAGAAGTGGCGGCGTCAGTAGGCCTGGACCTGGCAGCAATGCTGCGGCCTTCCCCCCAGCGGGTGATCAACGCCACCGGGGTAATCATTCACACCAACCTGGGCCGCGCTCCCCTGAGCCAGGCGGCCAGTAAGGCGGCGGTGCTGGCGGCCCTGGGGTACTCAGATCTGGAGTTGGACGTTACCACCGGGCGCAGGGGCTCTCGCCAGGCCCACCTGCAATCCCTGCTGCGGGCCTTGACCGGAGCCGAAGCCGCTCTGGTGGTCAACAATAATGCGGCGGCAGTGCTCCTGGGACTTTCGGCCCTGGCGACCGGCAAAGAGGTGATAGTATCCCGGGGCGAGGCCGTGGAGATTGGCGGCGGTTTCCGCATCCCGGATGTGCTGAAGCAAAGCGGGGCGAAGCTGGTTGACGTTGGCACCACCAACCGCACCTATGTCAGTGACTATGAGAATGCTATTACCAGCGACACCGGGGCCCTGGTTAAAGCCCACGCCAGCAACTTCCGAGTGGAAGGTTTCACCGCGTCGGTGGAGCCCAACGAACTGGTGGCACTGGGCCAGCGGCGAGGTATCCCGGTGCTCCACGATGTGGGCAGTGGGTGTCTGCTGAGCAGCGAAAAGTACGGCCTGGCCCACGAACCAACACCCCAGGAAAGTGTCGCCGCTGGTGTCGGACTGACCTTCTTTTCCGGGGACAAACTACTGGGCGGACCTCAAGCCGGAATAATTGTCGGCGAGAAGGGCCTGGTGCAGAAGTTGGAGCGCCATCCTTTGGCCAGGGCCATACGAATCGACAAGCTGAGTCTGGCGAGCCTGACCGCGACCCTGGTGCATTACCTGAAGCAAGAGGCGGAACAGGAAATCCCCATCTGGCGGATGATTTCCGCCCCGCCAGAAGCCATGAAACAGCGGGCCAGGGTCTGGCAGATTACCCTGGAGGCGCCGGCTGCCGTCATACCCAGCCGGTCGGCAATTGGCGGCGGCAGCCTGCCGGGTGAGACGTTACCCTCCTGGGCGTTGGCGTTGTCCTGCGCCGGTATTGAGGGCGGCGCCGAGGAAGTTATGCGAAGACTCCGGGCCTGCAATCCGCCAGTAATTGCCCGTATTGAAGGCGATCAGGTGCTCCTGGACCCGCGCACCGTGCCGCCCGACGATGATGATGCACTGCTGAAGGGACTGGCGCTGGCGTTGTCCCCATTGCTAAAGGCAGCGAAGATCGGACCGAAATTGCCGGAGCGATCACAATAGCGTGACTGACTTTCTGCTGGTGCACGGCGCTG
>Ga0214472_10004474_pt1 | contig 14760 bp, 16 predicted proteins | sample RVTome_6_FD_207662 | JGI IMG/M metagenome (GOLD analysis project Ga0214472, IMG submission 207662) | Soil microbial communities from uranium-contaminated site in the Upper Colorado River Basin, Wyoming, United States - RVT140D175 | ecosystem: Environmental > Terrestrial > Soil > Contaminated >...
ATCCTGGTGTTACGCGCCTGCCATGCACTCAAGGTGTTGTTTCCGGAAATCGATCGCCTGTTCGGTGTCCCGCAACCGGAAAAACATCATCCGGAAATTGATACCGGTCTGCATACCATCATGGTATTAAACCAGGCTGCGCGACTGACTGATGATCCGCAGGTCCGCTTTGCGGCATTGATGCATGACCTTGGAAAAGGTACTACACCTGAAAATAAATGGCCTGCACATCATGGACACGAAGTGCGCGGCGCGAAACTGGTAGAGAAACTCTGCCAGCGGTACAAGATACCCAATGCTTATCGTGAACTCGCCATAATGGCAGCGCGTTATCACCTTACCTGCCACCGCATCATGGAAATGAGAACTGAAACCATTCTGAAAAAACTGGAAGCACTGGATGTTTTCCGCAGACCGGGGCGTTTTGAACAGTTTCTGCTTGCGTGTGAAGCAGATGCAAGAGGACGTGCCGGACATGAAGACCGTGACTACCCGCAAGTGGAATATTTCCGGCAGGCATTCAACCTTGCCAGCAAAACAGATACTTCAAAACTGGTAACACAGGGACTGACCGGTGAGGATATGGCGCAGGCAATCAGACTACAGCGTTTGTCAGCCCTTGATGAATTACGTCATGTATCAAAATGACATGAGTTACATTAATTAGATAATTCTGGTTTTATCTGGAGACAATATGGATCTGAAAATTTTCATTACGGTATTCATTACCATTTTTATTGCCGAGATTGGCGACAAGACCCAGCTAGCAACTTTGCTGTTCGCCGCAGACAAACAGGCCAGCAAACTCACAGTATTTGCCGGCGCGTCACTGGCCCTGGTAGTTGCAGCCGGAATTGGTGTACTTGCCGGAGGAGTTATTTCAAACTATGTCAGTGAAAGATTCCTGAATTACCTCGCGGGTGCCGGCTTTATCGCAATTGGCTTATGGACGATATTCAGGGCATGACAATCCAGATATGATCAATATCAAACAACTTTTGTCGCTACTGGCTGTGTATTCCCTGATATCCGGCTGTGCCATTCAGCCTGGCATATCCAGCCAGGGGTTGGAGATCGGTTCTTATCACGTCTCTGAAACCGGCAAACCACAGTACTGGTGGTATGCCAGGTTCAGGATTGTATGGCCGCCTGATACTGATCCTGATTTTGCTGTTGATCTGCTGCTTGCAGATGCCCTGGTTAAACCCGAACTGCATGCTTACCGGCAAAACATCAAATACTGGCGTTTTCACCGGCGTGCAGTCCGTGATAATGCCGGACATCAATTCAGTTTCATATTTTATGCAGACAAGGACACAGCAAGCACCATATACAGTTCATTGACGAAAAATGAACTTGCGACACAACTCAGGCGGGGAAAGGTTATCGATGAGATCATCATGGATAATCTTGATCACAATCCACGCACCGATATCAAGGATACCAGTGACAAAAACTGGTCTGAGGAAATCCAGACAGCATGGCCAGCCTACATCATGGGTGTTAGCAGTATGTGGTTGCAACTTATAGAACAGGAGATTGGTGATCACGATCAGGCCGCTGATATAAACTCACTGCTGGAAAAGTACAGAACTGCAAACCGGAAGATTACAACATTGTGGCAAACCGAAGCACAACATGCCCTGTTACATCACATGAACGCTATCTTCGGTTATGAACCGTTTGTTATAAAGAAAGCCATTCAGTTCTAGCTAAATAAAAAATACCAGCAGAAACACTCCCAGCAGAACACGATAGATAACGTAGGGCAACATGCCTGTGCGTTCGATAAGTGTGATAAAAAACTTGATGGTAAACCATGCGCTGGCACCAGATGCGGCTACTACCATTAAAAAAGCGACAGGGTCAATATTCGTAATCTCCCCGAAATAAAGATAGATTTCATGGCCGCCCGCCAGCAGGATAACGGGGATGGACAGGTAAAATGAAAATCTCGCCGATGTGTATCGGTCAAATCCGAGCATTAACCCTGTAGTCATGGTAATACCGGAACGGGAAACCCCTGGAACCAGGGCCAATATTTGTGTAGCACCGATCAATACTGCATCCCTTAATTGCAATCCATGTTCCGTGCGAACACGCTTCCCCGTGACATCTGACCACCATAACAACAGGCCGAAAGCAATCGAGGTTGTGGCAATAATCAATGTATTACGAAATGTTGTCGCGATAACTTCATAAAAAAACAGGCCGGCGACAGCAACCGGAATTGTTGCAATTATGATATACCAGAACAACCTTGCATCCTGTGTGACAACACCACCCTGCAATGAGTTTGTCCATGCCAGCACTATCCGGACAAGGTCATTGCGAAAAAAAACCACTACAGCAACCATGGTGCCAATATGTGCGGCAATATCGTAAGCGAGCCCCTGATCTTCCCAGCCTGCGATTTCAGGTAACAGGACCAGATGCGCTGAGCTTGAGATGGGCAGGAATTCCGTAATCCCCTGGACAAGGCTGAGGATAAGAAGATTAAAATAATCCAAATTATTAACCGTATTGATATTTGATTTAAATTGGTAAAAAAACTGCCGTTGCCATTTGCTGAATTACTTTCTTGATACCACGGTTGGTTTTGTTTGCGATGATAATGGACATTGTATCCTGAGTGGCAATCAGTTTGCCAAACAAGCGTTCGTAACTCAGATTTACCGGTTCTCCCGGCAATGAATTACTGTAGAGAAACAGTTCACCATTTGAATCCAGATTATTTTCAAGTTTCCAGACGGCAATCTCGATATTACGTGCGCTATTATACAATCTCTGCGGCTCTACAGTATCCAGCATATAAAAGTCAGATTTATGACCATAGGATGACATTATCATTGAAGCCAATCCGGCGATAAAGGCAAATACACGATCACCTTCGTATTTTTCATCAAATGTCAGGTACAAAGCGTCTATGCTTTTCCTGTTATTCAATTCCCTGAATTTCCAGTTATGTACCTGGTTGAAAATCCGGTTAATGTTCTGATTGATGTCCGGATATGCTGATTTTTTGAGCTCTCGCGGATTTCGTTTATAAAGTTTTACCATCAACTCTCGCAGGTAACCGCGCACTTCCCGCACATGAATATCAAGCACTTCATCAATATCGGATTTAGCCAGGGACTTGATATTAAATCCGCTTTTTTTGGGGCCATCGCCCGTTGCAGGAGACTGACTGCAGGCAACGTTGAAAAGCGCAAACATCAGGACCAGTATGATTTCAGAGAGCCTGAATAAAATTCTCATAATAGCTAAAGACGTGATCTCTGATCGAAGGTCCGGAAACCAGCCAGAGGAATACTGAAATCTTTTGTCAGGGCAATCACCTTGAATCTTTCACCCATCTCGCCGGGCATGGTCAATATTCGGGCTTGCCTGCCTAATTCAACACGATCCATTGCGCTGGTCAACTGATTTTGATTCATCAATTTCTCAAGACCATTATTCATCAGGAAATGAGCTTGAGTGGTAAAACCACTGATTTGTAATCCGGCATGATCTGCCGCCTCTGCAACTGCCGTGAAATCAACAGAAGCCGTAATGTCCTGCAGGCCGGGATATAAATAAGGATCGTCATGCACATGATGACGGTAATGGCAAAGTAGCGTTCCCTCCGTCCTCTGCGGGTGATAATAATCATGTCGCGGATAACCGTAATCAATGAACAGGATCACGCCACGTGTGAGCAAGCCTGCCAATGAGTTTAGCCAGGGATAAATCTGCAAATTGATTTCGGTAATATAACCATCAGGGAAACCCAAGGCCGCTTCACCCAATCTGATATCGACATGTTGCTGTAACTGACTATTTAACGTTACAGTCTCCCAGCCAAAAGCATCTCCTGTATTACTGACGCACAATTCATAAAAAATATCATTCTGCTTTATCAGTCTGTATACCGGCATGGCATCCAGCACTTCATTTCCAAGAATGACACCTGTGAATGGCTGTTCCGGCAACCGATCCAGCCACACCACACTATTTGCAAGATGAGGAATTTTTTCGTGTATTCGTTGTTGTTGCCTTTGCCTGAGATCAGCGCTTAACTCCAGCATGAAATATTTTTCCGGCAATGCATTATTTTGTTCAAGTTCCTGCAACAAATCACAGGCCATCCTGCCTGAGCCCGGCCCGAGTTCGAGTATGGAAGACTGTGGCATTTCACTGATAATTTGCCGGCATTGTGTTGCCAGGCATTGGGTAAACAAGGTTGAAATTTCCGGGGCTGTAACAAAGTCACCAGCACTGCCAAATTTGTGTGCGCCACCGCTGTAATAACCCAATCCCGGTTCATACAGCGCCATTTCCATGAAGCGGGTAAAACTGATGGCGCCACTATTCAGTTGTATGGTTTCCCTGATCCTGTGACATAATCTTTGGCTATGTGCCAATGCTGTACTGTCCGGGACAGGCAAGCTGGTATGGTCAACTGATTTACTGATAATCATTGAACATTTATAAACCTATATACGTTCCATGAGCAAGAGGTCTGCACAGAAAACCGCAATCGTCACCGGCGCTGCAAAACGCATCGGAGCTGCGATTGTTCGCGAGCTGCATGATATGGGCATGGATGTTGTGGTCCATTTTAATTCATCAGCAAATGATGCCAGCATTCTGGCACATGATTTAAATGCGATACGGCCGCAGTCCATCCATTTGCTGCAAGCTGATTTGAAACAACCAGATGCCTGTCGTGATTTGATTGAACATGCTTATGGCATCAATAAACGTCTTGATGTATTAATCAATAATGCCTCTGTGTTTTATCCGACCCGGTTACCCGTATGCACTAACAGTGACTGGGATGAAATAATGAATGTAAATCTCAAGGCAGCGTTCTTGCTCATACAGGCAGCTGCACCATATCTTGCACATTCCGGAGGCAGCATTATCAATCTGGCGGATATTTATGCTGATCAACCGCTGGCAAATCATGCCATATATAACATCAGCAAGGCCGGATTAATCATGCTGACAAAATCACTGGCGAAAGACCTCGGACCTGATGTGCGGGTGAATGCCATATCACCAGGCGCAGTACTCTGGCATGAAAACATGAATGAAAATGAAAAGAAAACTATCCTTATGAAAACAGCGTTGAAAAAACAGGGGGCAGTCCAGGACATTGCCAATGCGGTGCGTTACCTGATTGATTACGCTCACTACACTACCGGGCAGGTGCTCGTCATTGATGGCGGCAGAACTTTATATTCGTAAGGAAAAATATCCCTGGAACTTGACTCATCAAGTTTGTTTTCAACAAAGTACCGCCAAGAGGTGCGGCGATCCACCGTTTACGGAATCAAGCCTGCATCGTACTTGAAACAGGGGATGTAATTTCAGACAGGCTCTATTTAAAGTTGGGAAAATCGGATTCAACAAACCAACGCTTGTTTTCTTCGTTATACCACCAGTACTGGATTTCCTTGATTTTGCGTAATGTTCCATACTCCTTGTCATAATAATCTATTTCAACCGGAATAGTGGCTTCAGTGCCCTCTTCATTAACGACCGGATCTATTGGTCTGAACGCAGTAACGTTGTAGTGCTCAAGGTGATTTTTATCAACAAGGATTTGCTCTCCATCGCGGTTCATATGGTAAGCGATGGCCTGATTATAATGTGCCCAACGCAAGGCCACTCCATATTGAGTCAATGTCGTCTTGAGTTTGTCCACCTGGTTCCTGAGATTGGCCCCGGCACAGCCGGTTAAAATCACCAATATAAACAACATCAGGATGTTTCTCAGGTTCATCATGGATATCTCCGTGCCGGTTTTATCCTACTGTAACAGGTTCGCGTACACGCTTAAACATCATCTGTTAATGGCAGACTGGCTGGCCAGATTTGCTGCTCACTATTATGGAAGTTACTCCATAACTCGGCATAACTTATCCCCAGTTCAGGGTGCTGGTCATTGCCTGCAATTTCTGACAAAGGGCAAAGGACAAAAGCATAAATTTTAATATCTTCACGTGGAAGATTGTGCTCTTCATCATGGCGCACCAGGTCGCCGTATAACAATATGTCTATATCCAGTGTCCTGGAGAGAAAACGTTCATGTTCACGCTGGCGGCCAAAGGTATATTCAATAGCGCGTAATTTCTCTGCCAGCTTTTCCAGTGATAATTCCGTATCAAATCCGGCAACCAGGTTATAGAAATTGTCACCTTTAAATCCGTAGGCCTGGCTTTCATAAACCCTGGAAACAGTGATATCACCGAATTCATTTCTCAGTGCGCCAATACCTCTCCTGATATTGGCTTCACGCTCTATATTACTTCCTATGCCAACATAGACACGTGGCATTTATTTCTGCTTGCCCCGCTCTATGATTACACCCACATCCCGCACACCACGTACCGCGCCCTGTTTGTTGAGAGTCAGCCGCAACCAGGGCACGTTGAACTCAGCCAACAGGATTTCAGCAATGCGTTCTGCCAGGGTTTCGACAAGCTGGTACTCACTGTTCTCGACAAAAGAAATGATACGTTTCGCCACTGCCTTGTAATTCAGCGTGTCTTCGATATCGTCGGTCTTCGCTGCTTTCGCGATGTCCGTACCCATTTCTATATCAAGAATGATAGTTTGACGGGTGCGGCGCTCCCAGTCATAGATTCCAATGATGGTATCTATACGTAAATCTTTAAGATAAATTATGTCCATCGTTTTATGGGTGGCCATTTGCAGGCTGTCAGTGGTGAATTGTATTTATATGTTATTTGTACACTGACAACGGTGCACTGACAACGGACAATTTACATCTTGACCTCTCAAGCAGCACGGATTTCAATACACACATGTTGCTGAATATCACACTAATCGCTTTAGCCTATCTCTGTGGCTCCATATCCTCTGCTGTCGTTGTCTGCAAAGTCATGCAGCTGGATGACCCCCGTTTACACGGTTCAAATAATCCCGGCACTACCAACGTCCTGCGCCTGCACGGAAAAAAAGCCGCAATACTGACACTCACCGGTGACATGCTGAAAGGATTATTACCCGTGTTGATTGCCCATGCATTCAACACCCCGGATTTAATCATAGCGCTAACCGCCCTTGCCGCATTCTGCGGGCATATATTTCCGGTGTTTTTCGGATTTCGTGGCGGCAAAGGAGTTGCCACACTGACCGGTGTACTGCTCGGGATGCACTGGATTTTGGGACTGTTATACGTTCTGACCTGGCTGGTGGCTGCCGCATTGCTCCGTTATTCATCGCTTGCTGGTTTAATTGCTGCTGCTGCATCACCATTATTCGCAATATGGTTGTATCCATCCCCTTACTACATTGCCTCTATCACTGGCATGACCATCATTCTTTTCTGGCGTCATCGCAGCAACATCAAAAACCTGATTGCGGGGACGGAAGATAAAATTGGCACCGGAAAAATCTAGACTGCATTCAATTCCATCATTGGCCAGCGTGGCCGGGCGTAAAAAGACAGCGGCTCAGTTTTACCTGCTTGTAACTTCAGGCACCCGGCATAAGCGATCATGGCGCCGTTATCTGTACAGAATTCAGGCCTGGGAAAATAAACCCGGCCACCCATTTTTTTGGTCAGTCCATGCAGCTGCTCTCTTAATTGGCGGTTAGCACTGACACCACCCGCAGCAATAAGGGTGTTAATGCCCGTCTCTTCCATGGCCCGGCGGCATTTGATAGTAAGCGTATCCACAACCGCATCAACAAATGCACGGGCGATATCAGCATGAGTTTGCTGGTTATCATCTTCCCGGTGGATGGTATTTACCGCATGGGTCTTCAAGCCACTGAAACTGAAATCCAGTCCCGGCCGGCCGGTCATGGGTCGTGGGAACTCAAACCGGCCCGGTTTGCCTTTATCTGCCAAAGCCGACAATGCCGGTCCACCCGGATAGCCCAGGCCCAGCAATTTGGCGGTTTTATCAAACGCTTCTCCTGCGGCATCATCGAGCGATTCACCCAGCATGACATAATCACCCGGCCGGTTGACCTGTACCAGTTGCGTATGGCCGCCGGAGACCAGCAAGGCAATAAAGGGGAATCTCGGGGGATTGGCTTCCAGCATGGGTGCCAGTAAATGTGCTTCCATATGGTGAACGGCCACAGCAGGTATACCCCAGCCATAAGCAAGGCTGCGACCCACCGCGACACCCACCAGCAAAGCACCGATGAGGCCGGGACCAGCGGTATAGGCTATGCCTTTGATATCACTGGAGGACAAACCAGCCTCTTGCAGCACGGATTTGATCAATGGAATTACGCGGCGGACATGGTCACGGGAGGCGAGTTCCGGCACTACCCCGCCATAGACGGCATGCATGTCCACCTGGCTGTGCAGGGCGTGAGCCAACAGTCCATGCTCAGAGTCATAGACCGCGATACCTGTTTCGTCACAGGAGCTTTCTATACCAAGTATGCGCATATTTGCCTGTAGTTCGGGGTAAATCGGGATTTAACCATTGCATTTCCTGTTCCAGTGACTAGAATTACCGGTTTTTCGCCACCAATGATGAAGTGTTAAGGAATTAAAGCTTATATGCCATCAGTAAAAGTCAGAGACAACGAACCTTTCGACATTGCCCTGCGCCGCTTTAAACGCGCCTGTGAAAAGGCGGGAACTCTCGCAGAAGTCCACAAACGTGAATTCTACGAGAAACCGACCCAGGTTAGAAAGCGCAAAGCTGCCGCTGCCGTCAAACGGCACCAGAAAAAGTCGTTCAAGACCGTTGGCCGCCGCGCAGCACGCCGCTACTAAACCTTACTTTCTGTCCCCTTATGGCAGAACTCAAACAACGCATTAATGATGACGTAAAGAACGCCATGCGCGGCAAGGACAAGGATCGCCTGACCACATTGCGCATGATCATGTCTGCCATCAAGCAAAAAGAGGTCGATGAACGCATCGAGCTCGACGATACCCAGATACTGGCTGTCCTCGACAAGATGGCCAAACAACACCGTGATTCCATTACTCAATTCCAGCAGGCAGGCCGCGATGATCTGGTGGAAAAGGAAAACCGGGAACTCGCCATCGTCCAGATTTACTTGCCTGTCCAACTGAGTGATGCTGAAATCCAGCAATTATTGCAGGAAGCTATCCGGGAAACCGGCGCCTCCTCCATGCAGGACATGGGCAAGGTTATGGCTGTCCTCAAACCCAAACTGCAGGGCCGTGCGGATATGGGCAAGATTTCCGGTCTGGTTAAAACCAGGCTATCGTAATTCGTGAATGGTGTTTCGTAATTGGTGGTGTGAGATCGAAGTTAGCGACTAACATTCTGATTACCAATCACTAATCACGAGTTACGAGTTACAAATCACGATTCACCATACACCAATTACCGTTCTTTGCACGTGCTCAACGTGCCTGCTGTGTTTATACTTGAGCGCACTATGGCCGGTCGCATCCCCCAGAATTTCATCGACGATTTACTGAACCGTATAGACATCATAGATGTCATTGACGGCTACGTACCCTTGCGTAAGGCTGGCCGTAATCATCAGGCCAACTGCCCTTTCCATGATGAGAAAACCCCGTCATTTACCGTAAGCCAGGAAAAACAGTTTTATCACTGCTTCGGGTGTGGTGCTAATGGCACAGCAATCTCCTTCCTTATGGATTACGCCGGGATGGATTTTGTTCAGGCCATAGAAGAGCTGGCTTCCCGTGCCGGCATGGAAGTCCCGCGGGAAGGTGGAAGCAATCCCAAAGAAAACGAGTCCACAGAACTCTATGAGTTGATGGAAATCATTGTTCGCCACTATTGCAAACAACTACGCGAACACCCGGAAGCACATCATGCTGTGGATTATCTTAAAGGTCGCGGCATATCCGGACAGCTGGCTGCCGGCTACGAGCTCGGTTTTGCACCTTCAGGTTGGGATGGGTTGATTAATACACTGGGGAGCTCGGATGCTGCTCTGTTACGGTTGGCCAGAACCGGGATGATCATCAAACGAGACAATGGCGGTTATTATGATCGTTTCCGTGACCGCATTATTTTTCCCATACGCGATCAACGTGGTCGTGCTATCGGTGTCGGCGGGCGGGTGCTCGGAGATGGCACTCCAAAATATCTGAATTCTCCGGAAACAGCGATCTTTCATAAAGGTCGCGAGTTGTACGGTCTTTATCAAGCCAAACGCAAACTGAAAGATCTCGAACGTGTGTTTGTGGTTGAAGGTTATATGGATGTACTGGCACTTGCCCAGTACGGAATTCAAAACGTTGTTGCTACGCTCGGCACAGCGGTAACGCCCGATCATCTGGACCGCTTGTTCAAAGTCTGCCCGCAACTGGTATTTTGTTTTGATGGTGATACAGCGGGACAAAAAGCTGCCTGGCGTGCACTGGAAATCTCTTTGCCACTGATACGTGACGGGCGCCAGGTATATTTCATGTTCATGCCGGAAGGTGAAGATCCGGATACTTTTGTACGAGAACATGGCGCAGAAAAACTGACAGACACTGCAAACCATGTTCCGCTGTCTGATTATCTTTTAAATACACTCGGGGAAGATACTGATTTAAGCAGCCGCGAAGAACGTGCCTTGCTGGCAGAAAAAGTAATTCCCTACCTGGTAAAACTTCCACAAGGGGCATTGCTGGAATTATTACTGCAGGATATCGCCAAACAAAGTCAGTTACCTGTCGATTCACTAAGACAACTTCTGAAGGGAAAGCAGATTGCTGCACCCAGGATAGATCAGAACAAAATCAACCGGGTTCCGCCGGTGAAAGGGCAAACAACCCCGATAAGCAAAGCCATACGCTTGCTGCTACACAGTCCCGGAATCGGGCACGGACCAGAGCTTATAGAACGTTTGTCCAACATTAATGACAAAGGAGTGGACTTCCTGCTCGAACTACTGAAATACATTAATGAACACCCCAATACCACCTGTGCCGGCATCCTGGAACACTGGCGGGACACCAAATACGACCGGCGCCTGAGGGAGTTGTCTTCCATGGAAAACCCCTTGTTATCAGATGAAATTTCTCTTGAGGAAATCCATATAAAAAACGAATTTATGGACTATATTTCTAAAGTAGAGAGCAATTACAGGAAAAGACAGCGTGAATCCCTACACAAAGACCTTAAACACCCGGAAGACCTGCGCAAGATACGCGATACCTGAAAAAATAAGCAATCTACCTAGCGGCATTTATGAAGCTGTGCTAAACTTGACTGTTTACGTTAACAACTTTTTCATAGAGTAATCAACAACTTAATCATAGCAAATCTTGAGCCAATTAGCACACTAATATGGAAAATCCAGAAATTATCGAACAAGAAGACGATCAGTCACAATTAAAGGTACTCATCGCCAAAGGTAAGGAACAAGGCTTCCTGACCTATCACGAGGTCAATGACCACCTGCCTGATGATATCGTCGATCCCGAACAGATCGAGGACATCATCAACATGATCAATGACATGGGCATCACCGTGTATGAGTCCCCGCCCGACCTCGAGATCATCATGACTGACAGCACCGAAGGCCCGGATGAAGAGGCCGCTGCCGAGGCTGCTGCTGCACTGGCCAGTGTGGAAAGTGAATTTGGCCGTACGACCGATCCGGTCCGCATGTATATGCGCGAAATGGGCACAGTGGATTTGCTGACCCGTGAAGGTGAAATCAAGATCGCAAAACGCATTGAAGAAGGCATTAACCAGGTCCTTGAGGCACTGGCCTGTTATCCAGGAACCATCGAAAGCCTGCTCAACAGCTATCAAGCTGTCGCAAAGGAAGAACTCAAACTGAGCGACATCATTATTGGTTTTAGTGATACCGAGGAATATCCGGACAGCGGTCAATTACCACCAGAAGTTGTTACCAATGCCGGATCTGCGGTGGATGATAATGAAGACGAGGATGAAGACAGTGACAGCAGTGATTCAGATGATGAACCGGAAGCTGTACTGGATCCCGAAGAAGTACGTTTGCATATTGAGGCCATTGAGAAGATCTACTCTAAACTGACCCGTTCTATCAAACGCAATGGCCGTCACCATAAAAAATCGCAGGAACTTCTGAATGAATTATGTCAGTCATTTCTCAGTCTGAGATTGACGCCAAAGTTTATTGATATCCTCACCAATAATATCCGCCATCTAATCGAGATCATCCGTGGTGCAGAACGTGACATTATGAATCTCTGCGTCAAGCGGGGCAAAATGCCGCGCAAGGAATTTATCACTACATTTCCGGGCAACGAAACCAATATTCAGTGGACCAAATCACTGGCCAAATCACGCAGCAAACCGTATGCAAAAAATATCAAGGAACTGCAGGATGAAATCATCGACATTCAGGAGAAACTTGGGCAACTGTTCAATGAAGAACTGACAATCACAGATATCAAGGAAATCAATCGCCGTGTATCGATTGGCGAAGCCAAGGCACGCCGCGCGAAAAAAGAAATGGTCGAGGCCAACCTGCGACTGGTGATTTCGATTGCCAAGAAATATACCAACCGCGGTTTGCTTTTCCTGGATCTGATTCAGGAAGGTAACATCGGCTTGATGAAGGCCGTGGATAAATTTGAATACCGGCGCGGTTACAAGTTTTCAACTTACGCCACTTGGTGGATACGCCAGGCCATTACGCGCTCCATTGCTGACCAGGCACGGACTATTCGTATTCCGGTACACATGATTGAAACTATCAATAAACTGAACCGCATATCGCGGCAAATTCTGCAGGAGAAAGGCCGTGAGCCGACACCTGAAGAACTGGCCGAAAAAATGGAAATGCCGGAAGAAAAAATTCGTAAGGTGTTGAAGATCGCCAAAGAACCGATTTCGATGGAAACCCCGATCGGTGATGATGAAGATTCACATCTGGGAGATTTTATCGAAGATTTGAACATACTGGCACCAAGTGATTCCGCAGGTTTCGAAGGTCTGCGCAGAACCACACGTGAAGCACTGGAAGGTTTAACACCTCGTGAAGCAAAAGTGCTGCGCATGCGTTTCGGTATTGACATGAATACCGATCACACACTGGAAGAAGTCGGCAAACAGTTTGATGTCACACGTGAACGTATACGCCAGATTGAAGCAAAGGCATTACGCAAGTTACGTCATCCTTCACGTTCCGAGCAACTGAAAACCTTCCTGGATTAACCCAGGAAGGTTTTATAACACGGCAAAATTATTTCTATAATAGTTTACATTCAGGATGATGCAATTCTGCGTGGCAGTTTGAACAAAGCAGTAAACATTTTTTTGCCTCAACCAGAATAACTTCCCATTTTCTATTGGATAATGACCTTAAATCCAGTTGAAATTCCTTTTTGCCCGGTACAGGATGGTGAAATTCAAGTGCAGCAAAATTCTTGTTATATCCACATCGCGTACATTTACTGCCTTTTTGTTTTATAAGTTGCAGTTTTCTGTCTTTTCCTCTTTTCTGTTGTGACAAATATGACTGGTAATAAAGATTATTGAATATATTTTTGCACTTACGGGAGCAAAATTTGGTTTGCCTGCCACGTAACCCTTTATCGCAATTAACACACTTTTTCATGGAACGTCCTGTATTTGGATTATGAATATATGAATAATCATGATAAATTATTAACAATATTTGATTAAATAAATTTTCAGTAACCAATTTGATAAAAACTGGTAAAATCATTTTTTGTATTTGGGCCTGTAGCTCAGTTGGTTAGAGCAGTGGACTCATCAAAGCAGGTGCGTTCATATCGAAAGATATGAAATGAACGGGATGAATTCAGGGAAACCATATCAGTAGTATGACTGATGGCAACCCTGAGCCAAGCCGGGAGTACACTTCCGGAAGGTGCAGAGACTACCTGGGAACTTCAGTGTTCTTAATAACAGGCGTGAGCGTCCCGCACCCTAACAACCTGGTTGAGGGTGATGAGATAGTCCTCCCCCATCAGTAATGACGGGACAAGAGAATCCATGGGTCGTAGGTTCAAGTCCTACCGGGCCCACCAAATACATCATTTTTTATCACGTGTTATTAACTACACGGTCATACCTTCCGTTTCTGGTTCATGAATAAACAGTCAATAAAAATATTCAAAGTATGTCTGGCTGGATTTCTGGTGATTAATCTGGCTGGGCCATTGCTGATGTTGCTTAATGGTAATTTAAACCTGAATAATGACTGGACAACTGCGGACCGCGAAAGTACAGGTATAGCACCAAAACCGGATGAAACACTCGAGGCTGTAATACAGGTCTATGCCGCCCGTGCTTTTAACTGGCGGGGTATTTTTGCAGTACATACATGGATCGCGACAAAGGAAAAAGATGCATCAGAATATGTCGTACATCATGTATTAGGCTGGAATGAAAGGCGTGGATTACCCGTAGTGGTTTCCAGAACCGATAGTCCGGACCGGGCCTGGTACGGTTACACACCCGAGATCATTCGCGATATTCGTGGTGACATGGCAGAAAAGCTGATTCCTAGAATTGCAGAAGAAGCACAAAACTATCCTTATCAACACAAATATGTGCTCTGGCCTGGCCCGAACAGTAATACCTTCATCGCCCATATCGGACGTCAGGTACCTGAGCTGGAACTGGATTTACCATCCAGTGCGATAGGCAAGGATTATCTGGTGAATGGAAATTTCATCAGCAATTCACCGGGTGGTTCAGGAATTCAATTATCATTGTTTGGCCTGTTCGGTTTACTGGCCAGCCGGGCGGAAGGAATAGAAATCAATTTCCTCGGGCTGGTTTCGGGTGTCAATCCGTTCGAACCTGCGATCAAACT
>Ga0214472_10004475_pt1 | contig 14760 bp, 11 predicted proteins | sample RVTome_6_FD_207662 | JGI IMG/M metagenome (GOLD analysis project Ga0214472, IMG submission 207662) | Soil microbial communities from uranium-contaminated site in the Upper Colorado River Basin, Wyoming, United States - RVT140D175 | ecosystem: Environmental > Terrestrial > Soil > Contaminated >...
AATCAAGTCCGAAATCAGGCGCATGGCACCTTCAAACAGAATGCCGGTCGGTGACCCATCGGCGGAACGCTGGATCGCCCCGTCGACCGGGTCGGGGGTCGAGGCGTTAATCCGGGCCAACTCCAGGCCCTTAGAATTCGCCCAGGCGGCGTGGAGGGATTTTGCGGTCAAATAAGCGGGGTGGATCGGTGACACCTGATCAAGGTCTGCCGCGGAGGGGTAGCCGCCCCAAAGATTCTGGTCCCATCCATGGCCCAGGATCCAGGCCCCTTCTTCAGTTCGCTCGGCCTGCGTCCGAACCCGGGTCAGGCAGTCCGCCAAGCTGGGCTGTTCACAATCGAGCAGGGAAAGCCGACCTGCGTAATGTTCCAAGTGGAGATGGGCATCGATCAGTCCCGGTAGCACCGTTCTGCCACCTAGGTCGAGGACCATCGCTGAGTTGGAATACGGAATATCGAGCTCGTCCGGCTCGCCCACCCAGATCACCCGACCGCCCTGGATGAGCAGGGCCGCGACGACCGCGGCCGAGTCCGCCCTGGGATGGATGCGGCCATTAAGCAGCAGTATGGAATTACTGCGGTTGGGTCGGAGCCTCGGCACGGCGAGCACCTTCGAGATCTCGGTGGTAAACAACCCCAGCATGCGCATAGCCATTCATGGTTTCTCCAACCGGCGTCAACCGAGCAGACGAGCATCCAGGAAACCCGGCGAACCCAGCAGGAAGGTGTGTCCATCCATCGCCCGCTTGCCCTCCGGCTGCACCTGCTCCAGAACCAGCGCACCGTCGCCCGTCCGCAGCGCGGGGAGGCGTTCCAGCTCGAGGGCCTGTCCGGGCGCAAACTTATCCATTGGAACGGCCCGGGCGGCATGAACGAGCAAGCGGCGGGCGTTCCATTGAAGATAGGACCCGGGCCAAGGATGATAAGCGCGGACCTGGCGGGCTAACTGCGAGGCTGGGAGGTGCAGGTCGATCAGACCGTTGGCCTTCTTGAGGCGCGGGGCGTGGGTGGCTCGGGCCTCATCTTGCGCGGCCGATCCGAGATCTCCAGCCAGGTAGTCTGGAAGCACCTCGATCAGCAGATCCGCGCCGAGCCTGGCCAGCCGCAGGCCCAGACTGCCGCCGGTCTCGCCGGTCCCGATTGGGGTCGCGCGCTGGGCGAGAATAGGACCGGTATCGAGCCCGGCATCCATCAACATGATCGAGACGCCCGTTTCGGAGTCTCCGTTCAAAATGGCGGCTTGGACCGGTGAGGCACCGCGCCAGCGGGGCAGCAGGGAGGCGTGGACATTTACGCAACCGTGCGGGGGCAAGTCGAGCACGGCCTGAGGAAGGATCTGGCCATAGGCCGCAACGACGATGAGCTCGGGTCGCAGGCCGGCCAAAAGGCCGACGGCCTGGGGTGCTCGCAGACTTTCAGGCGCCATCACTCGCAACCCGTGCCCGATCGCAAATTGCTTCACCACCGAGGCCCGGGTTTGCTTGCCACGGCCAGCCGGTCGATCCGGTTGGGTGACGACTCCGATCACCTGGTGCAGCCGAGCAAGCTCAGCGAGGGTCGGAATCGAAAAATCCGGCGACCCCATAAACACCACCCGCATACTCCAATGCTAGCATACGAGCGATGACGAACAATGAGCAACCTCTTGCCGTTCGAGGGGTTCAATAAGATGGGCTTGCGGCTTTAGCCCATGCGGTTACAATCCATGACAATGCCGGGACTAGCCGGCTGGCGGCCCGGTACCCACAGGAGAGGAAGGAATGACTAATAAACCCGCAATGGACACCGGCATCACCAGTGATGACAAGCTTTGGGCATTGTTGGCTTATGTCTTGAGCCCAATCGTGCCGATCATCATCCTGCTTATGGCTGACAAGAAAGATCGTCCTTTCATCCGGGCCCACAATGCTCAAGCACTGGCGTGGGGGGTGTTCAACCTGGTCGGGGGAACGATCCTCAGCACGGTGCTGATTTTCTGTTTCGGCGCTCCATCCCTGATCATTTGGGCGATTGGAGTCTACTGGGGAATCAAGGCTTACCAAGGGGAGCAAGTTAACATCCCGGTCCTCACCAATTTCGTGAAGGGCCAAGGCTGGGCGTAACCTAATCCGGAATTGACTCAAACGGCCCGCTCAAAAAGCGGGCCGTTTTGCTGCCGACCGAGGCGATAACCTAATTTGATGCTCGGCAAACGCTGGATGGAGCCAGGCACTGAGACGGCCTGGGCAGACCCAGGCGGCTTCACCCCGACTGAACAGGCGATCCTCGCTGGGAGAGGGGTGCGAACTGCGGCGGAGGCTGAGCGGTTTCTCAGCCGGCTCCACACTGGCTCGAGCGACCCATTTCTCCTGACGGGCATGCCGGCTGCGGTCGAGCGGCTGCAGGCGGCCCGCGCCGGCGGCCAAACGGTGGTCGTCTACGGCGACTACGACGCGGACGGCGTCTCCGCCACGGTCCTGCTGTATGAGGTCCTAAGCTCGCAAGGGTTCGCCACCCGTTGGTACATCCCTGATCGATTTGAGGAAGGTTATGGCTTAAATGCCGGCGCGCTTTCCAAATTGCGCTCCGAAGGAGCAGACCTGCTGGTGAGCGTTGACTGCGGGATCCGCTCCTGGGAGGCTGCTAAGGTTGCCAAGCAGGTCGGGCTCGAGCTGATCATTACGGACCACCACCTGCCGGCTGACGAATTGCCCCCTGCGATCGCGGTAGTCAATCCGAACCGCCAGGGCGATCGCTATCCGTTCAAAGGGCTCTCGGGAGTCGGAGTCGCGTTCAAGCTGGCCCAGGCGTTGCTCGAAGCCAGCGGAAGCCAATCCCCGGTGCTCCCGCTGGACCTGGTCGCAGTCGGAACGGTATCCGACCTTGCACCGCTTCAAAATGAAAATCGGGCGCTGGTCGCCTCCGGGCTCGAGCAGCTGAACGCCGGTGTTCGACCAGGCTTGCACGCGCTCGCCGCACAGGCTCGTCTGACCCCCGGCCGGCTAACGGCTAACTCCATTGGTTTCAGTCTAGGCCCGAGGCTGAATGCAGCCGGGAGGCTCGCCAGCGCCGGGGAGGCGGTCGAGCTGCTGCTTGCCAGACCAGGGCCCGAAGCCCGAGCCCGGGCTGAAAGCCTCGACCGCTTGAATCGAGAACGACAGCGACTGACGAATGAAACGCTTGATCAAGCCAGGAAGATTGTCGGGCTTTCTCCGGCGGGGAGAAGCTTGATCGTTGCAGCTGATCCAAGTTTCCATGAAGGCGTTGTGGGGCTTGTGGCTGGGCGGCTGGTTGATGAGTTCTATCGACCCGCGCTGGTGGCCCGAGTAGAGGAAAACAGCATTCGAGGCTCGGCCCGCAGCATCCCGCAGTTCAACATTACCGACGCCCTCGATAAATGCGGCGATCTGCTCGAACGGTACGGCGGACACGCGGCAGCCGCCGGATTCGGAATAGGGGCCGCAAACTGGGACGCATTCGTTGCGAGGATGGAACGAATCGCAGAGCAGGCGTTAGGTGGCCAGGACTTGCGGCCAACCCTGTCGATCGACGCGGTCTTGGGCTTTGACCAGCTCAATGACGAACTGATGGACTTCGTCGAAAAACTCGAACCGTGCGGTGAAGGAAACCCGGCTCCGATCTTCGCCACTCGGGGCGCTACCGTCCTGTCCCAGCGTGCCGTCGGTGCCGACCGCAAGCATCTCAAGCTGGCCCTGCACAATGGCGATCGGGCCTTCGATGCGATTGGGTTCAATTTAGGGGCGCGACTGCCTGAAATCTCCAGGACGGTGGATATTGCCTACCGGTTGGAGCGAAATGAGTTTCGGGGTGTCGTCAGCTTACAGCTGGTCCTCGTGGATTTCAGGCCAGGTTAATCGACAATCCGGTATTTCAACAGAGCCCAGACTGCGGCAAAGGCGTCAGCAAGACCGATCTTCTTGCCTTCCGAGTATTCCCGCGGGTTGAAAGAGATCGGCACTTCGAAGATGCGTGCTTTGCGCTTGAGCAGCTTGGCCGTAATCTCCGGCTCAAAATCGAATCGGTTGGATCGGATCGTGATCGACTGAATCAGCTCTCGGCGGAAGAGTTTGTATCCGGTCTCCATGTCCGACAGGATGCTATTGTAGAGCACGTTGGTCATCAGGGTGAGCAGCTTGTTGGCAACCATATGCCAAAACATGGAGGTCCGGCGTGGCCCGCCGAGAAAACGAGAGCCATAGACGACGTCAGCTTTGCCGTCCTGGATCGGCCGGAGCAAGTTGGGGACCTCCCGCGGATCGTATTCCAGGTCGGCGTCCTGGATGAGCACCAGATCAGAAGACACGAGCCCGAGTCCGGTCCGAATCGCCGCGCCTTTCCCCCGATTGGCTTCATGCAGCAGCAGGCGGGCCCCCGGTAGGGCCGGGATGAGCTCCTGGAGTAGCTCTCGGGTCCCGTCAGTCGAAGCGTCATCGACCACGATGATTTCATCGGCCAGATTGACGCTCTTGACCTGCCGAAGGATGGCCTCGATCGTGGCCCGCTCGTTGTAGACCGGGATCAGGAAGGTCAGGCTCATCTGGAGTATTGTACAGAGCCGGCCGGGTGGGAACAACTGAGGATTTGCTCCCCTTTGGCCGGAAGTATATAATCGGGGCCATGACCCTCCCCCGCACTTCGCCTCGTGTCATCCGAACTGCCGATATGCCGACCACCGGCAGCCTGCGCTACATCCCAAGTTCTGTCAACCGGATTGAAGATACGGGCCTCAACCAGCTGTGGCTGCAGGACCTGGCACTTAAGCTGCTCTACTTCCGTGGCTATCTCACCGGTTTCAAGGTTGCCGAGGCGATGGCCCTCCCCTACGCCGGTCTGAGCGACCTGGTCCTGGAAGCACTCAAGCGTGAGAAGTTCGTGGAGGTCAAGTCCCAGATAGGAATCGGGGAAGGATCCTATCAGTACGCGATTACCGACGCCGGGATCGCCAGAGCCCGGGAGGCCCTGGAGCGAAGTCAGTATGCCGGGCCGGCCCCGGTCCCGATCGCCGTGTACAACGAGGCGATCCTGCGCCAAAGCCGGAGTCGGACCACGGTGAACCCGCGAACGATGTCGAAGGCGCTCGAGGGCCTGACGCTCTCGGAGACCACGTTCAATCAGATCGGCCCTGCGGTAAATTCGGGGGCTTCAATCTTCCTGTATGGACCACCCGGCAACGGCAAGACTTCCATCGCACGCGCGATCGGAAGGCTACTGCTGCTGGAGGACATCACGATTCCATACGCGATTGATATCGACGGGCAGGTTGTCAAGTTGTACGACTCGGTCAACCATGAGCTCTCTCCCGATCAGACCTCCGAAACGGGTGGCACCGGGGCGTTGAAAGGCGACCCGCGTTGGGTGAAGATCCGCCGCCCGTTCATCGTGGTCGGTGGCGAGCTGACCATGGATGGGCTGGACCTCGTGTACGACGATGTCAACAAATTCTACGAGGCACCCTTCCAAGTGAAGGCGAATGGGGGGGTCTTCCTGATTGACGACTTTGGACGCCAACAGGTGCGGCCGCGCGACTTGCTCAATCGCTGGATCGTTCCGCTCGAGAACCGGATCGATTTCCTGACTCTGCATACCGGGCGCAAGGTGGAGGTCCCATTCGACGTGTTGGTCGTGTTCTCGACCAACCTGCCCCCCAAGGACCTGGTAGATGAAGCGTTCCTTCGCCGACTGCGTCACAAGATTGAAATCGGAGACCCGTCCTACGAGGCTTACCGGGAGATCTTCAAACGGACCGCGGAGGCCAAAGGGGTTCCGTACTCGGACCGAGGCCTGGCCTACATGCTTCAGGAGTGGTACATCAAGCGCAATCGCAAACTGCGGGCTTCGCATCCCAGAGACATCTGCGATCAAATCCTCGACATCTCGCGCTACTTGAACGTCGAGGCGGCGATGAGCAAGGAGCTGATCGACAAGGCCGCCGAGGCCTATTTCGTAGAGCTGTAGCACCTCCGGCACCCGACTCCGCTGCCCCGCAGCGCGGGGCAGGTTGACTGAACATGGAAGGCCTTCAAACCACATCCCCACTGGTCGTCCACTCACCGCACCCTATGGCCTACTCGGTCGATGAGCTGATCTGCGTTTGCATCTCGCGGCGAATCAAGAACGGTGATGTGGTTGCTCTGGGGCTGGCCACCCCGATAGCTGCGGTGGGCGCCTTGCTTGCTCAAAGGACCCACGCCCCGGCGAGCTACCTGGCCTCCGCGATTGGGCAGTGCTTCTGCCGGACAGGCCCTCGGCTGGAGCTGCAGGGGGCCGAGGGAAGCTGGCTGGCCCACTCGATGGGGAGTTTCGGATTCGCCCAGGCAGCCGCCGACTTCTTGCCGGCTGCGAAACCGCTGGAGTTCTTCCGGCCCGGCCAGGTGGACCGGCATGGGAACTTCAACAATCTGGCAATTGGACGGGACATCCGGCGTCCCCGGCTGCGAATGCCCGGCAGTGGTGGAATTCCCGACGTCACCGTGCTCCTCGATCAGATCCACCTGTATGTGCCGCGGCACTCCAAAGTCACCTTCGTCCCACAGTTGGATTTTCTGTCGGGCCTGGGCCACACGCCGGGCAGGCGACTCGGAGCCGGCCCGGTCTACCTGGTGTCTGATCTGGGTCAGTTCGATTTTGCGGACGGCGAACTGCGATTGACTCACGTGCACCCCGGGGTGCGGGCGGAGGACGTTCAGGCTAAGACTGGATTCGAGCTGAGGGTCGCAGAGCAGCTCGCGGTCAGTGAGCCTCCGAGCGCGCACGAGCTGGGTCTGTTACGCGAAGAGATCGATCCGCTGGGTCTTCGTCGCCTGGAGCTGCTCGGAGGCGGCAGGCGGCGAGAGGCCTTGCGGGAGATCCTTCAAGCGGAAGCAGCCCCCTAGAACCTCCTCCAAGCTTCTCGCAGTCCCTTAATCAATCGGCTGACCAGCCCAAAGTCGGCGGAATGCGTATACTTCCTGAGATGAGGCAAAGGCTTTCCACGCTTGCCTGGTTTGGTGCGGCGCTCGCGGCTCTGACAGCCGCGCCTCCGCCCGATCTGGCTGAGGATCTGCTTTCGCAAATGACCCCGGAACAGCGGGTGGGTCAGTTGTTTTTGGTCACTTTTAGAGGGGCTTCGCCCAACGAAGACGATCCAATCTTTGGCTTGATCCGCGACCAGTACATTGGCGGGGTGGTGCTGCGGAGGGCAGAGGATAATTTCGTCGGGCCGCCCGATACCCTGCCCGCGGCCCGGGCACTGACCTCGGCCCTCCAGACCGCCAGCTACGAAGCCGCGGCTGGTTCGGAGGGTTCGGTCGCCTATATCCCGCTGCTAATCGGCCTCAGTCAAGAAGGGAATGGGCCGCCGTACTCGGAGATCATGAGCGACCTCTCGGAGCTCCCGAGCCAGATGGCCATCGGGGCGACCTGGGATCCTGGGTTTGCCCGTCAGGTGGGGGAGAGATTGGGGACCGAGCTCGCTTCGCTGGGTTTCAATCTGCTGCTGGGCCCCTCATTGGACGTCTTGGTAGACCCAACCCAGCTCGCCCTCGCCGATCTGGGAGTCAGGACCTTCGGGGGTGACTCCTACTGGGTGAGCGTGATGGGCCGGGCGTTCATAGAAGGAGTGCACCTCGGATCCCAAGGTCGATTAGGTGTCGTCCCGCAACACTTTCCAGGCCTCGGAGGCACCGACCGCCCAATCCGGGAGGAGATCTCAACCGTCCGGAAGTCACTGGTGCAGCTTCAGCAAATTGAGCTTGAACCATTCTTCGCGGTGACGGCGGCTGGGCCCGGCGAGGACCCCGCGATTGCCGACGGACTGCTCACTGGTCATATTCGTTACCAGGGATTCCAGGGCAATATCCGGGACACCACCCGCCCGATCGGACTCGATCCCGACGCCTTCGGCCAGCTGATGGCACTCGATCCCTTCGCGGCCTGGCGGCAGGCAGGGGGAGTGACCGTGAGCGATGAACTGGGGGCGGCCGCGCTGCGCCGCTTCTACGATTCACTCGGCCAGAGCTTTCGAGGGCACCTGACGGCCCGAGACGCCTTTCTGGCCGGTAACGATCTGCTTTACTTGTCCGAGTTTCGTTCGGACGCGGATCCCGATCAGTTGACCACGGTGCAGAACACGCTCGGTTTTTTCGCCGAGAAGTATCGGGATGATGCCCTGTTCGCTCAGCGGGTGGACGAGTCGGTGCTGCGAATCTTGCGCCTGAAGCTGCGTCTATATGGCGGGACCTTCGAGTTGGATCGAGTCATCCCGCCGGCCGAGGTCCAAGAGCCAGCCGGCCCGTCGGACCTCGCGCTGCAAGTTGCCCGGGCCGCGGCGGCACTCCTGGATCCAACGGCCGCCGAACTCCAAGGCCTGATTGCGGCCCCGCCCGAGATAGGTGAACGGATCGTTTTCGTCACCGACGTGAGGCACTACCGCCAGTGCTCGAGCTGCGAGCAGATCGAGGGGATCGGCCGGACGGCTTTGGAGACAAAGGTGCTGGCACTTTACGGGACCCGGGCGGCCGGCCAGGTGGGTGCCTGGAACTTGACCTCGCTCACGATGGCAGATTTGGTGCGTTACCTTGGCCAAGCTCCCCCGGGGGTTCCTGCGATCCCAATCCTGGCGGCCGAAGAGGTCGACGCGATTATCCGGCCGGCCGACTGGTTAATCTTTGTTACTTTGAAGAGCGACCCGAACGTCTATGGCTCGAGCGCACTCAAGCTGCTTCTCGATAACCGGCCCGAGCTGGTTCTGAACAAGAACGTAGTGGTGTTCGCAATGGATGTTCCGTACGACTTGGGGCCGACTGATATCAGCAAGATCGATCTGTATTACGCATTGTACGGAAAGTCCAGCGCGTTCGTCGAGATGGCAGCCCGGTTGTTGTTCCAAGAGATATCTGCGGTCGGCGCCCCGCCGGTGAGCGTGCCCGGCATCGGGTATGACCTGATCGAAATCACCTCCCCCGACCCAGATCAACTAATCTCGCTCGCGATTCAAAGAGAAGCGGAGGTGACCGAGGCTGCCCCGGGGTACGCGATTGGGGACGCGGTCGCGGTTCGATCTGGCCTGATCCTCGACCACAACGGACATCCCGTGCCGGACAGGACCCCGGTCGAATTCGTGGTGTCCTATCAGGAGGAAGGGATTTCGACCACCCACGAAGCCACAACCCTGGATGGCTTTGCCACCGCTAGCTTCACCCTGGACCGACTGGGCAACTTGACCATTGTGGCGAGGAGCGAACCGGCTCAGCTGTCTGAGATACTCCAATTGAATGTTCAAGAAGGCATCGTGACAGTGATCACTCCGACCATGGAGCCCACCGCGACCCAGGCGCCTAGCGCGACCCCGGATCCGGCCACGCCCACACCGACCACCGGTACCGGGGAGGCGACAACCCCGAATGAAGATGGGCAGTCGGTCGGCTTGGCGGAACTGGGCCTTGCCCTGGCCAGCGTGGCCGGTCTGGCCGTGGTCGGTCAGCGAATGTTTGTGCGTCAGGGACTTGCAGGCGTGCGGGCTGTCCTGCTGATCGTGATCGGGGGCCTGGTCGGCTACGATTATTTGGCGCTTGGGTTCCCGGGAAGCCGGGAATTGCTTGGGTCGAGCGGAGTCTTGGGAGCGCTAATGTTGACAGTGCTTGGAGCAACCGCCGGAGCAGCGGGGGCGTATGTCTGGATGAGGTGGCTAACTGACTGAGGCAACCAAGGCGATTAGCAACAGCAGGGCCCCGGCAGCTGCCAGGACTTGGTCAGCTCGGCCTAAAGGTATCCCCGCGAGAGTGGCTGCAGGGGACATGGCCGGGAAGGTACCCTTGAAAAGAGCTTGCCGGAAGGCGTCTATGTGGGGGGGACGGTCGTCCGGGTGGAGCGCCATCGCCCACAGGATCGCGGCCTCCACGGACGAGTTGATCTGAGGATTGATTAGTCGCGGCCGCTCCAGCGCGTCGGCCTGCAAGAACCGCTGTTTAGCCTCGGCCGGAGGTTGATTGGTAAGCAGATGATAGAGAGTTGCGCCAAACGCGTAAATGTCGCTGCGGCGGTCGGTGTGCCCCGTGTCACCGCCGTACTGTTCGAGCGGAGTATAAGTGGCTGTGCCCCGGCCCTGAATCACAGTGACCGTGACTTCGTCGGGAGCCGTCTGTTTTACCAATCCGAAATCAACGAGTTTAATCAGGCGGTTGGGGGTCAATTTAAGATTGCTAGGTTTGATATCGCGGTGAACGACCGGTGGATCTTGGCTGTGCAAGTATTCTAGGGCGTCGGCGATTTGGCCGGCCCAGCCCATGACCTCCGGGGCCGGCAGGAATTGGCTCTTCTTTCTGGCGCTATCCATGAGGGATTTCAGATCCTCTCCCGGGACGAAATCCATTACCAAGTAATCGCGGTCCGCCTCGCTGAAGAAGTCAGAGACCTTTGGGAGATTGGGGTGATCGAGTCGGGCCAAGACGGAGGCCTCCCGATAGAACTGGTCCCGACCCTGGGCCCGAAGGTCCTCGGGTAGATCGCCACCCTGGGAGACCTCTTTGATCGCGCAGACTCGTCCGGCCAGCCGGTTGTCATCGGCGAGATAAATCGAGCCCATGCCGCCCCGGCCGATGACCCGGCTAATTACGTATCGATCCTTGAGGGCCTTGCCGGACTTTACTGGGGCAATCATCGTGGTCAACCGGTCATTGTCATTATACTCAGCGAAGCTTTTTTGACCGCAAAAGGAGCGAAGTGAAGCACAGCGCGGCGGAACTGCCAGTCCTGATTGCGCAGACCGGTAAGCTGAACGGTTCGCGTTGGGTGCTGGAAGGCGACCAGGTGCTGATCGGCAGAGGGCCGGAGTGTGACCTGGTAGTCGCCGATCGCCAGGTGTCGCGTCAGCACGCCCGGATCCAGCGGACCGGGGCCGGTTACATGCTGGAGGACTTGGGAAGCAAGAATGGTACTCACTTGAATGGGGTGCCGATCGAAAGGGAAACCTTGCTTCAGGATGGGGACATCATCCAGATTGCCCTGGTACTGCGATTGGTGTTTGTGGGGACTGAGGACACGATCCCACTGCACCGCGAAGGGCTCGCTCAAATGGGATTGGGACAGCTCCGGATGGATTCCCAAGCGCACCGGGTCTGGGTCGGCCGGAGCGAGATCGATCCGCCCCTTTCACCGCCCCAACACCGCCTGCTTGCGCTGATGCTTGAGAATCCCGATCGGGTTGTCAGTCGAGAGGAAATCGTCCAGCACGTTTGGCCGGAGTCGGCAGGGGAGGGGGTTTCGGATCAAGCGATCGATGCGCTGGTCCGCCGGCTGCGGGAACGCCTGACGGGACTCGATCCGCGGCACTCCTATTTGCTCACCGTGCGCGGCCACGGATTTCGTCTCGACAACCCGATCTAGAGCTGGGTGAGCTTCTGAATAGGGCGGGGCTGTCCGCTGCGGACAGCCCCGGGTTTCAGGTGGAGATGGCGGGAATTGAACCCGCGTCCGAGGGCTTCGGTAACCAAGCTTCTACAAGCGTAGCCGATCTATTCTGCTCTCGCCGGGAGGCGCCCGCTCGGCAGGGCGTCCTTTTGGCCAGCCGCTGGAACCCGAGAGCTCCTCTTTCGCAGGCTTCGCGGCCCTCGCCTGCGGCACCGTGGCATTTTTTGGCCGCCAACACCTCACCCGGCCAAGGACGGGTTCGGGAGGCGTGCCCCCGATTTGGGGGCCAGCTCTCTTAGCCTAGCTTATGCAGCGAGGGGGAGAGCCGCGTAGTTCGTGCTTTTGGCACTTGTTTTGTGCGCTGATTTTGCGAGTTCGGCGCCTCTCGGCTTGCAGCCGGGTCCCAACTGCCTTCGTCGAGACCGATCATCCCCGCGCCAATCATTTTATCACGTCGATCCAGGCCGGCTCGGCGGGCACTGGCATTGGCTTCGCTGCGCTTTGCTCAGTTTCAAACAGTATCGATGCGCGCAGCATGGCCTGGTTCTCCCGAGGCATGCGGTCATTCCCATGCGTATAGCCAGTTACGCTTATCCAACCACCCCTTTGTATTTTGCCAAAATAGCTGGCGGCTATGCGCAATTGACATAAGTTTTCGTGCGCACACCGGCGAGCTAGACCCAGCGACCCCTGGCAGACCAAGCGCCGAGGCTTTACGCGCCGGCCGTGTATCGGGTGTTGGAAAGGCGGACGGGCGACGGTAGGTAGGGGTGACAGGTCAGAAAGGGCGCCTAAGGAGTGACAGCTAGAGGGTGGAGGGTTGGGAGGAATCGCAGGTTAGCGAAGCACCCGCTTCCCACGCAGGGCTCGTTCTACCTCGCGCTGGGCATCCCGAGCGGCGAGCTCGCGGCGCTTGTCGAATTTCCGCTTGCCTCGCCCCAGGGCGAGCTCAAGCTTTGCCAGACCCCGGGTCAAGTACATTTGGGTGGGGATTACGGAATACCTGCCGCGCTGAAGGCCGCCCGCCAGCTCATTCAGCTCTCTCCGATGAAGCAGCAGTTTCCTGGGGCGCCGGGGGTCGTGGTTCATCCGGCTGGCCGGGGCATAGGCGGCGATATGGGCGTTCAGCAGCCAGGCCTCACCGGCCTCAATCCGGACGTAGGCCTCTTGCAGGCTGGCCTGACCTGACCGGAGCGCCTTGATCTCCGTGCCCCGCAAGACGATCCCGGCCTCAAAGCGCTCCTCAAGGACGTAATCCCGGCCCGCCTTTCGATTCCGGGCAACAACGTGTTTGCCGACTTCGCCCATCCCCAACATTGCCTTTCTGCTTGCCATCCGGCAGAGGGTCTATCGCCCGCGCCCGCCAACCACCAGTATACCGGCCGCTTCCGGCATGGGTTGACCGCGGTAACCTTGCGCGATCCTCAACACCCGCCAATAATCAAAGGGCGAAGCCGGACAACGCTGCCCAGTCATGGGCTGCCAAGACTCTGAGGGGAAACCGCGATGAACGATACGGATGTCAATGGCTCCACGCTGCTGATCGTCGAGGACGACCCGGCTATGCTGGTTGCCTTCCGCGACATTCTGGAAGGATCCGGCTATACGGTCACGACTGCCTCGAACGGAAAGGACGCCCTCCGGCTGCTGCAGGAGGTCAAGCCGGCCCTGATCCTGTCGGATATCGCGATGCCGGGAATGGACGGCATCGAGCTTTATAAGTCCATTCGGGCGCGCCCGGAAGGCGCGGCGGTGCCATTCATCTTTGTGACTGCCCGCGGTACCCGAGAAGACATTTTCGCCGCCAAGGCGCTTGGGGTCGATGATTACATTACAAAGCCAGCCACTCGGACTGAGCTGCTGACTGCTGTTCGGGCAAGACTTCAACGAAGCGACGAGCTGCTGCTCTTACAACTCAAAGCTGTCCTGCGAGCAATGGCAAACGCCATCGAAGCACGGGCCGGCGTGTATACCCTGCGGCATGTCGAGGCGGTGAACGCGTACGCCCAGGCGATGGCCCTGGAATTGGTTTGGGATGAGTTCCAGCTCGAGGCGCTCGAGTTCGGGGCCATCCTGCATGATGTCGGCAAGATAAACATCCCCGAAAAAATCCTCTCGAAAGAGGGTCCACTCGATGAGAGTGAATGGGCCGAGATGCGCATGCATCCAGTCTATGGCGCTCATATGATTGAAGGGAACCCTTATCTCGATTCGGCACTGCCGCTGGTCCTTCATCATCACGAGCGTTGGGATGGGAAGGGGTATCCGGATGGCCTGGCCGGCGAAGCCATTCCGCACGGGGCACGCCTCTTGGCAGTGGCCGATACTTTCCACGCGATGACCTCCGACCGGCCCTACCGTCCCGCCCTCGCCTTCGAGAAGGCCTTCGCGGAAATCCTGGACCAATCCGGCAAGCAGTTCGATCCCCAAATGGTCGCGGCCTTTGAGCGCTGCTGGCACCGAGGCGACTTGGCCCGGATCCACAAGAGCGTTCTCCCCGACCCCGAGTAACTTCCGCTTCTCGGCCTCAAACGGGGCGGGGGGTAAGGCGGACACTGTCCCAGCTTGCCCAATGTTCCTTCGATCCAAGCCAGACCTTCTGTACTTAGCTCCGATCGCCGCGATCGGCCAGACCAGTTGGCGGGGGAGGTACTTGACGGATGGGTCCGGTCGGGATACACTCCTTATGGTTATGATAAGTATCATTATCGCAACCACACTTTGGCCGGACACAGGGCTCGAAAGACCTGCCTGAATTGGGCGCTTGTCATGAATGCGGTCTCGCTTCCGTCGCCCAGCGGCGTATTCTGGTGTACAGTCCTCCCCGCATGACGGCTCTCACCCTCGAGGCATCATTTCTGGATTACCTCAGCGCCGTCCGCCTGGCCCGAAGCCCGAACACGGTAAGAACCTATCGGAATGCGGTTCAGGCTTTCCGGGCCTGCCTGGATGGTCTTGGGGTCGATTCGAAGACTCAACCTCCACGGATCGCGAACGAGAATTGGGTCGGAGACTTCGCGGCCCATCTGCGAAACTACGCTCCGGCTAGCGAACGCCTGTATCTGACCGCCATCTCCGGGTGGTACGAGTTCCTCTCCGCTGAGGGCCTGGCTGAGCTCAATTTGCCTCGGCTGCGCTCCCTAATCCGCCGGCGAGCGCGCAGACCGGGCCAGCGCTTGCCTCAGTTCCCACGGGAAGCCATCGAGGCGATCCTCGCCGCCGCCTCGGACATCTCCAGCCAGGGCGATGATGAGCCCGGCCGGCTGCGCGGCTTGCGGGATCGGGCCCTCTTGTTCACCCTGGCAGACACCGGTCTGCGGGTACACGAGGCGGTCGGTCTGCGCCGCGGGGATCTGGATTGGAACGAGGGCCGGGC
>Ga0214472_10004476_pt1 | contig 14758 bp, 12 predicted proteins | sample RVTome_6_FD_207662 | JGI IMG/M metagenome (GOLD analysis project Ga0214472, IMG submission 207662) | Soil microbial communities from uranium-contaminated site in the Upper Colorado River Basin, Wyoming, United States - RVT140D175 | ecosystem: Environmental > Terrestrial > Soil > Contaminated >...
ACTCCCCAGCGCGCCTGGCCGGGGTCGTCGGTGAGGGCGGCGGGGGCGGTGGCGACGATCTCGAAGCGGTCGGCCTTGCCCTCTTCACCCGAGGCGGCGAAGCCCTCCGCCAGGGCGGGGGCGAACACCTCGCCGGCGTGCTCGGGCGAGTACCAGAACGGCAGCCATCCGTCTGCGATCTCGGCGGTGAGCGCCACGTTCTTGGGGCCGATGGACGCCAGGTAGACCGGGATCTCGTGCTGGGGGTGGATGGTGAGGCGGAGCGGCTTGCCGAGCCCGGTCGACCCCGCGCCGTCGTAGGGCAGCCGGTAGTGGTCGCCCTCGAAGCGCACCCGCTCGCGGTTCATCATTCGGCGCACGATCTCGACGTACTCGCGGGTGCGTCCCAGCGGCCCGGCGTACGGCTGCCCGTGCCACCCCTCGGCCACCTGCGGGCCCGAGACCCCGAGGCCGAGCAGGAAGCGGCCGCCGGTCAGCTCGTTCAGCGTGACTGCGGTCATGGCGGTCATGGCCGGCGTCCTCCCCGGGATCTGCATGATCCCCGCCCCGAGGCGGATCTGGTGGGTCTGCGCCCCGTACCAGGCGAGCATCGTCACCACGTCGCTGCCGTAGGCCTCTGCCGCCCACACCGAGTGGTACCCGAGCCGGTCCGCCTCCTGGACCAGGTCGAGACGCGGGTCGACCCGGGTGCCGGCGTATCCCACCGTCAGTGCGAGGCGCATCGATGTCTCCCCAGAGCGTGTGACCGGCAACCTACCGCCCCCGGGCGGCCACGACTGTGGGTCGGCGGCCAATACCATGGGCGATCGACATGAAACGCGCGCTCTATGCCGTCCCTGCCGTGCCGGCCGCCGCCGCCGCCTTCGTGGTGGTCCAGGTGCTGCGCGCCGCCCACCGCACCGACCTGCCGTCCTTCTCCAACCAGGATCCCTCCGGCCTCTTCGGCGACCCGGCGTCGCCTCGCCTGCGGATCGTGGCGCTGGGCGACTCCTCGATCACGTCGCCCGGGGTCGAGGATCTCGACAACACCTGGATCCGCCGCCTGGCCCGCTCGCAGGCGGACCGCCACCATGTCGAGCTCATCGCCCTGGCCGTCGGCGGATCGAAGGCACGCGACGTCGTCGAGGGGCAGTTGGACGAGGCGGTCCGGCTGCGGCCCGACGTCGCCGTCGTGTGCGTCGGGGCCAACGACGTCATCCGCGGCGTCCCCCTCGACCGCTATCGCGACGAGATCACCGAGATCGTGACCCGCCTCCAGGAGACCGCCGGGGCGATCCTGCTGTTCGGGGTGGGGGATCTGGGAGTCATCCCGCGCCTGCCGCCGACCCTGCGCCCCTACCTGTCGCGCCGGTCGGCACGCTTCGACGCGGTGTGCCACGAGCTGGCGGTGCGGTCGGAACGGGTGGTGAAGGTGTGGACGAAGGGACGGGTGAGCACCGCCTTCGTCGATGACGAGAGCCTGTTCGCCCGGGACCTGTTCCACGCCGGCGACGACGGGCATGCGATCTTCGCCGAGGAGGCGGCGCCGGCCATGGAGGCAGCCGCCACGATCGCCCGGCGCCACCGCAGCGCCGCCATGGGCGTCTGATCAGGGGGCGCTGCGCACGGTGATGTCGCCCGACATCGTCGTGATCGAGAGGCTGGCCGGGGCGGCGCCCGTGGCGTCGCCCACCGGGAAGTCGGTGCGGACGTCGCCGGAGAGCGCCTGGAACGACACGTCGAAGGTCCGCCCGGCGGTCACGCCGACCACGACGTCCCCCGACAACGACTTGGCGTTGAAGACGTCCCCGGTGAAGGTCTCCACGAAGACGTCCCCCGAGGCCGACTTGAGGTCGGCGACGCCACCGACCGCGCCGAGGCGCACGTCACCGGCGGCCGATTTGACGGAGGCGTCACCGGCCACGGACTCGATGCGGACGTCCCCCGACACGGCGGCGATGTCGACGCGGCCGCCCACGGCGCCCGCCCGGATGTCACCGGAGGCGCTCTTGGCGGTGAGGTCGCCGGAGATGTCTCCGGCGAAGACGTCCCCGGAGGCGGAGTCGACGCCCTCTCTCTCGTCTCGAGGAGCCGCGACCGCCACCGCCACCGCCACCGCCACCGCGACAGCCCGAGGACGCGGCTCTTCTGACCGCTGTGGCTGTGGCTGTGGCTGGGCTGTCGGCGCTCCGGGGGCGGAAACCGCCGCGTCGATCAACTCGCGATCCAAGCGGCGCCGCCCGCTTTCTCCCCCCGGAAGGGGGAGTACCCCGAAGGGGGAAGGGGCGCTCCCTCTCTCTCGTCTCGAGGAGCCGCGACCGCCACCGCGACCGCCACCGCCACCGCGACAGCCCGAGGACGCGGCGCTTCTGACCGCTGTGGCTGTGGCTGTGGCCGTGGCTGGGCTGTCGGCGCTCCGTGGGAGGAACCCATGCCTGGGGTGGGTGCGTGGTCGGACGAGCTCCTGTTGGCTTCGCTTCGCATGGGCCACTACCGTTCCCGGTGTACCGGGGAGCTCGGAGAGCCGGGCTGAGAGGGTGGCCGTTCCGCCACCGACCCGCAGGACCTGAACTGGGTAATGCCAGCGGAGGGAGGCCCGATGGACCGCACCGACGTCGTGATCGTCACCGGTGGTGACGACGCGCCCCCGGCGCGTCCCCTCCCCTCCCCCGCCATCGTCATCGCCGCCGACTCCGGCCTCGACGCCGCCGTGGCGCTCGGCCTGGAGGCTGCGCTGCTGATCGGCGACATGGACTCGGTCGACCCGGCGACGGCGCACCGCGCCGAGGCGGCCGGCACGGTGGTGGAGCGCCACCCGGTGGAGAAGGACGCCACCGATCTCGAGCTCGCCCTCGACGCCGCCGTCCTGCGCGGCGCCACCCACGTGACCATCGTCGGCGGGGCCGGCTTCGACCGGCTCGACCACCTGCTCGCCAACGCCCAGCTGGTAGCCGCACCGCGCTTCGCCGGCCTCGACATCACCTGGCTGACCGCCGGCTCGGTGATCACCGTGGTGCGCTCCAGCACCGTCCTGACCGGCGACCCGGGCTCGCTCGTCACCCTGCTCGCCGTCGGTGGCGACGCCACCGGTGTGGCCACCGACGGCCTGCGCTGGGCGCTCGACGACGCCACGCTCGCCTTCGGCTCGACGAGGGGCGTCAGCAACGTCCTGACCGGCAGCGAGGCAACCGTCGCCCTCACCGGGGGGACGCTGCTCGCCATCCAGCCGGTCGCCCGAACCTGAGGAGGAAGACATGAAGAGACTCGCCCTCGCCCTCTGCCTCGTGCTCGCCGCCGGCGCCTGCGCCGACGACGGCACATCACCCCCGACCGTGACCCTGCTGGCACACGACTTCTTCGCCGTGTCCGACGACGTGCTCGCCGAGTTCACCCGGACCACGGGTTACGAGGTGGACATCGTGCTCGGTGGCGACGCCGGCCTCATGGTCAACCAGGCGATCCTCACCGCCGGCAACCCGGTGGCCGACGTGCTGTTCGGGATCGACACCACCTTCCTCACCCGCGCCTTCGAGGCCGAGCTGTTCGAGCCCTATGCCAGCCCGCGCATCGGGCGGGTCCTCCCCGAGGTGAGGGTGGACCCGGCCCATCGGGTGACACCGATCGACTTCGGCGACGTATGCGTCAACTACGACGTGGCGGCCGTGGGCGACCCGCCGCGGACCCTGGCGGACCTCACCGACGACCGCTTCGCCGGCGAGCTGGTGGTGGAAGACCCCGCCGTGTCCTCGCCGGGCCTCGCCTTCCTCATGGCGACCGTGGCCACTTTCGGCGAGGAGGGCGACTACACGTGGCGCGACTACTGGGCCGACCTGCGCGACAACGACGTCCGCATCGCCCCGGACTGGGGAACGGCCTACTACGGCGACTTCTCGGGGGCGGGCGACGGCGCCCGATCGCTGGTCGTCTCCTACGCCTCTTCACCGCCCGCCGAGGTGCTGGCGCGCGGTGGTGGCGAGGCGCCGACGGCGATCCTGACCGACGGGTGCTTCCGTCAGGTCGAGTACGCCGGCGTGCTGCGGGGCGCCTCCGAGCCCGAGGGGGCGCGGCGCCTCATCGACTTCCTGCTGTCACGCACCTTCCAGGAGGACGTCCCGCTCAACATGTACGTCTTCCCGGTGCACCGCGACGCCGACCTGCCGCCGGTGTTCGCCGAGCACGCCGTGATCCCCGCCGACCCGGTGCTCCTCGACCCCGACACCATCGCCGCCAACCGGGAGCGCTGGGTGGAGGAATGGGAGTCGATCGTCCTGCGATGACCCGGCGCACCGCCCTCGCCCTCACCGCCGTCCCGGCGGCCTTCCTGGCGGTCTTCTTCGTCTGGCCGCTTGTCTCCATCCTGGTCACGGGGCTCGCACCGGGGGGACGCCTCGACCTCGGGCCGTTCGGCGAGGTGCTGACCGACGGCGACCTGCTGGGGGTGGCATGGTTCACCGTGTGGCAGGCGGTGGCGTCGACGCTGCTGGCACTGCTCGCCGGGCTCCCGGCGGCATGGGTGTTCGCCCGCTTCGACTTCCCGGGGCGCTCGCTGGTGCGGGCGCTCACCACGGTCCCGTTCGTGATGCCGAGCGTGGTGGTGGGGGCGGCCTTCATCGCCCTCGTGGGTGAACGCGGCCTGCTCGGCCTCGAGCTGACCGGGACCGTGTGGGTGGTCCTCGTGGCCCATGTCTTCTACAACATGGCCGTCGTGATCCGAACGGTCGGGGCGCTGTGGTCGCACCTCGACCCCCGCCTCGAGGAGGCGGCCCGCGCCCTGGGGGCGTCGCCGCTGCGAACCTTCCGCACGGTGACGCTCCCCCTGCTTCGCCCCGCCCTCATGGCGGCGGCTTCGATCGTGTTCCTGTTCTCGTTCACCTCCTTCGGGATCGTGCTGCTCCTCGCCGGGCCGCGGATCACGACCCTCGAGGTGGAGATCTACCGCCACACCGCCGTGCTCCTCGACCTCCCGGTCGCCGCCGTCCTGGCCATGCTCCAACTGGCCGGCGTGGGCCTGATCCTGCGCAGCTACGCCCGCCGCCAGGACGTCGTCGAGCAGCCGCTGCGGGCCGCGGCCGAGACGGCGCGCCGCCCCCGGTCGCGACGCGAGCGGCTCACAATCGCCGGCATCGTGGCGGCGACCCTCGCCTTCCTCCTCGGCCCGCTCGCCCTGCTCGTCGAGCGCTCGCTGCGGGCGCCCGGGGGCGGGTACGGGCTCGACGGCTACCGGGCGATCGGGCGCGACGACGGCTTCGTGGACGGTCTGCAGGCGATCGGGAACTCGCTCGGCTTCGCGACCGTGGCGGCGCTCATCGCCCTCGCCATCGGGCTGATGGCGGCCTACGTGGTGGCGCGCCGCGCCGGACCCCTCTCGTCGTGGTTCGACACCCTGCTGATGCTCCCGCTCGGCACCTCGGCGGTGACGCTCGGCTTCGGCTTCATCGTGGCCCTCGACCATCCGGTGGACCTGCGGACGGCGTGGATCCTGGTCCCGCTCGCCCACGCCCTCGTCGCCATCCCGTTCGTGGTGCGCCTCGCCGTGCCGGTGCTGCGCTCCATGAGCGGCCGGCTCCGGGAGGCGGCGGCGGTGCTGGGGGCAGGGCCGGCCATGGTGTGGCGGCACGTGGAGCTGCCGATCGTGACCCGGGCGGCTGCGGTGGGCGGCGCCTTCGCCTTCGCCATCTCGCTCGGCGAGTTCGGCGCCACCGTGTTCGTGGCGCGTCCCGGGTCGGGCACCGTGCCGCTCGCCGTCTTCCGCCTGCTGGGCCGGCCCGGGGCAGCCTCCGCCGCCGAGGCCATGGCGCTCGCCGTGGTCCTCATGGCGCTCACCGCGCTCGCAGTGCTCGCCGTGGAGCGGGCCCGCCTGCCGGGGTCGGTGTTCTGATGCTCGCGGTGCGCGGCGTCACGGTGCAGTTCGGCGACCTGGTGGCCCTCGACGGCGTGAGCCTGTCGGTGGGCGACGACGAGGTCGTCGCCCTGCTCGGCCCCAGCGGGTCGGGCAAGTCGACGCTGCTGCGGGTGATCGTGGGCCTCCAGGAGCCGGGGACGGGGACCGTGTCGTGGGACGGGACGGACATCACGGACCTCCCCACCCACCGCCGCGACTTCGGGCTGGTGTTCCAGGACTACGCCCTCTTCCCCCACCTCGATGTCGGCGCCAACGTCGGGTTCGGGCTCCGGATGCAGGAACGGCCCGCGGCGGGCCGCCGGCAGCGCGTCGCCGAGGTGCTGGCGCTCGTCGGCCTCGGGGGCTTCGAGCGGCGCGCGGTGAGCACGCTGTCGGGCGGGCAGGCGCAGCGCGTCGCCCTGGCACGCGCCCTCGCCCCCTCCCCCCGCCTCCTGCTGCTCGACGAGCCGCTCGGGGCACTCGACCGGGCGCTGCGCGAGGAGCTGGCGGTGGACCTCGCCGCCGCGATCCGCACCGCCGGCGTGCCCGCCGTCTACGTCACCCACGACCAGCACGAGGCGTTCACGGTGGCCGACCGCGTCGCCGTGATGGACGAGGGCCGCATCGTCCAGGCCGGCACCCCGGCCGACCTGTGGCGCACCCCGGCGTCGCCACTGGTGGCGCGTCTGCTCGGGCTTCGCACCGTGCTGGCGGCGACGGTGGAGGGAGGCGTGGCCCGGACCGCCCTCGGCGACGTCCCCGTCGCGAGCCGCGACGGGCCGGTCCGGCTCGTGGTCCGCCCCGAGGCCCTCGCCCTCGACCCGGCCGGCCCGATCGAGGCGGTCGTGGCCGGCTCCACCTACCGCGGCGGCGACCACCTGGTCGCCGCCGACGCCGCCGGTACCCGCGTCGAGTTCCTGGCGGCCGACCCGCCGGCGGCCGGCGAGACGGTCCACCTCCGCCTCGAGCCAACCGGCGTCTCGGTCATCCGGTAGGGCTGGTCGACGACTCCCTACCCGGCGATGTCCGCCCACGTGGCTCCACTCGCCCTGATGAGGTCGTCGGGGGCGATCGGATACACGGTGGTGGGGGTTCCCGCCGCCGACCACACCGGATCGTTGCGGCGCAGCCCGCTGTCGGCGAAGACCCGCACCGCCGTGGCGTGCCCGAACGCCGGGGTGCCGCCGGCGGCGTACCCGGTGGCCTCCCGCGCCTCCTCCAGCCCGGCGCGGCGCGCCGACTCTCCCCCGGCGACGGCAGCGAGGCGCACCGGGTCGATGCGGTGGTCGCCGCTCGCCAGCGCCACGACCGGCTCGCCGTCCACCATGAACACGATCGACTTGGCGATCGCCGACACGTCGCATCCGATCGCCGCAGCGGCGTCGGCCGAGGTCTTGGTCCCCTTGGGGAAGATGTGCACGTCGATCTCGATGCCGAGGGCGGCTGCCGCCTCGACGACGCGTTGCGATGCCTCGGGGATGTCCATGAGGCGGGGACGCTAGCGCCCGGGGCGCCGGGCGGGCCGGCTCCGCCGTAGCATCGGCCCCCGTGGCCGCCTCCCTGCGACGAATCGAACGATGGATCGCGCTCCATCCCGTGGCGTTCGCCGCCGCCTTCGGCGCCGGCGTCGTCCTCGCCGGGCTGCTGCTCGAGATCGGGTTCGAGACCAACGACGACGTGGCCATGATGTGGGTGGCCGACGGCACCACCTACGGCAGCCGCCAGGCGACCCTCGTGTTCAGCAGCAGCCTGATCGGCGGCGTGCTGGCCTGGCTCTACGGCGTGGCGGCGGCGGTGCCGTGGTACGGCCTCTACCTGATCGCCGCCATGGCCGTCGCCTCGGGCATCGTCGCCTACGTGGTCGCCGCCGACCTCCGCACGCCGCTGGCCCCCCGGCTCGCCCTCCTCGCCGGCCTGGCCGGCGCCTTCCTGATCCCCCGGCTCGCGGCGCTGCAGTTCACCAGCGCCTCGATCCTGCTCGGCGGCGCCGGCGTCGTCCTCCACCTGAGCCGCGCCCACCGGCCCCGGACGGGCACGGTGGCCGCCGTGGTGGGTGGCGCCGCCCTCGGGGTGTCGGGGCTGATCCGGCTGCGGGGCGCCCAGGGGGTCGTTGTGCTGCTGCTGCCGCTCCTCGTCACCGCCCTGTGGCGCATCCCGTGGCGCCGCCAGGCCGCCTTCGCCGGCATCGCGGCCGGCCTGCTCCTGGCCGGCCTCGCCGTCGACGCCGGCGCCTACGACGACGGGTGGGACGACTGGCGCGACTTCAACGCGGTGCGCGGCCGCCTCCACTCCTCCCGCATCCTCACCGAAGCGCGCGACGACCCGGTCCTGGCCGAGATCGGGTGGACCGCCACCGACCTGCGGATGTTCCAGGAGTGGTTCTTCACCGATCACGAGGTGTACGACACCGCGGCGCTGCGCACCCTCGCCACCGTGGACATCCCGGCGTCGCTGGCCCCGATCCGCGGTCAGGTGACCGGCCTCGTGCCGATCTCGCGCCTGGTGCTGCTCGGGGCCGCCCTCGCGGTGGCGCTCACCCTCTCCACCCGCCGCGGTGGCGGCCTGTTGCTCGGCTCGACCGCCTGGATGGCCCTGATCGCCGCCTACCTCGCCCTCTACGAGCGGTTCCCCGACCGCATCGCCGTGCCCATCCTCGCCCTGGCAGGGATCGCATTGCTCTCCTCGCCCGGCACACCGCCATCAGGCCGCCCCTGGCCGCGCTGGGCCGCCGTCGCCGTCGCAGTGGTGTCGCTCGCCGTGCTCGCCGTCGGGATCACCGACCTCGCCGGATCGCGGGGCAACCGAACCGACTCGCAGTCCCGCCTCGAGTCGTTCTACGACGAGATGGACGCCATCGACGCCGACGGCACGTTCCTCTCCCTCGCCGGCGCCCTCCCCACACAGTTGGTGTCCCCCACGGGCGCGCCGGCTCTGCGCCCCGCACCCGACCTCATCCCGCTCGGGTGGCAGACGCAGTCGCCGCCGCACGACGCCCTGCTGCGCCGCCACGGCATCGGCGATGCCTACCTGGCCGTGGCCGACGACCCGGGGGTCCATCTCGTCGCCTCGTCGGGCTTCGATCCACAGCTATTCGTCGAGTACATGGCGCAGCACTACAACCGCACCGGTGTCCTCCACGTGTCGGGCCGCATCGCGGGCCGCTCGATCATCGTCTACGACACGCTGGTGGGGTACGAGGTCGCCGCAGACGGGCTGCGCGTCACCCGGGGCGGAACCACCACACTCGCCCCCTTCGGCGCCACCATCGAGGCCCGGCTGATCACACAGCCCGACCGCATCTCGGGGTGGGCGGCCGCATCTGGATCGGAGGCCCGCCCCACCTTCGTGATCATCCAGGGCTCGGAGGTGATCGCCGCCGTGCAGGCGACCCGCACCAGATCCGACACCGCCGAGCGGCTCGGGATCGACCGCCGGCGCCGGATCGCATTCGTCTACCGATTCCCCGGCGGCGTCCCCGACGACCTCGAGGTCTATGCGGTCGTCGCCGGGCGCGCCCTCGACCTCACTCCCGGTCGCTGATCGCCGGGAACCCCGCCCTCACCATCCACACCACGGCGGCGGCGCCGCCGACGAGATGCCATGCCAGGTCCCATGCGGTGTTGACGGCGTCGCCGACGTTCGAGCCCTCGACCAGCCGGGCGAACACGTTCTCCACCACCTCGTTGCCGACCCCGATCGCCTGCCCCCAGGCGAAGCCGCGCAGCACGGGTCGATCGCTGCGCCGGGCGGAGTGCGCCAGTGCGATGGTGACGACGGCGATCCCGTACCCGTGCACAACCTGGTCGTAGCGCACCCACCCGTCGACCAGCCACCAGTTGTAGAGGATCGAGCTGCGCCCCGACGGGTCCCCGAGGAGGCCGCCGGCGAGGTGCATCAGGCCCCACGCCGACAGCGCCCACAGGACGGCACCTGGCAGCGGGCCCGCCCTGCGGTCGATGACCATCACGGCGGCGATCGACGCCGCCATGAGCGGCAGGTACACCCACACGAAGGGCCGCTCGAGGGCGATGCCGATCACCGTGAACACCACGAGGTGGGCGGCGGTGAACCCCGAGACGGCCGGGTGGCGGCGCACCAGGTCGGGGAGGCGCATGCTCAGAGCCCGAGGAAGGCGGCCAGGTCGGCGGCGGCGCGTTCCGCCCGGACGCGCACCTCACCCGCGTCCGTGCCGGGCTCGGCCCGGACGTCGGCGTAGATCTTGAACTTCGGCTCCGTCCCACTGGGACGGGCCAGCACCCGGCTCCCACCCTCGAGTGAGAGCTCGACGAGGGGCGTGGCGGGCAGCCAGCGGGGCCGCTCGGCGGCGTCACGGCGGTAGTCGGTGGACCCGGTGACGGCCATCCCGGCCAGTGCGTCGGGTGCCTCGGTCTCGAGGCGCTGCATGGCGGCTGCGATGCGGTCTGCCCCCTCCCGGCCGGGGAGCACGACGCTGTGCTGGGCCGAATCCCACACCCCGTGGCGCTCGTAGAGGCGATCGAGGCGGTCCCACACGGTCTCGCCGGCCGCCCGCGACACCGCCAGCAGGTCGGCGAACCACAGGGCGGCGCTCATGCCGTCCTTGTCGCGCACCACCGGCCCGACCGAGTACCCGAGCGCCTCCTCGAACCCGAGCACGAACCGCGCCCCGTCGGCCTCGAGGTCGAGGGCGGCGTTGGCGATCCACTTGAACCCGGTGAGGGTCCTGGCGTACCGCACGCCGCGGGCCCGGGCCATCTCTCCCAGCAGTGGCGACGAGACGATGCTGTTCACCACCAGGCGGTCGTCGCCACCGGTGCGGTCGAGGACGAAATCGGCCAGCAGCACCCCGATCTCGTTGCCGGTGAGACGGCGCCAGCCGTCGGGGGTGGGCAGCGAGACGGCGAGCCGGTCGCCGTCGGGATCGTTGGCGAGCACGACGTCGGCCCCCGTCTCCGACCCGAGCGCCTCTGCCAGATCGAGCGCCCCCGGTTCCTCGGGATTGGGGAACGACACCGTCGGGAAGCGGCCGTCGGGCTCGAACTGCTCGGGGACGGGATGCACGTCGCCGTGCCCGCCCTCGCCGAGAACGCGCACGGTCAGCGCACCGCCCACCCCGTGGAGCGGGGTGTAGGCGATGCGGGGCGAGTCGCCACCGGGTGCGCCTCCCCGGAAGGCCATCACGGCCTCGAGGTAGCGATCGGCGGCCGATCCGAAGTCCAGCGCCCCCTCGCCCTCGCCCCACGCCGACCCGTCACGCCGGACCTCGCCGGCGGCGGGTGCGGCGTCGATCGCCTCGGCGATGAACCGGTCGACCGGCGGGACGATCTGCGCGCCGTTGGCGTCGTACACCTTGTACCCGTTGTCGCGCGGCGGGTTGTGGCTGGCGGTGACCACCACGGCGGCACGGGCGGCGCGGTCGAGCGAGGTGAAGGCGACGAGCGGGGTGGGCGCCACCTCGGTGAAGTGCGCCGCCTCGATGCCGGCGGCGGCGAGCACGGCGACGGTGTCGGTGGCGAAGGTGCGGCTCGTGGGGCGGGCGTCGAACCCGACCACGACCTGCCCGCCCCCGAGGAAGTCGGCGAGGCCGGCGGTGGTGCGGATGACCACGGCCCGGTTCATGCGGTTCGACCCCGCCCCCACCATGCCGCGGATCCCCGCCGTGCCGAACTCCAGCGCCGAGCCCATCCGCTCCTCCAGCTCATCGAGGTCCCCGGCGGCGAGCAGCGCCTCCATCTCGGCTCTGGTCTCCGGGTCGGGGTCGGCGGCGGCCCACGCCCGGGCGCGCGCCACCATCGCCGCCAGCCGCTCCACGCTGCGGAGGCCGCCCTCCGTGGCGAGGTGCGTGACCCGCACGTCGTGGGGCTCGGCGGGCAACGCCGTCACCACGACGACGGCGGGCGCCACACCGACGATGCGGGCGTCGGGCCGCAGGCCGGCCAGGAGGCGGTCGTAGTGGCCCCCGCCCCGCCCGAGCCGCACCCCGGCGGCGTCGAAGGCGAGCCCGGGCACCACGGCGACGTCGATCTCGCCGGGGTCCACGAGCGCCGACCCGGCGACCGGCTGCGAGTAGCCGCGCTCGTGCTGCTCTCGCCCGGCGTCCCAGGCGTGGATCGTCAGGGTGTCGCCGTCGGTGCGGGTGATGAAGGCCCGCACCCCGGCGGCGAGCGGGGTGACGTCCACCTCGTCGGGGAGCGGGTCGTAGAGCAACACGGCGGCATCGGGATCCAGCCAGCCCCGCAATGCGTCGACCACGGCATCGCTCGGCGGCGCAGCCCCCGACCGGCGCGCCCGCGCCCAGGTGCGCCACTCCGCCTTGGAGGCACCCGGGCCGGGGACGGTCACGACAGCAGCTTGCCGGCGATCTTCTGCAGCTCTTCCTGGCTCGTGGCGGGCACGAGGTAGCCGTCCTCGGAGCGGATCTCGTCGAAGTGCTCGGCGACGTCCTCGATGGAGAGCGCGCCCTGCTTCTCGGGGTGCTTGAACCACCCGGGAGTGAGGCCCACGAACATCCGGCTCACCGTGCCGCCCGCCGCCGAGAAGATCTCGCCGGTCACGGCGCACTCCTCGGAGCACAGATAGGCGACCACCGGCGACACCAGCGCCGGGTCGAGCTTCTCGACCATCGGCCCCAGGAGCTCCTCGGTCATGCGGGTGCCGGCGACGGGGGCGATGGCGTTCACCCTGATGCCGTACCTGGCGCCCTCGATGGCCAGGACTTTCATGAGCCCGACGAGGCCCATCTTGGCGGCGCCGTAGTTGCTCTGGCCGAAGTTGCCCAGCAGGCCCGAGTTGGACGACGTCACGACGACCCGGCCGTAGGGGGTGTGGCCGCCCTCGTCGCTGCGCATGTGGCGCATGGCCGGCCGGGTGACATAGAAGGCCCCCTTGAGATGCACGTCGATGACGGCGTCGAGGTCGGGCCACTCGAGGTTGTGGAAGGCCTTGTCGCGCAGGATGCCGGCGTTGTTGACGACGATGTCCACCCCGCCGAACTCGTCGAGTGCCGCCTGGACGATGGCCTCACCGCCCTCGGGGGTGGCGACGCTGTCGTACGAGGCCACGGCGGCGCCGCCCGCCTCCTTGATCTCGGCCACCACCTGGTCGGCGGGACGCGACTCCTCGCCCGTGCCGTCGGTGGCGACACCGGGGTCGTTGACGACGACCGCCGCCCCGCGCGATGCCAACAGCCGGGCATGGGCGGCGCCGAGGCCCCGGCCCGCACCGGTCACGATGGCCACTCTGTCCTGGAATTCGATCATGGTCCCCTCGCTGGCTCCTGGGCCGGAAGGCTAGGACGCTCGGCGGTCCCGCCCGTCACCGCTCGGTGTCCGCACCCATCACCACCAACGAGGTCCGGATCAGCAGCCACATGGCCGCACTGATCGCCGCCAGCACGACCGGGAGGAACCAGGTGCGCTGCGCGTGCTCGTCGGGCAGCACGTCGTGCCAGTCGAACAGGCTCGTGGCCTCGGTGAGGTGCTGCGAGGTCACCGGGCTGACCCGCTTGTACGACGACTCGTTGAACGAGACGATCACGGGACCCAACTCGCACGGCAGCACGTCGGCCAGGACCCGGGCCTTGGGCGCCCGGTCGGCGCGCCAGTAGTGGACGTAGCACTCGTCGCCCACCTCGCCGGCGAGAGCAGAGATCTCCTCCCCGTGCGGCAGCGTGACGATGGCCCCGTCGATCCCGAGCGAAGAGGCGACCTCGTCGATCGGCGCACCGCCCTGCACTGCGATCCGGGCGGTGTCCATCGCCGCCACGAGCGCTTCGGCGTCGTCGTAGACAGGGTTGTGACCCAGCCGGAAGGCGAAGGCCGTGGCCGCCACCACCGCCACCAGCCCGAGCAGCGCGACGAGGCGCCCGATCCGCCCCATCCGCGCCCGCTCCCGTGCCATTCGCTCCGCCGAGGTGCGGGCGGACGAGGCGGTGCGGTGCGAGCCGCGGTCGTGGCCACCGACGGCGAGACGCCACTCGTACGGGCCCTCCCCCACCACCTCGTAGCGGCCGCTGCGGAAACCGGTGTCGGTCTCCTGCCAATCGAGCATGGCCACAGTCAACCAGCGATCAGACGGCAGTGCGAAGCGCCGCCGCCAGATTGCCCTTACGCCCCACCTCGACCTCGCCGAGGCCGAGCCACTCCGCCATCATCCGCAACTCGGCGGCCATCTCCCTCGCCACCCGCACCGGGTCCTGGCCGTCCTCGTGGAATGCGCCGGGCGCCATCAGCACGCCCCGCCTGCGGTCGGCCTTGACGTCGACGCGGCCCACGAGCTCGTCCCCCAGCAGGAACGGGAACACGTAGTACCCGTAGGTGCGCTTCGGTTCGGGGGTGTAGATCTCGATCCGGTAGTGGAAGTCGTAGATCTGCTCGGTGCGGAGCCGGAACCACACGATCGGGTCGAACGGGTTGAGCAGCGCCCGCGCCCCGGTCGAGCGGGGGATGCGCGCCCCGGGGTGCATGAAGCAGGGCTCCGGCACCCCCTCCACCTCCACCTCGACCAGCGCGCCCTCCGCCACCAGGTCCCGGATCGCCGGCAGGCACCCGGTGTAGACGTAGCGGAAATAGTCGGCCAGATCCTTGCCGGTGCCGACCCCGATCCGCTCGGCCGCCCGCAACAGCAGTCGCTTGCGCGCCTCGTCCCCCGGCACCGGGTCGGCGGCGCGGTGCTCGTCGGGGATGACCCGCTCGGCGATGTCGTAGTGGCGGGTGAAGTTGCGGCGGTCGGCCACCGACACCCTGCCCGTCATGAGGAGCCACTCCAGGACGTGCTTGCCCTCCGCCCACCCCCACCACGGGCCGCTGGCGGTCCCGGGGTCCTCGAGGTCGGAGGCGATGAGCGGGCCCCGTTCGGCCAACTCGTCGTACACCGCGTCGATGTAGCCGGGAGCCTCCCTCATCAGCCGCTCGATGGATC
>Ga0214472_10004477_pt1 | contig 14757 bp, 13 predicted proteins | sample RVTome_6_FD_207662 | JGI IMG/M metagenome (GOLD analysis project Ga0214472, IMG submission 207662) | Soil microbial communities from uranium-contaminated site in the Upper Colorado River Basin, Wyoming, United States - RVT140D175 | ecosystem: Environmental > Terrestrial > Soil > Contaminated >...
GCCGGACGGCCGAGCCGGCTCGCGCCCCACGCCGCGCGACCGAGAACCAGCGCGGCGAGCGCGCCACCGACGAAGCTCCTACGGGTCATCGCCAGAGCATAGCAAAGGCCGTTCCGCATGGGGTGGCATGGGCGGCCGAAGGGCGCCCATGGACGAGCTATGCATGGCGAGTGAAGTCGCCCATGGGCTTGCTGCGCACGCCCATGCCACCCCTGCGGACCGTCCAGCCGACTGGTTACCAGCGCTCGCTGCCGGCAGCGAGCTCGCTTCGGGCTAAGGCTTGGTGGGATCGCCGGGCCGACGGGGGCGCTCGCCTGGCAGCCGATGGATCAGCCGGGGCGGCAGATCAGCGGGTGCTCCGCGGCCGGCGCTTCGGGACGGGCTGGCCGATTGGGCGGAACGCATCAGGCGGAGCGCCGAGCCCAGGACGCCGCCGCCGGCGCCGCGCCCGGCGACGACGCCGCCGCTGTTGGCGTTGAGCAGCTCGGGCGCCGAGCTGATCCAGGCGAGCAGCGTTTGATAGTCAGGGTCGGCGGTTGAGCTGAAGATCGTGCCGCCGTCGTGGTCCATCCCGCCGGCCGCCGGCGCGAGCGGCTTGCGCAACAGCTCGCTGAGCGCCGGTTGATCGAAATTGGCCCGCTCGCCGGTGAGCACGTAATCGTATTCGGGATAGGCGGTGATGCGGAAGCGGCTCGAGAAATCCTGCGGACCGTGGCAGCCGGCGTTGGCGCAGCCGCGCGCAATCAGGATCGGCCGAATCGTGTCGGTGTAAGCGCTGAAGCTGGGGGCGAACTGGATAAAGGCCTCGAACGGCTGATCGGGGACGTAGGCGTAGACGCCGCCGGAGTCGAGCCATTCGGCCAGCGTCCGCAGCTCGGCCGAAGTCAGCATCTGGCTGTGGTCCAGGATCGAGCCGATCCGCTGCTGCTGCACTCCCATCGCCCAAGGATCGTCGTACTCGCTGCCCACCACCACGCCGGTCAGAACGCTGATCAGATAGCTCTTGCGCGAGGACACGTCATAGCTGATGAAAGACTGGAACGGATAGCTCTGCTCGGAACGTTCCTTCATCAGCTCGGAATAGCTCTGGCTCATGCGCAGGGTGCGATCCGGTGTCAGGTTGAGGTTCGCCCGCGCCGCCGCCGCATCGTGGCAGCCCGCGGTGGCGCAGCGCCCGGCCAGCAGATCGCGCACGTCGTCCTTGAAGGTCACCACGCGCCGGGCGCTGGCGCTGAAGTCGCTCGGTGCGCCGAGCGCCAGCGGCACATCGGCGGAGCTGAAACCGTGCGGGCTGTGACAGCCTTCGCAGGTGCGGGTTTCGCCCGGACGCGCGGTCTCCCAGAAGCGCTCGCTGACCCAGGCCTGACCTTTTTGATTGAGGCTTTGGAAGACGTAGTTTTCATCCGCCGGGACCCGCGCGGCGAACGAGCCATCGGCGAACACCGGTGCCGCACCGAGGATCTCAGCCGGCTCGTACTCGCGATCGGCGGTGAAGTCGCCGTCCGGCTCGCTGCGGCGCGCGTGACGCAGGACGCGGACGCCGAACACCTGCGAGGAATCCGGCTGCGGCTGGCGGGTGTCGTCGCGCAGGAAGATGTTCTTGGACACCAGCAAGCCGGTGGTCTGACCGAGGTCGAGGGTCGACGGCAGCTGCGGCGGCGGGGTGCGCGCCTCCACCACCACCGGCTCGAGATCCCACATCGCCGGATCGTTGGTCAGCAGCACCCGGCTCGCCGGCCCGCTCAGGTCGATGCGGTAGATGCCGAAGTCCGGGATCGAACCATCTTCGTAGACGGCGCCCGGAGCGTAGGCCACCACCAAAGTGTCCGGATCGAGCGGATACGGATACTTGTAGCGCCCGCTTTGGGATGGCTGGTCGTAGCGCGCTTGCTCCTGGGTGATGAAGATCGGGTTCGAGTTGTCGCCCAACGAACGATCGAGAATGCACAGTGCGCCCGAGCCGAAGGCCGAGAACTCCGGGCTCCAGTTGGCGATGTAGCGGCCGTCTTCCAGCTCGCGCACGTCGGCCGGACCGCCCTGGAACTCCAGATACTCAAGGTAATCGACCAGGTGCGAGCCGTAGTCGGCGTGGGCGCGCGCGCCGTCCGGATCGGCGAACCACAGCGAGAAGCGGTTGACGAAGCCGAGGCGCTCCCAGCGGGTGAACGCCAGCCGGCCCAGATTGGCGGCCTCGTGGCCGACCAGGAACGGGTTGAAGTCGCCGCTGGCGCTGCGGGTCAGGCGCTGCACGCCGCTGCCGTCCGGGTTGCAGACGAACAGCGACAGCGCGCGGAAGCCCTCATACTCCTCGCGCCGGTTGTCGCGATCGGAGCTGAAGCCGATGCGGCCGTCGGGGAAGTAGAACGGCTCGACGTTGTTCGACGGGTGGCTGAACACCTGGCGCAGCCCGCTGCCGTCGACCTGGATCTCGTAGATCTGCCAACGGCGCTGCTCGCCGTAGCAGCCGTAGATCGAGCACTGCTTCATGCTGAACAGGATCCGGCTGCCGTCCCAGCTGACCTCGGGATTGCGCACCGCGGCATGGTTGAAGAAGGTCAGCTGGGTGACCGCGCCGCCCGGCGCGATCGGCTCGAGCCGGAACAGATTGCCGCCGCGCTCGGTATCGTACGGACCGACGTTGTGGCTGATGTCTAGGATGGTGCCGAAGCTGAAATCGCGCGGCGCCGCCTTGACGAACACCAATTGGTCGGCCGGCGCGGCCGCGGCGCCCAGCAGCGCGACGGTTAGCCTCAGCGCGGGTTTCATCGACTCCGCCCCCTCTCCAAAGCACGCGGGCCGCCCAAGGAGCCCGCTCAAGGTTCCTCTGGCGGCCCGACTGGCGATACCGGACGGCGGATCGGCCGTCCGATGTAGCCTCGCGGCTCTGCGCCCCCGCCTTTCGGCGGGTTTGCTCTGAGCAAAGGACCAGGCGCCATTGTAGCAAGCGCGTTCCGGATTCGAATTCAATGTTACTAGGTGTCGTGGGCGAAGCGGAGCTCGCCCACGGCACTCACGGCACCCACGGCACCCGCGGCACCCATCAGGGCGGGTGCCAATAAGGACCGAAACAACTTGATATACTCCAGGCACACTCGTATCTCCCCTACCGGCCATGACCGATCTTGCGGAAAGCGCTCTTGCCTTGCTTCAGGGCATGATCGACCAGCAGCGTGACAAGCTCGCCAAGCTGGCCCGCGCGATCGATCCCAAGCTCACCGCCGAGGACCTGCTGCAGCCGCACGACCGGCCCGAGCTGTTCGGCGATCCACTGTTCAACTACGAAGACGGCATCCTGGCCGGCTTGATCAGCGCCCAGACCGCGCTGCGCGCGGCGCGCCGCCAATCGAGCCCGCCGCCCGAAGCAGCCGCCCCCGGCGGATGATCCGGCGGTACGGACGAGCTCAACCCCGATGATCTACAGTCCGAACGCCGGCTGGTTCGCCGATCTGGCCCTGACTTGGGCGTTCGCCAGCCTGGTACTGCTGGCGCTGGCCTACCGCGCGGCGCGCCGGCACCGTTATCGCACCCACATGCGGATCATGACCGCGACCTCGGTGGCGGGTCTGTCGTTCGTTCTGGCGACCGCCGGGCGCCGGCTGCTGCCGGGCTTCGTCGCGCCGGTGATTCCGCGGGCCTATCTGCCGGTGCTGGCGTTCCACATCGCGCTCGCGATCGTGACCTTAGGGATGAGCGCGCTGCTGATCCGGGCTCAGACCGCGCCGCCCGAGTTGATCGAACGCCGGCCCAAGCTGCTGATCTGGCGCCAGCGCCACCGCGTGCTCGGCCCGCTGGTCTGGGCCGGCTGGCTGATCACCTTCCTGGGCGGAATTGCCAACTACTACGTGCTCTACGGTCTTCCGGATTGAATCGTGCCGGACCGCAGCGTTCGAGGGCAAGGACGGGGGTGGCCGCGAAGGTTCGGCTCTGCCGAACCGGAGCGAACATCGTGGCTGGACCTCAGAGAGCGATAGAAATATGAGCGAAACGATCCCGACCCAACGCGGCCTGGGCCGCGAGCTGTGGGAGCGCCTGGACCGGGTCACCCAGCGCGAACGCAACAGCGCCGCCTACCGGCTCGGCCATTGGCCGATCTGGATCGCGGTGTTCTACATCCTGCCGGGGCCCTTGACCTTCGATCTGTTCGAGCGCGGGCTCGACCCGCGCATGGCGCTCTGGCTGCTGGCGGTGCTCGGCGCGACCGGCTGGGCGGCGCTGCGCGGCCGGCTGCCGGGCGTGGAGCCTTCGCCCTACATTCTTTATTTCACCGAAGACAAGCCCAACCCGCTCTATCGCCGGATCTGCTACACCGCGGCGTGGTGCGCGGCGCTGTCGTTCGAGCTGCTCAATCTGTCGGGCCTCGCCTGGGCGCTGCTCACCGGCCAGTGGCGGCTGCGCCAGATCTACGACGCGGCTTATTATCCGCTGATCGCCGCCACCGTGGCCTTGGGCCTGATGGGGCTGCTGCCGCGGACCCGGCGCTCGACTCGCTACGAAGGGCACGAGCGGCGCTGGTTCTACGGCCTGGTATGGGCGGTGATCCCGGCCGATCTGGTGCTGATGATTCTGTGGAAGAGCTTGCCGCGCGGCTGGAGCTACGATCTGATCCGGCTCGGCGCCCATCTGCTGGTGCTGGGCGCGCTGCTCTGGCTCGCCTACCTCGGCCAGCTGCCGCGCACGCGCCGCCCCCGCCTCGGCGAAGCCATGATCGACTAGTCAGCACCGAGCTTCGAGTTGGAGTGTGCCACAGATCATATTTTCACCTTTTCTCTCGACCGATCGGACCTAAGATCCTCTACCAAGCCGCGCGAAAAAAATGCACCGATTAGCAGCAGCCACCACCATCGGATCCAGGCTTCGGTCTGGAGCGTGGATGCTGGCCCTCTGGTTGGCTCCGCTTTGCGCCCACCCCGCCGAGCGTCGCGCTATCGAATATCCGAGCTGCGGCACATCCGCCAGCGAGCTCTCCGGCGGCCAGGCCGCACGAACGCAGCTGCCGGCGGGAACGCTGCTGCGAGCGCTCCAGGACCCGCCGATCGTTTACGCCGGATACCAGGGAGCGATCCGTTATGAGCTGGCGGTGCTCGGCGATTTCACGTCGATCGACTTCCAAATCGAGTCGTTCACCGAGCTGCGCCGCTTCTCGGCCGAGCGCGAAGAGCGCTACGTGAACCCGCAAGGCGACGTCATCAGCATCTTCGCGGTCGAAGGAACGCTCGAGCAATGGCTGGTGCTGCCCTGGAGCTGGGACCTCGACCTGACCTCGCCTTATGTCTTTTCGGAGCTGCTCTACCTCGGTCCGCCCGCGCAGCAGCAGCCGATCTTTCTGCCGATCGCCTTGCTGCCGAAGACGCTGCCACACTCCAAGGTGGTCCGGGTGGACTCGCGGCTCCAGATCGCCAGCAACCTGATCAACGTCGCGGTCCCGGATCTGCACCGCCAACAGCTCGACCAACTCCCCAACCTGGGATTTGAGCCCAACCAGGTGATTGACCTGCTCGAGCAGAAGCTCGGCGCCTTTGCTTACGACGAGTTCGGATTCGGCCTCTGGCAACACGAGCTGACCAACCCGGGGGCGTTCCACTCCTTCAACCTGGCATCACCCCATCCGCCGTACAGCCTTTACACCTCGTCTTCATTTTTCACGCGGGAGCTGTGGAAGCACGAGGTGAATCACAACTGGAATTTTCGCTACGACCTGCCGCGCCTGGTCGGCTGGGAGGCGCCCTTCGACGGCTTCCACAGCCGCGGCACGGTGGCGAAAGAGGCGGGGATGCTGTGCTGCTCGGCGTACCCGATTCGCAAGCTCAACAGCAAATGGCGCACGACCTGGATTCGCGATCCCCATCCGTTTCACCCGCTCGAGCTGTTCGCCATGGGTCTGATCGACGAGCGCGAGGTTCCCGACATGTTCGTCTTCAAGCGCCAGGATCTGCGCGACTATTATCCCAATGAGGCCCTTTCTGGACCGACCCGCAGGCTCTCCGTCGATCAGGTCATCGCGGAGTACGGCCGCCCGGCGCCGGCCGCCAAGAATGATTGGCGTGTGGCGCCGGTGCTGGTGTCGGAGAAGCTGCTGCCGAAGCGCCTGATCTCGGATATCAACTTCTTGATGCGGCGCATGGAAGATCCCGAGGGCAAGGTTCCGGCGTCTTTCGATCAAGCGACCGGCTACCTGATGGACTTGAAGACCACCGTGGTGCGGGCCGGCCATCCCGGCCTCAAACCTCCGCCGGACGTCACCTTCCCGCCGATCGAGCGTGAGGAGATCCCAGGGATCACGCTGGAGCGGGCCTTGCCGGGCTGCCTCAAGCCGGGACAGACGCTGCGGCTCGAGGGACGCACGACGACCGGTGCAAGTCCAGGGATCGCGCTGGTCCCTTCGAATCCGGACTACCCGACCTTGGAGGCGCCGGCTTCGCAGAGCCACCAGTTCCGGGTCGCGCTGGCGCCCGACAAGGAAGATGTGTACCAGGTTCGCATCGACGGGGTGTGGCCGCGGCGCGAGCCGTTGCCGGTGCTGGTCGGACCGATCTATGTCACGCCCGACTGCTTCTGAATGGTAAAGGGCTTCCCGCTGATATCGGCTCCAAGGCTTTCGAAGGGAGTGCAATGGGCGGACGAAGGGCGCCCATGGACGAGCGTGCACGGAGGTGAGGTCATCCATTGGCGCGCTGCGAGCTATGGCCTCGCGTTTCAATATTCGTTAGCCTAGGGTCGATGGGTGTTCACTTGCTAGCGTGGATTCTGCTCGGCACCCTCGCCGGGTCGGCCGCGGCCGCCGACTCGGAGCCGGCACTCACCGATCTGCAGCAGCTCGAAGAGCTCCGCGCCAGGTTCAATCAAGATCAGGGCCACCCGCGCCTGCTGCTTTTGTTTTCCCCTACTTGACCGGTCTGCGTCTCCGGCGCCCGGTGGGCGCAGCGCGAGCTGCTCAGCAAACATCCCGATGCGGATCTCAAGGTCTACGTGATCTGGTTCAACATGGTCGCCACCGATAAGCGCGACTACTGGGACGGCAGCCTGATCGACGATCCCAGGGTGACTCACTTCTGGGATGAGGCGAAGCGGATCGGACGCTGGTTCGGCGCCCATCCCGACTACGGCAACGGCAGCGCGGTGTGGTGGGATACCTATCTGCTGTACGGGCCGGACGCGAGCTGGGAACAGGATCCCTCCGACCTGATCAGCATGGGCCACACCGTGCTGATGACCCGCGACGACCTGCTTCGGGATCTCGAACGGCTCCAAGCGGGCTCGGAATAGTGCGACGGCGTCATCGGGCGGGGACCAGCCCCGCCCCTACATTCAACGCGCCCTTGCGGGGGCAAGGCCCGAACTCGCGACCCTCATTGCAGGGGCGGGGCTTGTGCCCGCCTGGCCTTGCCGTAGGGGCGGGGCTGGTCCCCGCCCTTTTGTTCTTGGTTAGGGAATCAGGATCAGCTCTTCCTGCGCGGTGCCGAGCAGCTCGGGGCCCGAGGGGGTCACCAGCACATCCTCTTCGAGGCCGATGTGGATCTCGGCGCCGGCGTATTCGGTGTAAAGAATCGGCTCGATGGCGTAGACCTGATCCGCGCCGATCTTGAAGCGCACCGGCTCGCCGTAGCGCTCCGGCCAATCCGGTCCCAGCATCGCGCCGACGTCGTGAACCTGCACGCCGATGGCGTGGCCGGTGCCGTGCGGATACTCGTCGAACCCGGCGCCGGTGATCACGCTGCGGCCCGCGGTATCGACCTCGAGGCCGGTCGCGCCGACCTTCAGCGCGGCGCGCGCGGCCCGATTGGCCTGGAGCGTAACCTCCCAGAGGCGCCGGATCGCGGCCGGGGCTTCCGACTCGCCCTGCTTGAGAACATAGGCGGTGCGCTGGATGTCCGCGGCATAGCCGGCGCAACGGTAGCCGAAGTCGATCCGCACCAGATCGCCGCGCTGGATCACCCGGTCGGTCGGCTCGCTGTGGCCGCGGCTCGGACCGACCACCACGCTGGAAAACGCGATCGTGCAGCCCAGCTCCGGCGCGTGCTGTTCGAAGTGGCGGTGCAGGTCCATCTCGGCCGTCACGCCGGGACGGATGATCTGCGGCGTGAGCGCTTCGCGGATCACGCTCTGGGTGGCCTCGACCGCGTAGCGCAGCGCGGCGATCTCCATCGGCAGCTTGGTGCCGAGCAGATCGACGACCAGCTCCTGGGCCGAGACCATGCGCTCGGCGTAGGTCGCACCCAGCACCTCGTCGAGATAGCGGCGCATGCCGTGGGTCAGGCCGTCGGCGACCGGCACGTCGCGGGCGAAGTTGACCGCGATGCGCTTGGGATCCAACTCCTCGACCACGCGTTTGAGGTGCGGCTTGATCCCTTCGCTCTTGTAACTCAACACCTGGTCGTAGAGCCCGGTGGCGCGCACCGAATCGGCGTCGTAGCTGGCCAGGATCGCCTGCTTGCGATATCGCTCGCCCGAGCGCGAGAACAGAAACGCGCCGCGCGCCACGATGTGATCGACGCCGATGGTCGAGGCCACCGGATCCACCGCGCCTTCGCGGGTGAACACCAGCCACAAGTCGATGCCGCGCTGCTGCAGAATGCGCGGCAGCAGGACGCCGAGCCGATCGGCGCGAATCGTCTCCGGCTCGACCGCCGGGCGTTCCAGAGCGACAGAAAGCGCTGGCAGGCTCATCACCGCGACCAGAAACAGATGCTTCGCCGGATGCATGGAAAACCTCCGTGAGATTCAGGCATGGCGAAATCTTAAACCGCAGCCGAATTTAAAAGTAGGCCGCGTTGTAATTGCAATCGCTAGGTGGGCAGGTCGGGGGCGTGCGTGTCCTCGGCCAAGGACCAGGAGCCGGCCGCGTGCTCCGTCATCAGGGCGGTATGGCACACCGAGCACAGGAACCGCTCGCCGCCTTTGAGGCTGGTGCGTAGATGCTTCTGGTGATGGCAGCGGGGGCAATCGGCCTTGTTCTCCGAACCGCGTTCGGTATAGAGAATCTCCTGGAGCCGTCCCTTCTCCCAGCAGCGAACGAAGCTCGCCACCAGGACCGGATCGAACTGGGTGCCGGCGCAGCGTTTGAGCTCTTCGATGGCGCGCTCAGGCTCCAAGCCGCGGCGATACGGACGATCGGTGGTCATGGCATCGAAGGTGTCGGCCACCGCCAGCAGGCGGCCTTCGACCGGAATCGCCTCGCCGCGCAGGCCTTCCGGATAGCCGCTGCCGTCGTAACGTTCCTGGTGAAAGCGCACATAAGGCAGGCAGAAGGACAGCGACGAAAGGTGGGAAATGATTTCAGCCCCGATCGTGGTGTGCTCCTTCATCGCCTCGAACTCCCCGGAGCTGAGCGGCGCCGGTTTGAGCAGCACCGAATCGGAGACCCCGATCTTGCCGATGTCGTGGAGCAGGCCGGCCATTTCCAACTCGCGCAGCTTCTGCGCCGGCCAGCCCCGCTCGATCGCGAGCTCCTTGGCGTACTGCGTGACCCGCCAGGTATGGCCTTGGGTGTAGGGATCGCGCGCTTCGATCACCGCCGACAAGGAGCCGATCGTTTCGAGAAAATACTCCTTGAGCTCCGAATAGAGGCGCGCGTTCTGGATCACGATGCCGATCTGCGCGGCGATGGTGGCCAGCAGCTCCAGATCTTGAAGCCGGTACTCGCGCAACAGAGACAGGCTGTCCAGATAGAGGATTCCGAGCACCTGGTCCTTGAACAGGATCGGGGCGCACATCGCCGAGCGGATCTGCGCGCTGATGATCGACTGGCGCTGCTTGAGCTGGGTATCGGCGTGGGTATCGCTGATCAGGATCGCTTTACGGCCGCTCATCACCTTGTCGATCAAGGTGCTGGACAGCGCCAGGCGCTCGAACTGCTTGCTGCTCGCGACCACCGCCGGGATCTCGAGCAGCTCACTCTTGGGATTGGATAGCAGGAAAGCCCCGCGATCGGCGGGAATGATATGAAAGACGATTTCCAGGATGCTGGTCAGCAGCGCCGGCAGGTCGTCGATCGCGGTGATCGCCGAGTTGATGCGATAGAGCGCGAGCAGCTTCTCTTCGGCCTGCGGCAGCGAGCCGTGCTTGGTGCGTTCGGCCTGCAGCCGCGCCATGTCGTCCTGGACCGCGTTGCTCTCCAGCTCGACGGCGCTGTCGTCGATCACCGGATCGGTGAGCAGAGTCGAAAGGTTGGGCTCGAGCCCGGCGCTCCCGGCCGCGTGATGGTCCTCCTGGAGCAGCTCGAAAACGCACTGCACGCTGCCGAAGCGCAATCCATCGCCGTGCTGCAGGATTCGGCAGCGAACCGGCTCGCCGTTGACGAAACTGTGATTGGTCGAATCCAGATCGATCAGGACGTACTCGCCGTTCTCGCGCTCGATCTGCGCGTGGCGCCGCGATACCGAGAAGTCGGCGAGCCGGATGCGGTTGGTTTTTTCCCGACCGACGGTGGTCTGACCCAGCGGCGGGACGTCGAACGTCTCGGCCCGCAGGTTGCCCTCCAAAACGACCAGCCGCGCCACCCGCTCCTCCTAGATCTCCCGGCATTGTAACGCCGCGAGGGCCGATTTGGAAAACTAGCCCGCCAGCTCGGCCGAACCGGCACGGCGTGTAGGATCTCCACCAGATCCGCGTGCTGGATAGTTCGGGCTAGTGGTGCGTCCGACCTGACACTCGGGATCGGCGCGCGCCTGGGCGGAAGGACTCCACGTCGCGCGCCTCTTCAGGGACGCACCAGTGAAGCAGAAGATTCTCGGTCGCACTGCTCCGGCGCGTCCCTGACGTCCCTCGTTGCCAGGTCGGCCACCCCGCCAGCCCTCTGGTGAGGCCGAGGCACACGACAAACCAGTGAGGACCGAAACGTACGCTGGAGGAGGCCGAACGAGGCCAACGGCATATAGAGTGGGGGGAAAGTCCCCCACACCCCCTGGCAGCCGGCGCCAGATCCGCCGAACCAGCACGGCATGGTGGGCGGTGGAGATGGTGCGCCAGATCCGCCGCCTCAATAAGTGCCGAGGACTTGGTAGCCGCGCTTCCGCAGCTCAGCCGTCACACCGGGCGCATCTTCGGTCTGGAGCCGCAGATGGTAGACGCGCTCACCGGCTTCGATCTTCGAGATCGAGATCGAAAGAATATCCACGTCGTGCTGGCGCAGGTCGCGGAGCATCTGGGCCAGCGATTGGCCGGCGCGGAGCTGAATGTCGATCCGGCTCGACTCCTGGATCAGTCCGAGCAGCTCGATGAAGATCGCCAGAATGTCGACCACCGTGATCACTCCGACCAGTCGGTCGCTCTCGACCACCGGCAGGCAGCCCAGCTTGTAGTCGTGCAGCAGGATGGCCGCATCCTCGACCGGATGATAAGGCGTGACCGTGATCGGATCCGGGATCATGACCTGAGCGACAGTGGCGCCCTTGGGAAATCGGTAGCTGTGTCCGGAACGGCCTCGCCCCGGCAACATCGCCAAACGCAGATTGCGGTCGCTCAACAAACCGACCAGCTTGTCGCCTTCCACCACCGGCAGGTGCCGAATCGAGTGTTTTTGCAGGGTTGCGAATGCATCCACCAAGGGGCTCTTCGCTGTGGTGGTGATCAGGTCGGACTTCATGCAGTCGCGGACCAACATGGCTACTTGGCTCGGCCCTTGGCCTTGCCGCGAGCGCCCGACCGGCCGCGGGCGGCGCCGGGCGGCGGCTTGGGCGCGGCCGATTTGGGTTTGCGCCCGGCTCTTTTCTTGACCGGCTCCGCCGCCTTCTTCGGCTCGGAGCGGGGTCGCTTCGGCGCCGTTTCAACCGCGCGCTCGGCCGCCGGCGGGGCCGGCTTCTCGGCCTCGGTCTCGGCCCAAGCGGCGAGCTTCTTGCGGTTTCGGGAGTAGGCGAGCTTGAGCGCGATCGGAGCCCGCGCCGTCAGCGCCTCGTGCCGCTCCAGAATATGGGCGTAGAGACGCGCTTCGGCGAACTCGCGCTCGACCCGCGCTTCCAGCGGACTGGTGCCGTCCGCCTCACCGGAGAAATGAAGCTCGTGGGTTTTGCAGATCGGACAGACGACTTTTCCGCGCATCGAAATCCCTTTCCGGCCGGGTTGATATTACACCAACCGCGCCACCCGGAGCGTATAACGCCCTATCCGCCGCCAGTGCACGGCGCAGTGGGCGGCGGAGAGGGTGCCGGCTGCTAGGCGCGCGAAGGGAGGGCGACGGAAGCGTACTGAAAGGTACGCTGGAGGAGCCCGACCGAGCGCAACGACGCAGACGGCGCCCTATCCACCGCCGAGCACGCCGCCAAGGCCTCGCCGACCAAGTACAACGAACCAGTCACCACCACCTGGCCTTCCGGCGCGGCGAGGGCCCGAGCGCACCGCAGCGCGCGGCGCGGATCCGGCTCCACCACGGCCTCGAGCCCTCCGGCTTCGACCAGCAGCTCCCGCGGGTCGACTCCGCGCGGACCCGGAGCTCGGGTCAAGACCGCGGACGCCAGCTCCGGTTTGAGCCGACTCAAGAGACCGCGGGCGGCGCGCCGCCGAGTCACCCCGAACACAGCGACGAGCGGGCGATTGCGATGGAAGCGCCGCAGGTGGCGCACCAGCGAGTCCATCCCGGCGGGATTGTGGGCCCCATCGAGCAGCAGCGGCGGCCGCCCGGCGAGCTGCTGGAGGCGGCCCGGCCAGATCACGCTCGCAAGACCGCGCCGGCGCTGCCGCGTGCTGCTCGGAAAGCCGCGGCGGCCGAGATAGTCGGCCGCGCTCAAGGCCAGAACGGCGTTGTCGACTTGATGCCGCCCGGCGAGCGCAAGCCGCACGGGGTGGCACTTGGGCCCGCGGCCCCAGACAAAGCTGTACCGCCCGCGAGCGTCGGCAGCCAACTCGGTGGCGCGCCCGCGGGGCAGCCGCCGTGAGCCCACCGCCCGACAGCGGCGCTGCACCACGGCGCGGGCGGCGGGTGGGATCGGGCCGGCCAGCAGCGGCTCACCGCGCAGCACACCGGCTTTCTCGGCCGCGATCCGTCGCACGGTGGAGCCGAGAAACTCTTGGTGATCGAGCGAGACCGACGTGAGGATGGTGAGAATCGGATCGTGGGCGCTGGTGGCATCGAAGCGCCCGCCGAGCCCGACCTCCAGCACCGCCAGATCGATGCCCTGCTGAGCGAAAGCCAGGAAGCCGGCCGCGGTCAATGCCTCGAAGTAGGTGACCGGACCGAGCGCCCGAGGCAGCTTGCGGGCGCCCGCGAACGTGCTTTCGAGCGCGGCGGCAAAGCGCCGCCGGCTGAGCGGACGGCCGCCGACCTGGATCCGCTCGCGCACGGACAACAGATGCGGCGAAGTGTAGAGGCCGGTGCGGTGACCGGCGGCGCGCAGGATCGACTCGAGCATCGCGGCGGTCGAGCCCTTGCCGTTGGTGCCCACCACCAACACCGCCGCGAACCCGCGCTGCGGCGCCCCGAGCCGATCGAGCAGGGCCCGGATACGCTCCAAACCGAGACGGATGCGCGCTGGCCGCAGCGCCTCCAGCCGCAGGCAGGCCTGGGCGTAGGTCATCGGATCACGCGCTGGGAGCTGAGCTGCCGATCCGATCGGGAATTTCAGGCTTGAGCGTGGTCAGGATACGGGGGTTGAGCAGAAAGCCGAGCGCTCGGGCCAGCGCGGACTTGAGCTCGGCGCGCGGCACCACCATGTCGAGCATGCCGTGCTGGAGCAGAAACTCGGCGCGCTGGAACCCGGCCGGCAGCTCTTGGCGGATGGTCTGAGCGATGACGCGCGGACCGGTGAAGCCGATCATGGCGCCGGGCTCTGCGATGTTGAGATCGCCGAGCATGGCGTAGGAAGCGGTCACGCCGGCGAACGTGGGATCGCTGAGCACCGAGATGTACGGCAGGCGCGCCTCGCCCAAACGGGCCAGCGCGGCTGAAACCTTGGCCATCTGCATCAGCGAAAGCACGCCCTCCTGCATGCGGGCGCCGCCGGAGGTCGAGACCAGAATCAGCGGGCGCCGGGTGTCGATCGCCAGCTCGATCGCGCGCGTGATGCGCTCGCCCACCACCGAGCCCATGCTGCCGCCCATGAAGCTGAACTCCATTACGCCCAGCACCACGGGGATCTCCTCGACCTCACCGGTGACCACGACGATCGCCTCCGACGTCCCAGTGCTGGAGGCAGCCTCCTTGACCCGATCGCGGTAGCGGCGCAGGTCGCGAAAGCCCAGCGGATCGTCGGGCTGCACGTCTTCGGCGAACAGCTTGCCGCGGCCGTCATCCAACAGCAGCGCGATCCGCTCGCTGGAGGAGAGCCGGAAATGGTAATCGCACTTGGGGCAGACCTTGAGGTTGCGCTCGACTTCCTTGCGGTAAATGATCTCCTTGCAGCCCTCGCACTTGATCCAGAGATCCTCCGGGATCCGGACCTTGTCCTTGGGAACGGACACCATGGGGCTGCGTTGTTTCTTGAACCACGCCATGAAAGATACCCGGCCTCCAGGGAATCGGAATGCCTGGATTCTATAACAGTTCGGGTCCCGAAAGCCAAGATTTTGGATCGCGCTCCCGGCCCGGTTCCGACGGAATGCAGAATCCCACGGCTCGCAGCGCCTGAAGTCGCCTCCAAACAGCGGTTTACCGGTCTTTTCCAACCCGCCAGGGATTAAAATCCAGCCATGATCCAGTCCTTCGAGCACGGCTCTTTCCGGCCTCATCCACGCAGCATCGGAGGCCACCGGCAGACCTTCTACGGCTATTGGGCGCGGCGCCGCCTGCGCTGGGAGCGGCCGGTTCAGGAGCAGGTCGTGAGGGTCGCG
>Ga0214472_10004479_pt1 | contig 14754 bp, 7 predicted proteins | sample RVTome_6_FD_207662 | JGI IMG/M metagenome (GOLD analysis project Ga0214472, IMG submission 207662) | Soil microbial communities from uranium-contaminated site in the Upper Colorado River Basin, Wyoming, United States - RVT140D175 | ecosystem: Environmental > Terrestrial > Soil > Contaminated >...
TAATACCACTTGACGAATTCAGTGCAGGCAGCTATAAGATTACCGTCACAAATTTTGATGAGAGGCCTATTTCAGTTAATGCAATTATCGCACCAGGAACCATGCTAGAACAACTAGAAGGCTTTCTTTCCTTAGCGTACAACACTTTGATTGCATCTGCAGTAATTTTTTCTGGTACTGTGATTTGTATTATTGGTGCAATTTTTTGGTTAATTGATAAACGAAAACAAAAAAAGGGAGATAGGAGTATACCTGAAGGTATACCTTAGAATTAATTTTATTGCAAAAAAATTAACTTTGAACTAGAGAATCTTGTCTAGACTATGACTTCCATGTTTTCTGTGCCGAAATAAATAAACAACTCGTTTAAGCTCAGATCATCTTGGGCAATGGGGGCATTGGAGAAAATAGTGGACATACTAGAGAAAATAATTCTAGTTTAAAATATCTTGTAAACTTTGGAAAAAATAAAATTAAAAAACCAATTTTTGCATTAACTGTTGCAATCATACTTTTGTTTGCAACCTTTATTGCATGGCCTGACCAGATGGCACTTGGTCATGAAAGTGCGTGGCATGACTTTTGTTGGGATCAAACACTTACAGCATTTGATTTTCTTCCAGACCTGGTACCGCCCCTGTTCCCCTGGCTCAAGGCCGTTGCACTAATTCTTGCTGTACTGTTGGGAATTTTACTTTCTCTTGCATGTAGTCCGCAGATAGTTCCTCCTCCTGATAGAAACATCCTGCTAGAGTGCAACACAATTGTTGAGATCGATGGTAGACGAATGGGAGGGTTTGTTGCTGAAAGCGGCAGTGCAGGAAAAAACTCTGGAGCAAAAAAAATTACTGATGACAATCTTAAATTAAAGGATCCAGAACCTACAATTCCAACCGTTGGACAATTCAAGTCTGACGCATTTGTTAGGGATGACTCTGGCGATCTTGTAAGGATTGGGTTTGGTATAATTCACTTTGTTGAATCAACTGTTCCACTGTTGCTTATTTTAGGACCAGCTCTTGTGGGAAAAGCTTTGCCAGGACTTGGTGACTTTTTACTTAACGCTATTTTCGGATTTTTTGATTACAAATTTTTCATGGAAACAGTATATGCACCAAATGACGGTCATGCAGCTCACCCAGTTGCTAGAGTAAAAGAGGTCAGTGTAAGCAGGGAACCTACCGCCTTTTACTCGCTTGGCGATAATCAAATAAATTACAACATGGAAAGTACTATTGGTACAAAAGACAGTGCTACATACAGATTCAATGTTGTCGATGTTGTTGATCCCGATTTGGTTTTTCAACATAATCCCGTTGTATTAGAAGCTAATGCACATTTTGGTTTTGACGTAGATTCGATTTCCATATCGGAGCTTGGAATCATAACCGGTGTTGATGAGTGTGATCCTACTCCCAAGGTCACATATCTTGGCCAAACATTTTATCCATTAACAATAATAGAACCAGAACAGATTGCCCCATGGAGAGTTACAGAACATACCTACTCTGCATGGGAGGAAAATCCAGATGCGCCGTTCATAAATTTAAAGGAACTTCCAAAGGGTCTTGGATTTACCGCAGGAGAGACTTACCAGAAGCTGGTTGAAAAGCGACTAAAAAAGGACCTGCAGGAGTTAAAAGTCCTCATAGAAAGCGCCGATTTGGCACGAAAGTTTGGGCCAGAGCAAATCAAGGTCCTTGAAGGAAATATAGCCGATCAGAAGCTAAAGCTGCAAAAACTAGAGCTCCAGCTTGAGCTTGCAAACGGCATTAAGAAAAACAGCCCAATTGCCGACGTTGATGTAGAAATTGGAAAGTTCAAAAAAAGCATAGCGGCTGAAAAGCAAAAACTCTCAAAGCTGGAGCTGGATCTTGATAAAACTGCAAAAAAGGTCGCCTCTGCTGATGTGGATATTAAGACCCTGAGCACCAAATTTGCAAAGACCCAGGTAAAGCTTGCAGCAGTTCAGAAGGTAGGGGGAGGGGCCCTAGGCGCACTTGGCGCATTTTTCTCGGAGTTTACAAAGAGCACTCCAAAAAGGATAACCGAAGGAGGACTGCACACAGACAAGAACCAGACGATTATTGTCGTAGATACTATTGCGCCAGATATTTTGGTGTTAGAAAACCTTGCAGTCGAGGTTGACAATCCTGCAGATACGGTAGAGCTTGAGATTCTTCCACCATTGTTGTTTGATGTAGCTGATCCTTTCCCAACTTTAACGCACAATGCAACAGGATCATTTGAGGAGCTTGCAGGTGACACACTTACTGCTGACTTTGGGCTTGGTTTGACAAAGATTGCATGGAACGCTACAGACTTTTCAGGAAACCACAGTCCTATGGTAATGCAGCTGGTCAACATCAAGGAGACTGGAACCAACATACAGTCTGTTGCATTTAATCAGACAGTACCTAATGCATTTACCGATGTGCCACTTGAAATTATGCTTAATGCAACAAACCCAGACAGGGATCCAATCGAGTTTTTCATCGAGGAAAATCCAGAGGATGGAATCATCGAGTCTCCAATTGAGGCAATATTTCAAAACAAGTTCCAACTCAAGGGAACAATATCTCGGCTCAAGGGAATAACTGTTAGTCCAGTAACAGAAGAGATTCGCCTTACTGATTCGGAAAATGATCGTGTAATGAAGCTTGATTCTATGGGAGCATTAGATATTGCATTTAGTACTGCTGGAGTTGTAGACAGACCAGAAGGAATTGACAGAATCGATTTAAATAATTTCATACTATCAGAGTGGGAAAACGAGAGAATCATTCAAGCTGAAACAAGTACAGGTGTTGCAATACTTGCCAAAACATTTGATATAAGTGGACTCTTTGAGGAACCACAAAACATTGCAGTAAATGGAGACGATATATTTGTCACAGACTCTTTTAACAAAACGGTTACAAGAATAGATAAAACAGATGCATTTTTGGCCCCACGTACGCTTGGTATGCCAAATGACATCGTTCCAGATGGAAACTCACTTTTTGTTGCAGACTCTGGCAACAATAGAATAATCCGCTTTGATTCAACCGTGTTTGACTTTCAATTTGGCACTCCAGGAAATGGCAATGGCCAGTTTGACATGCCACTTGGTATCACAAAGAACAGCACGAATATAGTAATTGCAGATACCAACAACGACAGGTTGCAATTTTTTGATTTGAATGGAAACTTTGTCGGAGAGCTTGGAACAAGCGGTTCCGCCAATGACCAGTTCTTATCGCCGTCTGATGTTGCACTCAATTCCACGCATATTCTGGTTGCAGACAGGGACAATCACAGAATTCAGATATTCAACTCCAGTGCAGCACACAAATTTACTCTTGGAACAGGTACTGCAGGCTCTGCCAATGATGATCTCAGCTCTCCATCAGGATTTTCACTAAATACTACCCACATCTTTGTTGCAGATACAGGCAACCACAGAATCCAGATCTTCAATAATTCTGGCTCGTACGTGCAGACTCTTGGAGATGGAACCCCAAGTATAGACAATGGTAAATTTAATGGGCCGCTAGGAGTTGCTGTTAATGCAACCCACATCTTTGTTGCAGACACTAACAACCACAGAATTCAGATATTCAACTCCTCTGGGGCATTTGTTTCCAAGTTTGGCAGCTTGGGTTCTGCAAACACACAGTTTGATAACCCAACTCGTGTAAGACTTGATGCATCAAATAACATCTATGTTGCAGATTCGGGCAACAACAGAATACAAAAGTTTGATTCGGCTGGAAACTTTGTACAAACACTTGATTCCAAAGTTGTTTCTGGTTTTGATGATTATATCACAAGTTTCCAGCTATCGTTTAATGACTTGCAGGCTGACAGTGTAGATATTAACTCTGATGGCGAAATTTTCGTTGCAGACTGGAACCAGCAAAGAATCGTAAAGCTTGTTCGTGATGCTGGTCAGATACCGCAGCTAGACATATCGTTATTTGGTTTGACAGATCCAAAAAATATTGCAATTAACAGCACCAAAAATATTTTCATTACAGACAGAGCAAATCAAAAAATCCTAACACTAAATGATGATGGGACACTCAAGGGAGAAATTGACCTGTCTGGGATCCCGCTGACGCCATATGGGATTGCTATAGATGACAGCGACAACATATTTGTCTCCGACTGGAGCCTTGGTTCAGAAAAGATTGCTCAAGTAGATGAGCAAGGAAACCAGATTGGTCCGTCTTTTGGTCTGCAGACAGTATTTTCCAGTCCACAAGACATTGCGGTAAATGGAACATTCTTTTGGATTACAGATGATGCATCAAGTGGTAAAAAGATTGTCCAGATAAGAAGTGACAAGGGAAAGCTAGGACAGTTTGATCTAGACAGTCCATCTTCCACCAGACTGGGGTTGTCATTTGTTGATCAAGCCAACCACAACACAATTCTATTTACAAACTCTACAGACGGGTTTGTCTACCAGTTAGATCTTTTGTCTGGGACAACTAGCATACTAAATGAATTGATTGGCAAGGATCCCCATGGGATTGCCTCTACTCCGATGCTCCCACGATTCTTGGGCGAATTTGTGATCAATGGAAGCGGAGGTCTTGATAGGCCAACAGGAATAATCTTTGGTCCAGATTTGAATTTGTATGTGTCTAGCACCGGAGATAATTCGGTTAAACGGTTCAATGGAACTACCGGTCAGTACATTGATGACTTTGTAGCGCCCACACTTGGAGACTTGAGCTATCCACGTGACATGTTATTTGGAATTGATGGTAATCTCTATGTTGCAAGCTTTGATACTGATTCAATTAAACGATACAACGGAACCTCAGGTGAGTATATCGATGATTTTGTACAACCAAACGAAGGTGCACTAGATGGACCTGTAGGTCTTATATTAGATCCTTCTGGAAACCTACTGGTAAGCAACAGTCTTAGCCATAACATTATTCAGTTCAACGGCTCGTCAGGAAAATTCCTCAAGTTCTTTGTGGAAAACATTGCAAGCGGTCTTGTCTCACCGCAGTCCATGTCATTTGGTCCCGATGGAAACCTCTACGTATCAAGCAAAGACTCTAATGAAATCCTACGATATAACGGAATCACCGGTGCCTTCCTTGGCAACTTTACAAGTTCTGAGAGATTAAATCAACCTGTTGCACTAGCATTTGATTTCTTAAATAACCTGCTATATGTCACAAGCAAAGGAGAAGTCTCTGATGAAATTCTCCAATACAATGCAACTACAGGAGAATTTATTGGCGTACTAACAACAGGTGAGCTTGAAACGCCTGGAGGCATAACACTTGATCCAACAGGATTGGTGTATTCTACAAGCTTTAACAATAACGAAATTCTCAGGTATGGAGTATCTCCTGTAAGCATGTTTGTTTCCGACTGGACAAGCATGGCAAAAGACAGACTTGTTGGCTTGAACAGTGCAGGAGAAGAGGTGTTTGGTTTTGACTTTGATATATCTATGCATGTAAATGATCCACGCTATATCGCATCGGACAGCTTGGGAAACATCTGGGTTGCAGATGTACAGGCAGGAGATGGAGTGCTTGTAAACTTTGATGGTGGAATTGGAACCAAACAGAGGGTTATCAGCCTCTCAGACATCCCAACATCAGACCAAGACACTACTGTAACGCTGGAGCTGGAGGACGGTTCTATGGCCACACTTGATGATGACGGAAACCTTGTTGTCGACTCGACTGTGCCAAAAATCTCGGTGATTCCTGAGGGAATTGCCTTGGATTCTACTGACAGCTTCTATGTCTCTGACTGGAATAATTATCGAATTGTAAAATTAACTCCTCAAGGAACATTTGTTGAGCAGTTCAAACTAAACAGTACATTTACTGATCCCAAGGATCTTGTAGTTATTGATGAAGGAGACTTTGTAAGATTATTTGTATCTGATGGAGCTACTGGAGAGGTAATAGAGCTAAGAAGTGACAGACTATTAAGTGAGCTTGAGCTTGAAGAGATTGATTCATCAATCAATGGTTTAACAAAAGATGGTGATTCATTGTTCTTAACAAGTACAAATGCAGGTACTAATGGAAAATTATTTGAGATGGATTCACAAGGCCTTGTTAGTGAAATCACCGACGTATTTATCGAGCCAGATGGAATTGCAGTAACAGCTGCTGACAAGATCTATGTTACCGACTGGAAGGATGAGCGCATAATTCTATTAGATGATTTGGGAGAAAGAAAGGGCATTTTCGATATTGCCTTTGCTCGCTTTTTAGAGTTAAACAAACTTCGAGACATTGATGTAAAGGAAGAGGCTGGCTCAGTAAGCTTTTGGGTATCTGACTCACGCAGGGCAGAGATTCCAAAGATTGTATTTGCCACAAAAACAATTGCAAACCAACCTTCAGTGGCAGACAAGTTTGTCTTTATGTCTAGTCTTGCAGTTGACAGCACAGATGACTTTTATGTTACCTCTACCCAAAATAGTACATTCGTAAAGTTTTCGGAGAGAGGCTCACTCAAAAACAATGTAACAGTTTCGGAAACCCGTGCACTCATAGATGTATCTACTGCGCACAACTCAACTGACAATACAGATCAAGTATATCTTGCAATAGGAAATCCGTCTCAAATAATCAAATACAATTCAACGCTACACGAAATCGACTCTGCATCAATTGATCAAAGAGCAACAAGCGTAGTTGCTGACTCTGTAAGCAACATCTATGTCAGCTTTACCAATTCCACCATAGCCAAGTTTTCAAATGACTTTACTCCAAAACTGCCGCTAGTTATACCAGATGGGTCAGCAGCAGTATCAGACATGGTAGTAGACTCTGTTGATAACCTGTTTGCAGCAGATAACGAGTTACATAGAGTTCACAAATTCAATCTGATATCAGGCAATTATCTAGGATGGCTTGGCAAGTGTGATGTAGGAGACGGGTGTGATCTTAATGACAACCACACCAAGGGATTTAGCCTTACAGCAGACAATGTAGGCACGAAAAATGGAGGCGACTTTAGCCAATTCTTTGAGCCAACTGATATAACAGTGGATAGGACAGGAAACCTCTACGTAGCAGATATTCAGCAAAGAGAGGACGTAAATTCTCCACGAATCCAGAAATTCTCCAACACCGGATTTTTCATAGAGAACTTCCTGTCCAATGTATCTAATACAAAAATAAAAGGAAACTTTAACAATACACAGTCAATTGCAGTAGGTTCCAACTTTTTCTATGTTGCAGACATTGAAAAGCTGCACTTTTTTGATATCAATCCCTTCTCAGAGGTCACAACAGACCTTTCTACCAACGTAACATCATCAAAAGTAACATACCAGGCAAACCAGGGATTCCCCCCACAGCCTCTCCCACCTGCTATGCCAATTGCATTTGATTTTGACAACTTCAAGTTTAAGGTAAGCGATGGTTTTGTAGATAGCAACATTGCGCTAGTCAACATTACAGTTAACAACCCTGACATTGACAGAGACGGAATATTCTTCAACGTTGATCCATTGCCCCTTGTAGGCTCAACAACATTTGCTGATTTAGGAAACAAGACTACAGGTGTGATAGTAGACTATGGTGATCAGGTCTTAACTATAAGGGATTCAAGAGAACAAGGCAAGGGCGTTTTCATTCAAGCGGACGTTACTCCTTTGGTTCCAGTAAATCCAATGGAGGCAAAAATTAGTGGGTGTGATAACTCTGTACAAGTGGAGCTAAATCCAGGTAACCGCCTTCAGCTTACTTGTGGTAGCGGACAGGTGGATGTTATTAGAGGAAACATAAAGGTTCAATTCTTCGATGATGTTGGAAGAAACGCTACTGCAACTATAGGCGTTGGTGATGGTTTGCACTTTAATCCATTTAACTTTGCATTTACCGCACCAGATACAAACCACGAAACAATCGATGTACTTGTAAAGTTCAACAGTAAGCAAAAAATCTACATGGTACCTCCTGGTGAAGAGGTAATAGTAGACACTGCCATTCCAACAATAAACCAAGACGTTTGTTCTGTTCCATTAATACTAGAATCAGAAATTATCTTTGGTATTAATGCAACAAGTATAGCTACAACCGACCATCTTAATGATATTAACAAATTCCTCAATCTTGTTGTTCTTGATGTGGACAATGGCTTCCCACAAATGACTCAAGATAAAGAAACGCTCACTTTACATAATGCTACAAAGGATGGTAAAACGCAATTCCCTCTAGGTACTACAACTACCTTGTTTACTGCAGTTGATGATATTGGAAACACTGCAACATGTACATCTACAATTACTGTGGAGGACACTACAAGGCCAGTAATAAAACCAGCAATGGACACCATTACAGTTGAAACTCCGTTACATGATGATGTAGCTGCAGTAAACTTTGATTCCGGAACTACATTTGATTTGCCAGAAAAACTTGGTGATCCGCCATTTGATGCAGACAGAATACTAGGTGAACGTGTACATCAGCCACAATGCCTACCTCCTTCAGGTTCTACCTTTGTAATTGGAGATAATGCAGTAGGATGTGTTGCAACCGACAGAGAAGGAAATGTAGGCAATGCAAACTTTACGATTACGGTAACGAAGAATCCTACTGATGTATTCATTGATTCTATAACTGCCAGTGACAATGGTACTCCGTCAGGTTATTCGGATAGAGACACGATTATCGTTTTGTTCTCTCAGGATACAAACAAGCCTCCAGCTGACACAAAATCTGACATTGATGCTTTGCTCAAATTTACCGAAAACGACAATGTTACAGCAGTATCTCTTGGCCAAGACTATACCGGCAAATATATCAATCCAAAATTGCTTGTAATTACGATAAATGATTCTACCGGAGGAAATCCAACTCCAGGTGACACAAGATTTGCAATACAGCCCACATCAAATCTCGCTAGCGCTTCAGGGAAATTTGTAGCATCAACTACCCCGTCACCTCAATTGGCAGGCAATTTTACTAGCATATCTGCACCACAGATTACTGCCTTTGTAGCCGATGATCCTGTTGCAGCAAACCACGATGAGGGAGACGACATGTCAGATGATGTTGCAATCTCGCCAAAAGACGAATTAATTTTGAGATTTGACAAGCCAACCAACAGATCTGGTGGTCTTGGAACATTAGACAAGGATGCAATAGATTCTGTGTTTAGTTTTGCTGACAGCTTAGGAAACCCAATATCTCCTGGAGATAATTATGAAGGAAGATGGATCAACGCATTAACCTTTAAGATCACTATCCTAGAATTAAACACTAATGTTGCACTTGACCCTGCAATTGGAGATACAATTGCAATCGTAAAACCAACTGCAAACCTGAAAAATGAAGCTGAATCCTCCGTTGTATCAGTTTCAAAATCAAAGCCTCTAACGGGTTCGTTTGCTCCGTTCAACGTTCAAAAGTCAGTTGAACCAAACGGCACTGCAACTACCGTATTGCCTTCAGGATTAACGGTTGGAATGACGTTTCCTGATGGTTCAGACAAAGTAACAATATCAAAGTCAATGGCATCAGAAGGATCCTTTAGATTCCTTGGACATACAATTGAGATTAATTCTGCTAACGACAATGCTTGTGAGAACGGTTGTACGCTTTCATTTACATTTACTTCAGATGATCTAAAATCCCAAGGTATCTCTCTCAACAGGATTAGAATACTGCATGATGAAAATGATGATGGAAAGTTCCAACAAGAAGAAAGATTGATACCAATAATCACACCTACGTCAGGACCAGGACCATTTACAGCAAGTGTAACTATATTCTCACTTTCCGACTTTGGAATAGGTCAAGAAATCACTTCAGGTGGAGGAGGAAGCGTTGCAACCCCGCCCAAGTTTACTACACAATCAATAACTGGTAGCGGCGTAATTGTTGCCTGTCCTGATGATCCAACTGCATTATGCCAGGGAGCAATCATACAGGATGTGATAAAATTAACAAACTCTATGCCTACTGCAAAAATTGAAACTGGAAAAACTGTCAGACTAAGCATGCTATTATATGAAAACTCTGGCATTCAAGGATTAGAACACATCAGTCTTTACATGAATCTACGTGGCTTTGAGAGAGCTTTGCATCAAAGTGATACCTTTATTCGATTACATCAGGGAGAATCTATTATTAATGATCCTCACGGATACTTCCAAAGTGCAGAAGTATCTTTAATTCCACGAGGAATATTCATAGAAGCCGCATTTGACATTACCTTTGCAAAACCAATGGACTTGTCAGATCTAATCTTTAGAGGGTGGGATCACGAACTCAGTACACGGGATGCAAAATTCCTAAATGCAATTGAAGTAATTGAACCACAAATCGGGATAAACACTGATACCTTAACAATCTTGTCTGGGGAAAATATTCCAGACGAGTCACAACAAGAAGATATTATTGAATGGGATCTTTTAAACAAATGGGCAGGATTTTCAGAAGAAGTTGTAACTGATTCGGAGCTTTTAGATATCATTGGATTAGACGGAACTACAATACCATCGTGGTACAAGAACATGATTGCAAAATGGATGATTCAAAATGAGGTCGTCTCTGAGAACGAATTCCTAAATGCCTTAAACTTCTTTTACAACAATGGCTTGTTACAATCCTAATGGAGATAAATCAAAATCATGGCAAATGAAGTTTTAGTAACTGAAAATCTTTCAAAGAGTTATTCAGGATTCACTGCTCTTGATAGACTAAATCTTAAGGTGACACAAAATACTTGTGTTGGATACTTGGGACCTAATGGTTCTGGCAAATCAACAACAATCAAAATTCTTACTGGTTTGTTGAGCCCTACTTCAGGTAAGGCATATCTTTCTGGCTTTGATATTACTAAAGAAACAAGAAAAGCGATGCAAAATGTTGGAGCAGTAGTAGAAACTCCAGAGTTTTATCCGTATCTTAATCCTAAGGAGATTTTAGAATACTTTGGAAAACTCCGAGGTATGTCTAAAAACGATATTAGTTCAAGAACAAAAGAAACCTTGGAACTTGTGCGATTATCTGAATGGAGCACAAAAAAAGTTCACAAGTTCTCAAAAGGAATGAAACAGCGATTAGCTATTGCTGCTGCTTTACTTCACGATCCTTCAATCATAATAGTTGACGAAGTAACCTCAGGTCTTGACCCACGAGGCATGATTGAAGTTCGGGACATCATAAAATCATTGAAGAAAAATGACAAAACAATCTTTATGAGCTCACACTTGCTTGGAGAAACCCAAGAGATCTGTGATAAGGTAGCCTTAATTGATAAAGGAAAACTACTCAGAGTTGAAGATGTAAGTAACATTGGAAATCTTTCTAAAAATTCTAGAATACAAATTGACCTAGTCGAGCTTCCATCCAAGTCTCAAATATCGTCAATAACTAACTTACCTGGAGTTGTGGATGTAAAACATGAATTGACATTGAGTCTTATTGTTACTTTTAGCGGAGGATTAAGTGCCAGAGCAGATTTGCTTGAACAGCTACAAGAACATGGATTACGAATTGTTACCTTCAAGCAGCTTGATTCTGATTTAGAGTCACTTTACCTGGATCTGGTATCTCAATCAGTAGGATGAAAATGGCCCAAATACAATTACCAAGTCAATCATCTCAAATCATTACAGTATGTCGATTTGAATTACTGAAATTTCTCAGAGGTAAAAAAATCCTTGCCAACATAGGAATCGCGTTAGCTGTATCTCTAGTATTGGTTGTAACCCCACAACTTATTCAGATAGATTCACAGTTATCAGTATATGATTATTTGACATTCCCACTTGGGTTTTTACCATACCTGCTTGTAATTTCTGCTGCATTTTTTGGAAGCAATTCTCTTCTTTCAGAATTTCATGAAAGAACTGGATATGCATTATTTCCAAATCCCGTATCAAAATCATCAATTTGGCTTGGTAAGTTTTTTGCAGCAGAATTAGTTTCATTTTTGATAATTGGCGTGTACTTTGGAGTAATCATTACAGCAACTGAATTAAAATACCAAACTATCCCTGAAGAAATTTTTTATTCTCTTGGATTTGCGTTTGTTTCTGTAACATCAATGATGAGTATAGCCTTTCTTGTAAGTTCCATTTTTAGAGGCCCAACAGGTGCAGCAGTGCTTGTTTTCTTTTTATTTATTATGATTTTACCGATTATTGATCAAGTGTTGATTGGATTTGTTGATACCAAACCATGGTTTACACCAACTTTTTCATCAAAAATAATAGGCACGATTCTGGTCATTCCATATCCTAGTGATTTAGCACCAGGAGATTTACCACGTGGACCGTTTGACGTTCATAGGTTTGTACCTTATGTCTCAGAAAGCTTGCTAGTACTTTTAGGATACATTTTGGTATCTAGTATTCTATCGATATACGCATTCAAGAAAAGAGAAATGATTTCATAATCCTTGTAAGATATCCTGAAAATCCAGTAACAGACCAAGTTATGGTACATAATTGATTTGGAGAAATCTAACTAATAGTTAGGTTCCCCTGATAGGAACAGTATAAAATATTGAAATAATTATTGATAGGACTCTCAATATGCCTTTGATGGTAAAATGCAAGAGTTGTAGAGGCGAATTTTCATCAAAATATCAAATGAATGACACATCATCATGGCATAAACCAAACTACAATCTCGAAATATCTCTAATTTGTCCAGGATGTGGTAAGACAAATGAATATTCAAAAGAAGATCATTTTTTTAAATGAAAATTTTGCACTTGCCCTATAATCTTAAATAATTTGTTTGGTAATGATAAGTAATGATATTCATTTCTCTCATAAAATTTAGAAAAAAAGCAAAAGACGTAGCTGAAACTGGGAATAAAGTTTTACAAAACTTGCCAGCCGGAGTAAAAATAATTTCGTCTTATTGGACTATTGGAAGGTATGATTCCGTCTGGATTTATGAGGCTCCAAGCGAAAAAGAAGCCATGAAGTTAGGAATTTCGATAGGAGAAGTAGCAAGCTCACAGACCTTAGTTGCTTTATCGAGAGACGAAGCTGTGAATCTTCTTTAGCAGAGTAGAGCCAGAAGAAACCAATTTCGCTAAATTACTTTTAGATTTCTATCATAGACTAATTATAGAATATGTTCTATTGCTTTTTGAATATCCCCGGCATTAATTACACCACCTTCCATCATTGCCTCAAGTAGCCTGAGAACTTTTAATTCACCTGTAGCCCCTGAAATTGTTTGTGGTATGATCACACATATATCAGAAACTATTACTGTAACTTCATCATCCTTACCTCCCTTCCAATCCCGCGGTATGCCAATGTAGTAATAGTTAAAATCTTTGTTACTGAGATCTTGATAAAGGACTTGGACCATACCTTTTGTACTTTATGATGAAATTAAAACATACCTTAAATTAACATGAATAAGAAAAATGGATGAATATTTCAAAAGTCTTTTGACTCAAATATCTGAATCTTATAATTTTCTAAAGGATATGAAGGACAAGCCAAGCGATCTTGATACTATACAAGTCCAACTTGACAAAATTAATGGGTTAATCAACGTCTTATGCAATAAAATTGAGACTTTGGATTATAAACCTGATAATTTTTCTGAACTTTTGAAAGTTGCAAAAACATACATCAAAAGTTATGACTTTAACCATATCATTGATACATACCAGTTATATTCTGACGACGTTATGAGAATTAAGAACATTAGAATTTCAATTCTTTCATCATTACAAGAAACAAAACTTATTTCTAAAATTCAAACCATCCTACAAGATTGGGATTAATAATATTAAAGGAACTACATATAAAAACTTCAAAGTGGCAAAATTTGACATTTCTTTAGGGTTTTTCTAAGTTAATGTAGGAAGCCTTCGAATTCGAACCTTTGAAATTCATTTGTGACTATGTTAATTAAATTTGAATAAAACAAATTGACAAAGTGTTGGCTGTATGAGAAATAAAAAATCTGTTCCAATTTCGCTAAATCACTTTTAATTTTCTGGTAACAACCAAATATACTTGCAATTACGACACCAACCTCTAAGATTTCCCTTGGTATGTGAGATTAATCTGCATAGCAATTCATCACAATCTGGACAATAGTGACACCTCCTTAAATCGAACGTAGAGGATATGTGGTTTTCAGTCACAATGATTTTCTCATTTTCTTTACCATCTCGGCCCACTCCGCTTTGCTTGCTCGGTAGTAATGCAAGTAAGCTAAAAGAATTTTAACTAATGTAATATACTCATCAACTAGCCCAGTTTCTACCTCAGAATTACTGAAAGAGATTTCATCACTGATCTTATGGCATTTCATTATGGCTTTCTCGTCGCTCTTAATTATCAAATTTTGATCTGTTACTTTAGGTAAAACGGATTCAAAAACATCCCCTGTACTTGTTTCTAGTTCATGTTGAGAGGCATAAAGCTTGAGTGCAGCACGAACAGCTTGGTCAATGTTCCGTAGGGCCAGTTTGTTTGCTGATTTGAGTTTACTTTCTTTTAGGACAACTCCAAGGCATAATTGCTCCACTATTCCACTAAGCAAGTGTCAATCTATTTTTCTCTGTATCTCCTTTTGTATACATCCTTGTATCTTCGATTCTTTTTACGACTTAAGTTCCTTTCTTGGTAATCATCATCTTTCGATGTAATATGCATTGCAAAAGATAGCTGATAGTTGTTAGGATCTCGAATGTGAAAGAACCTTTCTCCCCAAATAGCCGTAGTTGGTTCATTTTCAAACGTGGTAAGTTTGGCAAAATGTGGATCACTTTGCAAGTATAAAT
>Ga0214472_10004480_pt1 | contig 14753 bp, 16 predicted proteins | sample RVTome_6_FD_207662 | JGI IMG/M metagenome (GOLD analysis project Ga0214472, IMG submission 207662) | Soil microbial communities from uranium-contaminated site in the Upper Colorado River Basin, Wyoming, United States - RVT140D175 | ecosystem: Environmental > Terrestrial > Soil > Contaminated >...
CGTCGTATGCCGAGCTGTCCGACCTGGTGGACGCCGGGCTGGTAACGATCGTCGCATCGGGCAACTACTTCCAGTGCCCGCTGCTGCCCGTGAAATAAGAATCAGATTTCACAACACGCCGGGAGACTCTCCCGGCGTGTTGTGTTTTAACCGGACTCAAAGGTCTCTCAACCGCGCTGTATCTGAATTATATTGTCATTTACTAATGATATTGACAATATAAATGGGGATCGGCGATATTGCGGTGGGTTCTTAGCGTATCGATGGATTCTGATCGCCCAAGTCGGCCCCGGCGACACGATCTATGCAGTCGAGAAAATCAGGAAGAGGCGCGGGGTCATCTCTGGTTCTCCAGCATTTTGATGATGTGTTTCAATTCCGTACGCATCCCTTCGATCAATCCCGGAACCCCGGATAAATCGCCGCTGCGGGCTTGCGCCTCCATCTCCTCGGACATCGCGGTGAACCGCCGGGCGTTGAAGTTCGCCGACATGCCCTTGAAGTAATGCGCGATCTCGAAAACCGCAGCGTGATCGGCGGTTTTCCAGGCTTCCTCGACGACGTCGATATTCTGTTCCACCTCGCGGATAAAGACTTCGAGCAGCTGGATAAACAGCTCGTTGTTATTCATGAAACGGGGCAGAACGGACTCCAGGTCGATCGGGACGTATCCTGCCGCCCCCGCTTCTTCGCTGGAAACGAGTACCCACCTGTCCAGCTTGTCGACAAATTCCTTCTGGTTGATCGGTTTTAAGATGAAGTCGTTCATGCCCGCCTCTAAACCGCGTTCCCGGTCGATGCTCAGGGCGTGTGCGGTCATCGCGATGATCGGAAGGCTCTCGAACCGGCCGCCCAGCGATCTCAAATAGCGGGTGGCTTCCAGGCCGTCCATCTCCGGCATCTGGATGTCCATCAGGATGAGGTTGTAGGTCGTCGCCTGTGCAGCCTCCACGGCCTCCTTCCCATTGTTCACCGCATCGGCCGGATACCCGTGCTTTTGCAGCAGAACCAGGGCTAATTTCTGGTTGACCGGGTTGTCCTCCGCCAGGAGGACGCGCAGCTGCCTGCGCCGCTGTTCTTTGATGGTGTGGCGGGTGACCAGGTCCTTGGGCGCAACTGCATCCGCCTTCGGCTGACCGAGAACAGCGGTGATCGCCAGGTAGAGCTGCTGCTGCCGCACGGGTTTTAGCAAATATCCCTCACAGCCCAGCTCGCGCAGGCGGCGGACATCCCCACGCCGGCCCATGGAGGTGAGCACGATCACCGGGATATTCTGCCCGACCGAATGCCCGCGGACCTCCTGGAGCGTCTGCTCTCCATCGATCTCCGGCATCTGCATGTCCAGCAGGATCAGGTCGAACTGCCTGTCCGTCTGAGCAGCCATGTGGAGGGCCGGGAGGGCGTCAAAACCACTCGCCACGGAATGCGCCAGGCAGCCGAAATTCTCGAGCATTCTATGCAGGATGTTCCGGTTCATCGCATTGTCATCCACGATGAGAATGCGCGCGCCCTGGATGTTGACGTCATCCCAGTGCGCCGCAGCCGCACCGTTCACCACCCTGGAAAATTCGGCCGTGAACCAGAACGTGCTGCCGGCGCCCTTACGGCTTTCGACCCCGATTTTCCCACCCATCAGTTCGACGAGATGTTTGGAGATCGCTAATCCCAGGCCGGTTCCGCCGTATTTTCTGGTTGTGGACGAATCGACCTGGCTGAAGCGCTTGAACAGGTCTTCGATCCGGTCCTGAGGAATGCCGATCCCGGAGTCCGTTACCGAGAACCGGAGCAGCAGCTCGCGATCCGCTTCGGAATCGATGGACACCTCGACGAGGACCTCCCCTTCGTGGGTGAACTTGACCGCGTTCCCGATCAGGTTGACCAGGATTTGCCGCAGCCTGCCCGGATCGCCCAGCAAATCCGTTGGGATTTCGTGGTGGATGAGACAGGACAGTTCGATGCCGCGCGATTCGGCCCGGCCGGCCATCGATTGGGCGACGTCTTCCACCGTCGTGCGCAGGTCGAAGCGGATCAGCTCGAGGTCCAGCTGCCCGGCCTCGATCTTCGAGAAGTCCAGGATCTCGTTGATCAGCCGGAGAAGCGATTCGGCGCTCAAGCTCGCCATGCTGACGTAATCCTGTTGTTCAGCGTCGAGCTCGGTGTCCTTCAACAGATCCAGCATGCCGATGACGCCGTTCATCGGGGTCCGGATCTCGTGGCTGATGTTAGCCAGGAAATCGCTCTTGGCCCGGTCGGCGGCTTCCGCGACCCGGCGCGCCTCGGTCAATTCGCTGATGTCGTGGTAAAGACCGAGCACACCGATCATCTCCCCCTGGGCGATGATCGGCACGCCGAACAGCTCCACGTCCACCAGTTCACCGTCTCTCCTGCGCCGGCGGGCGAGATGGTGAACGGCGCCGCCTCCCAGGACCTCCCGGCTGATCCGGTTCATCTCAGCGAGCTGCCCTGGCGGGCTGACCAGCTCATCCAGGTTGCACCCGATGACCTCTTCCTGCTTATACAGGAACAATTTTTCAAAGGCAGAATTGCAGGATATCACCTCGAGTTGGGGGTCCAGGACCACGATCGCGACCGGGCTATGTTCAAACAGCGCCTGGAAGAATTGTTTCTGTCTTTCCATCTCCAGGGCTGCTTTTTTCTGGCCGGTGATATCGCTGATGACGTAGATCGAGCGCTGTCCGGCGTCCTCCTGGATGAAGGAATTCACCGAGATGTAGAACCAGCCTGGTATGGTCGGGAAACGGGCTTCCCCGGGCCGAACTTCTTTCGGCGCGTCGGAGCCGTAGAAAACTTCGTGGATATTCCTGCCGATGATCTCTTGAAACGACGCGTTCACCTGCACGGTCAGCGCCCGGTTGCAGCGGAGGATCGCGCCATCCTTGTCGGTGAGCAGGATCAACTCCTGCAGCGAATCGAATACCGCCTCCCATTCCCGTTTTCCCTGGATGAGGATTTTCTCGAGCCGCTGTTTCTCCAGCATCTCCTGCTGAAGATTTCTTAGAAGCTCGGATACCTGGTCTTCGTCCGGTTTCTCAGATTGCATCGTTTTCACCGGTCTGCGGAACCGGGCGCCGTTCTCGCTGCAGCCGCCCCCCAATTCGCCAGTCCTCCGAATTTTCGGATAGGTTGTTAACCATACAGCATAAACGCCGGGTATGTCCAGTAGAAAGGGTGGATTCGCCTCACATTTCTTCCGGCCAAACGGCCAGGCCTCTTCTCCCGGCCGCAGCCCGGAGTTCACGATCGAAAGTAGCCAGGACGACCGGCGCTCCCAGTCCATCCTGCCAACTCAGGGCGGCCGACAGCTGCACCGCGTCATAGGCTCTCAGACCGAATTCCCATGCCAGGCTTGCCGCGCGCTGGAGCGCGGCCGGGGTCAGGATCAGCCGGGCGAAATACAGCCAGTGGTCCTGAAAATCGTTCCAGGCGGCCTCCGCCTCATCCCGCGCAACCCAGTTGAGCCGCACGGCGCGGGCCAGGGCAGCCGCCATCTCCACGTGGGTCAGCACCACCGATCCGACCGCCTCGGCCCGTTCGACCAGGTCCAGGACTTCGGCGGACCCCGCTTCCTGGACATAGCGTTTCACCAGCGCGCTGGTATCCAGGTACAGGATCATTCCCGATCTTCCACCACGAGATCGGAGAGCAGGCGATCGCCGCGGTTGAGGGCTTGCGGCCGGTAAGCCGGCAGTTTCCGGCCGTTCCACTCCACCAGCCCGGCGGATATCATGGCGTGCAGATGATCCTCGACGGTCGGCAGGATCGGGATGATCCTGCCGATGGACGCACCGTGCTCGGTCACGATGATCGACTCGCCGGCTTTGACCCGCCGCAGGTATTCGCTCAATTTGGCTTTCAGTTCCCGGATCCCGACTTTTGTCTCGATCATTGCATCACCTCGGATTGTAGTTGCATTTTAACAGAAAAGACTACAATCGTCTATGGAGGTGCGGGCCGGGGTTACAATTTCTGTCCATGTTGATCGTTAACCCACAGATCCGCATCCCTGAGAGTGAGTTGGAGGAGACGTTCGTGCGCGCCGGTGGGCCGGGGGGGCAGAACGTTAACAAGGTCTCGGCCGCTGTCCGGCTGCGATTTGACGCGGGCGGCTCGCCGTCGCTGCCTGAGCCGGTGCGCGCGCGGCTGCTGCGGCTGGCCGGCCGGCGAATCACGGCGGAGGGGGTGATGGTCATCGATGCGCAGCGCTACCGCAGCCAGGAGCGCAACCGCCGGGACGCCCGCGAGCGGCTGGCCGCCCTGATCGGCCGGGCCGCCGAACCGCCGAAGGAACGCAAACCGACCCGGCCGACCGGGGCCGCCAGGGAGCGGCGGCTGGCTGAGAAGCGGGAGCGCGGGGAGCGGAAACGACTGAGAGGGGAGAAAGCTTCGGGCGAGGAGTGACGCCGGGGAGGGGCCGGGCTGCGCCGGGGGGCGACCGGCGGCCCCGGCCGGGCACGTCTCGACCCGCTTACCGGGAGAGCGGCTGCAAGAGGACGAGCGGGATCACGCGGGTCGTGCGCTTCTCGTAGGCGGCGTACACGGGTGCAAGCTCCACCAGCCTGGCCCATAATTGGGCTCGCAGCGACGGGTCGGCCGGCTCCGCGATGGCGGTCAGCTGCCTGTCCCGGATCTGGAGCGCGACCTGCGGGTGGCTTTTCAAGTTGTGGTACCAGGCCGGGTGCTTATCAAAGCCCGCATTCGAAGCGATCACCACATAAGCGCCGTCGTGCTCCAGATATCCCAGCGGCGTGACGCGCTGCCTGCCCGTTTTGCGTCCCGTGGTGGTCAGCAGGAGCACGGGGAGCCCCTGCATCGTGCCGCCGATCCTGCCGCCGGTGCGCCGGTACAACCAGACTATGAGAGAAAGCATCGTGCGGAAGAGCGTTTTCAGCATGCCGAACAATATACCAGTTTTGGCGGCCGGCGACATCCGCCGTTCGAGCAGGGCGGAGCCGGTCAAACGGCGGATGCCGCCGGCCGCCCAATCGCGGTGCTACCTACCTGGGCGGCGCTTACTTCTTCCTGATCGTGCTCGTTTCTCGGCAGTGGCGGTATGTCCGGCTGGGATTCCTGCCCATCACGGCCTTCGCCGGTACGCTGGGGATCGCCACCCTGCTGCACTGGGATCGCTTCGTTCACGAGCGCTGGGCGTTTCAAATCTGGGCCTTACTCTACTTTACCGTCCCTTTTATCCTGCCGGTCTTGTGGTACCGCAACCAGCGGCCGGCCGCCGGGGCGCAGGAAAGGCAGCTGCCTCCCTTGAGCCGGTGGGCCTTTGGCCTGCTGGGCGCCATTCTCACCATTGCGGCCGTGCTGCTGCTCTTCATGCCCGAACAGATGGCGGCCGCCTGGCCCTGGACGCTCACGGCGCTCACCGCGCGGATCATGGCATCCATGTATATTTTGCCCGGGCTGGTAGGGTTGGGGATAGCCTTCGACGGCCGTTGGGACAGCGCCCGCTACCTGCTGCAGGCGCAGGCCATTTCCATCATCCTTATGCTCATCGCGGCCTACGTGGCCCGTGCTGACTTCGACTGGAGTGCACCCGCGAGCTGGTTCTTCACCGGCGGCCTGAGCCTGGTCCTGCTGCTGATTGCCTACACCTATATACGGATGAAACCAGGATGAGCGCCAACGAATACCACTTTGTCACCCACAGCCGCGTGCCCGGCATGGTCGAAGAGGTCGCCGACATCCTGGCCGACGTGACGGACCTGCCCCGCTGGTGGCCTTCCGTCTACCTGGACGTGCAGGAGACGAAGCCCGGCGACGAAGCAGGTATCGGCAAGGAAGTTTCCCTGTATACCAGGGGCTGGCTGCCCTACACGCTGCGCTGGCAGTTTCGCGTCACCTTATGATATACTCTCATAAGAAAGTCTGGATTATGATAATCTAAATTGTCTTACGGGGAACCTGGCACACCAAGACCGCCCCACATGACCATCCGGCGATTCCCAAAGGTGGTGATTCATGTTCGTCAATCGTGTTTCCGAGCTTGACCTCCTGGAGAAACTGCACGATTCCGGCAGGGCAGAGTTTTTCGTGCTGTACGGCCGGAGGCGGGTGGGCAAGACCGAGCTGCTGTCGCATTTTTGCCGGGGGAAGCGGGCCGTTTTCTTCGTTGCCGACCTGGCGTCGGAGGAGTCCTTGCGCGCAGGATTTTCCGGCGCCGTAAACACGGTGCTTTTCGGTCCAAACCGGATCAATGCCGTTTATCCCTCCTGGGAAGACCTGTTCCAGGCGCTAGGCAGGGAATCGCAATCCGAGCGGCTCGTGGTCGTGGTGGACGAATTCCCTTACCTGGTCAGCGCACATCCTCCGATCGCGAGCATTCTCCAGCGGGTTTGGGATCGGGAATTGAAAAACAGCCGGATCATGCTGATCCTGAGCGGTTCGTACATCGGCATGATGGAAGAAACCGTTCTCGGATACCAGGCGCCGCTTTACGGCCGGCGGACCGGGCAATATTTGCTCGAACCTTTCCTGTTCGAGGATGCCCGGGCATTCTTTGACGGCTATTCATTGGAAGACCAGGGGCGCGCCTATGCCGTCTACGGCGGGACGCCAGCCTACCTGGAGACCCTGCGAACGAATACCCCACTGACACAAAACATTCTCGAAGGCATCCTGACGCGGGGAGCGTTCCTGTATGACGAGGTGCGCTTTGTCCTGCAGCAGGAGCTGCGCGAGCCGCGGGTTTATTTTGCGATCCTGCAGGCGATCGCCGCCGGCAGGACCCGGTTGAACGAGATCAAGCAGGCCGCCGGGGTCGATGGGGCAGCCGCCTATCTGGATACGCTGAGGCAGCTCCACCTGGTCGAACGCCGGGTGCCGGTCACAGAAAAGCAGCCCCACAAAAGCCGCCGGGGGATTTACCGGCTGCGTGATCCGTACCTGCGCTTCTGGTTCCGATTCGTTCACCCCAACCGCTCGCAGCTCGAACGTGGGGGTGGGCCGATGATCCTGGAAACCCAGGTGCTGCCGCAGCTGGACACGTTCACCGGGCCGGTGTTCGAAGAGATCTGCATGCAGTTCCTGTGGGCGACCGGGTTGTCCGGGAGGCTGCCGTTTGCACCCACCGGGATCGGCGGCTGGTGGCGGGCCAATGAGGAGATCGACCTGGTTGCGGTCGGCGAAACCGATGCCCTGCTGGTGGAATGCAAATGGTCAAACAAACCCGCCGGCACCGACATCCTCGGCAGCCTGGAAAACAAAACGCGCCTCGTGCAGCCTGATCTGGGGGACCGGAAGATCCGCTACGCGCTTTGCTCCCGATCCGGTTTTACGGATCAGCTGCTTCGTGCCGCCGAGGAACGGGCGGACCTGCTGCTTTTCGATCTGCCGGCGATCATGGCGGCATAGGGGGTTCCAGCAATGAAGCTTTTCCGCCCGGGCCGCGTCTAATCTACTGAGATGCCCACCCAACCCGACATCGAGACCCTGGTCCGGGCGCATTACGCCTTCATCCGCAGGCTGGCCTTGACTATCCTGGACGACGGGAGCGCCGGCGCCGTCCACGCAGCCGACGAGGCGGACGAAGCGGCGCAGGACACCTTCATCGCTGCCCACCGGGCGCTGGCCCACTTCCGCGGCGACGCCGGCGTCAAGACCTGGCTGACGCGGATCGCGATCAACCAGTGCCGCGGGAGGCTGCGTAAGCGAAAGAGCCGCCGCAGGCTGCAGAACGCCCTCGAATCCGCCCGGATGACGGCCGGCGGCCCCGCCGGCCTGGAGGCAGCGGCGCTCCGGGCGGACGCATACCGGCGGCTGTGGCAGGCCGTCGACGCGCTGAGCGAAAAGCACCGCATCCCCGTCATCCTGCGCTACGTCCACGAGCTCACGATCCCCGATATCGCCGCCTCCCTGGGCCTGCCGGAGGGCACGGTCCATTCCCGGCTGCACCACGCCCGCCGCCGTCTGCGCACCCTGCTGGAAAAGGAAGCCACCCATGACTGACAATCGCCTTAACCCCGGTGAACCCGAATTCGAACCCATGCTCGCCGAGGCCCTGCAGGCCCGCTGGCCCACCCGGCATTACGGTGAAGCCCGCCTGCAGCAGGTGCTCGCCGCCGTCCGGACATCCGGTGGGGCCGGTCCTTCCCCCCGCCGGTTTGCGCCGGTGCTGCGGGCGGCCGGTGCTGCGGCCGGGCTGTCGCTGCTTCTGCTCGCGCTCACCTGGCTGCTCACCCCGGACCAGCCGTCCCCGGCCGGCGAAAGCCCGGCAGTCATCGATGTGCAGCTGGATGCCCCGGATCACCTGCTTGTGGGCGGGGTCCGGCTGGACTCGGCGGACAGCGAGTGGGACGGCTACGGCGAGGCCGTGGACTTGCGCGGCGACCTGCTGGTGATCGGCGCATCGGAGTGGAACCAGCTCGGCGCGGGGTCGGCCTACGTCTACCGGCTGGTGGAGGGAGCCTGGCAGCTGGAGGCGCACCTGGTGGCGAGCGACCGCGAGCGGGGGCAGTTCACGGAGACGCGCGCCCACCGGTTCGGGGACACGGTTGCGATCGGGGAGAATGCGGAGGGCGGGGACGTCATCGCCATCGGAGCGCCGGGGGACGACGATCCCGTCCTGGGTCAGAATGTGGGGGCGGTGTACATTTTCGAACGGGGGGAGTCCGGCTGGGTGGAGACGGCCAAGCTCATCCCGGACACATCCGTCGAAACGCCGGCCCCGGTCGCGATGATCGGGATCGATTACGGCCGGCTGCGCCCGCGCGACTTTGGCGCTCGGCTGGCGCTATCCGGGAATCTGCTGGCCGTGGGCGGCGACCCTGCGGGCCGGATCGCCATCTACCAGCGCGGTGACGGCGGCTGGCAGCCGGCGGGCCAGTTCCGCCTGCCGTCCGATCCGGGCCGTGATCTTTACCTGGCGGGCATGTCGCTGCACGGCGACGCCCTGGCGCTCAGCGTGTTCTACGCCCTGCCGAAGCCGGAGTTTTCCACGGTCTGGAAAGGGCGGGCGGCCGTGTACGTCTACGAGAATTCGGGCGGCGGCTGGTTTGAAACCCTCCGGTACCGGCCGGAAGGGGATGCCGATCTGCTCTTCTTCGGCGGATCGACTCTCGGCGCCTCGGTCGCGCTGGGCGGGGACGGCCTGCTGGCGGTGGGTCTGCCCGGCTTCCCTGATTGGAGCGGCGTGGAAGAGAACCTGGGCCTGTTCGGGTCCAACCCGGATGTGCTGCCGGAGTTTCCGGGCTCGCCGCGCGGGTCCGGCGCCGTCTACCTGTTCGAACGGACCGAAAACAGCTGGACCCAGGTGGCTGCACTGACCCCGGCGGGATCCGTTCCCCCGCCTGGACCCGGCACGCCGCGATTCGACCTGCCGGATCTCGTCTTCCCCGGCTCCCTTCTCTCCGAACACCCGGAGGTCAGTTTCTTCGGTGCGACCGTCGACATCGACAGCGACCAGCTCGCCGTGACGTCCGGTTTCTCCAACGCCACCTACGTCTTCCGCAAGGAGCCTGCCGGCTGGCAGCTGGTTTTCAGCCTCAAGCCGGCCAATGAGAAAGGCGAGTTCTGGGAAGACTCGGCCCAGGTGGCCGCGCTCAGCGGATTGAACCTGGTGCTGGGCACCCCGGGTGAGTTCGGGAATTCGGCGTACGTATTCCGGTTGTGCGATCCGGCGGATCTCGACTGCCGGTGAGGCTGCCCATCGGAAAGTTCCTTCAGGCGCCGGTAATCCTTCGCGGTCCGGAAGTAGATGATGCGTTCGTCCCCGAAGGGCAGGCGCCGCGGCGTGGTGCCGGTGGCCAGGAGCAGCCTGTCATAGGTGTAGGCGCTGCCCTGGTCATCCAGCACCTGTTTTGCGCCGGGATCGAGCTGCTTCACCCGGCGGCCGCGCAGGAAATCCACCTCCGGCGGCATTTTCAGGAAGATATCGTCCAGCTGCTTGCTGCCGGTCCAGAGCGCCTTGGAAAGCGGCGGTCGGTCGTACGGCAGTTCGGATTCGGCGGTGATCATGCCGATGGACCTGTTCGGATCCGCGTCGCGGAGCTCGGTGACCGCTGCCTTGGCGGCCATCCCGCCTCCGACGATCAGGTAGGTGTAGTGAGGCATGTTTTATCTCCTGATAGCCGCTGGGTTCGATGGCGAAGCGGAAAGCGGAAGGGGCGACCGGGCGGTCCGTGTGAACGACGACACGCAGCGGCCGTCGCCGTCCTGGAAGTGTTTCTCGCGGGTGACCTCATGCTACCAGCAGCCGGCTCATTGCGGAAACGGTGACGCTGCAGAGCGCCGGGCGGCGGTATGCCACGTTGAGGAAAGGGCAGTTCCGCTCCACGAGCCGCAGTTCACGTCAAGGCTCTGCTCCGGCGACCTCCATGTACGCGTCCTCTTCAACGTAGAAGCCTTTGAGCGCTTCCAGCTTTTCCGGCAGGGATTTCTCCCGCACAGCTGCGGGGGCAGGGGTTGATCGGGGGTTTAATTGAGCAACGACCTCAGAAATCATGAGATCCTTCAATCATCCGTTGAAATACTTCGTCTTAACCTTGCCAACGATGTTTCGACATCAGCAATCGCCTCCCGAACCTTCGCTGCCTGAGTTACGAGTTGAGTAACATAGTCTATCAACTCAGTCACGTTTTCGGCAACGTCATCGGTGTAGTTTCCAAGCTTGAGATTTCGATTGACTTTCGCGAGCCATTGCGACACTTCCGCGTCATCTCCGGAATCGCTGTGATTAAAGCGTCGTGTTGCTTTGAACAATTCTTCAATTTCGGCAGGACTTTTCCAACGGAACTCTGATTCACTGAGGCGCTCGACGTTTACGCGTATCGACTGCATTTGTTTTGCGAAGGTATCAACGGCCGTCACTCTATTGAGTACCTCGTCGATTTCTGCACGCTCTTCGGAACTAAAAAACTTCCCCATCTGCTTAGAACCAATAGTCGCAGTTCGTTTCTCGTTGAACCACATAAGTTCATTGCCGATATCGTTGATACGCCACGAGTCAAAATGCGGCGGGATATCTTGGCAAATCTCCATCATGAAATTTAAATTCCCGGCTATGTTATTGCGAACGCGATGCCGCTCTTCGCGCGCTCTGATCAGTGCGTCGATAACACGGACGCTGATCCAGACACCAAGGATTTCGGTGCCGAGATTGGACCAAATATCTTTGAATGAAGTGTAAGTGTCCGGCAACTGGTCCGCGAAAAAAATGTACGGAGCCGTTGATGTTGCACCGGTACCTAGGGCAAGTATATCAATGAGAAACCAGTTTCGAATCCAACTACGGAACATTTTTATTCGAGTACTCATTCTTGTTAACGTTCCTGGTTGATAACCAAGAATCTTGGTACCCTATTTCAACTACGAGGATATTATACGAATCAGTTTTGAGACACGCTACAGATAAAGTCATTCTTAGGCATATTATCAACAAAACCGGGTATCGTTTTACGCTAGGTTGCCATTCAATTGGGATCACCTCACTTCACTGAACTGCTCGAATCGCCACGCTAGCGCCTCCCGGCTCGGCCAGTCCCTCTCCCTCGCCGGCACGAACAGCCGCGCCCCATCCAATTCCTGCAACCCGACCCGCAGCAGCGGGCCGTCCTTCTCCTGCAGCACATCCTCCCGCACCCGGATCACGAAGTCCGGCGTGACCCCCAGGATGAAGCTGTCGAAAGCGGCGTGGTGGAGCTTGCACAGCGAGAGGCCATTGTCCACCGTCGGATGGCCGTCCGGATCCGTATCGGGTCGGATGTGCGCTGCATCCAGCAGTTCGCGGTGGCGCAATCGGCAGAAGGCGCACTGTGTACGATAAGCCGCCAGCACCCTCTCTCGGAAGCTCGCCTGGTGCAGGCGCCGCCGCATGACAGCCAGTGAATAGGCTCGGCGTCCGGCGAGATTCTCCGCCACCTGCGGCAGATCGGCGACGAATTCCTGCACGCCAGTGACTTGGTCGACGGCGATATCGAAGGTCAGGCTGGCTGGGTCGTCATGCACAACATAACATGGCCAGCTGGGCAAGTATTGGCGTTCGACCTGCAACAGGAAAACGAACGGCCGCCGCAGTTCCATCAGCCGGCGCAGACCGGCGTTGTCGCGGTGGTGAGGATCTGGCCCGCGGTACTTGTAGGCGATCAAGCCATCTCCCAACTCCTGGTCTTCGTACGGACCTCCAGAGATTGAGATTATTGAAAGCGGCAAATCGAGGATCTTCGGTTTGTGGATGCCTTGAGGAGAAGCTAGTGTCACACGGCGCCCCTGGTAATGAAAGCCTTTTAAAAGGAGCGCCCAGGGCAGCGTGTACCCGCCGTGGATCTCGATCTGGCCAGCCAGCCAGTCGAATGCAGCCATGCGGATGCGGAGGTCAAAATCGGGGAGGCTCAAGTTCCCGCCTGTGGATTGATCGGACGCTGTTGGAGCATTTATTATACCGGCTGCCCCGCCGGATCAATCGACTCCCCTCGGATCCAGCACCCGCCCGATAAAAACGATCGCTCCCGTCTCCGTATCCCGGATGACGAACACGAACGGCCGGTCGATCTCAAGCTGCGTCCATCATACTCATCCAGCACTTCTTACCGAATATACAACGTTATTTCCAGCTCCATTGTCCAGGATCCCATCGTTCTTCTATTACCTCACCAGACAAAAGAGGATCCATGAAGCGCTGGATTTCTTCAAAGATGACATCGATTGTTGTCACTACCAATCCGGCATCGGCCGCAAGCCTCCGGAACTCAGGTCCCCAGCCAGATGGCGGAGAGGGAAGAACTGCCGGTACAGCATGCGTTTCGGCGTTCTCAAACGTGGCCTGGATGGCCTTTCTTAAGCGCTTCCCATTGAATTTTCCGAGTTCGGCCAGCAAAAATAGATCGACGAGGTCCTTCACGCGGGTATTTGGCCTGTCCTTGCGCGGCTTTGTATATGCGTGCAGTTTCTCGGCAATCTGCTGGCTGACCGGATAACTGGGAATTTTCAACGGCTCGATACCGGCAAATGCCAGGTACCCAGGCGCTTCAAGGTAGTCCACCGGACCAACGATCGGGTCCCCGATTCCGATGTCAATTCCAAAATTCTCGAATGTGCGCCCGTCAAGCAGCGCATGTACACTGCACCGCAACCCACCGCCTGCATCCGGGGACAGGCTCTGCGGCCGGCTAATCTCATACGCGAACCAATCGCCCAGGTCGAGGCGCCCCGCCTCAACGAGGGCAGTGTGGGTTTCACCTCCTGTCTCCCTGTACAGTACGTCAACATCCTTGGTCGTTCGCGCCTGGTCCCCCAGCCGCAGTTGGAGAGCGTACCCTCCTTTCAAAACCCACCCTTCCGGCCGATGATAAATCAGGCGCGCCAGCAGTCGTTCGAAGGCAACCATTTTCCGCAACCGGATCAGCGGTACATTTTCTCCTTTATTAACGGTCTTTAGACGCGTTTCCAAAGCCTGCCGGAAGGCAGCGCCGGTTTCATATCTCAACCTGACCCTCTTGTATCAAGGAACGCGCTCAGAATCTTGCGGAGCCTGCCTCCGCGAATGTCCACATAGCGCTTCAGTTCGTTTTCAGAGACCATCCCTCGCTCCAGTGCTTCTTCGATTGCCTGTATGACCAGTTCCTCCGCCAGTCCGGAGGCAGCGACATCGGCAATTGTACGCGCCACGGTCGTCACAGCAAGACCAGCTCGGAAGGTGATCTCGTCTTCATGCAGTTCGTTCGTGTGCTGTCGAATGTCATAACGCCGGCGTGAGGCTTCTCGCGGAACCGTGACGTGCACCTCGAAGGGAAGCGCGTCCGAAAAATCATAGATTGCAAGGGCGCTTTCGTGGGAAATCGCGGAGTCCGGGCCGGTGCGTAGCCACGCAATAAAGAGGTCCTCGTAAGGTGAATTCGGAAAATGTGCCAGACGATATATTCCATGAGCCGCTCGTATGAATCGGCCAGAATTGACATTATTAGAAAGCCTTTCGTAAGAAAAACCTATATCTTTTGCTTGATTAGCAGCAAAATATCCTCCCTGACTTTCTGCTAATTCATAAAGTTTATCATAATCTGGTTTAGTATTCATGTGTGCAAAACCTTAGATAATACCTAAGGAATTGCACACATTATTATACAAAAGAGTTATTGTGTCTAGAGATACATTATCGCATTACTATAGAAAGTATCGTGATTATTATCGATTCAAAAAAGGTTTAGTTGTTATTCAACTTAACCTTGTGTTATTACAAATATTGATTTTGCTCAGAAGGTTAGCGTGATGATAAGCAGGATCAGGAAGGCGTTCCCGACCTCAGCCAGGCACACTTGGCAGGTGAACCATGGAACGTCCGGTGGAAGAATAGGACATCACTCATTCACCGCCGCCAGGTAATAAAGCTGATCTCAACAGCCAAAGCCCCGGAACCGAGCGGGTTGTACGCCTCCAGTTTGATCCTCGCCACGTTGCCAAATCCGGTCACGACACAGACAAACCAGGGCTCATTGTCATTCGCATACGCAACGACAAGGCTGCTGCAATCTTCAAAGGTCGGTTGCGGAGGGTCCACTACAGCCCCATCGATCAGTGTGATCGACCAGGGAACGGCGGCGGCTTCATTGACCCCGTAGATGTAGTAAAACATATTTGTCCCACCGCTCGCGACAAATTTGATATCGGCGTCTTCCGTCATTCCGATCTGACCGGTATCGAGATCCAGCATTCCCTCTGGAACAGGAATCGGCCAGAATTGATTTGCATATAAATAGACATCGCCGCACAAAATGACCGTTCCCTGAACGAGAATG
>Ga0214472_10004481_pt1 | contig 14752 bp, 12 predicted proteins | sample RVTome_6_FD_207662 | JGI IMG/M metagenome (GOLD analysis project Ga0214472, IMG submission 207662) | Soil microbial communities from uranium-contaminated site in the Upper Colorado River Basin, Wyoming, United States - RVT140D175 | ecosystem: Environmental > Terrestrial > Soil > Contaminated >...
AAGCCTTGAAGGCGCGAGGCATCAACGTCGTCGCTACCAACAATAGCTGGGGGGGTGATGAAAACTCTCAGGCATTGTACGACGCCATCGACGAGCAACGCCAAGCCGGCATTCTTTTTATCTCCGGTGCAGGCAACGGCAATTTGTTTGGAATCGGACAAGACAACGATACGACGCCATTTTATCCCTGTAACTTTTTCCTCGCCAATATGATCTGCGTCGCCGCTACCACAAGCACCGATAGCAGAGCCGGTTTCTCAAACTATGGCCTGCACACCGTACATGTCGGCGCACCCGGTGAAAGCATACTGAGCACCCTCCCACAAAATCAGGGAAGCTATGGCTCCCTCGACGGAACTTCAATGGCAACTCCCCATGTTGCCGGTCTCGCCGCACTGCTCTACGCCCAAAATCCGAGCAGAAATTGGAGCCAGATTAAAAATCTGATCTTGGCAGGCGGCAATACCATCGGCTCCATGTCAAGCACGATCACGGGAAAACGGATTAACGCCAATGACGCGATGACTTGTTCAAACTCGGCAATTCAAAGGCGTCTGCAACCGGTCGCCAGCAGCATCAGCGCGTCGCCGGGAGTCCCGGTGTTGCTCGCATCGCTGAACATCAATTGCGCTAATCCCAACGGCAATGTCAGCGTCTCAGTGAGTTCCGGTGGTTCCATCACTTTGCTCGACGGCGGAGTCAACGGCGACCAAGCCGCCGGAGATGGAATCTACTCCGCCACCTGGACGCCGACCGCAGTGGGCAACTATACGCTCACATTCCCAGGCAACGACACCATAGCGGTCAGCGTGGCGAATCCGGGAATCACAGTGACACCGAGCTTGCTCGGTTTTGGCGGCGTTGGCATCGGACAATCGCTTGACAGAGACATTACCGTGTCGAACACGGGAGGAGGTGTCGTTGCGGGGAGCGCCACTACAAATGCACCGTTCTCCATCGTGTCGGGTGGCACGTATAGTCTAAGCTCAGGTCAGAGTCAAACTGTGACGATTCGCTTCACCCCAACTTCTCTTGGAACTTTCAATGGCCAAGCAACCTTCACTGGTGGCGACGGCGCTTCCGTAACCCTCACGGGTTCGGCGGCCGAGCTAAACTCCATAACACCGAGCCCGCTCGATTTAACTCTGCCCCCACCGAATTTTACCGTCACGGGAAATGGGTTTGCCAACTTCGGCTTTGGGCTCCCGATCGCCAACTTCTATCGCAACGGCACACTGATCGCACAGGTCCGCGCGTCCTCGGGCAACAGCACGTCGCTCACCTTCCCCTTTCCCACCAACCAGGGGCTCTGGCAAACTTTGCCAGGACTGAGCGTAGGTGACGCAACTCTACAGGTGTACAACCAACTTTCGGCTGAACCAGATGACCCTATCTTCGGAGCGCCGGCAGAATTTGCTCTCATCGGCGCCTTGCCTGTAACAATAATTCAAAGCACGATCGCGACTTCATTTACCTCGATCACACCGACGGAGGTAGACCTCACCTCACCACCGGCAAACTTTATCGCCGGAGGTACGGGTTTTACCAACTTCGGCTTTGGACTGCCGATCGCCAACTTCTATCGCAATGGTACCCTGATCGGTCAGGTCCGTGCGTCCTCGGGTAACAGTACTTCCCTTACCTTGCCCTTCCCGACCACACAGGGGGTGTACGGTCCCGTGCCAGGACTGAGCGTGGGTGATGCCACGGTAGATGTCTATAACCAAACCGGGGCCGGCACTTTTGCTCTCGTCGGCACTTTACCCATAACGATCACTCAAAGTGCGCCATCAACCTCACTCACCTCGATCAACCCGTCCCAGGTCGATCTGACCTCACCACCGGCAAACTTTCTGGTTGGCGGCACAGGTTTTACCAACTTCGGTTTTGGACTTCCGATCGCCAACTTCTATCTTAATGGCACGCTCGTTGGTCAGGTCCGCGCGTCCTCGGGTAACATTACTTCCCTTACCTTGCCCTTCCCGACCACACAGGGGGTGTACGGTCCCGTGCCAGGACTGAGCGTGGGTGATGCCACGGTAAATATTTACAACCAAACCGGGGCGAGTAGCTTTGCCCTTGTCGGCGGTTTACCCATAACGATCACTCAAAGTGCTCCATCAACCTCGGTCACCTCGATTACGCCGTCCCAGGTCTATTTATCCGCGCCACCGGCAAACTTTGTGGTCGGAGGCACTGGATTTACCACCTTCGGCTTTGGACTGCCGATCGCCAATTTCTATCTTAACGGCACCCTCGTTGGTCAGGTCCGTGCGTCATCTGGTGGCAGTACTTCTCTCACCTTACCATTCCCAACCACACAGGGGGTGTACGGTCCCGTGCCAGGACTGAGCGCAGGGAACACCACCGTGCAGATTTACCACCAAACAGGGGCCAGCACCTTTAGCCTCGCCGGGTCTATTGCAATCACGGTTAACAACACGCCTTAAAAGGAAGACCATAGCCGGCAAGGAGGCATCACTTTTTCACGGATTAGACCATTCAACACCAACCTGGACTCACCCTGCATTTTTAGCGGCATGAACGACGGCGAAACGTCGTTCATGCCGTTCAGCGCAGCCGCTCGTATAGCTGGTAGCGGTTGTAAGTGCGCAATAACTGAAACGCTTCCGTCTTCAATACGCGATCGTAAAGACGCCATTGTTTACTATGAGGCCCGACAACAAGAAAGTCCGGATTTGCTTTTAAGGGATCGTATTCGATCGAAACGGTATCATCGTAAAGAAATTTCTTACGAATTAGCTCCACATGAATTTGGTCCGCAGGATAGTGATAGGGACGGTCCAATAAGAAGAACAGTTCGCTATCGTAAGTTTCGACTAAAGACCCCGGCGGCGTCTGCGTGTTCAGAAACCGCGCCAACTCTTGAACTGAAGCATCGGCGTCTCGGACATATAATTTGTAGAACATTTTCACTGTGCGCGGAACGAACGCACAAATTAGTACGCCCGCCAAAAGTACCCCTAGGCTCCTGCGATCAAATTTGAGTAGCCTGAAAGCACGCAAAAATTGCTCCATTATGAATGAGCAATTGAAACTCTTCGTTAATTCGCAAAGCGTAGCCGCGACGAAAATACTGCCCACGAAAGTGGCCGGGAATAAGTAGCGAATCCAGCTAACTGAAAAAACTAGATACCAGACAAACCAGGTGGCAACTAATACAAACAACGAGAACCGAATTAAGCCGGTGTGGGTTACGAGCCAGTCTCGCCCCACGTAAAATCCGCGTCCTGCAAAACAAAGCCCCAAAAACGTCGGAAGTCCGAACAAGACGAGAACAATCACCGAGAACATGCGAGCCGGCACAGAACCGACCAGTGTCGTCACCTCGAACAAACCGGTCAGTATTCCACGGCCGTACAACGGTTCTTGCAAGAAATAGCGCCAAAGCCACGGAAGCAACTGCCAGCCCACTAATGACAGGGCCAGAGTAACTCCGAACAAAATGGAAACGCGCCACGTTCCAGCACGCGCTGAAAGGACCGTAGCGACCAGCATCGACAGTATCCAAAATGGCAATGCTTGGATTTTAAGATTGATGGCCAGAGCGGCCAAAATAGCTGCGAAAATACAGGCGAAGAACTTTCGACGTGGCAACGATAATAAGCATACATAGCTTGCAAGGAGAAAAAAAAGGCTTGGAATTTCTGCCAGCACTTGCCGTCCCGCGAATATTGGGTGAAGAGAATGGTCGGCGGGCAACAAAACGGCGCACGCCAAAGTTGCCCAAGCGATGGATGAATTGTACAAACGATTCGCTAGATAGTAGAGAAGGAAGAGCGTTCCCAGCAACAATAAAACGATCACGAATCGCGCTTGATAGACTCCTGTCCCGAACAGATGAAAACTGAATCCAATAGCGGCCGTAATCGGGAAGGCCGCTTCGAGGCCTGGTGCTACGAGTTGTCCGCTTGACAAACGACCATAATGTCCCTGCTCCTCCCAATTTCGGGCAACGCTTAGCGTCCAACCCTCATCCCACCAAAGCGGTGGAACTCTTTCAATATCGTAGATAGCGAGGATAACGATCAATGCGAGCAGCGCTGCCCGAATAACTCGCTGAGAATGTTTCATATCGTGATTGTCATTTTCCGAGCAACGGTTGTTTGCTTGTCGCGACGATCATTTTGTCATTTCAACGGATAGCGGTTACCCAGGATCTCGCCCTGGCTTTTGGAAATATGCACCTTGTGGGCCGACCTCCCTTATGATCATCTTTGGAATCTGATGTTCTGACAAATATTCCAGAACCGCGCGCTGACACCCTGGCCAAAGTCCATAGTCATCCAAAACAACAAAACCGCCGGGAACGACCCGCGGGTATAACAGCTCTAAAACGGTCCTTACGGATTGATACCAATCGGCGTCGATATGCAAAAGCGCGATCTTTTCAATAGGCTCACCAATGATGGTCTCATTAAACCACCCCGGCACGATTCTCAGATTCTCGCTCGGATATCCAAACTGAGCGAACACCTCTTCTACCAATCTTACATTACCCTTGTTCCACCCTGGGAAATAAGACTGCCTTTCTAGCTCGCCATCTCGATCCCCGGGAGGTGGAAGTCCTTCAAACGAATCAAAAAGCCATATTTTCCTACTTTGTATTTTGATGGGATCCTCCATGATCGCCGCTCCCATGATCGCCGCTGATCCACCGTTCCAAACTCCACATTCAACGATGTCTCCGGGCATCCGGCGTTTGACCACCTCGGAAACCAAATCATATAGGAGTTTAAGGTTTTGATTTTTCACCATCGTAAATTTCGGCTTGACGGTTACTACAAGCCGAGCAAACCTAAGGTTTCGCTTGCTTGGGCTTGAGGCCAACAGCCAGGTTAGCTCAAGAATAGCCTTAACCCCAACCAGCAGTCGCCCTAAAAAAAAGTCAGGGCTTATCAATTTGACAACTTTGATTCGTTCGATGAGCATTGTAATTTAACCTCTGATTCTAAAAGAATGGAGAGATGCGTGAGGCAAGGTAAAGCGTTTTGCAACCAACATTGAGAGAGACTCGATGTCTCAATCGACTGAACTCGATTGATGGATTCTCCTTCTCGTCATCCTTTTCGCACTACTCACTAGCCTTGTCCTGAACATTTAATGGTCCTAGGGAAAATCCAAGTCGTGACGATACATACCTGCAGATCGTTACGTAGAGTGTTTACGGGCGAGAATGACAAAACCGCCGCAGGTGAGTTCGTCGCGAGTGTATTCACTAAGTTCGCGCTCAATCTGCTGCGTGAGAAAAGCCGCTCCTTCTCGCATTGCGCAATAGTGTTTTAGCAACTCGAAATGCGAAGAGAAGGCGTTTAAATATTGATTGATACGCCATTCATTCAATGGGACATGAAATGGCAGGATTCGCTCCCGCAAGTGGTCCCACGGAGCGATACCAAATGGAAGTGAACGAAGTGGAACTTCAGTTAGGCTCACATTGTGGCCACCAGATAAACACGTGAACGGATGGATCCAAACCCAGATCAACCCACCGGGTCGAGTTACGCGGTGAATTTCTTTAACAACCAACGGGATTTCCAAGAAATGTTCGAATGCGGCTATTGAAGTAACTAAGTCAAAACAATTTTCTGGGAAAGGAAGTTGGGCTACGTCGCCACAAACGAGAGTGTTGTCGCGCTTCGTTGACAATGACAGGATCTGGCGCGAATAGAGCCGTCTCGCCACCTGATAAGCACGATATTCCCAACTCGCTTTGATTTGATTAACCTTATCGATGCCATAAACTCGGTGACCATCAGCAAGCAATAAAAACAACTGCGGACACAATTGACCGTTAGCGAGATCAAGAACACATAGCGACTGCGAACCGTTCACATAAGGCGCCAAGTCCGCGGAGCGAATATTAGCTAAGCTTCGTTCATGCGCAAGTCGCTCACCGTTAATCATTTGCCAGCCAAAACGAAGATAGTCTTTAATTTGCCTCTTCATTTGATGTCACTTCTGAAACTCGAGCACTCTATGACTAGGCTGGTTCGCCGAGCACGCACAGTTCGCCGCCGTGCCGCGACACATTCAACCTGAATGGCAAATAGATTAATGCCCAAATCACTTTGACTTCTGGCCGGCATTCACCGGCCGTCGCCTTGCCTTCCGTAAGTTCAAGACAATCACGGGACAAAAGACCATAAAGCGAATATCTCCACTTTAGGACCGATAGCACCTTAATACCATGTGCTTCGAACTTTATAACGAGCTTCCCTCGCGTATAAGTGGCCACATGGCCAATTTGCGTTTCACATTCGCGGCGTTTCGCTATTTCAATTCGAACATTTCGCATGCTTGTTGAAGATAGCCAAGACTTACACCCGCTTGGCGCTACTAGAGTCTGTGCATGGTCAATAGCGGCCCCCATCGCTCCAGTATCATGCAAAGGTTCCTAGCTTACACTATGCCAAATACTCACAAGGTCTATAACGACAGTTACTTACGCGCCCACGCATTGTGGAATCCGATAAGTCCCCTGGCGCAGGTCGATCTCGGTTGCCTTTCGACCGTTCGATACAACGCTGATTACTTTCTACTCCCATGACCGTAGATAGGTTTAACCGGCGCGCCGGAACCGAGAACGCTCGCTGCCGCAGCCAACATCGAGAAACGGGCCACCTTCGAGACTTTCTCTCTCCAACAGCGATGGAATCGATCAAGCGGCAAACGCTCCTCGCCGAAATCATTGAACGTCAACAAGCTTGTGGTTCTTTAAATATTTAAAAACCTCATCCGCGTACAGTGAGGTCAACAGCGATCCAGGGTGGCCATTGGCACGAGATGCCCTTAACCTATGGATTGGTATGTCGCCGAGTGCCTGCGCAACCGCTGGGGAAAGGTCAAGAACAGGAAGTTTCGCCTCCGACATGAGCGGTTTGATTTTTCCATATTTAGCTTGGAAATGTTTGGAGTAATCATTAGGGGTCAAAACGATCAATACCGGAAGATGATGCGCGATAGAGAACTGGCTCAACTCAAATAAGGTCGCGGAATAAGAGGCAAGGTTTCGCTCAGAGTAAAGGGCATTTTCGTAATTTTCGTAGCCAATGAAATTGGAATGCGACTCAATTAATCGATTCACAAAACTCGATATAAAATTGATAGACTCGGGAAAAAGCGTTTTAATCGGCTCCAGTATAGGGGAGTCTTGCCACGCCAGTCGATAAACGCAATCATATTCACAAGGCGAAGGATCGTTGGTAACAAAAGCTACAATCAGAATATCTGGTTTAAACAGAATTCCGTATCGTTTTAGAAATTCAAGCTCGCCGCGAGTAGACCAACCATTGCGTCCCCAAAGCAATACTTCCACGCTGGGATTATGGCTGGATATCAGCTTACGCAATTTAATGCCCCAAGTTTCTTCTCGCGGAAGACCATCTCCAAAGATAAACGAATCACCAAGCAGCACGATTCTTCGAGTACCTACGGTTTTTTTCACGGGAATCTCATCATCGTTAAAACCAAAAGAGTTGCGTTGGGCTCTCAACTGATGAGACACGGCGATCTTCTTATCCTCTCTCTGAAACCTGAGAGGTGTCCATCTATAGTCGCCATCAAAGATGCCCGTGGAAAGAACGATTTCGACGAGTAGAAAGCCCATCAGTAGCGAGTCGGTGATAAGAGCGACCGGCACCACAAAGTTGAACTTTCTACATTTCACCGCACGCCAAAGTACGGCTTGGCACAAGAATAAATAAACAAAACACGTTAGGTAGTAAGCATCGCTGATGTTCTCAGTCATTCCTATTCTCGTGCGTAGGTAGTCGAGCCTTCCCCGCTGTTTATACCTGATCCAATTCGAATTTCCCGTAACGCTAACGGATCCATCGGCAGTTTCAAAGCTAGCGACACCTTCTCTTGCCCCCAACATTTGAATCCAGACACGCGGCGACCTTGAGCCCGTAAAGGTTTTTACCCTATCCGCAGTTGACCGTTAGCGATATCACGTACGGCAAGCGAAGCGTCTCTCCAGAGGGCGCAGCCAGTCGCTGGATGGAGGATCGGCAACACAACATTTGCGCTTCTTGCATCTATTTACAATTAGCTCCAAACCGAATGAAATAAGGTCTGTAAGACACACAATCACTAATGAGACTTTGCCGTCATCGAGCAGGGACATCATCATTCACCGCGGCAAGCACAATTATCTCGTCACCTCGCTTCGAAGAATTCAAAGAAAAAAGAATGTAAATCATGTTAGCGATCGCCTTCCTCAGTGGACCAAATTCGCCAGCGGTACCTTTACTGCCGGTTAAATCAAGAAAATTCCGGTATAAAGGCGAATAGAATGGAAACCCCCATTCCACGACCGATAATACCGTGAATCCATTCGAATTGATTTTAGTGACAAGCTCGCCTGCCCCGTAATTACGGACATGTCCAACCTGTTTTTCAAACTCGCGCATGCGTCCTTGTGGCGTCGAAATCAGCAGGTACTTGCCGGTCATCTTCCGCAGATTTTGCAGCGCGGTGATATCATCGGGAATATGCTCTAACACCTCGCTGCACACGACAAGATCGCACTTTTCCTCCAACGCGTATTCCGTGATATCAAAAACAGAAAAATGCCCGCCCGGCACCCGCTCGCTTGCCAATTCTACGGCTGACCTAGAACGATCGATACCGTATGGTTTGATGCTGGGAAATTCCGTTTTGAGCTCGGCCAAAAAAGAACCCTGCCCACAACCAACATCTAAAATCGATTCGAATTCCAGCGGTCGAATAATTTCTTTGATAATACGGCGAAGATGGCGTGAGAAAGGACCATACTTCTTCATGTCATCCCACTGATTTTGCCAGCCCTGATCGTACGCCACTTTTGACATTGGATCCATTTCACACTCACTTCAGTTCAGATTAAAACTCCCGCGTCTCTTAGATTTTCATTGATTACGGAAAACAAATTCATTGCATCCAGTCGGCACGCATGCGGGAATGCATTGCCGCAGCTTAAAGCCACGGTTGCTTACAAAGGTCTCCACCTCCCGGCACGTCGCATATTCATACGGATAACCACCGACCCAATCGATCACATCAAACCAAAAATCCATTCCACGTTCCTTCGATAAAGGATTCCGCCGAGTGACTAGAAACTTGGCGACGTAAATGATGACCGAAAACACGATCGCCATAACTTTTTGCAACGCTGTAGGCGCCTGATTGTACGACCACTTGATAAACCTCCATGCCCGTGAGGTCACATGCTTGTTATAGATGGCCAAGACTAACATCCCTCCCGGTGCTACGAGGCTCAGCACGTTGCCAATGGCGGCCCACATCGCACCCGTGTGATGCAAAGACCCCCATGCGTAAACTAGGTCAAAGGTACCTAGTTTTTGTAAAGATTCTTGGTTAAGCGCCGACGCAATTTGGAATTCGATGGGTGCCCCGCGCGCCAGTCGATCTCTATTACACTTCGAAATTTCGATACAATTTGGATTGATGTCGATTCCCAGGACTCTCGACGCGCCCAAACGGTTCGCGGCAAGTGAGAACAATCCGCTGCCACACCCAACGTCGAGAAATCTGACCCCGTCGAGAGTCTTTCTTTCCAGTAGCGATTGAATTGATCGAGCGGCAATCGCAACTCGCTCGGAGTCAACACGCTGTTCGGAAAATGCTTTCCAATTTGAGGCGAAATCAAAAATCTTCAAGTTCTAACCTTGTGGACCTGTTCCAGCCACAATCCGAAAATCAGCAGCGCCCAAAGCCGTTTGCCGTGATTGATTTTACCGCCGTCGTGCTCGTGCAACAGGCGTTGGATAGCAGCGGGCTGAAACCATTCTTCCAACAAGCGATTTCCCAGGAGCCGTTCCCGTGCCCAAGCATGCAGTTCGTTACGGAGCCAGCTCCCCACCGGCACACCGAATCCCTGTTTTCTGCGAGATTTAATGCTTGGCGGTAGAAGATCGCCAAACGCGGCCTTAAGCAGCCATTTGCCGCTTAAATGTCGGACTTTGAAGCACTCGGGCAATCGCGCCGTCCATTCAACCCATTTTACATCGAGAAAAGGTGATCGCGCTTCGAGCGAGTGGGCCATCGTCATACGATCCGTCTTCGGCAGCAAGTCCGCGGCTAGATAGGTGGTGTGATCCGTGTGAAGCGTGCGGTCGAGGAGGCTCGAGGCGTGAGCTTCGTCGAAAACATTCGCGATCCAATTGGCCGTGTCGCTCGCGCCGAGTTGGTCGCGCCAATTATCTGTGTAGAGCGCGAGTTTTTCATCATGGGTAAAATAGGAACACCACCGTACTAACGATGCTTTTGGGGTCGTCGCCGAAAACTGTCCAAGCCTCTTCAATCCTGTGATGATATTCCGATCTTCCGGGATCCAAGTGGACTCGGGTAACAATCGCAAAGCCGCCGGAACGGCGCGTTGAGTGATCCAACTCGGCAGTGCGGCGTAAGGTTTTAGCAGTCCGTCGACGGCATAACGGCGATAACCAGCGAGGGTTTCATCTCCACCATCGCCGCATAAGGCAACGGTTACATATCTGCGGGCTTGGCGTGAAAGCTCAAAGAGAGGAAGCGCTGCCGGGTCTGCAAGGGGCTCGTCGGTTGCCGCGATGGAGCCTTCGATCACTCGCACCAAGTCCTGCGCGTTAAAAACAAACTCGTGATGATCTGTTTGATAGTATGCCGCTACTTGACGGGCAAAATGACTTTCGGAGTAGCGCGGCTCTGCGAAACCGATGGAAAATGTTTTGACTGGCTTCGAACTGCTTTGAGCCATCAAGGCGACGATTGTCGATGAGTCGATGCCACCGCTGAGAAATGCTCCAAGAGGGACCTCGGCAATCAATCGGCGCTGGACGGCAGCCTTGAGAATCTCCTGAGCCTGTTCGACCGCTTCATCAGTGCGAATTTTCCACTTGGGCTCAAACTCCAGCTGCCACCACCGTGATACATTCGGCGATCCGCTACGTTCGACCACAAGTTTGTGCGCTGCTGGCAGCCGATGAATCCCCTCAAAAATCGTCAGCGGGTCGGGAACGTATTGAAGCGTGAGATAGTGATGCAACGAAAGCGGATTGACTCGGCGTTTGATCCATGGCGCGGCTAACAATGCCTTTGCTTCGGAGCCCCACAAGAGACCATCGGCGGAGTGGTGCCAGTATAAGGGTTTCTTGCCCATCCGATCCCGCGCCAAAAGCAGGCGCTGACGAGGCGCATCCCATAGTGAGAAAGCGAACATCCCATTGAAGCGGTGCAAGGCTTCATCGCCCCATTGTTCGTAAGCGTGGACAATGACTTCAGTATCACTCTTCGTCGAAAAAATATGTCCGAAGTTCTCAAGTTCAGTGCGGAGCTCAACGAAATTGTAAATCTCTCCATTGAAAACAACGACAACGGTCCCGTCCTCGTTAGTGATGGGTTGCTGCCCCCCTTCAACATCGATAACGGCGAGCCGGGAAATGGCTAGACCTACATGCTCCCTGATTTCATATCCCTCACTATCCGGCCCTCGGTGCTTAAGCGTACGGTTCATTTGCCGGACGAGAGCGAGCTCGACCGGAGGTTGACCGTCGAGGGTTAGATGACCGCAGATTCCGCACATAAAATAATTTTAGCTATTTGCCTCCGTGCTCAGGCACGAAGCTGCGGCAGCCGGACAAGCCACAATTTCCTTGAATACCTCCAAATAACGCAGAGCCGCCGCGTCCCAGGAAAAAAGCGACGCGCGCGTTCGCGAGGCGGTACCCATGCTGTAGACAAGCGAGCGGTCTCCCGCTAGCCGTTTCAAATGGGAGGTCAACTGACTAACATCGGCCCAATCGAACACAAGTCCATTGACTCCAGCTTCGACTAATTCCGGTGTCCCGCCTGTAGGGGTAACGATGACGGAAAGTCCAGACGCCATGGCTTCCAACAGCGCGACGCTCATACCCTCGTTGTACGACGGCAATACGAACACATGGGCTGCTGCATAATGATAAGAAATTTCTTCACGCGGTATGTAGCCTAGAAATCTAACTCGGTCCGTCAATCCCAGTCGTGCTGCTTGAGCTTGATTAGCCGCTTGAGCATCTCCGGTTCCGACAAGATCGAGTCTAACGTCGATTCCCTCATCCGTGAGCTGCTTCACTGCGTCGATCAAATAGTGCTGACCTTTCCGTTCTATTAAGCGGCCAACACAGAGCAGCTTGAGTGGCCCGTCTTCGGGCATGGAATGAACAGGTCTAAATGCGTTGGTATCGACTCCGTTTGGGATCAGCAAACAACCTACCCGATTGTCCACGGCGTTGATCATTTCAATTTCGCGTTTTGATTTTACAACCAATCTATCCGCGCCGCACCAAATTTGACGAATCAGGGGTGAAATCAAAAAGTGAATTGATTGGTAGCGACGTTCGAATCCGGGAATATCGGGACCGCAGACTCGGAGCATGTACCGCAGTCCGACGCTGCGCCGCAGGGCTAGCGCAATCGCCCCGGCCGGTACCGCACTCCAGGCGAAGCAAAGATCGTAGTTTTTTTTTCGGTGTAGTTTCAGGGCGCCTTGTAGGCCGCGGACTAAGTATTCGATCAATTCTCGGCTCGATGAGTGATGAATATTCTTGTTGCGAACTGGAACTTTATAGATTTTGATTTGGCTTGAGAAGCACTCTTCCTCGGACACCTTCCCTAATGCGGACGTCACCAGATCGATTTCCAATCCCGGAACCCGGGCAAAACGTTCCAGCATGGCTCGATTGACCGTGCCTGTCCCACCACCCAATGGCGGGAACTCGTTGTTGAGCATGAGCAATCGCATTAACGAGTCCCAGACACACGGCGCAATACGTACATTGGCCGGCGTTTGGCTTCCTCGAATATACGGCCAACATATTCCCCGATTACACCCAAGGTAATCAGCTGAATTCCGGCGAGAAAGAAAATTGACGTTATCAATGCCGGCGGGTTCAATCCGTAAAGTAGTTTTTTCACGAAAAAGAAAACCGCCATCATCATCGAAAGAAAAGACACGCTCAACCCCAACAAGGTAATTATTCGCAGAGGCACGAAGCTAAAGGAAATTAATCCATCTAACGCCAAGAGCATCAATCTTCCGACCGAGTACTTCGTCGTGCCCGCGTGGCGGGCTTGCCGCTCGAACGGCAAACCGATCTGATTGAGCCCGACCCAACTGCGGATGCCGCGGATAAATCGGCCGCGTTCGGGCATGCTCTTCAATAGATCGACGACACGTCGGTCCATGACGCAGAAGTCGCCAGCATCGAGCGGTATATCGATATCTGCTACGCGCCGGAGCAAGCGGTAGAACATAGCGTAACAGATCCGCATGAGCCAAGATTCCTTGCGTTTTTCTCGGACCGCGTAGACAACATCGTGCCCCTCTCGCCACTTTGCGATAAACTGAGGCAAGACCTCCGGGGGATCTTGAAGATCCGCGTCCATAACAGCGATGGCCTTGCCACGGGCAAAATCGAGCCCCGCGGTGATCGCCACTTGATGGCCGAAATTGCGCGCCAGTTCAACCACAACGACGCGCGTCTCCGTTTCCGCTAATTCCTTCAATCTATGTAGAGTATCGTCGTAACTGCCGTCATCCACAAAAACGATCTCGAAATCGATATGTTCTGCGTCCAAAACCGCCACGAGCCGCGAGTATAATACTGATATATTTTCTTCTTCGTTATAGACCGGAATCACTACGGATAATTCTGGCTTGGTGTCGATTACCGCCGCCGCGCCCGTGCTCGAAGTGACGAGATCGCCGTTCTGGTCTTCGATATCTGCCGCGGATCCGCCGTCAACTTGACGTGCTAAAGCCTGGCAAAATCGCAGCGCGGCCTCAGCATCATCAGTTGGGATTTGACCAACTGTACGGAGGTTCTCGCTTACTGGTTCGCTAATTCGAGGTGACGCTTTGCTCACTCAGGTTTCCTGACCGGGAAAATCCTTTATAAATTGGTATTTTAAACGATTGAGCAGCTTATCGCCACCATTAAATTTTGCCTCTAAAGTCTCGCCGGAGCAGACGGACAACAGGAGATTTTTTCTGCCACGCTCGCCAACGAAGCCATTGCGGCGCTCGATGCCGATTTGTTCTAGATTTGGGCTAATCGCCGGTTAGGGAACGGCCCGGTTCTGGACTGTGTCGCTTGGCGCGTCCTTCTTGAAACGATGATGCGCCTCGGCGATCGCGACCTCGTAGTCATCGCCCAGCATCTTGGCTGCCTTACCCAACGGTGAAATGAGCACGTTGCACGCCGACAAAATGCTAACAGAAATTTTCTTCAATCACTAAATCCCGGCTTCCTGGCGGGCGTCAGTCAGCTAACGCTGCGATTAATTGACTGGTCTAGTTTAAGCTAAAACCTTATAATTATCCCCTCAGAGCCGTATTCGAGATGTAAAGAAACACTAGTCTGACCAATGGCAACTATTTTTAAGTATCTAAGAGCACTGAAAAATCTCACAGTTACGTTACTGATTGCCGTGATCACAGTCGGTGCTATTCATTTTCCATATGACATTGACGCGCCGCTCACGAAGCAGGAGGCCGAGGCCGCTCGAAAATACTACACGGACGCCTATCAGAAGCCAGTAACGGAAAACCGAGAAACATCATCCTACGAGACGGAATATATTCGCGTAGCCGAGGCCGCCGCTAAAACCGCCAACATTGAAGAACGCGTCAGCGCATTTGTTAAAGAGTACAACCTAACCGATAGGCCCGTGTTGGAAATTGGGTCTGGACGAGGAAATTTGCAGGATGTCG
>Ga0214472_10004482_pt1 | contig 14751 bp, 13 predicted proteins | sample RVTome_6_FD_207662 | JGI IMG/M metagenome (GOLD analysis project Ga0214472, IMG submission 207662) | Soil microbial communities from uranium-contaminated site in the Upper Colorado River Basin, Wyoming, United States - RVT140D175 | ecosystem: Environmental > Terrestrial > Soil > Contaminated >...
TGGCCTCCTCGATGGCACGTTTCAGGTTGGCCACCGAGATGGCACCCCAGCCCTCACGACCGAGCAGCTGTTCGGGGTCGAAGAGGAAGATGTCGGCCGGGTCCGAGATCAGCCCCTCGGAGAGCAGAAGATCGATCGTCTTGTAACCCATGTGCTCGATGTCCATCCCACCCCGGGAGGCGAAATGGAAAAGCCACTCCCTCACCCGTGACGGACAGCTGTACCCACCTGTGCATCGAGCCACTGCCTCGCCCTCGATTCGTACGATCGGGTTTCCACAGAACGGGCATTTCAAAGGCATCTTCCATACCTTCTCCTTGCCCGTCCGAGCCGCCAGCACCGGACCGACAACCTCCGGGATCACATCCCCGGCACGACGGACGATCACCTGATCACCGATGCGCACGTCCTTGAGAGCTACCTGATCCTCGTTGTGCAGGGTGGCGAGGCCGACCGTGGCGCCACCGACGAACACCGGTTCGAGTTCAGCAAAGGGGGTGGCGGCGCCGGTCCTGCCGATGTTGATCCAGATGTTCTTGAGCGTCGTGACCTGTTCTTCCGCCGGGAACTTGTATGCGATAGCCCACCTCGGAGCCCGGGAAGTGAAGCCGAGGGTCTCCTGCTCGGCGAGCGAGTTGACCTTGATCACCACCCCGTCGGTTTGGTAGCCCGTCTCGTGACGCCCCTTCTCCGCGTTCGCCACGTAGTCGAGCACTGCTTCGATGCTCGCCAATTCCTGGCTCGCCGGGTTGGTTCGGAAACCGAGATCCTGGAGATACCGGATCGTATCGGCATGGGACTCGAGCACCGGACCGCCTGCAACCAGCCCGAGTTGATACACCCAGATGGCGAGATTCCGGGACGCCGTCATCGCCGGGTCCTTCTGGCGGACCGATCCCGCGGCTGCGTTGCGCGGGTTGGCAAACACCCGGTCCCCTGCTTCGACCTGACGCCGGTTGAGCTCTTCGAAGGCCGCCTCGGGCATGTACACCTCGCCGCGGACCTCGAGCATGGACGGCGGGCTCTTGTCCAGGAGCTTGAGCGGAACCGACTTGATGGTGCGCAGGTTGGCAGTGATGTCTTCTCCGGTCACCCCGTCACCCCTGGTGGCACCAGAGGCCAGAAGCCCGTCCCGGTAGGTGATCACAACGGCCAACCCGTCGATCTTGAGCTCGGCCACATAGCCCTGAGGGGGCCGACCGAGTTGACGCTCCAACCGAAGCTCCCAAACCTCGAGATCCTCCCGGGAGGCAGCATTGTCCAACGAGAACAGTGGCCGAAGATGGCGCACCGGCTGAAAGAGGTCCCCAATGGGCGCCCCGACCCGCTGGGTTGGGCTGTCGGGCGTGATCAGCTCGGGGTACTCCTCCTCGAGGCGAATCAGCTCTGCGATCAGGGCATCGAACTGAGCATCAGAGATCGTCGGATCGTCCAATACGTGATAGCGGTGGAGGTGCTCGTTGACCTGGGAACGGAGCTCCTCGATCCGAGATTGATCGTCCGACATCGATGCTGACGTTACCGACCACCTGTCACGCGAGAGTCCGAGCTATCAACGCCCCGCCCAGCACCCGGTCACCGTCGTAGAAGGCCACGGTTTGCCCTGGGGCAACCGCCTCCTGGAGGTCGGCAAAGAGCAGGCGATCGCCCTCCACGACGGCCGGCACCGGTTCGCTGTGGGCCCGGTACTGCGCCATGACCTCACCCGAGCCGCCACCACCGGCAGTCCAGACGACCTGAGAGAGCTCGACTCCCACGACTCCCAGATCCTGGCGCCTGCCCAGTACCACTGTGGACGTGGCAGGTTCGATCCTCACTACAAACCTCGGCTCGCCGACCGCAACCCCCAGACCGCGGCGCTGGCCGACCGTGAACCCGGCGATACCGTCATGAGCCCCCAACTCGTGACCCTCGGTGTCGACCAGAGGGCCCGCCACAAAGGCTTCCGGTGCGGTTCTGGCGAGAAAAGTCCGGTAGTCGCGTCGGCCTACGAAGCAAATGTCCATCGATTCCGGCTTACGAGCCGTCCGCAAACCCATCGCGGAGGCCATCGAACGCACCTCGGTTTTGGTCAGCTCCCCCACCGGGAATCGGGCCCGGGACAGCTCGCGCTGCGTCAGCATCGAGAGGACATATGACTGGTCCTTGGCTTGATCCGCCCCCCGGCGCAGGCTCCACTGTCTCCCGTCAAAGCGGCTCCGGGCGTGATGTCCGGTGACCATGACGTCGCTGTCGAAATCGTCGAGACGATGGAGGAGCCGATCGAACTTGACCGTCCGGTTGCATTCGATACAGGGGTTGGGAGTTCGTCCCGAGGCATAGTCCCTGATGAACCGGTCAACCACCCCGTCCCGGAACTCGGTTGTGTAGTCCAACACGTAGTAGGGGATGTCGAGCTGGCCCGCCACCCGGCGGGCGTCCTCGGCATCGGACACCGTGCAACATCCAGCGGTCGGGGCCTCGCCGTTGGGCCCGGCCCACATTTTGAGGGTTACCCCAACCACTTCGTGGCCGGCATCTCGCATCAGGGCCGCCGCCACCGAGGAGTCGACACCACCCGACATCGCCACCAGCGCCCTCATCGGAGCTGCCCCACCAGGTCGATCACGATATCAGCCGCTTCTTCGGCCTCCTCGATCGTGCTCGGCCAGCCAAAGCTGAAACGGACACTCTCCCGAGCCTGGCCAGGTGTCAAGCCCATGGCTTCCAAGACATGGGAGACCTCCGAGGCCCCGGACTGACACGCCGACCCGGCAGAAGCCGCGATTCCGGCCAGGTCCATGCGGACCAGCAGCGTCTCGTTGAAGACACCGGGAAACCTCACGTTGAGATGGTGGGGCGAGCGCCGAGTCTCCGGCGTGTTGACTATCAATCCCTCGATTCCCGCCGTCAGCCTCTTGTGGAAGTCGTCCCGGATCTGGCTCACGCGGTACCGGAATTCATCACGATCTCCCCGAGCCATCTCCATCGCCATCGCCATGCCGACGACCCGCCCCACGTCGTGGGTGCCGGAGCGTCGGCCCAATTCCTGGCCTCCGCCGTGCTGCACCGGCTCGAGCGCGGTCCCCTCGCGGACATAGAGAATCCCGACTCCCTTAGGGCCACCGAACTTGTGGGCAGCCAAAGACATCAGATCCACCCCAAGCGTCGAAACGTCAATGGGCTCGGACGAGAAAGCCTGGACGGCATCGGTGTGCACCAGGACCTGGGAATCGCGGGTCTTCACCGCATCCGCGATCGAGGCCACGTCCTGGACGACACCGGTCTCGTTGTTGAGGAGCATCACCGACACGATGGAAGTTTCGTGGTCCACCGCCGCCACCAATTGCTCCCGATCGACTCGACCCTCGTCGTCGACGCCGACCACCGTGACCGGCAGGCCCATGCGCCTCAGGAAATCGCCGGTGTCGAGCACCGCCTCGTGCTCGGTGGCGACGGTCACCGTCCCCCGTCGTGGGCTCTCGTTGAACACCGCTCCCTTGAGCGCGAGATTGTCCGATTCGGTGCCCCCGGAAGTGAAGACGATCTCCAGGGTGCCGGCGCCGATGGCGGCCGCAATACTCTCCCGGGCCTCCTCGAGTGCGTTCTTGGCGCGTCGGGAAACCCGATGGATGCCCGAGGAGTTGCCGAACTCGATGTCGGTGTAGGGCTTCATGGCGTCCCAAACCCCAGGGCGCATCGGGGTGGTGGCGGCGTGGTCGAGATAGATCACAGGTCTCGATTGTCGCAGGTAGTGGAGTCTGTTCGAGCCACGGATACGCTCTACCTCCCTTGTTGCACCAACTCATGGTCGAGATCCCGGCATCGCCAGATCGAGTCTGGGCCGAACTGGCAGACCTCGGCTCGCATCACCTCTGGATGGCCGACGCCGGAGAGATCGCATTCGACGGGCAGCAGCGGAGCGGTGTCGGCACCCGAATGCGGGTCGCGACCCGGGTCGGGCCGTTGCGCAGCACCGACCTGATGACAGTCACCGAATGGGATGAGGGAACGAGGATGGCGGTCGACCATGAGGGAGCGGTCTCCGGCTCCGGTCGATTCGACCTCGAGCCCCAAGGGGCGGGCACCCGTCTCATCTGGTCCGAGGAGCTTCGATTCCCGTGGTGGCTTGGAGGAGGAATCGGAGCGTGGGTGGCCGGGCCGATCCTGAAACGGATCTGGCGAGGCAACCTGGATCGCCTGGCGGCTCGGGTGACGGTCAGCGACCTTTGAAATCGGCCGGCCGCTTCTCGATGAAGGCGGCGACGCCTTCCCGCGCATCCTCGGAGCCGAAGGCCGCCTGGAAGGCATCACGCTCGCCCAGGAGCCCCTCCTCCACCGGCAGACCGAACCCCCGATTCATCGCCTCCTTGGCGGCTGAGATGGCACGGGTGGCCTTGGTGGCCCAGTCCGCGGCGTCGGCCAGAGCCAACTCCAGTATCTCCCCGAATGGGGCAACCTTGTCGGCGAGGCCGACCGCCAGTGCCTCCTCGGCCCCGACCTGTCGACCACTGAGAACCATCTCCTTGGCCCGTTGATAACCAACCAGCCGGGGTAGGCGCTGGGTGCCCCCCGCCCCAGGAATGATCCCGAGCAGGATCTCGGGCTGACCGACCTTGGCGTCCTCGGCCAGGTACCGAAAGTCGGCGCCCATGGCCAACTCCAAGCCACCACCGAGGGCAAAGCCGTGGACAGCGGCGACGGTCGGCTTCTCCAGTTTCTCCAGCATGGCGATCGCCTCCTGGAGGGTCCAGGCTGTCCTTTCCTGGACTCCGGCTTCGAAAGCGGCCTGGAAGCCCTTGATGTCGGCCCCGGCCGCGAAATGGGGCTGCCCGGTCACGACCACCGCCCGGATCTCGGGGTCGGCACAGGCCCCGAACGCCTCTTTCAGCTCCATGGCCACCTGTTCGGAGAGGGCATTGACCGGGGGCCGGTCGAGCCGCACCAGAGCCACCGCGCCGTCGATCGTCACCTGCACGTATTCCATGAGCCGAGGCTATACGTCGGTCCAGGTGGGATTCGTGACGGGCAGGTAACCCTGGGCACACGTCATTGGACCCCGGGCAGGTCACGCATCCGGGGATGACGTGTGTCAGGGACAGGTTGGATCCGCATCCGGGCGTCGACCACGACGACGCCCTCGCCTGGCGGCAACACCTTGACCGGGTTGAGATCCATCTCGACCAGTTCCGGCATGACGCTGATGAGCCCCGAGACCCTCAGCAGGGCTTGCTCCAGTTCGGCCACGTCGCCCTCGGCTGTGTTTCGATAGCCCTGGAGTAGTCGGAAGCCCTTGGTCTCCCTGATCATCTCCGAGGCATCGACATCGGTGAGAGGATGGATCCGGAATGCAACGTCCTGAAGCAACTCGACGTAGACACCCCCGAGACCGAAACCGACGAGGGGGCCGAAGTTGGGATCCTGAGTCATCCCGATCAAGACCTCGTGACCACCGGCGACGAACTCCTGCACCAGGACACCGTCCGCATCGAACACAGCGTTGGTGACTGTCTCGTAGGAAGCCCTGACCTCGTCGTTGCCCTCGACGCCGAGCACGACTCCTCCCACGTCTGACTTGTGGAGAGCCGATTCGGAGATCACCTTGACCACCACCGGGCCTCCGATCGCAGAGGCGGCGGCAACAGCTTCGTCTGGCGATCTGGCTACGGTTGATTTCGGCACCCGCAGGCCGGCCGCAGTGAGAATCGCCTCGACCTGCTCGAGCTCCATCCAGGCCCCGGTCGCAGAGACCTTCTCCACAGCGGAGTCGATGATCGCCCTGATCTCGGATTCGTGCTCTGCTCCGAGCCGAACTTCCAATCCGGGATCGCGCAGACGCCATACCCCATGGCCCACCGCTCTGGAAAGAGCGAGAGCCGCGGCCTCAGGAAACATGTAGGTCGGGATCGCGCGCCACCCCTCGCCCCCTGCCAGATAGCGGGCAGTGTCCCCGCTGTGCATGAAGACCGACAACAAGGCAACCACACCGTTGTACCGCTCCTGGCAACGGCTGAGGGCGGCGGCCACACCCTGAGCACCCTCGGACGTGGTGGGGACATAGATCACCATCACCGAGTCGACCTCGCCCGACTCCAGAAGCAGTGACACCGCATGGTCGAATTCGGTCGGGCCGCCGGACGCGATCAAGTCGACCGGGTTCCTGGTCGAGGCCTCATCCGGTAGCTGGCTGCCGATCTCGGCCCTGAGCTCGGGGGACAGCTCAGGAAGGATCAGGCCATTCGCCTCCAGTGCGTCTGCGGCCAGGATGCCGGGACCACCGGCGTTGGTGACGACCCCGACTCGGTTCCCCATAGGGATCGGCTGGTTGGCGAGAAGGTTGGCGGCGGAGAACAGCTCCTCGATGGTGTCAACCCGGATCACCCCCGCCTGACGGAACAATGCCTGCACCGCCACGTCCGACGAGGCCAGCGCTCCGGTATGCGACGACGCGGCCCGGCTCCCAGCCGAGCTTCTTCCCGACTTGACTGCGATGATCGGCTTGCGCCTGCCAATGCGACGGGCGATCCGGGAGAATTTCTTGGGGTTGCCGAAGGACTCGAGATACAAGGTGATCACGTCGGTTTGAGGATCGTCCTCCCAGGCAAGGATCAGGTCGTTGCCGCTGACGTCCGCCTTGTTCCCCACCGAGACGAACTGGGAGATGCCGATGTTGCTCCGGGTGGCGTAGTCGAGGATCGCAATCCCCAACGCACCGGACTGGCTCGACATTGCCACGTTGCCGGCCGGGGGGTATACGGGAGCAAAGGTCCCATTCAGTTGCACCGATGAGGCGGTATTGAGCAGACCCATGCAGTTGGGCCCAACCATCCTCATCCCCGAGTTGCGGACGATCTCCAGCAACTCGTGCTCCAGAATCGCGCCCTCGGGGCCGACCTCGGAGAAGCCGGCCGAAATGACGACGATTCCCCTCACTCCGGCCTCGGCGCATTGACGTGCCACGTCGACGACGAGTCGCTGCGGCACGACAATGTAGGCGAGATCAACCTCATCGGGGACTTCGAGGATCGTCGAGTAGGCGTGGACCGAGTTGATCACCTTGGCCTTGGGATTGACGGGGTAGAGGGGGCCGGTGAACCCGGTGGAGAGAATGTTGTGGAACAGCTTGCCTCCAATCGAGGTAGGGTCGCTCGAAGCCCCGATCACCGCCACCGACCTGGGGAAGAACAGAGGCAGCAGGGAAGCGGCCACAGCGCGCTTCTCGCGCTCCGCCTCTGCCTCCAGCAGCCCCTCGCTCTCGGCGACGGGGAAATCGACCGTGAACACGCCATCATCGAGGGTGCGAGTCATCTCGTAGCCCGAGTTGCGAAACAACCGCATCATCTGACGGTTTTCAGGAAGAACATAAGCGTGAAAGCGCTCGATGCCGTGCGACCGGGCGTGATTGGTCAGCAATTGGAGGAGTTGGGTGCCGATGCCCCGGCCCTGATGCTTGTCGGCCACCGAGAATGCCACCTCGGCCGCGGTGGCATCGTGACCCTCACGGTCGTAGCGAGCCACCGCGATCATCTTGCCTTCGAGCAGGGCGATCAGGGCCATTCGGTCGACGTAATCGACCTGGGTGAAGAAATCGACTTCCTTCGCTTCGAGGCTCTCCTTGATCCGAAAGAACCGAAAATAACGTGATTCAGGGCCCAGGGTCTCGAAGAAGTCACGGATCAGCCCGGCGTCCTCGGGCTTGATCGGGCGCACCCTGGCCCCACCGCCGTCGCGGAGCACGATGTCCAACTCGTATTCGGATGGGTATTCGGCCATCTGGAGGTCCAGGACATGACGCTAACCGAGTTGTAATCGGCTCAGGTCACGTCCCGCTTCTCGACGAGTTGTCGGATTACACTTTTTGGCACGGGGTTGAATCTGTGTGTGGGAAGGTGGTGCCTCTTGGAGAAAGATCCGGCCTCGTTCATCGTGGGGCCCGGGCCCGGTTCCTCTCCCCTCCCCCACCCACCGGCCCGGGTCCCACGACCTTTCTGACCGAGAAGACCACGTAGGATCCGAGGCGATCCGTATGGACTTCGTCGGCCTGTTCCTCTCGCTGCGCTGGATCGCAACCGTGCTCGCAGTGCTCCTCGTCTTCCACCTCATCGGAGTGTGGATGGAGCACCGAGGCTGGATCTATTACCGGAAACCGAGCGGGGATAGTCCCGTCTCGGACAATTGAGAGAGAGGCGCATCGAGCCGACCACACTCTTCGTGGTGAAGCGAGCCGCCACCCTCCTCCTCGCCATCGTGCTCCTGGCCGGGTGCTTGCCCAGGGAGCCAGATGCCAGGGTTCTCTTCATCGGCAACAGCTACACCTTCTACAACAACCTCCCGCAGATGGTCTTGGACCTGGCCGATTCGGCAGGCATGCGGATCGAGGTCGAGGCGGTGACCGAGGGCGGAGCTTGGCTGCGCGACCATCGCCGCTCCGGGACAGCCGGGCAGCGGCTCAGGACCGGGGACTTCGACTATGTCGTGATCCAGGAACAATCAGCTGTCTCTTCCGACACCAACCTGGCCCGCGAGGAGATGTACCCGGCTGCGATCGCTTTTGCGTCCGACGCCGCGGCCACCGGGACCACGCTGGTGCTCTTCGAGACCTGGGGCCACCTCTCGGGCTTCTCCGGCACCGGGCACTCCAGCTATCAGTCGATGCAAAACGCCATCAACTCGACTTATCACGAGCTTTCGGAACTTCTAGGAAAGCCGCTGGCTCCGGTCGGGGAGGCGTGGCAGATCTCGCTGGTCTCCGCACGCGGGATTCGGCTCCACCAGTCGGACAGGTCACATCCGACCCTCGAGGGGTCGTATCTGGCCGCTCTGGTCATAACGGCAACGATCACCGGTGAGTCACCCGAGAGCATGACTGCCGATCTCGGTGTATCCACCGCGGTGGCGAATCTGCTTCGCCAATACGCAGCAGAGGCTATGACCGAATGAGGCCGGCGGTTTGGTGCCCGGGGTGGGATTTGAACCCACACGAGCCGATTCGGCTCAAGGGGGTTTAAGCCCCTCGCGTCTGCATTCCGCCACCCGGGCTCGGATGAATGGTCAGGGTATAGCCAACAAAGTCATGGCGACACCATCCAGGGTGTCATGCTCGGACACCACTGCGCTGTCGGCGCCCAGAGCATCCATCACCCCCTCTGCCACCAGGATGCCACCGAGGATCACGGGAGCCCGCTTCGGGTCCAGCCCTGGAAGATCCGCCGTCTCCTCCACAGTGAGCTGGGCCATGATGTCGACGATCCTCCCCACCTCGGCCCGGGTGACCTCACGACCATGGACCGGGGTGCCTCGGGGCAGGGCGCGAGCCACCGACGCCAGGCTGGTCCAGGTCCCGGCGACGCCGATCAACGAACCGAGCTCGATGGTCGGCAACGCCGAGAACTCTTGCCCGATGGTGGCCCGAGCCACGGCCACCTGTTCGCGGGGTGCCGGTCGGTCCGGAATGGCCCGCTCGGTGACCCGCACCGAGCCGATGTCGATCGAGACTCCGCTCTCCTCGGTCACGAACTCAGTGCTCCCTCCCCCGATGTCGGAGACCAAGACCGGTCCCGGGCCTTCGAAGCCCCGCACCGCGCCCTCATAGGCGAACCGGGCTTCCTCTTCACCAGAGATCAAGGTGGGTCGGACATCGAGCATCTCCTCGACGCGATCGAAGAACGCCTCGCGGTTCTCGGCGTCGCGGGAAGCGGAAGTCGCGATCGCCTTTCGTTTGTCCACAGCGGCCTCATCCAGGAGCCGGCCATATCGATTCAGGACAATCAGTGTCTCCACGATCCGGGATTCGGCGAGGACTCCGGTGCTGTCCACCCCGCTCCCCAGCCCGGTGACCTCCTCCAATCTGTGCAGGTCCTTGCTCCCGTCGGTGATCAGAAGCCGGATCGAGTTGGTCCCGATGTCGACCACACCGACAGTCATGGGTTGCTCACCCACGCCGGATTGATCGCGTCGCCGACGACACAAGGCACCTGGCAATCGAGGGGCTCGATCCAGGAGGCGACCAACTCCCCGACCGGGTTGCGATCGCCGGATCGGGTGTGGGCATAGTGGGCATGCAGGCATTTCACCCCCGTCGTGGCGCCACCCACCCCGCCCGAGGGAATCGGTGACGCATCATCGGGGACCAGGGCGTCACGTTTGGCGGCATAGGAGTCATGAGCCGCCTCGAGTCTCCGGCCGAAATCAGGATCGGCCCCGGCCTTCTGCTCCATTCGCTTCACCCCGCCGGCGCCCTCGAGACGACCGATGCGGGTCGTCGCCAACGGGCAGGTCAGCCAGTAGAGAGTGGGGAACGGCGTGCCATCTTCGAGGATGGGGGGCACCTCGACGACCACCGGCAGATCGAGGTGACATCGAGAGACAGTTCTCGAATCGGCGCGAAGGGGTCGTCCGATCTGGGCCTCGATGACCCGGCGGTCATCCAATCCGGTCACTGGGCCGAATCTAGGTCGCCCCCGGTGATGAAGTCCCAGATGTGCTCGACCCAAGTCCGGTCGGGTGGCTTGGGGAGCTCTGTCGCGTCAGGCGTTGCGGTCTCGACTCCCGGTGGGTCCAGCACCACGTAGGCGACCTCGCCCTCCCGGACGTACCCCAACTTGTCACGCGCCAGCCGTTCGATCTCCTCGGGCGTGTTCAGGGCCGCCACATCCGCGGAGAGCACCTCGTTCTCGGCCTCCAGGGAAGCGAGTTGCTGTCGCGCAGCCTCCACCTGGCGTTGGGAATCGAGGATCTGGCGATAGGGAACCACCTGGGTGAGAAAGGCGGCGCCCATCAGGATGAACAGGAGCGTCACCAAAGCCACCCCGGAGCGGCTGCGCATCCTCACCGTGACCTTCGGAAGGTCGACCATCCCGCATATCTGGCCTCAACCCCAAGGCCCTCCTCGATCCGCAACAACTGGTTGTACTTGGCGGTCCGCTCCCCCCGCGCCGGGGCCCCGGACTTGATCTGGCCGGCATTGGTCGCGACCGCGAGGTGGGAGATGTAGCTGTCCTCGGTCTCACCTGACCGATGGCTGATCATCATCCCGTAGGAGGCGCTTTTCGCCGTCGCCATCGTGTGTAACGTCTCGGATACCGAGCCGATCTGATTCACCTTGATCAGGATGGCGTTTGCGGCACCTTCTGCGATGCCTTTCCGCAAGAACTCCTCGTTGGTGACGAAGAGGTCGTCGCCCACCAGCTGCACCCGACGCCCGATCTGCTTGGTCAGCTCCTTCCAGCCCTCCCAGTCGTCTTCGGCCATCCCGTCCTCGACCGATACCAGCGGATAGCGCTCCACCAGGTCGACCAGATAGGCGACCATCTCGTCGGAGGAGAGGTTCCGGCCGTCCAATTCGTAGACACCCGAACGGTGGATCTCGGTGGCGGCCACGTCGAGGGCGAGGGCGATCTCATCACCCAGCTTGTAACCGGCGACGTCGATCGCCTCTAAGAGAAGCTCCAATGCCGACTCGTTGGTGGGAAGGTCGGGGGCGAACCCGCCCTCGTCGCCGACATTGGTGCCCAGACCCTGCCCCCCGATCACCTTCTTCAGCGCTTGATAGACCTCGACCCCGGCCCGCAGCGCCTCGGAGAATGAGGAAAGCCCACCGGGGACCACCATGAACTCTTGGATGTCGACAGAGTTGGCGGCGTGGGCTCCTCCGTTGAGCACGTTGAGACAGGGGACAGGAAGGGTCCTGGCCGCCGGGCCCCCCAGATAGCGGTAGAGGGGGAGGCCCAGAGTGGCCGCCGCCGCCCGTGACACCGCCATCGAGATGGCGAGGATGGAGTTGGCGCCAAGGTTTGCCTTGTTCGGGGTGGCGTCGAGATCGAGCATTGCCTGGTCGATGTGCTCCTGGCGGGTGGCGTCGACCCCGATGAGCGCTGGAGCGAGAACCTCGAGGATGTTGGCCACGGCCTGGGTGACCCCTTTGCCCCCCCAGCGGTCACCGCCGTCACGCAACTCGACCGCCTCCATGGCCCCGGTCGAGGCGCCGGAGGGGACGATGGCCCTTCCGAATCCGCCACCAGCGGTCAGAACCTCGGCTTCCACGGTGGGATTACCCCGGGAGTCGAGGACCTGGCGTGCGTGTATCCGCTCGATGGTGGTCTGGTTCATGGGTGCGTGGGGAGGACAGGTGGCCGGCGCGCCAAGCTACCACCGAGTTGGTTTTGTGCTGGTGACCCAGGAAATCAGCTGATTCCCTTGGCTCGGTCCCAGCGCTGGTTGAGACCTTCGAGGTCGAGACCCTCGAGTGGTCCTTCGGCCTCCATGCGGCGGAACCTGGCCTCGAAACGATCGGTCGCCTGACCGAGGGCGATCTCGGGGTCGAGACCGAGATGGCGAGCCAAGTTGACCACGGAGAACAGGACATCACCCAGCTCTTGTTGGGCCCGAGCCGGGTCGGTCAGCACCTCCTCCAACTCCCCCAACTCTTCACGTACCTTGGGGAGAACCTGAGACGCCTCCTCCCAGTCGAAACCGACTTTGGCCGCCCGGTTCTGGATCTTGGAAGCCCGATGTAGGGCGGGCACCCCCGGCGTCACGCCGTCCAGTGCCGACTCTGACGCCGAGCCTCGCTCCTCTTCCTTGATCCGGTCCCAATTGGACTTGACCTCCTCGGCCGAGCCAACTTCGACATCGCCAAAGACATGCGGGTGACGACGTACCAGCTTCTGTCGCATCACCTCGGCGACGTCGTCGATGTCGAAGGCCCCGGCCTGCCTGGCAATCACCGCATGGAACAGAACCTGGAGCAAGACATCACCCAACTCGTCCTCCACCGCCGCGTAGGCCACCCAGTCCGGCTCGCCCTCGGGGAGACGGCCCACTGCCTCGATCAGCTCAAACGACTCCTCCACCAGATTCTTCATCAGACTCTGATGGGTTTGCTCCCGATCCCAAGGACATTCCTCGCGAAGCCTCATCATGGTGTGCACCGCACCGATCAGACCGCCGGGCTCGGCGTCGATGAACATCGAGGTTCGGAACCCGGCGAGGGAGGAGTCGATCTGGGAGGGGATCACCTCGGAGATCATGGCGTCAACAGAACCGAGACCAGCGAGCACCCGGACCGTGCTCTCCCCGGGGAGAACCCGATCCACCCGGGCCGCGACCTCGGCCAGGATCTCGGAACGGTCGAGATGGGCGATGATCGTCGGCTTGTCCAACACCAGCGGCTCGGGGAGCTGGTGGCCGTTGAGGATTTGGAGCCCTCGGTCCAGCGGATCGTACCCGACCTCGGCCAGCACGGCATCGACGAAGGACTCAGCTGGGATCAGCTCGATCTCGGCGCCGGAGTTGAGAAGTTTGCGAACCGCGAACTCGCCCACCATCGGGCTTCCCGGGACCGCGTAGACGACGGGACCCGATTCGGCTGCAGTCAGCACGCGCTGGGCGATGGCCGCATAAACGTCCTCGAAACGCTCGGCCGACTCATAGAGGTCGTCACAGAAGGTGACTTCGCGGAGCTGGCCAAGCTCTGCCGCGGCGGGGTGACGCCGGGTGCGCATGATGACCGAGCGCCCCGGATCGAGGAGAATGTCACGAACCGGGCCCGGGATCCGGTCGAGATCGCCGGGACCGAGACCGGTGACGACGATCACTCGGCGGGTGGGACAACCTGGGGTGTGGGCTCGGACTGCCAGGTCCCGTACTTCTCGTTCACCTCGACCTCCGCCCCTGCGGCAGCCTCAAGGAACCAATCCTGGGAGGCAGTCTGTGCGGCTTGGGAGGTGAGGCTGGTGACCGCTACTTCCTCAGTGGGAAGCTCGTCCTCACGAAGCAGAATGACATGGAACCCGAACTCGGTCTGCACCGGAGCGGTTGGCACCCCGACCTCGGCCGCTGCCATCGCCTCGGAGAACTCCGCCACATACTGCGCCGGGTCGGCGCATCCAAGGTCGCCGCCGCTGTCCGCACTCCCGTCGATCGAGACTTCCGCGGCGATGTCGGCGAACTCCTCGCCGGCCTCGATCCTGGCCTCCACATCCTCGGCTTCGGCCTCGGTTTCCACCAGGATGTGCGATCCGCACACCATCAGGGCCGCCTCCTCGTAGAAGGCATCGAGTTCCTCCTGGGTGGGGTCTGTCACACCTCCCTGCATCTCCTCGAGAATCGCTCGTTCGATGAGTGACTGATGAGCCACCTGCAACAGAAGCAGCTCGGTGATCTCGTTTGTCAAGAGAAAATCCTCTCGGGTCTGGCCCTCGGCCAACTCGGCGGTCACGATCTCGTCCGCCTCGGCGGCGATCTCCTCATCGGTGAAGCTGATCCCGAAGTCGGCGTCCGCCTTGCGGGTGAAGATGTCGAGCACAATGTTGAACGAGAGGAAGCTGGCGAATTCCTCCTTGGTGATCACCGCGTCGTCGGCCTTGTCGACGAGGGCTTCGACGTCACCAACGGTCACGTCGGTGCCGTCGACATTCGCCGCTACTTCGTTGCTGCCCCCACATGCCGTCATGACGAGCGCGCCCAAAACCAACAGAGATGAGAGTTTCTTCAAGAGAGATCCTTTGAGGAGTGGATGGAAAGAGTTAGCGGGATGGTAGAGGTTTCACATCTCTAGAGGCACCCGGCCACCGGTTACGAATCGCCCTCTGGCCACATCTCGGCGATGAACCGGGACAGGCCAGGCACCAGACGTGTTGGCGCCGGGATGAAGAGGAGACCTTCGGCGGCGCGCAGCACGGCACGTGGCTGAAGACGCTTGAGTCGCACCTCCTGAGAGGGCTTGAGATCCACCGGCCCCATCCGGATCTCATGACGCAGCTTGACCATCTC
>Ga0214472_10004483_pt1 | contig 14751 bp, 12 predicted proteins | sample RVTome_6_FD_207662 | JGI IMG/M metagenome (GOLD analysis project Ga0214472, IMG submission 207662) | Soil microbial communities from uranium-contaminated site in the Upper Colorado River Basin, Wyoming, United States - RVT140D175 | ecosystem: Environmental > Terrestrial > Soil > Contaminated >...
ATCATTGAGCAGCATCTGGTCGAAGGTCGCATGTCTGCCGGCGAAGAGATCGCCATGCACATCGATCACACCTTGCTGCAGGATGCGACCGGTACTATGGCGATGCTCGAATTTGAAGCCCTGGGCATCAACCGGGTCAAAGTAGAACTGGCGGCCCAGTACGTCGACCATAATCTGCTGCAGACCGATTTCAAAAACGCTGACGATCACAAATATCTGCGCTCGGCCTGTGCTCATTACGGCATTCACTATTCGGAGCCGGGCAACGGCATTTCACACATCGTGCATATGGAACGCTTTGGTCGTCCAGGCCTGACCATGCTCGGGGCCGACAGCCATACCCCAGGAGCAGCTGCGGTTTCAATGCTTGCTATTGGCGCCGGCGGCATGGATGTCGCACTGGCAATGGCCGGATACCCCTACCATCTCCCTTACCCTAAAGTGCTCGGCGTCAAGTTGACCGGTGCTCTGCCAGACTGGGTCAGCGCTAAGGATCTGATCCTTGAAATGCTCAGACGTTATGATGTCAAAGGCTGTGTCGGTAAGGTCATTGAGTATTATGGCCCGGGGGTGAAGACTCTTGCGGCCACTGACCGGATGACCATCGGCAATATGGGCACTGAGCTGGGGGCGACTTCGACAATTTTCCCTTCGGACGAGTTGACACGCCAGTGGCTTCAGGCTCAGGGACGCCCCGGGGATTGGCAGGCGTTACACGCCGATCCCGGCTGCAGCTACGACGAGTACGCCGAGATCGATTTGTCCGGCGTTGAGCCACTGATCGCCTGTCCGACATCACCTGGTAATGTTAAACCGATCAGCGAAGTGGCCGGAACCAAGGTTGATCAAGTTATTGTCGGCTCTAGTGTCAATGGCACCTACCGTGACCTGATGGTGGCCGTGCGCATTGTTGAAGGTCGGCATGCGGCGCCCGAGATGTCGTTTCATGTCAACCCGGGCAGCCGCCAGGTGCTGGAGAATATCGCTGAAAGCGGTGGAGTCATGCCTCTGCTGCTGGCTGGTGCGCGTATCCACCAGTCCGGTTGTCTGGGGTGTATCGGCATGGGCCAGGCCCCGGGGACCGGTCAGGTCAGCCTGCGGACCTTCCCGCGCAACTTCCCCGGCCGTTCGGGCACCAAAGGGGACCAGGTCTATCTCTGCTCGCCGGAAACAGCCGCCGCTTCGGCTCTCAAGGGTGTGATCACCGATCCACGCGATCTTGCTTCCGAGATGGACTACCCCAGAATTCCTGCCCTCGAAAAGTACATCGTCGACACCTCCTCGCTGGTGTTCCCGACTGCGGAAAGGTTGCAGACTGCAGTGGTGCGCGGACCGAATATCAAGCCGTTCCCTGAATTTGAGCAGCTTCCGGAAACCCTTGAAGCCAGAGTCGCACTCAAGGTTGAAGATAATGTCTCGACCGACGAAATCATGCCGGCGGGGAGCAAGGTGCTCCCCCTGCGTTCGAATATCGAGGCGATCAGTGAATATGTTTTTTATCAGCTTGATCCCGACTTCCATCGTCGCTGCAAGCAGCTTGGTCAGTCAGTGGTGGTCGGCGGCGACAACTACGGCCAGGGGTCAAGTCGCGAACATGCGGCACTGGCTCCTCGCTTCCTCGGAGTGCGGGCCAAGATTGTCAAGAGTTTCGCCCGGATTCATAAGGCCAATCTGTGCAACTTCGGGATCTTGCCGCTGACCTTCAAGAATCCCGGGGATTACGCTGCAATCAAAGCGGATGATACCGTTTTGATCGCCGATGTTCGCCAACAGCTTGAAGCCGGAGCGACTGAGCTTGCCGTCAAGATCGGCGACCACGAAATTATGACACTGCTTGAGGTCTCGGCGCGCCAGCGTCAGCATCTGCTTGCAGGAGGTACACTGAATTTTGTCAAACAGGCCATCAAGGGATGAGGCCTGGTCCGATTCCGGAGTCAACCATCGAACAGGCTCTTAGTCCGTCATCCACCAAGTTGATCAAGTTGAGCCAGGGCCTCGGCGATCTCGTCTTCGGTAATGATCTGACGAAGCCCGAGCAGCTTGAGCAGTCGCGCAGCCCGCTGGCGAACCTTGGTGGCCTTGGTCTCAGGGTTGTAAGCAACGCGCGGCCCGGGCAGCATGGCCGCGAGAAAGGCTCCTTCAGCCAGAGTCAGCAGATGAACAGGTTTGTCGAAATGGTAGCGGGCGCCGTGCCCCATGCCGTAAACCAGCGGGCCGAGTTCAACCACGTTCAGGTAAAGCTCCAGAATACGGCCTTTGGTCAGTTCACTCTCCAGGCTTTGCGCGATCACCACTTCGCGCAGCTTGCGCCGGATTGCTTTGTCACGGGACAGAAACAGGTTCTTGGCCAGCTGCTGGGTGATGGTCGAAGCACCATGGGCCAGGCGCTTACGCTTCAGATCATACTTGATCGCCTCTTTCAACGCCGGCACATCAATGCCGCCGTGCTCGTAGAAGTTGGCGTCCTCGGCGACGATCACCGCCCACTTCAGTTCATCAGGAATTGAATTCAGGGGCACCCAGTATGGATTCTTCGGCCCAACTTTGAATGGGTGCATCTCTCCCTGCCAATCGGGAACCTCGATGGTCAGTGATGTGCTGCGATTTTCGAGTGGCGCGACGTCGGGCAGGTCCCAGAGAATCCAGGTCGCGAGAGCCCCGGTAGCCAGAACCAGGGCGGCCAGCAGCAGGAGAGAATATCTCAGCAGCCTCCCCGGCCGACGCAACCACTGCAAGTATGACGTGAAGGTCAGTTTCATTCCTGTTTTTTCCTGTGAAAAAGTGATAAGGCGGACAGGCCGATGTGTTTCCATCCGGAAACTCCGGAAAACACAGGCACAGTTTTCGATCTGGAAACGAGCAATTTTTCGCGAGGCCAGGGAAGTCCAGGATTTGAGCGGAGGCGTAGCTCTTTACGCCGCACAATCACATCCGCCGATTGACGCAGAGATGCTATCAAAAACAACGGAAGGTTTTCAATACCGTCAGCTGTACCGTCATATATGGCAGGCATGTCATATATGACGGTTCCAGCCGGCGGCTTTCCGTGCGCACGATTTTTCACCTTCAGCTTTCTCCTGTTATACCAACCCCTTGCGCTCGCAGCATGCATGGCTAATCTTCGGCACGCTTGTTGCTCTTATACACATACTAGCACTATTGAGCAGAATACGGGCTCAGTCGAGCTTTCTTCTAAGTTCGAAGCGTATTCCGGGATAAGCGGAAGCCATGAAAAACAGCACCAAGGACAAGGCAGAAAGAAGATTCCACGAAGTGAAGCGCATGGTCAAGGAAGTTGCCGGCTGCAGCAGTTGCTTGCGGGAAGTTAATTGACAACGTTGGACGCAGGCAATGGCTGCAGACCACATGCATGCTTATGTGCTGAATAGTTACGAATAATTACATAAGGATGGACATTCCAGGGACACTTCCGGATGTATCCCGCGTCCCAATCGGGGGACAGTTCACCTTCAACCCATCCATAGAAACAAGGAGGAAAGATGCGCACATTATCCCTGCTCAACTTGCTGTTATTGCTTTTGGTCGCCGGATCGCTGGTCGGCTGTTCGTCCAAGGTCCCACCACCGACCCAGAAGCTGGCCCTTTCGGAGGCGGCCATCAATCAGGCGGAAGCTGCCGGCGCCGTTGAGTTTGCACCGTTGGAAATGCGCTCTTCCCGGGAAAAGCTGGTGCAGGCCCGGGAGGCCATGACCAAGGAAGAGAACCAAAAAGCCTTATATTTAGCTGAACAGGCTGAAGTCGACGCCCGATTGGCCGAAGCCAAAGCGCGGACAGCCAAGGCACAGAAGACAGTTGATGTACTTCAGGAGAGTATTCAGACCCTGAAAAAGGAAATCGAACGCAAGGCCAATCCTTGAGTCTAACCCTGACCCTTACCCGGAGGTTTTTTCATGAATCGCAATAATCGATTTGTTTGCTCTTTTGCCCTTGTTGTGCTTACCAGTGTTCTGCTGGCAAGTTGTGGGCCACCGATAAAGAATGTTGATCTGGAGAAAGCCCAGGCTTCCTTCGCGGCAGCAAAGATGGACCCGGTTGTGGTAAAAAACGCCCCTTTGGAATTACAGACGGCTGAAACATCTTTGCAGACGGCCGAACGTCTGTGGAAAGCCGACGCCAAACCGGCAGAGGTCAGCCACCAAGCCTATCTTTCGCTGCAACGCACGGCCATCGCCAAGGAGATTGCCAATCAAAAAGTAGCTGAAGAAAGTGTCGAGGCAGCCAACAGCGCTCGCGCCAGGGTTCTGCTTGAAGCTCGAACCTACGAGGCCGATGAGGCGAACAAGACCGCAGAATTGGAGCGTCGTAAGGCTCAGGAACAGGCCACTCTTCTCGCAGTCAAGACAGTTGAGGGTCAGCAGTCCGCTGAAGCGGCTTTGGCTGCTGAAGCGCGCGCTAAACAGCTTGAAGCCGAAGTCGCCCAGTTGCAGGCGATCAAATCCGAGCGCGGCCTGGTCATCACCCTCGGGGATGTGCTCTTTGACACAGGGCAGGCTGAACTTAAAGGGAGTGCGATGGTGACGATCAGCAAGATCGCCAACTTCATGAGAACCTACCCGACACGGACATTGCTGGTGGAAGGCTTTACTGACAGTCGTGGCTCCGAGACTTACAACCTTGACCTGTCGGAGCGGCGGGCCAATGCTGTGCGATCGGCCTTGACCGCCAGCGGCGTTGAAGTTTCACGGATAGCGGTGCGCGGTTACGGCGAGTCCTACCCGGTTGCCAGCAACGAAACTCCGGTGGGGCGCCAGTTGAATCGTCGGGTTGAAGTCATTATCTCCGATGAAGAGGGACGCATCGTAGAGCGTCGCTAAAACGTGTGATTGCCCCTTTGCAGGTTCCGGCCGAATCGGCGACCGGTCCGACCGGAAGCAGAGAGACAAATGGCAAAGGCAGGCTGCTCCTGAGTGGGCAGCCTGCCTTTTTATTGATTGAGACAGTGGTCACCAGCTCCTTAAACGCAACGGCACTGAATTTCTGAACAGCCAAACTTAACTGTCCCCTTTGCGTGTTGCCGGTGCTATTGTTCAAACTAATGACTTTCTCGGCCATCTTCACATCCTCGGCGTCCAAGCTCTCTACCCGGTTGGTTCTGTTCAGCGTCCTCGCTACCGGTATCGGCCAATCGATGACCTTTACCCTGCTGGCGCCACTGGGCCGTGAAGTCGGTCTGGGGGAAGTGCAGATCGGCCTGATCATCAGCTGCTCTGCTCTGGCCTTCACCTTGACCAGCCCGGTCTGGGGCCGTGCCAGTGATCGCTGGGGGCGAAAGCCTGTGCTGCTTCTGGGCCTGTCCGGTTACGCTTTCGGCTGCATCCTGTTTGCCTCGGTTTTTTTCTTCGGCCTCAAGGGTCTCCTTTCAGGGATGACCCTCTATCTTTTGGTCATTTCATCGCGGGTACTGATGGCTGCCCTGATGTCGGCAGCTCCCAGCGCCGCCTCGGCCTATATTGCCGACACCACCAGCGCTGGACAACGGGTCGCAGGCATGGGACGTCTGGGGGCGGCCAGGACTCTGGGCGCCATCCTCGGCCCGGCGATGTGCGGCTTGCTCGCCGTCATCGGCCTGCTGGCACCATTGTATATCGCCGCAGCCATCACCCTGCTCAGCACGATTCTGATCGCAATTGTATTGCATGAACCTCCTCGAGCAGCTGCGAGAATCACGACAAAACCGAAGCTGAAGCTGCTTGACAAACGCTACTTTCCATACATTTTGACCGGATTTCTAACCTTCTTTGCTTTCTCGATGACAAGCCAAACCATCGGATTTTACATTCAGGATCGTTTCGTCCTTGACGGTAGGGCCACGGCCCAGGCCCTCGGCACGGGTATGATGGTTGCGGCAGCTACGTCATTCTTTTCTCAGGCATATCTCGCAGGACGGGTGAAGATGAAGCCTGTCCGCATGATGACCCTGGGACTGCCGGTGTTAATGATCGGCTATGGCGCCCTGCTGTTTGCCGGAAGTATTGCGGTACTGGTGATCTTTCTGGGGGTTTTGGGTTTTGGACTGGGCATGGTTTCGCCGGGATTCACCGCCGGTGCTTCTTTGGCAGTCGGTCCTGAAGAACAAGGCGCCGTCAGCGGCATGGTCTCCGCTTGTCCGTCGGCGGGGTTTGTGCTGGGGCCGATTGTCGGTACCAGTCTGTACCAGATTGATCACGCTCTGCCCTATCTCTGCGCCTGTGTGCTGATGTTGCCACTGACGATTTATGTGTGGCGATTCGGTAAAATTGAACGACGTGAGACTCTTTGAAGTTTTGTCGTGTCAGCTGTATCTGTCATATATAACAGTAAGGTTATATGTGACAGCTTCAGCTGGAGGGTTATCCTTTGGACTTTCTTTGGAACCTCAGCTTTCCTCTTGAATATCAGCTCCTTACGCTTGCTACATCCACAACTTGTTTCCGGCACGCTTGTTGCTTTTCTTATATATATGGAAGGACGGAGCCGCAGTTGAGTTAATTTGAAATTCGAATCCTGTTCTGGAAAGATGATATCCATGACAGGCAGCAAGTTACACACAGGACAAATTAGTCCAAAATGATAAGATCCACAAACGAGCATAACTTCTAAATTGAGGAAAATATGAAAAGCATGGTGATGGTGATTACGATTCTTAGTCTTACCTTTATTGTTGGATGTACGGGCATGAACTCAAGACAACAGTCGACGCTGAGTGGGGCAGGTATTGGCGCTGTTGGTGGCGGCGTGATTGGAGCAGCGACCGGAGGGAGTCCTGTGACGGGTGCAGTTATCGGCGCTGGCGTCGGCGGGGCGTCCGGTTACGTTCTGGATAAGAACAAGTAAGTAAGCGCGCGTCTGCAACAACTATTTACACAGGCGAGCTCAACCGAAAAAAATGACTGGGAAAAATAGCAAAAGGGGCACTTAAAACCGAGTGCCCCTTTTGCCCGGGTTAATAGTACCGACTCAGCGAGCCCCCTGTTTTGAGTGCCAGCGACTTCAATCCCGACAGCATATAAACCATCCTCTTCATCAGTGTCGTTTTCTCCGGCAGAGAACGGCAAAATAAACGCCGTCAAAATAGTTGATTTCCGGATGGTAACGAGCTAAATCTGTTATCAAACATCCAAATTTTCGCTTCGGCCCGTATAGTTTGTGTCCCTCCGGAAACTACCCCTGGAAAGAGTATAAAGAAAGCCAGCAAATGGGGGCGGTAATTTTAAATTGACATTAAATCAGCATTGCGGTACCTTTATACCATAACATTGGAATAGTGAGATAAATTCGTAAAGCTGGACCAGGATTAGTATCATGGTATGCTTTTTATTAATGTGTTAATCGAGAATTTGATGCCGTTCCTTATGAGCTGAAAAATACCGTTGTTTAGATCGTTTTGTTCCGGTCAGGAGAAATTTATGAGTGCAAAATCTGTTGAAAAGATCGTTGCTTTCTGCCAGGGCATCTTCGAGGACATTACCTTCGCCAAAGCGCGGCAATGGAAAGATGCTCAACCGGGTCGCAAGGTGATCGGCTACATGCCGGTTTATGTCCCGCGCGAAATCATCCATGCCGCCGGCATGCTGCCGCTGGGGATCCTCGGTGGTGGCGCCGACATGGAAGTTATCCACGGTGACGCCTATTATCAGAGCTACATCTGCCGCATTCCCCGTTCAACCATCGAGCTGGCAATCACCGGCAAGCTAGATTTCGTCGACGGCATGATGTTCCCTTCGATCTGTGATGTCATCCGCAACCTGTCAGGCATCTGGCAGATCATGTTCAAGGACAAGTATGTCCGCTATTTCGATGCGCCGCAGAACTTCAAGGACGAGATCGGCGGGGTATTCTACTCTAATGAGCTGCGCGAGCTCAAGGAAGGGCTGGAAAATCTGGGTGGCCGTGAAATCACCGATGCGCAGATCAACAATTCCATCGCCGTTTATAATGAAAATCGCGACTGGGTCAATCGGGTCTATGATTTCCGTGCAGCAACCCCCTGGAACGCCCCGGCCGCAGAAGTCTACCTGCTGATGCGTGCCGGCATGGTGTTGCCGGTGGAGGAACACACCCAGCTGATGAAGGATTATCTGGAGGCGGCCGCTGCCGAACCCCGACCGATGCGTGACAATTGCCGGGTCACCCTGATCGGCACCTTCTGCGAACAGCCTCCCCTCAACCTGATCAAGTCGCTGGAAATGGCCGGCTGTTATATCGTCGACGACGACACCATGCTGGTCACCCGTTGGCTGCTCGAAGCTGTGCCGACAGACGGCGATCCGATCGATAACCTGTCCAAAGCTTTTTTGCACCACAGCGCGGAAACCGCGGCCAAATACGAAGTGAACCTGGAAGAGAAGGGCAGCTACATGCTCGAATCGATCCGCAAGCGGGGTGCCGACGGGGTTATCTTTGCCGCGCCGAGTTTCTGCGATCCGGCCCTGCTGGATCAACCGATGATGGTTCACCGCCTGGAAGCCCTGGGAATCCCTTACATCACCATGCAGTATGCCGAGAATTCCGGACAGATGCAGCCGATCCGCGAGCAGGCGGGGACCTTTGCCGATTCGATCAAATTATGGAGTTCCTCATGAACAATAGTAATCAAGAGGTTATCAAGTCAAATTCGCAATTGCTGCAGAAAGAAATGATCAGCCGCAATTATGACCGGATCACCAGTGGCCAGGCCAAGGTGTCCTCGACCTTCGTTCCGGGTAATCTGAACGAGCTGTTGATGTGCTTCGACATTGCCAACAACCTGCCGGAGATCAACGCCATCCAGAACGCCATGCGCAAGAAATCGGGTGATTTTATCACCGAAGCCGAGCGCTCCGGACATTCGGAGGATGTCTGCACTTACGTCAAAGCAGACATCGGCATGATGGAGAAGGGCAACATCGCCCCCAACGGCAAGCCCTTTCCCGATCCGGATATGCTGCTGCTCTCCTACACCGGCTGTTTCACATTTTTGAAGTGGTTCGAGTTGCTGCGCGAACAGTACAAATGTCCGACGGTGATGCTGCATGTGCCTTACGCTGCCGATGGCAAGGTGACCAAAAACATGCGTGATTACATCGTCACCCAGCTCAAGGAAGAAGTAATCCCGACCATGGAAAAAATCTCCGGGATCAAATTCGACATTGACCGACTGCGCGAATATCTGCGCAAGTCGGCACAGGCCGAAAACGATCTGGTCTGGATGCTCGAGCAGTCGAAGCACAAGCCTTCACCGATTGACTGCTACTTCGGTGGCGTCTACTACATGGGGCCGATCTTTACCGCCTTTCGCGGCACCGATGAAGCTATTGTTTACTATAAATTGCTGCGTGAAGAGATCCAGCAACGGATTGACCTGGGTCTCTGCGCCCAGACACCGGAAGGCGACATGACTGAAGAAAAATACCGACTGGTGGTCGAAGGCCCGCCCAACTGGACCTCGTTCCGCGAATTCTGGAAGATGTTTTACGAGATGGGCGCGGTGGTCGTTGCCAGCTCTTACACCAAGGTCGGCGGCGTCTACGACTACGACAACTTCCGGCACGACCCGGATCATCCGCTGGAGTCGCTGGCTGATTACTGTCTGGGGGTCTACACCAACCGCAACCTGCCGACCCGGGTCGATATGCTGTCCCGCAACGTCAAAGAGTATGAGGCCGATGGCCTGCTGATCAACTCGATCAAAAGTTGCAACAGCTTCTCTGCCGGACAACTGGTGATGATGCGCGAAGTTGAAAAACTGACCGGCAAACCCGGCGCGTTCATCGAGACCGATCTGGTCGATCCACGTTATTTCTCGGCCGCTAATGTCAAAAACAGACTGGAAAGTTATTTCCAGATGATTGATCAGAAGCGCCGGGCCGGTGGTTCTGCCACAGTCGCCGTGTAAGGGAGATTATCTAATGCGTACTTTTATCGGAATTGATTTAGGTTCGACTACCACCAAGGCCGTGCTTATGGATGAGAACCGTCAGGTTCTGGGACGCGGCATCACCAACTCCCGCTCCAACTATGACGTTGCCGCCAAAGTTTCCAAGCAGGAGTCAAAGATTGCCGCGCGATTCACCCTGTTCAAAAATGCTCTAGGCAGTGGTGGCGGTGCCGAGCTCCTGCTGACTGACCTGGAACGTAATTTCCGCCTCGAACAGTTCCTTTCCGAACTGAACCAACTCGAGGAAACCTGCTACCGCTATCTTGATCATGAGCGCTTCAAGGATCTGAAAGGGCCGCTACGGGAAGCGCTGGAAACTGTGTTCAGGACCATCATAGTTGAAGCGCCAACAATCTACGCTCCCGGAGCTGAACGTAAGTCCGACTTTTTCCGTGATATCGCCGGCTCGCGTTTTATGAACCTTGCCGAGAGCGTTGGCAAGCAAGCGGGACTCAGCTTCGACGTGTTGCTCAATGTTTATGACAAATCGATCATCGATATCGAAAGCCAGGTGTCGAGTGACGAGACCGTCTCAGCGCAACTCCTGAATGGACTGACGCGGGCCATGGGTGAAGTTGCCGGGCTGGACATCAGCAAAGCCGACGCACAGAAGGCGTTGGAATCGGTGCTGGGCCAGGAACTGGAAGAGACTTACGTGGTCGGTACCGGCTACGGCCGGGTGCGACTGCCTTTCCCGAAAGAGCATATCCGCTCGGAGATCCTTTGCCATGGGCTCGGAGCGCACATGATGTTTCCCCAGACCCGCACCGTGCTCGATATCGGTGGTCAGGACACCAAAGGGATCCAGGTGGATGAGAACGGCATCGTGGTTAATTTCCAGATGAACGACCGCTGTGCTGCCGGCTGCGGCCGTTACCTGGGTTACATCGCCGATGAAATGAATATCGGACTGCATGAACTCGGTCCCATCGCCATGAAAGCAACCAAGGCGACGCGAATCAATTCGACCTGTACCGTTTTCGCCGGGGCCGAATTGCGCGACCGGATGGCCATGGGTGAAAACCGCGCCGACATTCTGGCCGGACTGCATCGGGCGATCATGCTGCGGGCGATGTCGATTATTTCCCGTTCCGGCGGGGTGACCGAAGAGTTTACCTTTACCGGCGGAGTGGCCAAGAACGAGGCTGCAGTCAAGGAGTTGCGACAACTGATCTTCGAAAACTACGGAGAGAAGACCATCAACATCAGTGCCGAATCCATTTATACCGGCGCTCTTGGCGGGGCGAGTTTCGCCCACAGTGCAGGCAATTAGTGTTCATCTCGAAACAAACGGCAGATCCGTCGTGGCTCTGCAGGATTAAAAGGAGAATATCATGGCTACTGCCATTGGCATTGACGTCGGCTCCGGCGTAATTAAAACCGCACTGTTTCGGGTCGATGGTGATAAAACCGAATGGCTGTCCCGCTGGGATGCGCGGATCCGTCAGCGCGACGCGCATACACTGGTCGAGGAATCGATCGAGTCGGTTCTAAAAGACGCAGGCCTGCAGCGGCAGCAGATCAACTACATCGCCAGTACCGGCGAAGGGGAGACCCTGAAAGGAACCACCGGACATTTCTATTCGATGACCACCCACGCCCGTGGCGCCATCTACCTTAACCCCGAGGCCCGGGCGGTGCTGGATATCGGCGCTCTGAACGGCCGCGCCATCAGCATCGACGCGCAAAGCAAGGTACTGACCTATCGAATGACCAGTCAGTGCGCTTCGGGATCAGGCCAGTTCCTGGAGAACATTGCCCGCTACCTGGGGATCGGCCAGGATGAGATCGGCAGCCTGTCTCTGCAGTCAACCAAGCCGGAAAAGGTCAGCGGCATCTGTGCCGTGCTGGCCGAGACCGATGTCATCAACATGGTCTCCCGATCGATCGCACCCAGCGACATCCTGCGCGGTATCCATGAATCGATGGCCGATCGCCTGCTTAAGCTGCTCAAGGCGATCGGTGTCAAACAGGGTGTCGTGATGATGACCGGCGGCCTGGCCCTCGATATAGGTCTGGTCAAAGCAATTCAGGACGGTATGGACAAACAGCAAATGAACACCCGTGTTGCTGCTCATCCTGATTCGATGTTTGCCGGTGCCATCGGTGCAGCTTTGTGGGGCGCCTTCCGCTATCAGAAGCTCAAGTCGCGGAGTCAAATGCCGATAGCTTCTTGACATGAAAGATAGTTTCCCAACGACAGGAGAGTCACGACAATGAGTCATTTAACCTTTAGATCACTTTGTCCCGACGATTTAGAGCAGGTCTCGGCCATCGACAGTCGTAGTGTCGGCAAGCCACGCAGAGAATTTTTTAAAAAGCGTCTGACGGTCGCCATGGCCGCTCCCGAGGCGTTTATCACCTGCGCAGCCTGCGCTGACGAAATAATCAAAGGCTATGCGTTTGCCCGGGTGCAGGATGGCGACTTCGGCTCAACCCGTACGGTAGCCGTCCTGGATGTCCTCGGGGTCGATCCTGAAGCACGGGGACAAGGGCTCGGCAAGGCGCTGCTGAACGGAATTGAACAACGGATGGACAAGAAAAAGATCGTCACGATGCGCACCGAGATCGACTGGACAAACCACGACATGATCCGGTTTTTCTCCGCCAATGATTTTACCCTGGCCCCGATCCAGATTGTTGGCCGGGATACCACTGCGCTGCCGGAAAATGTTGAAGAGATCTCAACGGTGAAGATGGATGGCTACTGGCAGGTTCACGGAGCTGGTGGCAATGATTACGATACCCTCAGCCGCGACCGGGTGCTGATCCGCTCACTCAATGAAGACGATCTGCTCGATATCGTCCGCATTGACCGAAAACTCTCCGGGCGGGACCGTACTGCCTACTACCGCAGCAAATTCCAGGAAATGCTGGTTGAGTCGGGGATCCGGGTGTCGCTGGTCGCGCAAAAGAAGGACCTGGTTGCCGGTTTCATTATGGCACGGCTCGATTATGGCGAATTTGGCAAGCCGATCCAGACCGCAGTAATCGACACCATCGGAGTCCATCCGGCGGAACAGGGAACCGGTGTCGGCCAGGCGCTGCTGGCGCAGTTGCTGATCAATCTTTCCACCCTGCAGGTCGAATCGCTGCGTACGCAGATCCAGTGGAATCAGGCAGGACTCCACAAGTTTTTGCAGGGCTGCGGCTTTACGCCATCCCAGCGGCTGGTGCTGAACAAAAATATTCAGTAGACCGCTTGGCGGTGGAAGTGTAACAAACTCCATACATCCATGCCCGAGATGAAGGATGAAATCCCGAATCTGTCGGGCTATACGGGCCGATGTGAAATGTTGGTCCAAAAGCCGGATTTGCAGCCGGCTCATGGACAGTCCGACTAGCTCTTTTGTTTGAAGAGCAACCGGTCCAGGCTCCACGGACCAGCGCCTGCCGCAGCCAGGTAAAGAAATATAAAGCAGTACAGTACGGCCAACTCTCCCTGATTTGCAATCGGCCAGAATTCCCTGGGGGCATGCACCATGAAATAGGCTACGGCCATCTGACCCGACAGCACAAAGGCGACGGGCCGGGTGAACAGCCCCAACAGCACGAGCAGACCACCGAAAAATTCCAGCACACCGGCCAGACCCATGAGCGAGAACAGCTCGAGCGGAGGATTCGACATGGCGATGGGAAAGTCGAAGAGCTTCTGACCGCCGTGCTGCATGAACAGCAAAGCGACGATGATACGCATGACACTTAACAGGTGCGGCGAACAGGTTGCGCAGAATGAAGTGCTGATCATGGCGTGTCTCCTTATTGATGACAGCTGCTGGATGTCATGTGTAACCGCAATATCCCCAGTGACAGAGACGTTTAGTCCTTGAACAGCATCTGCGCCGCTTCATAAATCGTCTCCGAAAGAGTCGGATGGGGATGGATCGACTTACGCAGATCTTCACCAACGGCGGCCATCTCAATGGCGACGACTCCCTCGGCGATCAGTTCGCCGGCCCCTGGCCCGGCCACTGCTACCCCGAGTACGCGTTCGGTCTGCGGGTCGACAATCAGCTTGGTCATGCCGTCGTCGCGACCTAGAGTCAGCGTGCGGCCGTTGCTTCGCCAAGGCATTTTGACGGTTTTGACCTTGATCTTCTGCTCGCGGGCCGCGGTTTCGGTCAGGCCGCACCAGGCGATTTCCGGATCGGTAAAGACAACGGCGGGGATCGCCCGCGGGTCGAAAACCTCCTTGCGACCGGCTGCGGCTCCCGCTGCGACCTGGGCTTCGCCGTAGGCCTTGTGGGCCAGCATCGGTTCACCGGCGATGTCACCGATAGCAAAAATATGCGGTTCGGCAGTGCGCTGCTGCCCGTCCACCTCGATAAAACCCTTGTCATCGAGTTTGACGGAGGTCGCCTCCAGTCCCAGGTTTTCCGTGTTGGGCTGCCGGCCGATCGCCACCAGAACCTTGTCGAAACGCTTATTACTCTGTTGACCCTGCTTGTCCTCAAGGGTCACCCGCACCCCGTTTTTCTGCTCCTTCAATTCGGCGACCCGGGTGTTCAGCATGATGGCCTCGAACTTCGTATCGAGCCGCCTCTTGAGCACGGAGACCAGATCCCGATCGCAACCGGGCAGCAAGCCTTCGGTCATCTCCACTACCGACACCTTGCTCCCCAGGGCTGCATAGACTGACCCAAGCTCCAGCCCGATATAGCCGCCGCCGATCACCAGCAGACTCTTCGGTACATCGGCAAGTTCAAGTGCCCCTGTCGAATCAATAATCCGTTTGCTTGCGGCATCGACACCCGGCAACAGAATCGGTCGGGAACCGCTGGCGACGATGGCCTGCTCGAAACCCATATCTGTTTCGGTTCCGTCTGCAGTCGCGA
>Ga0214472_10004484_pt1 | contig 14751 bp, 14 predicted proteins | sample RVTome_6_FD_207662 | JGI IMG/M metagenome (GOLD analysis project Ga0214472, IMG submission 207662) | Soil microbial communities from uranium-contaminated site in the Upper Colorado River Basin, Wyoming, United States - RVT140D175 | ecosystem: Environmental > Terrestrial > Soil > Contaminated >...
CCGCGATCATGGACGGCCAGTCGCTGGATGCCAGCGACGCCAGTTTTGACATCAGTGCTTCCGTGGTGGGGGCAATCTTTTTTCCTGACATTGCAAAAGGCGTGGTTGAGCTGAAACGCGTGCTGAAACCCGGAGGCCGCTGCGCGCTGGTTTGCTGGGGTAAGGCGGAAGAATTTGAAATGATGTGTTTTCTCAAACAGGCTATCGAAACCGTGGTACCTGATTTTCCTTTTCCCAGTGAAACCCCGGTGTGGGCACGGATGAGTGGTGAACAGTCACTGTTGCGAACCATGCAGCAGGCCGGTTTTGCCAGGGTTGAAGTCAGTCGCATGCACGGTGTGCTGCCGATGCCGGAACCGGAAGTTTTCTGGCGCGATTTCACTGCCTCGGCACCACCGCTGGCCCTGCTGTTTGAAAAGCTGGGCGCAGAAAACACCAAAAAGGCTGGCGAAGTTTTTTCCCAACTGGTAATCGAGCGTTCCAGTCGCGAGGCACCGCAACTGACTGCTGAAGCCTGGATTGGCATTGGTTATATTTAGGAGTATTGATATGCAATACACAGTAGCACTCGAAGGGCGTGAACTCAGGGTCGAACTGACTCGCGCGGCGCACGCACAGCTCGAAAAACTGGAGACTTCGCTAAAGCTTGAAATGGAACTGTATTTCAGTTGCCTGATCCGCAAGCAGGTCAGAATTCGGCAAACTCTGGATACACTATATAAAGTGAAGGTCAGTGACAAACTGGAAATCGGTTTTCGCCCGGTGATGACCCGGGCCTGCGGTGTCACCGAGACTGACGAGACAGGCAAGCCGCCGCTGACCGATTTTCCGATCGCCAAACCCGAGTGCTACATACCTCACTGGTTAACACTGGATTACCGCAAGGGCGAGTGGCAGAGCGAGTTCGGTTATCTCGACCCAGCCTGAGTTGTTGGAAATAAAAAACACAAAGCATAAAAATGGAACCACAGAGGCACAGAGAACACAGAGGAGAAAATTATATTGTTAAAAACGTTTGTGGCATTTTCGTTGCCATTCGTGCATACCACGCATACCTTCATGGTTTTGTTTTTAACTGTAGTAGTCGCGACTTGATCGTACAGATCGAATATCATGTTTTGTTACCTGCATACACTGCGGGATCGGCCAGTAAAAAACACCCTGAGCAAAAGCAACTGAACGACAGAGAAAGACGATATACCACAGTGGTATGAGATTCTTCTTCGCACAAACCGCTCATCAGAATGACAGGGCGGGACAGTGTCATCCTGTGGTATGAGATTCTTCTTTAAATGTCGCAGTTCCTTCGCACGCTCAGGACAGGCGTCAGAATGACAGGGCGGGACAGTGTCATCCTGAACGCCAGTGAAGGATCTTATGCCACGACAACGAAAATCCTGCCTCACACAAGAGGCCCGGCAACTAGCAGCAGAATTTTATATACACTTAGAATGTCGGTATATATCGAGTCGTAATTATCACAATGTCAGATCAGGTTTGAACTACTACATTTTAACCTTTATCAATCTTTCTCTGAGTTCTCTGAGTTCTCTGTGACTCTGTGGTTCGGCTTTAAGGTTTTAGTGTTTCTCACTGCCCCTGGGCAAACATGCTCCAGTTCCAGCATTTGACTATTTCCTTGTCGCCCAGGGCGAACACCTGGGTTTTCAGTTCCGGCAGCGTGAGGATCATGCAGCTATGGTTGAACGCGCTGCTGCCGGGATTGATCACCAGTACCTCACCGAGCTGTTCGGCGAAAATTTGATGGGTATGGCCGACGATCAGTACATCGTAGTTAAAGTCTTTCAGGTTGTTTTGCCAAAGCATTTTTCGATCTTCCATGATGTCACCATCAGGGTCGAGCAGTTTGATGCCGCCATGCTGTTCGCTCGGCGGTTCCGCGTGAACCATATAGATGCGTTTGCCTTCGATTTCAAATTGCAGGGTCTCGTTCAGCTTGCTAAGAAATTGATAACTCGGGTTTGTTGTGTCGTCGGCATGGTTATAGAGAAAACTTTGATCATGATTGCCGATGATGCACTCGCAGTTGTTCGCGCGTAGCAATTCGATAGTGGCATCGACGTCGTCGAAATAACCAGCAATATCACCCGTGCACAGTATTTTATCGACCTGGTGTTGTTTGAAAATGGCGAGCGCCTGTGCGAGCGCATCGGGAGTCGAGTGGGGGTCGCTGATCAGGCCGAGGCGGGTAGTCACGATCAGATGTTCAGCGAACGGCCGCCATCGACCGAAATGATCTGGCCAGTGATGTAATCGGCATCGCGTACCAGAAAGAGAATGGCTTTTGCAATATCCTCGGGTGTGCCGGGACGTTTTAGTGCGGTGCGATCGAGTATCAGCTGTTTGGTCTCGGCCTGCATTTCGTTTTCCGGCCAGAGGATGGCGCCGGGAGCGACACCGTTGACGCGTACTTCCGGCCCGAGTTCGCGTGCCAGCGACTGGGTCAGCATCACCAGCCCGGCCTTGGCCGCGCAATACACCGGGTGTTTGCGCATCGGTTTAAAAGCGTGGACATCAACCATGTTGACAATACAGCCGCCGGTTTTTTTCAGATGCGGAGCCGCGGCCTGCGAGAGAAACAGAGGCGCTTTGAGATTGCTGCCCATGAGATGGTCCCAGTCATCCACAGTAATACTGCCCACCGGGGTCGGGTAGAAACTGGAAGCATTGTTGATCAGTGCATCGAGCCGGCCCCAGATCACGACCGCCTGTTCGACCAGGCTAGCGAGCTGCTCGGTCTGGTCCAGATCCAGCTGCAGCACGTGGGCAGAATGCTGACGAATAGTGTTGAGTTCAGCGGCCAGCGCATCGGCGGCATCGCGTGAGCTGCGACAATGAATAACGATATTCATGCCAGCAGCGTGCAGCATCCGGCTGTCGCTCGCGCCGATGCGCTTCGCGCCGCCTGTTATTAGTGCGACCTTGCCATGCAAACTGTTAGAATCTGTCACTGTCATTATTACAACCCAGGCTGTTTTGCGGCCAATACTCTCATATATTACGCCGACAACCAAAGTGAAACCTGCTCCCGATACCTTGCCCGAACCCTCTGCCGAAGAACAGCAGCGTAGCCGTCTGCTGTGCGCTGCCATCGAGCAGGCCTGCGCGCAGAACGGCGGTGCGATCAGTTTTGCGCAATACATGCAGATGGCGCTGTATCAACCTGGTCTCGGCTATTACAGCCATGGCTCGCAGAAATTTGGCGCTTCGGGTGATTTCATTACCGCCGCTGAAGTCTCGCCGCTGTTCGCACAATGTCTGGCGCGCCAGATTATTGAAATCAGCCAACCACTGGACGCGTTCTCGATACTCGAATTCGGTGCCGGTTCGGGCGTGATGGCGGCCGATATCCTGCTCGAACTCGAATCCCAGGATGTCCTGCCCGAGGTCTATCAGATACTCGAAGTTAGCGCCGAGTTGCGCCAGCGCCAGCAGGACACCATTGCATCAAGGGCGCCACAACTGCTCGCGCGAGTGGTCTGGCTGGATGATTTGCCGACGAACTTCGTCGGTGTGGTGTTAGCCAATGAAGTACTGGACGCGATGCCGGTAGAGTGCTTTCGTCGTCGTGGCGATGTCATCGAACAGATGCAGATCCGGTTCGAAGGCGGCAATCTGTGCAGTCACTATTGTCCAGCAGATGAAGCAGTCAGCAGTGCTGTGGCCGCAATAGAACAAAGACGCGAAGCGCGCCTGCCCGATAATTACTGTTCTGAGCTGAATCTTTTTCATCGCCCCTGGCTCGAAGCTTTGTTTCAAAGTATTGAACGCGGCACGGTGTTGCTGATTGATTATGGTTATGGCGTGAACGAGTATTATCACCCTGAACGCAGCCTGGGTACTCTGATGTGCCACTATCAGCATCGCTCACACCCGGACCCACTCTGGTGTCCCGGTGTGCAGGACATCACCAGTTACGTAGATTTTAGCGAAGTCGCCCATGCCGCAGTCGACGCCGGATTTGAAATACTGGGCTACACTTCACAGGCTGCATTTTTAATGAGCGCAGGCCTCGCCGAACTGCATCAGGAACAGGTCAGCGACGATGTGCTGGTACAGGTAAAACTGGCGCAACAGATAAAAACCCTGACCCTGCCGTCTGAAATGGGCGAGCGCTTTAAAGTGATGGGACTGGGGAAAGGCTGCGATGAAGTCTTGCGCGGGTTTGCGATGAGTGATTTGCGTAACAGACTGTGAAACAATGAAAAGTGAAAAGTGAAATACAAAAGCCAGAAACAGCTAGCTCTAACAGATTCTGGTATTAAAGGTTTTCACTTTTCACTTTTAGTTTTTCACTTAACAGCGCACTGGTAAAAATATAGACGCAATAAAATCTAGCAGGAAGATTAATGGATATTATACAAGTTGTAGTGCTGGCGCTGGTACAGGGCCTGACCGAGTTCCTGCCTATATCGAGTTCTGCGCATTTGATACTGGTGCCGATTATAAGTAACTGGCCGGACCAGGGCCTGGCTTTCGACGTGGCCGTTCATGCAGGCACATTAACCGCAGTCGTACTGTATTTTCGTGTTGAATTAAAAAAAATGTTTATCGAGTGGTTCGGTTCCTTGCGCGGTAAGCATACGCCAGATAGTCGCCTGGCCTGGGCAGTATTGTTCGGTACTATACCGGTAGGCCTGGCAGGACTGTTGTTCAAGGATTTTATCGGCGATCATTTACGTTCACCCCTGGTAATTGCCGCAGCCACTATCATCTTCGGACTGCTGTTATGGGTTGCTGACAGAAAAAAAGACCTGGATCGGGATGAGCACACATTGCACTGGAAGGATGTGCTGTTTATCGGTGTGGCGCAGGCGATAGCATTGATTCCCGGCACCTCACGCTCAGGCATCACCATAACAGCAGCATTAATGCTGGGCCTTAACCGACAGGCGGCGGCGCGTTTTTCCTTTTTGTTATCCATCCCTGTGATTGTGCTTGCAGGCGGCGTGGAAACCCTGGAGTACATGAAAGTCGCCAGCACGCAGGATGTCAACTATTTGTTGATGGGCGCCATGATTTCGGCAGTGAGCGCTTACCTGTGTATACACTATTTCCTGAAAATGCTGGAAAAAATCAGCATGCTGCCTTTTGTTGTTTATCGCATGATTCTGGGCGTGGTACTTTTTGCGTTGTTTCTGTAATGCCAGGATCAAACTCTGATCTGCATTATCGCGGCCTCTGGTTGCTGATCGGTTACCTCCTGCTGGGCCTGATTGTATACCTGTCAGTAACCAGTCAGCCGGTTGAGCTTGATCTGGATTTCCCGTACCAGGATAAAGTCATGCACATGTTCGCCTACTTTGCCCTGATGGCCTGGTTTGTACAGATTTATCACATCAAAAAGCAGCGTATTTATCACGCTGTGGCATTTATTCTGCTGGGTGTCGTCATGGAGTTTATACAAAGCTTCGACCCCGCCCGCATGGCGGAGTTTGCCGACATGGCGGCGAACACGGCGGGTGTCGTGAGCGCGGCGCTGCTTTCAAGGTACGCAGGTTTTCGTTGCCTGCTGCAACGCGCGGAGGCTGTGTTAATGAAAAATGAAAAATGAAAAGCTTGTGCCCGAATGCTTGTGTCGGGTATGAAAAAATTTTAAATCCATACCTATTGTCTGTGTCTAAAATATTTCACCCCTCACCCCTCACCCCTCACCCCTCACCCCTCACTATAACTGTTTCACCTCGGCCACCAGCCTGATGCGCTCTGCTCTGATCTTGTTAGCGAGTTTCAGATTTTCATAACCCTGTTTGCGCAATGCTGCTACATCGACGCTGCATGCCGCTGTCAGCGCTGTTCTGAAAAAATCACCCTGTGCAAACAAACGGTCTTCGTAACCGGGGCGACCGCGGGCATCGGCCTCGGAAGCGAGCAGGAACTTTTCAAACCGTTCCGGTTTTCTGAAAGCATCGAGCTGTTCCAGGGTTTTCACCACGGTGACAGGCTTTAGTTCCAGCGCACGGTGATAATGCAGATGAAAGCGCGCCACGCGTTCGGCCAGGTCACGGTAATCATTGGGCACGCGCATGCGCTGGCACAGTTCGAGCACAATTTTGCCACCGCGGGCTTCGTGGGCGATGTGTTTTGGCCATTCTTCTTTCGGTGTTGTGCCTTTGCCCAGGTCGTGCACCAGCGCGGCAAAGCGCACCTGCCTGTCTTCACTTAACAGGCAGGCCTGCTCCAGTACCATCATGGTGTGGACGCCGGTGTCGATTTCCGGATGGTGCTCGGGTGGTTGTGGCACGCCCCATAAACGATCGAGCTCGGGCATGATTTTTTTTAGCGCACCGCAGATGCGTAGTACTTCGATGAACTGTACCGGGGTTTTTTCGCCGAGGGCCTTTTCCATTTCCTGCCAGACGCGTTCCGGCACCAGGGCGTCGACTTCGCCTGCCTTGACCATGTCGCGCATCAGCTGCATGGTTTCCTCCGCGATGGTAAAGCCCAGGTGTGCATAACGCGCAGCAAAGCGCGCCAGGCGTAAAATCCGCACCGGGTCTTCGGCAAACGCGGCTGAGACGTGGCGCAGGATGCGTGCCTCGATGTCTTTGACGCCGCCGAATGGATCGATCAGAGTGCCATCGGCATCTTTGGCGATAGCGTTGATGGTCAGGTCGCGGCGCAGCAGGTCATCTTCGATGGTGACATCGGGTGTCGCGTGCACTGCAAAACCTTTGTAGCCGGGCGCGGTTTTGCGTTCGGTGCGCGCCAGCGCGTGTTCTTCTTTGGTTTCGGGGTGTAAAAAAACCGGGAAGTCCTTGCCGACCTGCTGGTAACCCAGGGCGAGCATGTCTTCGACCGTGGCGCCGACCACGACCCAGTCTTTTTCACTAAAAGGATAGCCGAGCAGTTCATCGCGAACGGCGCCGCCGACAAGATAGGTTTTCATGGCTGCATGTTGCCACAGATTGGGCGCTGTTTAGTAGTCGTCTGCCTGAGAATTGAGGAAACAGATATAATGATTGCCTTAGTAACTGCAGGAAGATGACTATGCAAATACCCTGGTATATCGCTGCTCTGGGCGCTGCTCTGACATGGGGGATACACTATCCGCTGGTGGGTTTTGCCCTGCAGCGTATTTCTTTGTTCGGGGTGCTGATGTTGACCACCATCCCCATGCTGTTGCTGGTTCCCTTTTTTGCCGGTCAGCTGAGCACTGATGTGCAGACTTTTCGCGGCCTGCCTGTGTCCGAGCAGGCGATGATTTCAGTGATTGGCTTTACCAGCCTGGCGGGCGCAGCATTTGTCTTCCTGGCGATCAGCAGCAAGAACGCGACCCTGGCGAGCCTGATCGAAATTTCCTATCCAGTGTTCGTCGCGCTGTTCTCCTATTTATTTTTTAAACAGATACACTTGAATGCAAGTGCTGCATTGGGTGGATTGCTGGTGATCGCCGGTGCAGGTTTGATAATTTATAACAATCCATAAATTTGCAGACGTAAACAAAGGCTCCTGCAGGAGCCTTTGTTTATTAGAGTGTTTAATTATTAACTAACAGACTGTTGTTGCGCCGCGGCGAGCGCCACACCAGTATTGATCTCTGCACCCATATCACCAAGCACGGCTTCGAGTGCGCTCAAACAGAGGAAAATATTTTCCTTGCGTGAACTGTGGCCCATCAGACCGATACGCCATACTTTGCCAGCGAGAGTACCGAGGCCGGCACCGATTTCGAGATTGAATTCGTTGAGCAGGCGTGAACGTACCTGGGCTTCGTCGACACCGGCCGGAATAGTGACGGCATTGAGCTGGGGCAGGCGGTATTCTTCATCGACGATGAAACCCAGACCCATGGCTTCCAGGCCGGCGCGCAGTATCAGGTGATTGTCCTGATGGCGTTTCCATGAGTGCTTGATGCCTTCCTGTTGCAACATGACCAGCGCTTCGTGCAGGGCGTAGAGTGCGTTCACCGGTGCAGTGTGGTGGTAGGCGCGCTTGCTGCCGCCCCCCCAGTAAGCCATGACCAGATTGGTGTCGAGGAACCAGCTTTGTACTTTGCTGTGACGGCCCTTGATGACTTTGATCGCAGCTTCGCTAAAGCTCACCGGTGAAAGACCGGGAGTGCAGGACAGGCATTTCTGGGTGCCGGAATAAATCGCGTCTATGCCCCAGTCATCGACCTGTAATTCGATGCCACCGAGTGAAGTTACCGCATCGACGATGCTGAGCGCGCCGTGTTTTTGCGCGATTTCGCACAGGGTTCTGGCGTCGGAACACGCGCCGGTTGAAGTTTCGGAATGGACAAAGGCCAGCGCCATGGCATCGGGGAAGGCTTTGAATGCTGCTTCGACCTTGTTGGGATCGACGGGTTTGCCCCAGTCGTCTTCTACCATGATGGCAATAGCCCCGCAGCGCTCGACATTTTCTTTCATGCGACCACCGAAGACGCCGTTCTGACAGACGATGACCTTGTCGCCGGTTTCCAGCAGGTTCACAAAACAGCATTCCATACCGGCCGAGCCTGGGGCGGACACCGGGATGGTGAGCTGGTTTTTGGTAGCGTAGGCGTATTGCAGCATTTCTTTTACTTCATCCATCATGCCGACAAACATCGGATCGAGATGGCCGATGCAGGGGCGGGCCATGGCCGCAGTGACGCGTGGATGTATGTCTGAAGGGCCAGGGCCCATCAGCGTGCGCACGGGTGGATTGAAAGAAGTAATGGCCATTGATAATCCTGTGGATGAGTAATTTTAAAGTGGCCGTTATTCTGCCACGAATGTTCTACCTCGACTACACAGCATCCGTAGTGTTCTTAGCGCCCGGCTGTTTTTCGGTAATCGTCATATTTATGGTGATAGTTCCCTGCCTTGATATAGCCGGGCACGATGGACTCGATACTGGTCGGTTCGTGCTGACCCTGCTGGCAGATGCTGTCGATTTTCAGCGAATGGTAGTTATCGACAGAAAACGGTTTGCCCGGCAGCCATTCAAAGATATGCGCCTCAAGTTTGCTAATAGCATCGGGCAGACCAATGACAGGTTTGCTCATGCCCAGCAGCCTGGCGGTGTAGCGTACCAGTTCGATCAGCGAATAGTCGTGTGGGCCGCAAAGCTCATAGGCCTGGCCAGTGCAGGAAGGATCACTGAGTGCCGAAATGAAGCGATTGGTGACATCACCGACATAGACCGGGGCAAAACGCGCATCCGGGCAGGCCAGTGGAAAGACCAGCGGTGCGATCCTGAGCAGGCTGGCAAAGCGATTGAAAAAGCTGTCATGTGGACCAAAAATCACCGAAGGCCGGAAACTGGTGATCGCGATTTTGTCGCTGTTGGCGTTGAGCATGGCATCTTCCGCCTCGCCTTTGCTGCGCAGGTAAAAGCTCGGGCCGTTGCTGGCATTGGCATTGAGTGCGCTCATATGTATCAGGCGCGGTACTTCTTTACTGAGGCAGGCGTCAAGCACGAGTTTGGCCAGCTCGACATGAAGTTTATAAAAACCGTCGCCGCGATGGCCTTTTTCGTTCAGAATGCCGACCAGATTAATCACCGCATCACAGCTGGTAAAATGTCTGAGTAACTGGATGCGGTCGAAAATATTAGCCTCAATCAGTTGAATTTCGGGTACCACCAGTAAATTACGGTGCCGTTCGCGGCGGCGGCAGAGAACCTTAACGCGATGCCCGCTGGCTGCCAGACGAACGGCAATATGCGAGCCCACAAAGCCGCTGCCGCCGAGGATGCAAATGTCAAGTTGTCGCATATATATAATGTTGGCTTTGGTCGTTTGTTTACTCTAGCACAGTGCTGGTTTATTTCGTTAAGTTGAGTTTGAGTGATTTTTCAGGGGGCTGGTTTGCTATATAGAGTGGCGTATTTCCTTGCTTTGATACTGTTTGCTGGCTTTGCGCGAGCAGCTGTGATTGAGGAAATTCGTTTCGAGGGCAATGAGGTCACTCAGGAAATTGTTATGCTCAGGGAAATGGTAGTGAAACCCGGTGATCCTGCCGATGAAAACAAGATCAAAAAATCGGTGCAGTACATTATGAATCTCGGCCTGTTCGAACGCGTTACCTACCGTACTGAAGCAGGTAAAGATGCCGACAGTATAGCGCTGGTAGTGACTGTTATAGAACGCTATTACATAATCCCGCTGCCCACTGCCAAGCTCAATGACGATAACCATCTGGAATACGGGGCCAAACTACGCTGGAATAACGTATGGGGAATGAACCACCGGTTAAGATGGGATTTGATAAACAAGGGCCCTAAACTCGGTGTGCGTCAATTTACTAACAATTTCGAATATCTGATACCGAGGCCCTTTTCCAGTCGTTATGAGCTCACGATGAATCTGGATTTTGCGCGTGATGCCGATGACGATCCGGTGAATGGAGAGCAACTGCAACTTAGTACTGTGTTTGGTTTTGATATTCTGAAGTGGTTGGGTAAAGACGGGGTTAGTCAGGGCCTGTTCGCTGGTGGAGGCATTACATATGCGCAGAAAAAAATTACCTCGCTGAATTCGACGCCTGGTGTTCCCGAGCTAAATCAGGATGCGGTCATATATTCCGCAAGAATTGGTTATGATGGCATTGAAAAATATGAATTTAATCGTGCAGGTGTGTTTTTACAGTACAAAATAGATACTTCTAGTGATGATAGACCGGGTTTCAGCGTGCCCTTTGTGAGACACGAGATTGATTACACGCATATTCATTCGATTGGGGGCTATCCGCCGTCTAATTTCAATTATGACATTGCAATAGGAAGCGCAGATAATGATATTCTGGGAGACAAGGCATTTTCAATAGGTGGTAATACTAATTTGCGAGGATATAAAACGGGCGCATATCGCGGTAACGCCATGTTCCGTGTCAACATGGAATATTTGTCTGCATTCACCGACTCGCCGACTTTGCGTAAGGTGTTTTTTATCGACTTCGGCGATACTGAGGAAAAGCTTGGCGATATCAAATTCTCTACACTTAAGACAGGCATGGGCACTGGTATCCGCTGGAAACTACGGCGATTTGTCGATCTGGATATTCGCGCGGATATTGCCTACGGATTCGATACCCAGGAGTTCCGTATTGGACTGGGAACGCACAATACTTTCTGATGTTGCTACTTTGCGATTTGGATAACAGGTACTGAACTTGTCTTCGATTGTGTGGCCAAACTGGCGTCCCTGTCGTGTTAATATCGCGTTTTAGTTCAAAATCTTTGGAGTCATTTAAGTATGTTGCTACGTAAAGCCCTGTTTAGCCTGATTGTCCTGATTCCAGCGACGCAAGCCTCTGCAACTGGCCTCGATTTTCGCCTGGGCAGCAAGACCGCGGAAATCGTGGTTCTCAGCCAGTCATCCACATTTGGCTATGGTGGCGCCGACATCGGCTACGGATTTTTCTTTAATGAAAATGACGATTATATGGCCAGCGGTTCCATGCTGGTGAGTGGTAGCAGCTCGGGAGATGTGCGCGCCCTGCATTTTGGGGTTGGCGCCAAAATCTATGCTGGCAGTCTCGACCTCCTGCCGGAAAGGCGCGAGGGTGGTGCGCTGGCCATCGGTGGTCAGGTACGATACGTATTCCCAGCGAGTACGCCTTTAGCGATCCTGGGTGAGGTGTATGTTGCACCGTCAGTCACCAGTTTGTCTGACTTCGAAGGCATCAGTGAATACCGAGTGGCACTGGAACTCGAAGTGACACCCAGCGCGCGTGCTTATATAGGTTACCGCCAGTTGAAAGTGGATCTCGGCGGCCCCGGCCCAAAATACAAGCTGGATGACAGGGCCCACGTTGGCGTGCGTTTTTCGTTCTAGCGCAATCTTATGTTTCATGAAAAGGCGGGCCTGATGCTCGCCTTTTTTATTTCTGGCAGACTATGGAAACGCCAACCGGGCGGAGGTTTCTTGAACAGGTGGAAATATGCAGGCTATCAATAGACTGATCGAAATTATGCGGGCTCTGCGCAACAGGGAATCGGGTTGCCCATGGGATATCGAGCAGAATTTTAAAAGTATTTCGTCGTACACCGTGGAGGAAGCCTATGAAGTCGCTGATGCTATCGAGCGCGATAACATGGCTGATTTAAAAGATGAGCTCGGTGATTTGTTGTTTCAGGTGGTATTTCATGCACAAATGGCAAATGAAATCGGTGCCTTTGATTTTGGCGATGTCGTCGCTGCGATCAACGACAAACTGGTACGCAGGCACCCACATGTATTCGGCGATGAACAGGTCGAGAGCCATGAACACCTGGCGGAGCGTTGGGAGCAGCACAAGCAGGCCGAGCGTGACAGCAAAAATGAGCATGAAATGAATAGTGCACTGGAGGGTGTGGCTGCATCATTGCCTGCGCTGCGCTGGTCGCAGAAAATCCAGAAACGTGCGGCCAGAGCCGGATTTGACTGGCCGGATATCGCGCCGGTATTCGACAAGCTCGAAGAAGAGCTTGCGGAGCTTAAAGCAGAAATTGCGCACAAGGATAATCAGGAACGCATTATCGACGAATACGGCGACGTGCTTTTTGTGTGTGTCAATCTGGCGGTGCATCTGGGCATCGATGCCGAAGAATCAATGCGCTACGCCAACAGAAAATTCATCAAGCGCTTTCAGACAATGGAAGGTTTGATTTCACAAGATAATAAAACTTTTGATGACCTGTCGCTGGAACAAATGGAAGGCTACTGGCAGAAAAGCAAAAAATTATTAGCCACAGAGGGCACAGAGAACGCAGAGTGACAATTCGTGTGCGCGCGCCGTCGGCGCGCAAATACAAACTCAGTGTGCTCTGTGCCCTCTGTGGCAAAGAAGTTTTGTTTTGCAATAAAAAAAGCCGCGCAATGCGCGGCTTCAGAAATTCAGCTTTTATTATTACTTAGATGAACAGTGACTGAGTAGCGTCAGATGATTCTTCGAAGTAAGTTGCAGCTCCTACAAACTCGCAGCCATCAATGAAAGCCTTTGGATCGTGACCAAACAGTTCAACAGTCATCTGGCAGGCAAGAAATTTACACTCTGCTTCCTGGCACAGCTCACGTAATTCGGCGATTGAAGCAACACCACAGTTCTTGATAGTCTTTTTCATTAATGTTGTGCAGATTGGATCCATGAAAGGAATGTTCCACATAACATTTGGTACTTTGGGTCCAAAGTCGATGCTTCTCAGCCATTTTGGGCCGAAGGGCATTTTCATTGGCATGGCGGGGGCGGCCATCGGTGTGATCTTCAGTGCGCTGGTATCTTTCAGCAGCAGATTCAGACCATAGAAAGTAAAGAAAATAGATACTTCCATGCCCAGAGCAGCCGCTGTGCTGGCCAGGATGAATGGAGGGTATGCCCAGTCGAGCGTGCCCTTGGTGGCGATAATGGTCAGTTTACGTTTGTCTGACATAACAATGTTCCTCTCCTCAAGTTTATATTTTATCTATTTAAGACAGCCTTCTGACTTTTTGCAGTTCAGAGTGTAATACCATACCCCCAAAGTGGCAAGGTGGGCAAGAGACTGGCTGAATTTACTCCTGCTTCAGAGATAAATCCAGAATCAGTCTCGTGCAGGGCTCTTGCCCTGTTTCAGATGTTCCAGGTAGACCTGAAGGTCGAACACTGGAGGCTGGCACACACTGCCTGTACAGATGTAGGCACAGGCGGCCGTTTGCACGGTTTTTTCGGCCAGTGCGCCAGTCAGAGCCTGTTGTCCATCAATCACAAAAATCAGGGTCGAAGGCAGGTACTGCCGGCTACTGGCCATGGCCCAGGGTTCGAGCTCTTCGCTGCTGCCGCGCAGGATAATCATTTCTGGCGGGGTGAGATAGTCCTGCAGGGCGCTGAGCATGCTGCAATGCGAGATCGGGTGCTCGCTCATGGCTTGCCAGCCGGCCTTCAGGCAACGTTCGGCAGCGTCCAGATAGCGATTTTCGGCGGCGAGATAACCCAGCCGTATAAGTGCTCGCGCGGCGACACCGTTGCCAGCGGGCATGGCATCGTCGGCAAAGTTTTTACTGCGCATAATCAGCTGTTCGTGATCATGGCTGGTGAAAAAAAAGCCACCCTGCGGGTCTTCGAACTGGTCGATCAGGGTATCAGCAATTTCACCGGCCCAGCGATACAGGTCGCTATCCCAGCGTGCCTGGAGCAGAGCGAGCAGAGCGCTGAGCAGAAAAGCATAGTCATCGAGATAGGCATTGAGGTGGCTGTTTTTGTTTTTCAAAGTGGCGCAAAGCCTGCCGCTGGACCATAGCGTGCTGTGGACAAATTCAGCGGCGCGCTGAGCGGAGTCGATAAAGTCTTCGCGTTGCAAAAGTCTGCCCGCTTCGGCCATGCCTTCGATCATCAGACCGTTCCATGCGCTCAGGATCTTGTTATCCAGTCCGGGGTGGACGCGTTGCTCGCGCACTGCAAACAGCTGCGTGCGCATCCTGCGCAGGCGGTCGCGTGCCATGCCGGCATCGAGCTCTAGCTGTTCGGCCAGCGAGGCATAGTCTTTATAGGCGTGCAAATGCCACTGGCCTTCGAAGTTGGCCTTGCGATCGATTCCGAAGCGGGCGGCAAACAGCGGATAGTCCTCGTCATCCAGCAGGCTTTTGATCTGCGCTTTGTCCCAGACATAAAACTTGCCTTCCTCACCTTCGCTGTCGGCATCGAGTGCGCTGTAATAACCACCATCTGACGACTGCATTTCGCGCATCACCCAGTCGCCGGTTTCGACCGCGGCATCGTAGAGCTGGGCATCACCGGTGACACAGAAGGCCTGGGCATCCAGCCAGAGTAGTGGGCCGTTGTCGTA
>Ga0214472_10004485_pt1 | contig 14751 bp, 13 predicted proteins | sample RVTome_6_FD_207662 | JGI IMG/M metagenome (GOLD analysis project Ga0214472, IMG submission 207662) | Soil microbial communities from uranium-contaminated site in the Upper Colorado River Basin, Wyoming, United States - RVT140D175 | ecosystem: Environmental > Terrestrial > Soil > Contaminated >...
GTCCGTCATCCGCCGCGGCGTCGCATGCGCCCGGCCCGCTGCGCTTCGGCCGCCAGATCGTGGAGCGATTGGAGCGTGCGCACCCGCTCGTCCGGCGTCCTTCTCAGGTTGTCGCGGAGGAGCGTTCGGTCGATGTCGGCTTTGTAGGCGGCGACGACGGGGTCGTCGGGCGCGATGGGCTCCAGGTCGGCCTTCGCTCGGAATCCCGCCGCCTCGAGCAGGCGCTCGATGGTCTCCAGACGGGGGCTCCCGACTCCGGACTCCAGCCGTCCCACCACGGATTGGGTCGTACCTGCCCGGGCGGCGAGCTCCCGCTGCGAGAGGCCCGCGCGGGCGCGCGCCTCGCGGACCAGGACTGCGCCGATCGTATCCATGCTATCGGATGATAGCACGCACGACGTCAGCGCGACAGTCGGCCTCGACGTGCCCTCGCCCTATTCCCCCCGCAGCGCCCCCATCGGATCGGTCGCCGCGGCCCTGCGTGCCGGCAGGTAGTTCGCCGCGCTCGCGACTGCGACCAGCAGCAGCGTCACTGCCACGTAGACCACCGGCTCCGTGGGGCTCACCTGCACCAGGAGGCCCGACACCACGCCGCCCATCGCGAGCGCGGCGAGCAGACCGACGATGGCGCCGACGGCGACCACGAGCAGCCCCTCGCGCACCACCTGCCTGTGCACCTGTTCTGCGCGGGCGCCCAGCGCCATCCGCAGCCCGATCTCTCGCGTGCGCTGGCTCACGGCGTACGAGATGACGCCGTAGAGACCCGCGACCGCGAGGAGGAGCGCTACGCCGGAGAACGCGGCGATGAGCCACGAGGTCGCGCGGCGCGCCCAGAGCGACCTCTCGAGCACGGTCTTCATGGTGCGGTCGGCGTAGATGGGCAGCTCGGGGTCGAGCTCCGCCGTGACGGCGCGCGCCTCGGCGAGGGGAGAGGGTGCGGACGGGCTCGTGCGTAGCGCGACAAAGAAGCCGTCGAGCGGCACCTGACGGAGCGGTTGGTAGACACCGGGCCGCATGGGCTCGTCGAGGCCGTAGTGCTTGATGTCCCGGCTGACCCCGATCACGGTGAGGCGCGGGTCGTCGTCGCCACCGGTGTGGATGAGTCGGCCGATTGGGTCCTTTCCGTCGGACATGTGCGTGCGCACGAATGTCTCGTTGACGATCACGACGGGCGGCGTGCCCTCTCGCCCATCGCGCTGGTCGAACGCGCGGCCGCGCACGAGCTCCACCTGCATGGCGTCGAAGTATCCGGGCGTCACGCTGCGCATGAGCACGACCGGGTTCGAGTCGTCGCTCCGCTCCGGTGCGTCCTCGACGTAGTAGAACCACCCCCAGTGGCCGAGCAGGGGCAGGCTGCTCGCGATCGTGGCACCCTCGACTCCGGGGAGCGCGCGCAGGCGATCGAGATACGACTCCACGAACGCGATCCGCGCGGCATCGTCGGTATACCGCGCCGTCGGCAGCTGCACGCGGTAGGTGGTGACGCTCTCGGTCGCGAACCCGGGCTCGACGCGGCTGACTCGGTAGGCGTCGAGCGTGCTGAGCCCGCCCACGACGAGGAGCCCGAGCGCGAGCGCGACCTGCCCCGACACGAGCAGCGATAGGTCCCGACGGTGCCGGAACGAGCTCGTGGAGCGGCCGGCTCCCGCGAGCGATGCCGCGGGCTGACGAGCCGCGTGCAGCGCCGGTGCGAGCCCGAACAGGAGCGCCGAGCCAGCCGTCAGCAGCACAGTGAACGCCACCAGGCGGCCGTCCAGGTCGAACGTGACCCAGCGCGGGAACTGCTCGGCGAGCCGAGCGACGAGCCGGTCGGACGCCCACACGCCCAGCACGGCGCCGACGGCGGCGCCGACGACGGCCAGGAGCGCGCTCTCGGTGAGGAGCTGCCGGACCAGCCGCGGGCGCGGCGCCCCCATGGCGAGGCGGATGCCGATCTCCGGACCGCGCGCGATCGAGCGTGCGAAGAGCAGACCGGCGATGTTCGCGCACGCGAGTAGGAGCACGATGCCCACCGCGCCCATGATGAAGGCCGAGCTGGTTCGGTAGGCTCCCAGGTGGCGGTCGCGCATCGACGCCAGGATGGGCGAGGTGACTTCGTTCACGCCGCGGTCGGGGAGCATTCCCTTGTGGACGGCGAGCAGATCCTCACGCGCAGCCTCGAGCGTGCCGCCTTCCCGCAGCCTGCCCACGCCGCTCAGGTACCATCCCGAGTCGCTCTCGCGGCGCTCGCGCAGAGGGAACCAGATGTCCGCCTCGGCCACGAAGTCCGCCGCGGGCGGCAGGACGCCGATGATCTCCACCGCTCGGCCGTCGAGGGCGAGCGTGCTCCCGAGCACCGCGGGGTCGGCGGCGAAGCGGCGTTCCCAGAAGGCACCCGAGAGCAGCGCGACACGGGGTCCGTCCGGGTGGTCCTCCTCGGCCGTGAAGAAGCGGCCGAGCCGAGGCTCCAGCCCGAGCACATCGTCGAGGTCATGCGTCGCACTGACGTAGCCGACACGCTCCGGCGGTCCATCCCCGGCCAGGTTGCCGCCGCCTTCCGTAAACACCGCCATCGACTCGAACGTGCGGTTGGCCGCGCGCCACTCCACGAAATCGGGGTAGGCGATGCCCACGTACTCGAGGTCCCACGCGGGTGCGGTCTCGTCCAGGTCAACGAGCCGCTCGGGCTCCGCGAACGGCAGCGGCCTCAGGAACAGCCCGTTGTAGATCCGGAACATGGCCGTGTTGCCGGCGACGCCCAGGGCCATGAGCACGACGACCGTCACACCCAGTCCCGGCCGGCGCGCGAGCTGACGCAGCGCGAAGCGAACGTCTCCGACGAGCGACGAGATCATCTCCGCCACCTCCTTTCGCATCCCTGTGCTCGCTCTCGCGTGTGATGATTCGCGGGCGGTCGTCAGCCACTCGGCAGCGGCGCCGCGCAGTGCGTCCCACGCGACGCGGAGCCAGAAGGCGGCCCCGTGCCGGCCCCGCTCCCGCCCCCACGCCGCGTATGTGTCGAGGAAGAGCCGCTCGAGCGCGCGCCCGTGCTCGGTGCGATAGCGCGCAGGGAAGAGCCTCAGCAGCCGGCGGTAGGCGCGAAGGCCTCGGTCGCTCATCGCTCAGTCGGCCTCGCGCTCAGATGGGCTCGACGTCGCGCGCCGCATCGACCCAGCGGGCGAGAAGCCGCGTCTCCTCGCGCAGACGCAGCCTACCCGCGGGCGTGATCCGGTAGTACTGCCGGCGCTCGTCGTCGGGCTCGTCCGCCGGCGCGTCCGCGCGCGCGATCAGACCCTCCTCCTCGAGCGTGGCCAGCGACCGATAGAGCATCGCCGGCCAGAGGCGCATCTCGTCGTCCGTCTGATCGAGCACCGCGCGCTGGATGCCGTAGCCGTGGAGCTCCCTGCCGCCCAGCGCGAGCAAGATGTGGAACCACTGCGGCTTCATCGGGCGTGGGATCATGGCTAGGCCGTCCGCTCTCGTATGATACTGATATCGAATGGTAGCGAACGGACGGGGGACGCGCAACTTGGCAGGCCCGGGTGCTCGCGCTTAGTGTCATGCGGACACTAGTGTCGGTCGGACACTAGCTCACCCACAGGCTCGGAGTGGAGCGCATGACGGATGCAGCCATGGAGAGCCTCCTGCCCCTGGGAGCGGACGTCGCACGCTCGCCGGCGCGAGGGAGCGCGCGCGGTCCGGCTCGGGATAGGGGGAGGGGCCGCAGGAGGACGCCGTCAATATACTTGCGTGCACCAATGGACCGTAAACTAAATTGACATGATTTAGTATCGCATTAGTATAGTGGGCACGGGGTAGCCCGTTTGTTTCTATGGTGGGCTGAATTAGTAGGTGATGTACAGGTCCAGCATCTCAACACCAAACGGCGTCCCCTTAGTACTCGCTGCCGTAGAGGCCCCGACTCATGAAGATACCCCTGTCGCCCCGACCGGTGGCGGAACTGATGGCAGAGATATTTGACCCCAAAGAGCTCACTCCCGGCAAGGCAAGTGAGATCCTAAACCAAGGCCCTCTCGCGAAAGGGAAGTATCGCCATTGGGACAAAGTCCGCCACCTCGAGCCACCTGCCGACCTGACTGTAGAGGAGTGGTGGTTGGGGCTCAAATTCGCGCGGACGAAGCTGTACAAGCAGCTGCCGTTCATCGACAAGGAGGGTCGGCCTTTCGTATTCGGGACGCCGGACCCCATCGAAAGGGACCTCCACCACATTGCGCAGCAGGCGAGCGGTCGGATTCTCGCAATGGACCAGATAACGAACCCGAACACTCGCGACCGATACCTGATTAGCTCGCTAATCGATGAGGCGGTCACGTCGAGCCAGCTCGAGGGAGCGGCTACAACCACGGAGGTGGCGAAGAACATGCTGCGTACGGGCCGAGCCCCCCGTGACCGCAGTGAGCAAATGATCATCAATAATTACCATGCAATGCAGCGTATTCGCCGTTATCAGGAACAGCCGCTTACGGTCGACCTGATACTCGAGCTGCATCGTATGGTGACGCAGGACACGCTGGATGATCCGAGCAAGGCCGGCTGCCTACGGGAACACAAGGATGACATCGTGATCAGCGATGCCGTGACGGGAGAAGTGTATCACCGGCCGCCGCCGGCCGCCGAGCTTCTGGACCGGCTGGCTCGGCTATGCGATTTCGCAAACGACGAGGGTGGCGAGACGTTCTATCACCCAGTCATTCGGGCGGTTGTGGTTCACTTCTGTATCGGGTACGACCACCCGTTCGTAGACGGCAACGGCCGCACGGCCAGGGCTCTGTTCTACTGGTCGATGCTGCGACGGGGCTACTGGCTCATGCAGTACTTGTCCATATCGCGCATCCTCAAGAAGGCTCCCAGCCAATACGCATTGGCGTACCTATACGCCGAGACGGACGACAATGACCTCACATATTTCATTGACCACCAACTCAAGGTTCTCGTTCGCTCTATTGCGAGCCTTCACGAATATCTGAATCGGAAGATGGAGGAGATACGCACGATTGAGGGGCTATTGAAAGAGGCCGCGCACCTGAACCACCGTCAGCTCGCGCTCCTCAGTCATGCCCTTCGGCACCCCGACGCTTGGTACACGTTCGAGTCGCATAAGAGGAGCCACGGCATCGTCTATCAGACGGCCCGCACCGATCTCCTGGAGCTGGGCGAGCTAGGTCTACTCAATACAGCGCGACGCGGACGTGTATACCAATTCTCGGCACCTTCGGACCTGTCGAAGCGGTTGCAGTCGCACCCCGCCGGCCCTGGTTCCTAGGACGGCCTATGGCCTCGCGGCGATCTCGTCCAGCCGTCCCTTGGGAACCTTCAGTATGCGGCGGGTGAACGCCGCGAGGCGGTCGAGTGATCGTTTCGGATCGTCGTGGCTCAAGGACGGCTCGTCATCGCCATCATCTGGCCCCGGGTCATCGAACACGGCGCGTGGGGCCGAAGGGAAGGCGTGGCGTACAGCCTGCTGGCGGCGCTCTCGGCGCTGGGTATCGTCCTGCGTCCGCTCGTGATTCCGTGGCCCTACGTGTTCGCCAACTGCATGAGGAAGCCCGGCGATCGGTGGCGGCGAGCCGCGGCGTCGGCCGTGTAGAAGGCGCGCTGGCGCGCTCCTCCGAGACCGTGCCGTTGGCCTGAACGATCCTCGGCGGGCCCATGAAGGCGGCCCCCTGCGTCCCGGTTGCGCGTCCCGGCTGCTTGTCTCCTTCGATGATACGACGAGCGTGTCGATGCCTGACCCATGAGCGGGGAACAGGGCTCGACACCTCCGAATAAGATTCGGATGGCCGCCCACGACCCGGAGACCGTCTCGAGCAACCCGCTCCGTAACGCCGCCGGGTCCCCACGCCCTCCTCGCGGCGCGTTCACGCGCGGGGCCGCAGTCGCCGTCGCCCTGCTCGGCGGTGCGTGCGCGAGCGCTTCGCCGACCGAGCCGCAGGCGTGCGAACTCGGGTCCGCCCGCAACGGGGCCGAGTGCACGCCCTTCGCGCTGCGCAGTAGCCTCATGGTGCCGACCCCCTGGATGGAGGGCGGGGCGGCGATAACGCTGGAGATGATCGCGTACCGGCCACTCGACGCCACCGGTCCGATGCCGACGGTCGTCTTCCATCACGGATCCACCGGCAACGGCGACGACCCCAGCCTCTTCGGCCTCACGTACGAGAGCCTGAGCCTCGCGCGCTTCCTCACCGAGCGCGGTTGGATGGTGCTCTTTCCGCAGCGTCGGGGACGAGGTGCGTCCGGCGGCGTCTACGACGAGGGCTTCACCGCCGATCGATCGCGCTACTCGTGCGAGGCCGCTCCGGCGCTGGCCGGACTGGAGCGCGCGCTCGAGGACGCGAACGTCGTGACGGACTTCGTTCTCGTCATGAACGAGGTCGATCCCCAGCGGCTGCTTGTCGGCGGAACCTCGAGGGGAGGCATCCTCGCCGCCGCGCACGCCGAGCGTCGCGCGACCGCCTACCGAGGAGTGGTGAACTTCGTGGGCGGGTGGCTCGGAGAAGGGTGTGTCGACGCGACGACCGTCAACCGATCGACGTTCGAGGACGCCGCGGGTCAACCGAGCCCGGTCCTGTGGCTCTACGGCGAGAACGATCCCTTCTACAGCGTCGCCCACAGCCGGACCAGCTTCGACGCATTCCTCGCCGCCGGCGGCGTCGGCGAGTTCCACGTATATCGCCGAAGCAGCGCGACTGCGAACGGTCACTTCATCATCAACGAGCCCGCGCTTTGGGGGGCGGATCTCGAGGCGTTCCTGGGCGAACACTAGGCCGCGGAGCCGCCGGTTGCGGTGGTGGGCCACCGCCGGGGCGAATCACGGCTGGCGCCCCCCGGTCCAGCGGGTTCTCTTGGCCCCATGCCCCCCCGACCGAAGTCGACCGGACACACGCTCCTCCTCGCCGCTCTCGCGCTCGCCGCGTGCGAGCCCCCGGGCGATCCGTTCGGGACCGCACCCGTCCCGGCCCCCGTGCTCTTCGCTCCCGGCGTGATCTCCACGCCGTACGACGACGAGTTCGCGCTCACGTTCAGCCCCGACGCGCGCGAGGCCTACTTCACCCGAGGAAGCGGCGGCCGGGGCTCGGCCCCGCCGCGCATCCACGTGTCGAGGTTCGACGGCACCGCGTGGGCGGAGGCCGAGGTCGCGCAGTTCTCCGACGCGTGGGACGAGACGCCGTTCCTCACCGCGGACGGGAGCCGGCTGCTCTTCAGCTCGCGGCGTGACATGCCGCGCTGGGGGCCGGTGCGGACCAACGGCAACCTCTGGGTCGTCGAGCGCCTCGGAGACAGTTGGTCCGTCCCCGTCCCCCTCCCCGGCGACGTGAACAAGCCGCGCGTCGACGAAGGGCGGGACGCACCGGAGCGGAGCGAGTCGGGGCCCGTGCTGCTCGCGGGCGGCACGCTCCTCTACTGGACCGCCGAGGACGCCGAGCAGGGCGCCGACCTCTTCGTGGCGGAGGAGCGGGACGGCGCGTTCGTCGATCCCCGGCCGCTTCGCCTCAACTCGTCGGGATCCGAGCGCCACCCGGCCCTATCACCCGACGGCCGCTACCTCGTGTTCCAGGCGTTCCGCGACCTCGACGCCGTGGGCGAGGACGACCTCTACGTATCCGAGCGCACCGAGTACGGATGGGGCACACCCCGCCCGCTCCCCGAGCCGATCAACAGCCCGGCGAACGACGGCTATCCGAGCTTCTCCCCCGACGGCCGGTACTTCTTCTTCGCGAGCGAGCGGGGGCCGGGCCGCTCGTGGTCGATCTACTATGTGGAGACGGGGGCGCTGGGGCTGGGCATCGAGGTGGAGGACCGGTAGGGGGACCTCGTCTCTCGCTTCGGCCGCTCGAGCAACCGCGTCATCGCCTTGACGCGTGTTTTCAGGCGGGCGAGGGGGGTAGTACCCGCAGCTCAGGCGAAGATCAACCGGCCGCCCTTGGGTTCAGGAACCGTCCGACCCATCTCGATCGCCGTCTCGATACCCCCTGACGCGTGTTCTCAGACCTTCGCAGGCCGCCGTACCCGCGAGCGGCCCACCCTGCGCGTGACTTTCAGGGTCGCCTCCTTCCTGCTCTTCGGCTTGGGCGTCACGACGATCTCGACGTCGCGACCCAGCGCGTTCAGGAACCGATATAGCCGCTCCATCGAGAACCCGTCCAGTTTGCCACGGACGAGCTGAGAGACTTTCGGCTGGTCGATACCCATGATCTCGGCGGCCTCGGCCTGTTTGAGGCCGCGGGCTTCGATGATCTGGATGATCTCGATCACGAGGAGCGCTTTGGCCTTCAGCTCCTCCGCGTCCGGCATGCCAAGATCCGCGAACACGTTCCCGCTGCCGACCTCGTAGTCCATCTCTTCGCTCATTTCTGGCTCTCCAGGTGCGCGTGAACGCGCTCCGCCTCTTTCAATCGCGCCTTGATCAGGTCGATCACGTGCTTCGGAGGTGCTTCCGTCGTGGTCCTCCACCAGCTCCAGCACGCCCGCGCCCTTGAAGCCTTTCAGCGATTTCGCATGGGCTGGCGGATGCGATCCAGACGAGCGGCTTCGGCAGTTCGGTCATCGGAGATGATGCCAGTTATGGTATGTGATGTCCATACCCTCGGCGCGTGCCGCCAGCGCTATCTTGGGCGCGTGAACGACGACGGCCTCCCTCACCCGGCGCTTCGGGAAGCTCGTGTCCTGGCCCGCATCCTCGATGACCTCGTGCGCGTGCCCGGGACGCGGTTCCGGGTCGGGCTCGATCCGCTGCTCGGGTTGCTTCCCGGCATCGGCGACTGGGTGGGGTGGGCGGTCGGATCGCACCTGCTCGTCACCGCCGCCCGTCTGCGGGTGCCCCTGCCGACGCTGCTGCGCATGGCGGGGAACGTCCTGATCGACGCGGTGGTGGGCACCGTCCCCCTTCTCGGCGATCTCTTCGACGCGGCCTGGAAGGCGAATGCGAGGAATCTCGCCCTCCTGGAACGCCATGCGATGGACCCCGACGAAACGCGGCGCTCGAGCGTACGGGCGCTCGTGTTGGTCCTGGGCGGGACCTTCACCCTCCTCGCCGCCACCGGCGTGGGCGCGATCCTCTTCCTGCGTTGGCTGGTGGGGGTGGTTTAGCGGGTTTTCGTGACGCCCATGCGTCCCCGAGCCGCGGCCGTGCGCCCGGAGTGATCTCCACCCCGTACGAGGACGAGGCGGGCATCACGTTCAGCCCCAACGGCCGCGAGGCCTACTTCTCGCGGGGCGGCGATGGGCAGGGCTCGCCCCGCCGCGCATCCGCCGCGTCGGTCGATCCGGTGGTGGCGCTGCGAAGCGAGTGGGGCGGCCGCGCCCGGGGTTGGGCAGGAGGGGCCGATCTCAATCTGCCCGCAGCGCATCGACCGGGTCCACCTGGGCGGCTCTCCGCGCGGGCAGGTAGCTGGCGGTCAACGCGACAACCAGGATCAACGCAGATACGCCACCGAACGTGAGCGCGTCTGTGGATCCGACCTCGAATAGGAGGGGAGACAGCGCCTGTCCGAGAGCCCACGCACCCGCGAGCCCAATGAGCGCACCTACGGCGGCGGACCTGACGCCCTCACCGACGAGGACGAGGACTACGTCGCTCGGCCGAGCCCCGAGTGCGACGCGGACGCCCGTCTCTCGCGTTCGCCGCTCGACGGCGTATGCGATGACCCCGTAGATGCCCATAGCGGCGAGGACGAGAGCGAGTGCGGCGAAACCGTTGAGGACAACGGCGCGAAAGCGTGGCTCCGCGACCGTAGATCGGAGCAGCTCCTCGACCCCTAGCACCTCGTCCAGCGGCATGTTCGGGTCGAGAGTCCAGATGGCTTTCCGCGCGGTTTCGGCGAATCCAGCCGGTGAGTCAGTCGTATGCACGACCGCGACCATCGACTCTACCGACGCCTGGGCGTAAGGGACGTACACCTCCGGTTGTGCCGACCCATCGAGCCCGTGGTGTTGCACGTCACCCGCGACGCCCACCACGGTCAACCACGGACCCGGGCCGCCACGCAGCATCAGACGCAGACGCCGACCCACCGGGCTTCCGTCGGGCAAGCGACGCCGCACGAACGTCTCGTTGACGATGGCGGCGGGAATCGGAGAGGCCGGGAGATCGTCGGGGCCGAACTCACGTCCCGCGACGATCGGGATCCGCATGAGGTCGAAGTACCCGGGCGTCGCGACGCGTCGGTCGACCGAGCTGCGAGCCTCGCCCGCGGGGCCCTCTCCTTCCACCTCGACGTCGACGAACACGTTGCTACCGCCAAGGGGCAGGCGGTTCACTGCCGCCACGGCCGAAGCCCCCGGGAGAGCCTCCAGCGCTCCCAGCGCGTGGTCGAGAAACGCCCGCCTACTCCCCGGCGTGTCGCGGCCGGAGCTGCTTAGCCCCATGGGGATCTGCAGGAGCCCCTCGGCCCGAAAACCGGGGTCGACTTGCACGAGGTTCCAGAAGCTCCTTTCGAGGAGACCGGCGCCTACGAGCAAGGTGACCGCGAGCGCCACCTCCGCAGCGACGAAGAGGTTGCGCGTTCGACGCCCCACGCCCGTGGCCCTCCGATCTCCGCCCGCGACGAGAACGCCGCTCCGGACCGCGTGCAGAGCCGGTGCCACTCCGAAGAAAACCGTGGTCGCGACGGCGAGGAGCGCCGCGAACCCCGCGACCCTGAGATCTACGCGCACATCGGCCGATGGAGGCAAACCCGCGACCCCGGTCCTCAGGACGGTGCTCGTGAGCCACGCTCCGAGTGCGAGGCCGACCATGCATCCCAGGGTAGCGATCACTAGACTTTCGGCCAGAAGCTGACGCGCGATTCGGCGTCGTCCTGCGCCCAGGGCACGGCGGACGGCCAGCTCCTGACCTCGCGCAGTGGACAACGCGAGCAACATATTAGCCACGTTCACGCAAGCGATCAGGAGGAGCAGCCCTGCGGCAGTGAACAGCGTGAGGACCGTACGGCGCACATCGCGAGTGACGACTTCCCGTAGGCGGTCGATCACCAGCGTGGTACCGACCCCGATGTCAGGGTAGTCTCGCACGAGCGCTTCCCTGACGGAGTCGAGCTCTCCGGCGACGGCTTCGACCGTTCCGCCGTCGGGTAGCCGCCCCACCACGTTCATCACCGGGATCGATCGCAGCTCGGCGTACGGGTTCGCCGAGAACGGGAGCCAGACCTCGGCGCTCGCGCCGTTGCTGTCCACGATTGAAGCCGTGATCGGCATAGGGAGGGCTGGCAAGACGCCGACGATTGGATATATCTCCCCCTCCAGGGTCAGCGCCTGTGCACCGAGAGTGGTCTCCGTGCCGAAGTTCCGCTCCCAGAAGGCCCGGCTGACCACGACTGCGTGCCCCCCGCTCGTGGCGTACTCCGTTCGATCGAAGAGGCGGCCCATCAACGGAGTCGCGCCGAACAGATCGAAGAGGCCGTCAGTCACGTAAGAAGCGACGACCAACCTCGGGTCGCCCAAGCCGGTGAGCGTCAGGTCCCAGCTCGAAGAGAATCCCGCCAGGGACTCGAGGCCCGTGATCCGTTCGCGGAGGTCGGCGATATAGGGTGGTGCGAAGCCATACGCCCCGAACTCCGGGTCGGACTGGCGCACAAGCACGATGTCGTCGGCGTTCGGATAGGGGAGTGCGCGGAGCAGCGCAGCGTCCATGATGCCGAACAGCGCCGTGGTGGCGCCCGTGCCGAGTCCGAGTGTGAGGACGAGCGTAACCGCGAGGGCGGGTCGCCGGGCCAGCAGGCGAAACACGAACCTGAAGTCCTGCATCAAACCGACCCAGCCCGAGTCTCCGGGCGTGGCGCCCGGCTTTGCAGGGACCTCGCTCCCCGCGGCTGCTCCACGGGCTTCACGCCAGGTCGAAATACGTTCGAGGGGCGCGTTCCACGCGACGTCGAGAATCGCCCGACACACCCAGAGAATCAGGCCCGGGCGGCCACGCTCCTCGATCGCCCGGACGCACCGGGCCTGGAATGTCTTCGCCATCTCGGCAGAATACGCCCGCCGGAAGCGCGGTGAGTAGGCGCGGAGCAGGATCCGGTAAACCTTCGTGAGCCGCTGCACTGAGCGGGCGATCTCCTTCACGGCTCCCGCCCTCGGAACGCTCCGCGCGCCCGTGCGGCACCGATCTGGTCGGCCATACGCTCGGCCTCCGCCGCGGCCACCCGCTCGCCCAGACTCGACAGGTGAAAGACCCGGCGGGGCTCCCCTCGCTCGACGACAGGCTCATCTGTCACCTCCAGCAGACCCTGTCGCACGAGGCGGTCCAGCGCCCGGTAGAGCGTACCCGGGTTCGGGTTGATGCGGCCCTTCGTGCGCCGCTCCACGGCGAGCATCACGTCGTAGCCATGGCGTGGGGCCTCGGCGACGGCAAGGAGGATCTCGAAGGTGACGGGGGTGAGCGGCAGGAAGGCGTCGGGGTCGGATAGAGGCATTCTGATGCGTCTCCGGATAGTTTGCTCTAGGCAAGTATACATTGCTTTAAGCAAATGGCAAGACGCGGGTCGCATACAAGGAAAGGTGCGCTCGAGCCCCTGCTGACCGAGCATGCGCGTGGCCTCGCACCCAGCTAATACGGGCTCTCCAGCTACGGCTACGACATACGAGTCTCGCTTCGACGCCAAGATGGTTCATGAGCCTCCCAGGCGTGGCGGGGCGACGCCTACGCAGAGCTTACCCGACGACACGCGTGGCCTCACGCATGATGTCGAAGCCGAGCGCGCGGCGTGCGTCGAGGGAGAGCTGATGATCAAGCGAGCTGTCCGGCCAGGTAATCGCCGGCACGAGCCCGCCGAGCACCGTAGCTGCGGCGAGAGGGCGCCCGACGAGGGGTGGCGACACCACCTCCGGGCACCTATAGATCAGTCTTGGCTGATCGTCCGCACCCGGCCGGCTTCGCCCCGCAGGAAGGAAACACCCGTGACACGGTACGCCCGCGCTCTGCTCGCTCATATCCTCATCGTCTCGACCGCTGCATGCGCCACGGCCGGCGTCTTCCCCTCCGTGAACGTGACGTCGGTGGAGCTCGCCGACCCCAACTTCCGCATCGTCGCGACCGACGTGGGCGGACAGGCCACGGCCGGGTACGTGTTCGGCATCAGCGGCGGGTTCGGGCCGGGCATGCAGACGCTCGCGATCGCCCGCGTGCACGGGGACGGCCAGCTCTATGCTGCCGCGCTCCGCGAACTGTGGCGCAGCTTCGAGGCGACGTACGGCCCCGTAGCCGACCGCCGGCTGGCCCTGATCAACGTCCGCTACGACGCGGAGGCCCTGAACCTGCTGGTCTACACGCGGCCCACCATCTGGGTGAGGGCTGACGTGGTCGAGTTCGAGCCCTGAGACCTCACCCGCCCGGGAGAAGCGGACTGAGCGCGACGCCCACGTAGAACTGGTCTTCGCTCCAGCTCACGATGTGCTCGGTGCGCCGGTCCGGCGTACTGGGCCGCGCTCGATGGTCACCAGCTCCGGCGGGGTGGTGGCAGGGGGGCACGCCTTCCGGTCTGATCGGACGGATCAGGAACGCTTTGACGGCCCTACCTGAGTAGCGTCGACGACCGGACGCCGATAAGTTGCTGTCCCCCCCCACCCGAAGTCGAAGGTTTCGGTGTCACCTCAGCTCCGAGGTCGGGGAGGCGTGCGATGGCGAAGCTCAAGAAGAACCAAACTCGCGCTCTGGTCTATCGGTACTTCCTGAACGAGGGCTGGCTGCCCGCCGGCACCACCGTCGAGAGCTGGCCCGAGGTCACCTTGGGAGACCTCGGCATCGATGATCCGCCGTTGCCCTCCGAGCCGCATCTCCAGAGCAAGCGCATCAAGGCGGACCTCCAGGGCCTGTTCTTCGTGCTGGGCTCCAAGATCCCGTCGCCGCTCGCGGACCTGAAGAAGAAGACCATGACGCTCGGGGACTTCGCCGACGCGCTTTGGTCGAGCCAAGAGGACTGATGCGACTCCGTCGTCCTGTCCTCTCCGCCGCGCTGCTCCTCGTCCCGCTCGCTTGGGTGAGCGGGGCCTCGGCTCAGGAACGGCACCTGAGCTACGAGCTCGTCGTGCGTCCGCCGCTCGAGGGCGACGCGCCGCTGGCGCTCGACTTCGACGTCGTTCTGGAGGTGGTTGCCGACCCCACCAAGACGACGGGGCACGCGCTCGACGCCTCCGGCTTCGCCAGGGGGTTCCGTACGCTCGGCAAAGCAGCCGGCGACCTGGATCACATCGCGCTCGGCGTGGAGCTCGGCGGGCGCTACCTGACCGGCGGCGCCACCGAGCTCTCCGCCGAGCAGCGGGACTACTACCTCCACCTGCTCGACCTGGACCCCGCCGGCGGCGGGCCGGGGCTCACCTCGTCCCAGGAGGCGGACCTCAACCGCTTCACGACGCTCCAGCGCAAGTACTACGGATACAAGCTCCTCTACCAGCACGAGTCGACGCAGGACTTCACGCACGGGCAGCACGTGCTCGGCGTTCAGCTCGTGGGCGAGATTTCGTTGCTCCACGAGCTGCTCGACGTGGTGCCGGGCGGCACGCGCCTCGAGAGCGGTTACGCGCCCCAGCCCGTGCGGCTCGCCGCCGGACTCGACTGGGTGACGGGTGTGGACTCGACGTTCGCCGGTCCGGCGGACACCGAGGCGGAGCTCGGACGCGCGCGGTTCGAGGCGGCGTGGTCGACCAAAATCTTCGACGGCCTACCCCTCGGGGTCTCGTGGCAGGGCCACTACATCTTCTCCGGACCCGAAGCCATCGAAGACAGCGGCCGCTCGTTCAACTCGTTTCTGGTGGCGTGGG
>Ga0214472_10004486_pt1 | contig 14750 bp, 10 predicted proteins | sample RVTome_6_FD_207662 | JGI IMG/M metagenome (GOLD analysis project Ga0214472, IMG submission 207662) | Soil microbial communities from uranium-contaminated site in the Upper Colorado River Basin, Wyoming, United States - RVT140D175 | ecosystem: Environmental > Terrestrial > Soil > Contaminated >...
CGGATTCCCTCCAGGGCCTGGATGTGTTCGGCGTGCCGGCCCAGGGCAAACTTGACCTCAGCCTGCTTGATGACGGCGTCAATCCGGCGCAGGCGGTTTGGCTCCGTGTCCGGAATTCCCTCGAGGCGCTTGAGCGCGGCATCGAAATAGGCCAGCGCCTCGATGTTCGCCCAGCGCCGCTGCGCCTTCTCGGCCGCGAGGATGGCGTAGTCTACGGCCTTCTCGCTCTCCGCGCTCCGCCCGAAGTGATGAGCCAGAAGCTCCACGACCTCGTCCGTGCGTCCGGCGTACAACCGCTCAAGCCCTAAGCCGACGGCCCCGTGGCAGAGGCGCCGGTAGCGCTCCAACAGGCTTCCGTAGGCGACCTCCTGGGTCAGAGCGTGCTTGAAGACATAGGTCGGCTCTTCGGGGCCGGTTTGTTCATGGAGAAACTCCAGGCGTGCGAGCTCCCGGAGATGGGGCTCGAAGGGTTCAGGCCCCTCCCAGACCGTCCCCAGGAGCCTGAGGGAGAACTCGCGACCAAGAACCGACGCCGTCTGGAGGAGCTGCTTGGGTCTGTCGGGTAGCCGGTCGATCCGGGCCATGATCACTCCCTGGAGGGTGTCGGGGACCGGTAAGGCCGGAGGAAGATCGCTCCCCTCTCCCATGCTCCGGGCCAGCTCCTCGAGAAAGAAGGGATTCCCCTCCGCCTTGGCGATAATGACCTGGGCAAGAGGGCCGTGGACCTGCGGCGTCTGGAGAACCGACTGGACCACCGACAAGCTGTCTTGAGGTGAGAGCGGCTGGAGGGGGATTTGCGTCGAGTACGATTTCTCCATCCAGGGTGGTCGGTATCCAGGCCGGTACGTGGACAGGAACAGGATGGGCGCACCTGGCAGACTCTCCACCAGCAAGGTAAAGAAATCCTCCGAGGTCCTGTCAACCCATTGGAGGTCTTCCACCGCGAAAAGAAGCGGTCTTCGCCGGCTGCCTCTCAGGCTGAGCTGTCGGAGCGTCTCAAAGGTCCGCGCTTTGATCGCCTCAGGGCTCAATGCGGACAGCCGATCTGTTCCGTCCTTCACGCCGAGAACATCCAGAAGAAACGGTGCCCACTCCTCGGGGGTCATCCCCACCTCTTGGAGAGCGTACCGCACCTTGTCGATGATGGCCGTGGTGCTATCGACCTCGGTAATCCCGCAGTTGTTCCGCAGGATGTCGAGCACCGGGAGGTAGGGAATGGCGCGTCCGTAGGAAAGGCATCGCCCTTCGAGGTATGTGGCCCTCCGCTTCGTTTGATTCTGCTGGAACTCAAGCAGGAGGCGGGATTTTCCCATGCCTGGCTCGCCAACGATTCCGACCGCCTGGCCATGGCCTCCCTCCACCTGCGCGAGAAGATCCTGCATCGCCGCCAGCTCGCGAATGCGGCCCACGAAGGGACTGGGGGGGCGTCCCTCACTCCTCTGCAAGGGAGAACGTCGAAGGCCGAGCCCCAAGACCTTATAGGCAATGACCGACTCGGTCCTTCCTTTGATATGGACCGGCCCCATGGCTTCCGTGCGTACATGGTCCCGGACCATTCGGTGCGTCCCCTCAGCGGCCAGGATCGTGTCTGGCTCCGCAAGCTGTTGCAGGCGGGCGGCCACGTTGGTGGAATCCCCCACCGCCGTGTAGTCCATGCGGAGGTTATCCCCGATTTTTCCCACCACGACGAGCCCAGTGTTGAGCCCCATCCGAACGGAAAGCTGCACCCCCTGCGCGTGGCCGAGGTCGACGTGCCGCTCTCGGAGGGCCCGCCGCATACCGATGGCCGCCAGCACCGCACGCTTGGCGTGATCCTCATGCGCAAGCGGGGCCCCGAACAGCGCCATGAATCCGTCTCCCAGGAATTGGTTGATCGTCCCTTCGTAACGGTGGACCTCAGCCAGGGCCAGCTCGAAAAAGCGATTCAAGAGGGTGTGCATCGCCTCGGATCCCAGGCGTTCGGCCAGGGCTGTGGAGTTGCAGAGGTCGCAGAAAAGGATGGTGACCTGTTTGCGCTCGCCTTCGATTGCGGTCCGGCGATTCAGGATCTTCTCGGCGAGATGTGGTGGGGTGTACCCGTCGGGACTTTCGAATGGGAGACGACCGCTCAAACGAGGAGGGACCTGATGCGCACACTCAGGACAGAACTTCGCAGTCGTCGGGACCTCGATCCCGCACTTGGCACACGTCAGGTGCAGACGGGTGCCACACGCGGCACACAATTTTGCCTGCTCTACGTTTTCGCGCTGGCACCCGGGACACCGCATTCCAGGGCTCTCAACACGACGAGGCGGGAAAGACGCGTCGAGGGTGGGTTGCGAAATAAGAGGTGTCGTGCACGGGTGGGCAAGGCGCCGGGTCGCGCGCTCTTTGCGCTCACGCTACCGCCAGATAGCTTCTTCGGTCTGCTGGATCGAACGGCGATGCGGCGATCGTGACGTTCGGTTCCCCGGCGCTTCCGGTGGCCTGTTCCCTCCCCCGAGGGAGAATGCGCCTCCCCCGCCTGAATGTCAAGAAGCATCCTGCCGGTGTCGTTGCAGACCTGAGGGTGGACCCCCGTGGCGGAAAGGTCCGAGCCCAATGCAGCGGTATCAGCGTTCATCCCTTTTCGCACGGTGCTCCGCGCTCCCGGGACGAGCTGGCAGAATCGCGTGGAAGAAAGAATGGGCGAAGGAGCTGCGCCGAGTTTCGCCTCCCTGGAGCCTTGGTTCAGTACTTGACCCGACCGAACAGCCGGACTCCTTCCGCACCGTACTCCCGCTCGATCTGGGCCATGTGAACGACGACCGCGTTGTAGATCCGCCGGAGCTCGGCAACCGGATCGGCGTGGTGGTCCACCCGCAAGTTGTGGTACATGCGCGGCTCGCTACTTGCCACGAGGAGGGCGGCGGACTGCTTTCCGCGTTTGTCTCCTCCCGCCTTCTGTCCCTCCTCCAGAGCCAGGAGGAGGCGCTCCGAAAGCTCCCGCTGCTCTTCCGTGCTGGCCCGGAACGCATCGGCCATGGCCTGGATCACCTGGGGTCCCGTCAGCATGTTGCCGGCGACGGTAAAGCCGTCCCCCTCCAGGTGCCCGCACCACGGGGCGCAGTTTGCCCCCGTGTGGCAGAATGCGCCCGACCCGTCAATAGCATGCACTTGTCGGATCTCCCGATCCGAATCAGCCTCGAGGAGAGCCCGAAGGGCCAGCCGGATGGACACTCCATGCTCCAAATGGGCAAGCCCGTGCCGCCCGAGATCGCTATTGACGCGGCCCTGGGTGGCAATGCCTCCCCGGCGGGAGACAAACGGCACCAGGCTTCCCACGTTCGGCCGGGCCGTGGAGACCGCCACGCCAAAGTCACCCGTCCTCGGATCCCTGGCCACAATGGAGAACGTATGCAAGTCAATCACGCCCTTTCATCAGACTCCCGAGGAATCGGTAGGCCCACTTCCCCGGTCCTCCGCCCTGCCACCGGCTCCTTTGGACCTTACCACCCCAGGGCGTAGCCGATGTTCCGTCTGGGCGAGACCGCCCCCTGGATGACCCCGCGCGCCCTGTCAAAGCGGATGCCCATCACCTTCCCATTCGCCCACCCGTCGAGCAGGCCGACCTCATGCCCCCGACGCTCGAGACCCGCGATGACCTCGGGGGAAATGCGGCCCTCGATCTCGACCCGGCCGGGGTAGGCCGTCCGGGGATAGAACGACGACGGGAAATGGATGGAGTGAACGGTCGGGGCATCCAGGGCTTCCTGGAGGTTCATACCGAAGACCACGACGTTCAGGAAGAACTGCAGGGTCCACTGGTCCTGGGCATCTCCGCCAGGGGTTCCGAAGACCATGTACGGCTCACCCTGCCGGGTGACCAGGGAGGGCGTCAAGGTAGCCCGCGGGCGCTTGCGTGGCGCCAGCGCATTCGGTCGCTGGGGGTTCAGGTAGAACATCTGTCCTCGGGTGCCGAGCGGGAACCCCAGGCCCTGGATCACCGGCGAGGAACCGATCCAGCCACCGCTCGGCGTCGCGGCAACCATGTTGCCCTCGCGGTCCACGGCATCCAGATGTGTCGTGTCCCCGACGTGGGCATGGCCCAGTCCCAGATCCCGAACCGAGCGGGCGGCCACCCGGAGGGCCCGGCGATTGTCCGCCGCCACGTCGAAGGTGGCATACGTCGGAACCCCGCCTCCCACATCGCCCGGCCGCATCTCCCGAGAGGCCTGGGTGGCGATCAGGCCACGGCGCTTCCCCGCATAGGCCTTGGAGAGCAGGACATCGAGCGGCACCCTGTCAAAGAGCGGGTCCCCGTAGTAGGCCTCGCGGTCCGCAAAGCCCAGCTTGGCCGATTCGATCAATACGTGGAGGTAGTCGGCTGAATTGTGCCCCAGCGCCGCGAGGTCAAACCCCTCCAGGATTGCCAACTGCTGCAGGAACACGGGACCCTGGGTCCACACCGAACACTTGTGCACGTCAAGATCTCGGTAGCGGAGCACCACCGGCTCCTCCACCGCTGCATGCCAGTCTGCCATGTCCTCGTGGGACAGCAGGCCGGTGTGCGCCGCCCCGCTGGCATCCTCGACGGGGTGGTTGGCGATGAATTCGACGATCCCCTTGGCGATCTCGCCCTGGTAGAAGACGTCCCGGGCCGCCGCGATGCCCGCCACGCGGCCCCGGTGCTCCGCGTCGGCCTCTGCCCGGCACATGAGCCTGAGGGCAGCCGCCAGATCCGGGTTCCGCAGGATCTCTCCAACCTCGGGGACCCGACCGTTCGGGCAGTAGATCTCGCCGGTGGTGGGATAGAGATCGGTGAGCTTACGCAGGTTCGCGTTGAGGCTGGCGTGCAGGCCGTCATAGACCGGGAAGCCCCTCTCGGCCAGCTCGATGGCTGGCTGAACCACCTGCGCGAAACGCATGGTCCCGAACCGCGCCAGCGCCAGCGCCCACGTATCCACCACCGCGGGCACGCACGCCGGCAGATACCCGTCGCCCGGGACGAGATCGATCCCGTGGTCGCGGCACCAGTCCAGCGTGAAGGCCTTGGGCGACCAACCCATCCCACAGAGGGCGAAGGCCTTCCGCTCCCTCGCCGAGTAGATCAGCGTCGGCACCTCGCCGCCGATGCCATTGCTCTGTGGCTCCAGCAGGTTCAGACAAAAACACATCGCCGCTGCCGCATCGATGGCATTCCCTCCCTGCTCCATGATGCGGAAGCCCGCAGCCGTGGCCAGGTAATGGCCGGAGGTCACGACCCCGCGCGACCCCATGATGACGGGACGGGTGGTAAATACCGCCATGAATTGCACTCCCTGCAGCACACTCGGCCAGACACGGGGTGCCGCCGGGTGCCTGATCGGACAGGCGTCCGGACGAAGTTGGCGGGGGATACTAGCGCCGACGATTGCCTTCCGTCAACCCCGCGTCAGGAATCCGAGGCCGGTTCAGGTGCGCAGCTCCTTCAGGCTGAGGGTCCTGGCCACCGCCTTCGCACTGGCGTCGTTGTTGAAATAGACGTACACGCTGCGCCCTTCGGGCAGCCACCCTCGGATGCGGTCTGCCTCCCGGCGCAGAGTCGCGCGGGAATAGGAGCCGGCGTACAGGCTCCCCGCCCCGTGCCGCCCCACGGACCCGAATTCGGCCGTGATCGGCCCCGCCACTGAGAGGGGGATCAGGCCCGGCGCTGGCGGGCCGGGCGCACAAGCCGGAGTGTCGGCTGGGCCAGGAGTTTTTGGAACCGGAGGGCGTCCTCTCCCATGAATTGATTGGTGAAGAGGACGTAGGTCGGTGCATCCGTGGCGCTGTGCTCCACCCATAGACCGGGGACGACCGCCGGTCGGTATCCACACGGTTTCGTCCGGCCTCTCACCCCTTGGCCCGCTTTTTCTCCAGCCAGGAGTATAGCTGCCGCGCTGGCAGCGTATTCAGAACATCTTCCGGCGTCAGCCAGGCCCGGCGCGCCACCGAGACCCCAAACCGCATGTAATCCAGTTGGGCGATCGCGTGGGCGTCGGTGCTGATCGCGATGGGAATCCCAAGCTCCTTGGCCCGCCGGGCATGCAGATCGTTCAGGTCCAGGCGGGAGGGTGACGCGTTGATCTCTATGGCGGTGCCGGCCGCCTGGGCGGCCTTCAGAACCGCCTCCATGTCCACCTCGTATGCGGCGCGCTCGCCGATGAGGCGACCCGTGGGATGGCCCAGGATGTGGACCAGGGGATGCTGCACGGCCCGCACGATCCGCGCCGTCATCTCCTCCTGGCTCATTTTGAAGCGCGAGTGCACCGACACCAGCACCAGGTCGAGCTGCCGGAGGATCTCGTCCGGGAAGTCCAGGCTGCCGTCCCCCTTGATGTCCACCTCGCAGCCGGCCAGGACGCGGAAGCCCTTCAGCGTCTTGTTGAGCGCCCGAACCTCCCCAACCATCCTGAGCACTTGCTCCGCGTGCATCCCGCCGGCAACCGTGGCGGATTTCGAGTGATCGGTTACCCCCATGTACTGGTAGCCCTTGGCCCGGACCCCCGCGGCGAGGTCCGCCAGCGAATGGGCGCCGTCACTCCAGGTCGTGTGCATCTGGAGGTCCCCCCGAATGTCCTCCAGAGAGACCAGGGTCGGCAGCCGTTCCTCCAGGGCCGCCTCGATCTCACCGCTATCCTCGCGGAGCTCGGGAGGAATGAACGGCAGTCCAATGGCCCCGTACACCGCTTCCTCGGTCTTGCCCGCCACGCGACGATTCGTTTCGTCGTTGAACACCCCATACTCGCTGACCTTCAATCCCTTCCGCTGAGCCAGCTCGCGGACCCGGATGTTGTGCTGCTTGGACCCGGTAAAATACTGCAAGGCCGCGCCAAAGCACTCGGGCTCCACCACCCGCAGATCCACCTGGATGTTCTCGCGCAACCGAACGCTGGATTTCGTCTCGCCGTGGGCCAGGACCTCGGCCACGTTCGGCAGGCCGGCGAAGACACCCATGATTCGGGCCGGATTCTTGGACGTGATGAGGATATCAATGTCCTTCACCGTCTCCTTCATCCGTCGCAGGCTCCCGGCGAGGGAGATCTGATTTACCTCCCTGAGCTTCCGAAGCTCCCCGAGGATGGCCTCGGCCAGAACGAGCGCCGTCCCCAGCGGCATCCGTTCCCGGCCGCTTCGCCAGACCGCGATGCCCTTGAGGATGTTCTCTTCAGTCTTGGCCTTGATCCCGGGCAGGCCGGCCAGCGTGTGGGCCTTTGCCAATTCCTCCAGTTTCTCCACGGAATCCACGCCGACCTGCTCGTACAGCAGCTTGGCCGTTTTGGGTCCGACCCCATGGATGCCCATCAGGTCGATCACCCCGGCCGGGATCTCCTTCCGCAAACCCTCCAGGTACTCGATCTTGCCGGCCGTGAGATACTCTTGGATCTTTCCCGCCAGGTCTTTTCCGATTCCTGGCACGTCCTGGAGCGCATTTCGCGCCGCGATCGCCGCGATGTCCTCAGACAGGCCTTCCAGGGCCTGCGCTACCCGGCGGTAGGCTCGGATCCTGAAAGGGTTCTCGTCCTTGACCTCCAGGAAATCGGCGATCTCGTTGAACAGATCCGCGATCTCGACGTTTCGCATCTCGTTTTGAACGAACCGCCGGTACCAACGGCCCCGCCGTTGGTGCGCCAAGGCGGCCAGGGCAATCTGGCAACTGGGCAATCCCGCGGGACGCGGGACGACTCGGAACCCCTGATTGCCGGATTGCCTGATTGCCGGTCATCAGGCTTGGCGGTTAATTGGTCAGCAATTCCCGTCCAGGCGGTGCAGGCCCACCTCGCGGGCCAGACGAAATGCCTCCTCGAACTCCGCACGGGTGGGTCGTCCCGCTAGAGCGGGATACTCATGCGCTCGGTAACACGGCCGATACTGGGTCATGATGTTCACGTATGTGTCTTTCGACAGTTCAGCGAGAAACTGGACAACCCCGGCCGTCCCTGCGAGGTTACTGGGCAGAACCAAGTGACGCACCAGCAAGCCTCGGCGAGCGATACCGCGCCCGTCCATAACCAAATCGCCCACTTGGCGGTGCATCTCGCGGAAGGCGGCCTTCGCGATCGCGGGATAATTCTCCACCTTGGAATACCGCTTGGCGACATTCGCGTCACCATACTTGAAATCCGGCATGTAAATGTCGAAGACACCGTCCAGGAGGCGGAGGGTTTCCTGGGACTCGTAACCGCCACAGTTATAGACCAGAGGGACCTGCAGGCCGCCCTCAATGGCGATGGGCAGGGCTCGGAGGATCTGGGGGACCTGATGGGTGGGCGTGACAAAGTTGATGTTGTGGCAGCCCGTCCGCTGGAGGTCCAGCATCATCTGGGCCAGCTCCATGGCCGAGACGATCCGGCCCTCATCCGACTGGCTGATGTCGAAGTTCTGGCAGAACACACAGCACAGGTTGCAGTGCGCCAGGAAGATCGTCCCGGAGCCGCCGAAGCCGACCAGGGGCGCTTCCTCGCCGAAATGCGGTCCGGAACTCGCGACCATGGCCTTGTCGGCGACACCGCAAACCCCGGTCTCTCCCAGCAGCCGCTGCGCCAGGCATTCCCGGGGACAGACCCGGCAGGCCTCCAGCAGCCGCTCGGCCCCCTGCGCCCGCCGCTGGAACTCCCCCGTCCGGTGCAGCTCAAGATACGCCGGCCAGGACATCTCTCCTCCCTGGCCACATATTAGCACCGGCCCGTCACGCCAACAACCACCAGGAGAGGCCAACCTTCAGCTACCGCCAGGGCGCCTCACCCAGTTCCTTCCCGCCGACCTCCAGCCGCAGAGAGCCGAAGGCGACCCTCGCGACGTAGGCGGGGTCCTGAATTGGGGTCAGAACTCGAATCCTTTCCTGTTCGGGATCAAAGTCCTGAAGGATGCCAAGCGCCAGGAACTCTCCATCTCGGCTATGTAAGCCAAGAAGGGTTCCATGTAGCTGCTCCACGTCTATGACCAGGACATCCGAAACCTGCAGGGCATTCCGGACCTGGTAGAGGGCTGCTCGGCTGAAGGGGCCGCGAACAAAGACCAAGCCTTCCTCCCCCAATGCCTCGGCATACAAGGGCATCGTCCGGAGGGAAACACCTAAGAGAGCCAGTTCCTCCCGCCCCAGGCGGCGGCCGGTATTGAGCCACAGGCGCGTGAACCGCAGCTTTTTCCACTCGAAGTCGTGGCGGCTGGCCGATACGAAATACTCGCGGAATCTTTCCTCCCGAAAGGCGCGTCGGGCGGCATGGCTTCGACGAGCGACTCGCGGGGAGACGGGAAGGCGCTGGATCTCCAGGGCCGCCTGGCCCTCCACCAGGCGCAAGATGGGCTCCAGTTCTTCAACCCGCTGGAGAGCGAGCACATGCCGTGGCTGCAAGGCTATGAGTTTGTGCCACTTCAGGGACGCCGCCACCGACCCCAGAATCAAGCCCGTTGTATCCACCAACACGATCTCAGCACCCTGGGCGATCGCCCTTCGGACCAGATCCTGGGTCCCAAGAATGAGGGGAAGGAAATGGCCAGGGGGCGAGGTGGAACCGACGAAATGCAGGACCTGGGGACGGGGAGAGGGGGTGATGGGGAGATCGGGTGAGAGGATGACTAGGCCGACGGTTGTGGGGGGGCCGAGTGAGGACTGGCCGATGTCGCCGTCCACCAGCCCGACCGTTCGTCCGGCAGCCCTCCACCTTTCCGTGAGGATGCGAGCCAGCGTCGTTTTGCCGGAGTCCGAGGCACCCAGCAGTACCACGACTCCGGGCCTCGCCAGGATCGCCTCCGCAGCCCGCTCCCACTCCGGTAAGATCTCCAGCTCAGAGTTCATTCCAGGGACCTTTCCGGCATGAAAGGTGACCCCTTGGCGCTCCGGGTACCCAGCGCTAGCGCTGGGTGTTCTTGGCGGTAGTAGATTCGGGCCTCACCGCTGGCAGGTCGGGCAGAAATGGGTGCTGCGCTGGCCCAGGACAATCCTCCGGATGCTTGTCCCACAGCGGAAGCAGGGTTCTCCGTGCCGGTGGTAGACGCGATGAAGGGCCGCGAAGCGGCCGGGCTGCCCGCGGGCGTCGCGGTAGTTCGAAATGGAGCTTCCCCGGTGGCGGATCCCGGCTTCAAGAACCTGGCGGATCGCCCGGCGTAGGGCTCGGATCTCATCGAGCCGAAGCGAGGCCGCGCGCCTCGTGGGCCGGACCCGCGCCCGGAAGAGAGCTTCGTCCGCATAAATGTTCCCGATGCCTGCGATCTTCCTCTGATTCAAGAGCACTCCTTTAATCTTCGTCGAGGCTTGGCAGAGGTCCCGCAGCGTCCCGAGCGTGAATTCGGCCTCCAGTGGCTCCACGCCGACCCCCAGCACCCGCTCCACAGATTCCGTGGGGAGAATGAACATCTCGCCGAACTTCCGGATATCGCGATAGTAGAGGGTCCCGCCCCCGCTCAAGACCAGGTGGGCGTGGGTGTACTGGTCCGGTCGGAATCCCGCGTCGTTCTCGGACCAGAGGAGCTGGCCCGTCATTCCGAGCCGGACGACCAGGCTGTCCTGGCCGAGGTCGAAGACAAAGAACTTGCCGCGGCGGCGCAGGGCCCTCACTCTCCGGCCGGACAAGGCCGATTCAACCCCATGGGGCGTCCCATGCCGGCGGGTCAGCCGTGGCTCGGTGATTTTTGCACTCTGAATCCGGCGCCCCTGGATATGCGGAAGAAGATCGCGTCGGATGACTTCGACTTCCGGGAGTTCAGGCATTGGCTACTACCCTAAAAGCGTTCGGCTGTTCGGCAGTTCGGCTGTTCGGTGGTTCTAGTCCTCAAAGACGGCCCGTTCAGCGCTCATCCCTGGGATACGACGGGCTCGGCGTGCACGGTGACCCGCTCGATGCCCGGGATCTGGCGGCGCGCCCGCCGCCCCAGCTCTAGCCCCAGCTCGTGGGCCTCCACCACCGTGAGGCTCCCATCCATGGAGCAATGGCAAACGATCCACAGTCCCCCCGGAGCCTGACGGATCGACATATTGCCGCAGTCTCGAATCCCCGGGATCGTCAGCGCCAGGGCGCGCAGCCGCTCGGCCACCCGGCCGACATCACCGCCCACCCGCAGGCCCGTATGCCTGGCCGCCCGAAGGGGATCTACGTGGATGTACACTGGCCCGAGCGCCGGAACCTCCCGGCGCAGGTCAGCCTCGATCCGCTCGGTGAGGTCGTGCGCCGCTTGAAGGCTGAGCTCCCCGGGAACTTCGAGGTGGAGATCCACGCACCGCTTTCCGTCGGCCGAGAAGATGAAGATGTCATGGGCCCCAACAGCATAGCGGGTCGCGATAAGCCGGATGGCGTCTGCCAGGTTTTCATCCGTGTTCCGCTGGGGTTCCGCGTGGATGACGACGCTGGCTTCCGGCACCACCTCCCGGATACGCTCCTCGATCTCCTCCACCACCGCATGGGCGCCTTCGAAGGAGGTCTGGCGATCGATGGGCACGGCAGCATCCACGAAGACGCGGGGCCCCACCATCCGCGCCCGGAAATCCACCGGGCCCTGGACGCCTGGGACGCCGCGGATGGCGGTGCGAATCCGCCCCAAAAGTTCGACGGGGGCGCGGTCCAGCAAGGCATCCACAGCCCGCACCCCCAGTCGGCCACCCACCACCAGGACGAGCCCTGCAACCGCGATGGCCGCCAGGGCATCCGCCAGGGATAACCACGGAATGCCCCACCGTCGTCCCGCCCAGACCGCACCCAGACCACCCAGGACCGTCAGGGACCCCCAGACATCAGTTTGGAAGTGGAGCGCATCCGCTTCCAAGGCCTGGCTGCCGGAGGCTGCCGCCACCCTGGACAGGGCCCGGGACCGGGAGAAATCCACCACAATGGATCCCGCCATCACGGCGAAGGCGATCCAACTCGGTTGGATCTCCACAGGCTTCCAGAACAGGCGCTCCAGCGCTTCGGTGATGATCCAGAGGCAGGTCAGCAGGAGCAGGGCGGTCTCTATCAGGGCAGAGAGGTTCTCCACTTTCCCGTGGCCGTAGTGGTGATCCAGATCGGCTGGGCGGTCGGCCACCCGGACGGCGAAAAAGGTGATGAGGGCTGCCACCAGGTCCAGGCCGGAGTGGGCAGCCTCGGACAGGATCCCCAGGCTCCCCGTCTGCCAGCCGACCACACCCTTGGTGGCAGTGAGGCCCACGGCCGCGATGACCGATGTCAGGGCGACTCGGACCTTCTGCCGACTCGTGTCCTCGCCCGTTCGCATGGTTAGGCCCGCCGGAGGAGTCATCGGTCTCTCCATGTATCGCGCTACCACTCCGGTCCGAACCAGCCACCCAGCCGCTGCTGGAAATATCCATTGGAAAACTGACAACGGACAACTGACAACCGGTCGAGTCCGTCAGATGCCCGGTTGTCGGTTGTCAGTTTTTCATATTGAAATGCCAATATGAGGTCCTACCCGGAGGAGGCGGGATCGACGAACAACTCCGGGCGGAAGCTGCGGACGCGCTTGAGCAACTCCTCCCACTCCCGGGCCAAGGGGAAGGCAAAGGCTAATGCCACGACCGACAGGCCCGCCAGAACATAAAAGTCCACCAGATAGCCCCCGACGAAGTACAGGGCCAACCCCAGGATGACCGGAATCTCCCCCACGGCAAAGACCAGGACCTGATTCGAGGACAGGATGGAGAGCAGCTCGGGAAGATTCCGGCCCTGGGCGCGACGGATCACGCCGTCGGGGTCGAAGAGGCGGCGACGCGTCACGACCACCCCGGCGCAGGCCGCCAGTCCCAGGACGTACAGCGGGTAGCGAAGCCAATCCACGGCGGCAAATACATCTCGCCCCCGAGGGATGTGGCCGACCTTTCGGATCACCTGGACAACAATCCAGTACACCAGGATCGAGCTGAACATGGCCCCGTACACGACCCGCAGGGGGGCCAGCACCGCCCGGAGCCGGCGGCGGATCGGATCGGCGAGCAGCAAGGGATCAGCCAATGTCGTCTCCATCCGGAAGCACCGCGGCCAGGCGCACAATGGAGAGATCGTCCACGACCAAGTCTGCCTCCGCCAGGCTTTCCCGCGGGCAGGAATGGGTCACGGCGACGCAGGCCATGCCGGCGGCCTTTGCGGCCCGGATGCCCCCGGGCGTGTCCTCGATCGCGACGCACCGGCGGGGATGGAGGGCCAGCCCCCGGGCGGCGCGCAGGAACGGCTCCGGATCGGGCTTGCCCCTTTCACAGTCTTCCCGCGTCACGATGGTGGCGAACCGGCCGCGAATGCAAAGCGATTGGAGGACCCGCTCCACCTCGTGGCGGATCGAACCCGTGGCCAGGCCCACACGCCATCCATCGGTGCGAGCCAGAAGTGCCAGGCAGTCCTGAAAGACGGGGACCCCTCCCTCCATCAACTCCTGGTAGCGACGGACCTTGGCCGCCAGGGCCGCCTCGAGCACCTCTCCGGCCGGCAGTAACCGCTCGAGAACCTCCCGGTCCGAGTACACGATGTAGTTCGCATAATAGTCCGCGTCGGTCAACGGTCGCCCGTATACCGCCAGGACGTCCTGGAAAGCCCGCACGTGCAGGGGCTCGCTATCCACCAGCACGCCGTCGAAATCAAAGATCACCCCCCGCTCTCCCCCCATCTCCTCACTCATTTTCCTGTGCACGGATCCACCTGGCAGATCCGGTCATCATCGCTGTCCCTATCGCTATCGCTGTCGGCATCTCGTTCTCGGCTCTAGCCTCTCGGGGGCTCGATCCCGTACGCCTTCATCTTGCGGTGGAGGTTGCTGCGCTCGATGCCCATGCGATCGGCCGTCCGGGAGATGTTCCAATGCGCCTCCTTCAACCGGCGCAGGATGTATTGCCGCTCGAAGCGTTCGCGGGCCTCCCGCAGCGGACCGTCCCACGACACCTCCGGCTCGGCCGCCGCCTCGGCTACGACCCCTGGTCGCACCCGCAGCGAGGGTGCGACGTCGGCGTCCTGGATCGTGTCGCCATGCACCATGATCACCATGCGCTCCATCACGTTGCGGAGCTCCCGGACGTTGCCCGGCCAGGGGTGCTGCAACAAGAGATCCATGGCCGCCGGGCTCAACGTCTTTTTTCGTTTTCCGTATTCCTGGGAAAAGAGGAGGAGAAAGTAGTTCGCCAGGAGCGGGATGTCCTCTCTCCGCTCCCGCAAAGAAGGGATCTCGAAGGGAATCACGTTCAACCGGTAAAACAGGTCTTCCCGGAAGTTGCCTTTCTGGATTTCCTCCTCCAGCGGCTTGTTGGAGGCGGCGATCACCCGGACGTCCACCGTGATGACTTCCGTGCCGCCGACCCGCTCGAAGGTCTGCTCCTGCAGGACCCTCAGCACCTTGGCCTGGGTCTTCAGGCTCATGTCGCCGACCTCGTCCAGGAAGATGGTGCCCCCGTCGGCCAGCTCGAACTTCCCGCGGCGCTTCGTGGTCGCTCCCGTGAAGGCCCCCTTCTCGTGGCCGAAGAGCTCGCTCTCGATCAGCTCGTCCGGGATGGCGGCGCAGTTGACCTCGACGAACGGCTTCTCCTTGCGAAGGCTCTGCCGGTGGATCGCCCGGGCAATCAGCTCTTTGCCCGTCCCGCTCTCCCCCCGGATCAGGACCCGCCCGTGGCTGGGCGCCGCGGACTGGATCTGGACGCGCAGGGCCTGGATGTCCGGGCTCTCGCCCACGATTTCGTACCGTTCCTCCAGCGTCTGCCGGAGCGCCCGGTTCTCGAGTTCCAGGCGCTGCCGGTCCAGGGCGTTGCGCACCGCCAAAACGGTCTTTTCCAGGCTCAGCGGCTTCTCGATGAAATCGTATGC
>Ga0214472_10004488_pt1 | contig 14745 bp, 15 predicted proteins | sample RVTome_6_FD_207662 | JGI IMG/M metagenome (GOLD analysis project Ga0214472, IMG submission 207662) | Soil microbial communities from uranium-contaminated site in the Upper Colorado River Basin, Wyoming, United States - RVT140D175 | ecosystem: Environmental > Terrestrial > Soil > Contaminated >...
GGCTCTGACATCCGAGGGAGACGCTTTGCGTGCTCATTTCACCACTAGGACAGCGCAAGGGGCGAGTTCGACGAGACGGTCCGCAGTTTTGCCAAGAATCCTGTGGTAGAGCGCCGAATGGCCTTTGAATCCTACTACAAGCAAATCGAATCCTCCCTGGGACCGGAGGAAGTCGGCAATAGCCTGGGCCGGGCGGCCCAAGAGCATGTGGCTCGTGAGCTTAACCGAGTGATGTTTTGCCTCAGCCTCCGCCTTTGCCACCAACTCCGCAAATTTGCGATCAAGTGTCTTTTTATCGTCCCTCGCGCCTTGCGAGTTCCAAGGGATATTCTCTTCGACATAGATCATGTGTGCTTCGGACCCATGGGAGTGGGTAAGCCGTAATGCTTCAACCAGAGCCTTGGATGCCCCTTCAGAGCCATTGTTAGCGATTAGGATTTTTTTGAACATGGGCGACCTCCTCCGCGCCTGCTGAGCGCCGCTTCGGCCTATGGGCCTCCCGCAAAGACGTGTCGGCTCTCACGGCGCTTCTGAAGTGAATGCTGTTCTCGCGTACGGACCTATCCGTGGGGCTTAGGACCCGTCGCCCCGCTCTAGCAGATCGCGGAAGGCATACCAGGTCGCATGACCGACCAACGGGAACATGATCACAAGGCCGACGAAGAGCGTCACGAAGCCGAGCAGCATCGCGCCGGCGATCAGTGCCGCCCACAGCGCCATGGCCTTTGGATTCTTGCGGCAGGCCGTGACGCTTGTCAGCGCCGCCGTCACGACATCGACACGCTCGACCATTAGCAGCGGCACCGACACCGCCGACACGGCGAAGACCGTCGCCGCCAACGCCATCCCGACCCCAGTGCCAGTGATCAAGAGACCCAACCCCCGCGGCGTGAGCAATAAGGTCGGAATGAACGCCTCCAGGGGCGGCATTGGCTGTGGTCCCAGGAACAGCATGAAGAGCAGCAACGCGATCTCAACCCACGCGAGGGAGATCAGCATCAAGAGAAGCCCCATATAGGCGAGTTGCCGTCCTCCGAAGAAGCCGGCACGTAACGTGCTCGCCAGACTCACCGACTCGCTCTTTTCCAAGCGGCGACTCGTCTCGTAGAGGCCGGCCGCGAGCATGGGACCGACCAGAATGAAGCCGGCTGCAAGCACGATAATGAGCGACAGCAGGCCGACCTGCGTCAGTCCGACGGCCAGCAGAAGGCCGGCAAGGGCGAAGATCGCGCCATAAGCGAGGCTGACGCGCGGCACGCGCCACATGTCGCGCCAGCCGGCCGCGAGCCAGCTATAAGGCGCATCGAAGGGCACTTCGCGGATGATGTAGATCGGCGCCACGAACGGACTCGCCCCTTGCTTGGCCTCGGCTTCTGGCATCGTCTCCTCGGCAGTCATCCTTACGCTCCCTTCAGGACCTCTGTCCGCCAAGTAAGCTAAGCCTATTGCCAGGGATCACCAGGCTCTCGGGGCTTGGGGGCGCCCGTGTTGACTACCACCAACGGCGATTTGCCGTCCGGCGAATGCCCTGACTGTGGCTCAGCCGCAACAGCGTAGCGGATTCTGACCCCGGTCGGTGTGTCGATCTGGACTCGAAAATCATGCAGTCTCAAGAATGGTTGAAGTGATCGCGTCGCAAGTTGCGGGCGACAACCAGGGACGGGGGACCATAATGTCAAAAATGGCGAAGGCATTTGCTGCGCTTGGTCTGGTGGCAAGCATAGTGGGGATGTCTCCCCTGGCTGTCGCCGGAAGTGATGACGGGAACTTCCAGGTGCGGGTTCTCGCCACCGTGGTCGATCCCGATACCGATGCCACGGTGAAAGCGGGTGGGGTTGTAATCCCTGGCGCCGACGCCGATGTCAGCACCGAGGTCATCCCGGCAACCACCCTCACTTATTTCTTCAACGAGAATCTCGCGGTTGAGCTGTTCTGCTGTTTCGCCAAGCACGATATTGACGGCAAGGGGGCCATCGCGCCGCTCGGTGAGATCGCCGATACCTGGATCTTCCCGCCCGCTTTGACCCTGCAATACCATTTCACCGGCATGGGTAGATGGGAGCCTTATGTCGGCGCCGGCGTGCAATACATCGATTTCTTCGACACCGGAACGGGGCAGAACAGGCTCGGCGCGACAAGCGTCAGCATCGACGATTCTTGGGGCTTCACGCTCCAGGCCGGCCTCGACGCCGGTCTCGGCAATGGGTGGTCGCTCAATTTCGACGTCAAGAAGACCTGGCTCGACACCACAGTCACATGGCATAACACGGCGCTCGCGCCCGGCGGGGTCAACGTAGTGGGCGATGCCGATCTCGACCCGTGGATCTTCTCAGCCGGTCTCGGCTACCGCTTCGATCTCGGCTCAATTTTCGGTCATCGCGCCGAAGCCGCTCCGATTAAATAGGACAACAAGAAGTAGACCCGGATGAGAAGGCTCGATCCTTTGCAGACCTGTTTTCACATTGTCTGACGGGAGACATACGAAGGGCAGGGTAACCACACCCTGATTGGGGTCGCCAGTCCAATCCCCAGGGTGAGTGGGTTGCGTCAGCCCGCGTCCAGCGCGTCGTAGGTCAATGTCGGGATTGGGTCAGAAGCCGACGTCGAACGCTTTGCTGAGTTAGTCCGCTTAGTGCCATGTGTGGACGGCTCCAGGTTGGCAAGTCAAAACGTCACGTCGCAGCATTGGTCGGTGCAGCCATGTGTTCGGCCTGTTAGCGCGGTTCGCATGACCGCTGGCCATAATGCCCTGCGCGGATCGGGTCCCGGTCAAAAGCCCGCATTCGACCATGCACTGGCACATGTGGGTTGTCCCGATCGCCGGATCGACCGGCTCTGCATTACGTGCTGTTCGCCCTCCCAACCTTCACATCACGCCGGATCCGGCGCGATCTTTTCGCACCGCAAGCTTCACCTTGGCTACGGCTTCGTGTCCATAGGCTTTTTGCTCGGCGCCATGTCCACCCTTTTGCCTGGGAGCTTGGCCGGGACGGCCAGCCTTACATGCCTGGATCGCCGCCTTCGCTCTATTCATTGTCGAATATGCGCCCATGCTGCTTAGGCCGCGGCTGGAGCGCAATTGAACCGATCGACCGCCTGTGCGGCGATTTCGCACAACTCAAATTGATCTGAGTCAATAACGGCACGCCGCTGCCGCCCTAACCAGGGACGATCCCGGCAGAAAGGGGGGATAACCGATGCCGACCGAAATGTCCTCATGGCCAATGTTCAGACAGGTGCTCCGTCGGCGAGAGCTAATGGACAGCATGATGCAGAAAACCGAGTGGACGTTCTTGCGGCCATTCGCATGGATGGAGGCCAATCGTTTGTGGAGGCGCGCGCTAGATGTCGCGGCTGCCTCCAGGAAGCCGCTTGCCGGACTTGGTGGCTCGAGTCGACCGAGGCATTGCTGTCGCCGCCTGACTTTTGTCCCAACGCCGCTTTCTTCCGAGCCTTTAGGCCTGTAGAGTTACACACGCCAGCAGCGGGACATGGGAGTGGGCTGTGGCCGCTTTGTTAGAGCGCGAGGAGTGGAAGGCTTTTTCCGACTTCATGGCGCTGGTCGCCTCCGGCCTTTTGGCCCTTGTAGGCTTGATCTTGGCCTTGGCGGGCAAGGAACCCGTCATGAAATTCCACGGATGTTTGTTGCTCGGCGCCGCGGGCCTCGCTTTCCTCTATATTTTGACCCAGATGATAAAGTGGAGCGAGCCTCGAACCGAGGCTGGCTATGCCGACGGGGTGATCCGCGCGGGCGTAATCGCAACCGTATTCTGGGGGCTCGCCGGGTTCCTTGTGGGCGACATCATCGCCTGGCAGCTTGCCTTCCCGGCCCTCAATCTCGATCTGCCGTGGACGAGCTTCGGGCGGCTCCGTCCGCTGCATACTTCCGCAGTCATCTTCGCTTTTGGTGGCAATGCGCTCATAGCGACATCGCTCTATGTCGTGCAGCGCACGAGCCGCGCGCGGCTGGCCGGTCGCTGGTCGCCCTGGTTTGTGTTCTGGGGCTACCAGCTGTTCATCGTGCTGGCGGCCACCGGCTACCTCCTCGGCGTCACCCAGTCGAAAGAATATGCCGAGCCTGAATGGTATGTGGACCTGTGGCTCACCGCCGTTTGGGTCGTTTATTTCCTCGTATTCATCGGCACGCTCGCCCGCCGGCGCGAGCCGCATATCTACGTGGCGAACTGGTTCTACCTCGCATTCATCGTCACTGTCGCCATGCTGCACATCGTCAACAATCTGGCGGTGCCGATCTCGCTGCTCGGCTCGAAGAGCTACGTGATCTATTCCGGCGTCCAGGACGCCATGACCCAGTGGTGGTACGGCCACAACGCAGTCGGCTTCTTCCTCACCGCGGGCTTTCTCGGCATGATGTATTACTTCGTGCCGAAGCGCGCCGAGCGGCCGATCTACTCCTATCGCCTGTCGATCGTTCATTTCTGGTCGCTGATCTTTCTCTATATCTGGGCCGGTCCCCACCATCTGCACTACACCGCCCTGCCTGACTGGGCGCAGACCCTCGGCATGACCTTCTCGATCATGCTGTGGATGCCGTCCTGGGGCGGCATGATCAACGGCTTGATGACGCTGTCGGGCGCCTGGGACAAGCTCAGGACCGACCCGGTCATTCGCCTCCTTGTCGTCGCCGTCGCCTTCTACGGCATGTCGACTTTCGAGGGGCCGCTGATGAGCATCAAGTCGGTCAATGCGCTGTCGCATTACACCGACTGGACCATCGGCCATGTCCATTCCGGCGCGCTCGGCTGGGTCGCCTTCATCACCTTCGGCGCCGTCTATTGCCTCGTGCCGTGGCTGTGGCACCGCAAGGCGCTCTACTCGCAGCGCTTGGTCGAATGGCATTTCTGGATCTCGACCCTCGGCATCCTGCTCTACATCACCGCGATGTGGGTGTCGGGCATCCTGCAAGGCCTGATGTGGCGCGCCTACGACTCACTCGGCTTCCTCGAATATTCCTTCGTCGAGACCGTCGAGGCGATGCATCCCTTCTATGTCATCAGGGCCATCGGCGGGCTGCTGTTCCTGATCGGCGCGCTGCTCATGGCCTACAATGTGTGGCGGACTATTCGCGGCGATGAGCCGGTCGACGCGGCCGAGCAGCCGCGCATCGCTGCGGCGCCGGAGTTCCGCCCCGTGCCGGCCGAGTAGGCGAGGGCGCGGGATGGACTGGTCCAAACATAAAATCCTGGAAAAGAGCTCGATCCTCCTGCTGATCGGCATTCTCATCACCGTCGCCATCGGCGGCCTGGTCGAGATCGCGCCCTTGTTCTGGCTCTCCTCGACCATCGAGCAGGTCAAAGGCATGCGGCCCTACACGCCGCTCGAGCTTGCCGGCCGCGACATCTATGTGCGCGAGGGTTGCTACCTCTGTCATAGCCAGATGGTCCGCTCGCTCCGCGACGAGGTCGAGCGCTACGGCCATTACAGCCTCGCCGCCGAGAGCATGTACGACCATCCCTTCCAATGGGGGTCGAAACGCACGGGACCCGACCTCGCCCGGGTCGGCGGCAAATATTCCGACGAGTGGCATGTCGCTCACATGACCGATCCGCGCGCGGTCGTGCCGGAATCGGTGATGCCGGGCTATCCCTTCCTCGGCAAGCGTGCGCTCGACTATTCCGACATCGCCGAGCGGCTGAGAGTGCTTCGCTTCGAGGGCGTTCCCTACACCGACGGCATGATCGCCGACGCCAAGGCCGATCTGGAGCGCCAGGTCGACCCTAATGCCGAGGCCATCAAGGAGTTCCTCGCGCGCTACCCGAAGGCGCAAGCGAGACAATTCGACGGCGATCCGAGCTTCGTGTCCGAACTCGATGCGCTCGTCGCCTATCTGCAAATGCTGGGCACGCTGGTCGACTTCGCGACGTTCGATGCCGCCGGTCCCAATCTGAGGTGAAGAGGCCATGACCTACGAGCAAGTGGCCTCGATCACGCAAGTCGCAGCGCTTCTGTTGTTCGTCTCTCTTTTCGTCGGAGTGCTGATCTACGCGTTCTGGCCCGGCAACAAGAAGCGATTTGAGGAAGCCGCAAGGCTTCCCTTGGAGAAGGACCCGGACCCCGATCAAGAGAAAGACGGTTGAGCGCCATGGCCAGCAGGAAGCGCGACGCGGCAACGGAAGTTGAGACGACCGGCCATGAATGGGACGGCATCCGCGAGCTGAACAAGCCGCTGCCCAAATGGTGGCTCTACGTCCTCTACGCCACTATCGTTTGGGCGATCGGCTATTGGCTGCTCATGCCCGCCTGGCCGCTGGTGTCGAGCTACACTCGAGGATATCTCGGCTACAGCCAACGTGAGATCGTCGCTGAGCAGTTGACCAAGGCCAAGGCCGCCAAGGCTGCGTTCCGGCAGAAGATCGCGATGAGCGATCTTGCCGCGATCAATGCGGACCCCGAGCTTCTGAACTTCGCACTGGCCGGCGGCGAGGCCGCTTTTGGCGACAATTGCGCGCCTTGTCATGGCCGCGGCGCGCAAGGCGCTTTCGGCTATCCGAACTTGCGGGACGATTCCTGGCTCTGGGGCGGCTCGCTCGGCGCCATCCATCAGACCATCGAGCACGGCATTCGCGCCGACGATCCCAAGACGCGGACCAGTCAGATGCCGGCCTTCGGCCGCATGGGTCTGCTCGACGCCACCCGAGTCAACGACGTCGCCGAATATGTGCTGTCGCTGTCGGGCCGCGCCGGCGACGAGGCGGCGGCGCAACAGGGCGCGAAAATCTTCGCCGACAACTGCTCACCCTGTCACGGCAAGGACGGCAAGGGCACCCAGGCGGTCGGCGCGCCCGACCTTACCGACGAGCTTTGGCTGTATGGTGGAGACAAGGCGACCATCGTCGAGACGATCATCAGCAGCCGCAACGGGGTGATGCCCGCCTGGGCGGGACGCCTCGATCCGGAGACGATCAAGGAGCTTGCCATTTACGTCCATTCGCTGGGCGGCGGTCAGTAGTCGAGGTCAAGGACATGTTGAGGGTGGAAGCCGGCGAGTATAGGATCACCCAAAGCAGGCTACCTATGAGGCCGCGGGTGTGATGGAGGCAGCCCCCGGGATCGAGCAGATCAACGTCAGGGCGGTTAACGCTGAGGCGAACCGCGCGCTCTACGCGGAGCGCGTGAAAATTTACCCCAAGCGCGCGGAGGGGCAGTTTCGGACCATCAAGTGGGTCGTCATGGCGGTGACGCTCGGCATCTACTATGTCGTGCCGTGGCTGCGCTGGGATCGCGGACCTCATCTCCCCGACCAGGCCGTGCTGCTCGACCTTCCCTCGCGGCGCTTCTATTTCTTTTTCATCGAGATCTGGCCGCAGGAGTTCTACTACATCACCGGCCTGCTCGTGATCGCCGCGCTCGCGCTGTTTCTCGTCACCGCGATCGCGGGGCGCGTGTGGTGTGGGTACACCTGTCCGCAAACGGTGTGGACCGATCTGATGATCGCGGTCGAGCGTTTCTTCCAAGGCGACCGCAATGCCCGGATGCGTCTCGACAAGGGGCCGTGGACGGCCGAAAAGATTTGGCGGAAAGGTGCCACGCATGCGACTTGGCTTCTGATCGCGATCGCCACGGGCGGCGCCTTCGTCTTCTATTTCGCCGACGCCCCGACGCTTGCCCGGCAGCTTGCGAGTTTTGAAGCGCCGCTGGTCGCCTATGTTTTCCTCGGCACCTTCACCGCCACCACCTATGTGCTGGGCGGCATCGCCCGCGAGCAGGTCTGCACCTATATGTGCCCCTGGCCGCGCATACAGGGCGCGATGTTCGATCGCGATTCGCTGCTTATCTCTTATCGCGCCTGGCGCGGCGAGCCGCGGGGGCCGCACAAAGCCGGACAGGCCTGGGAAGGTAGAGGCGACTGCATTGATTGCATGCAATGCGTGGCCGTCTGTCCGGCCGGTATCGACATCCGCGACGGGGCGCAGCTCGAATGCATCCAATGCGCGCTCTGTATCGATGCCTGCAACGAGATCATGGACAAGGTCGGCAGGCCGCGGGGGCTGATCGCCTACGACACCTTGCACAGTTTGGCGGCGGCGGAACACGAAACGGTTCCAATAAGGCTGATGCGGCCTCGCGTGGTGCTTTACGCCACCGCCTTGGTGATTGTGGCAGTGGTCATGCTGACGGCCTTGTTGCTTCGCCCCGATCTTGAGGTCAGCGTGCTCCATGATCGTAACCCGATCTATGTTCGTCTCTCCGACGGCGGCTTGCGCAACGGCTATACCATCAAACTTCTCAACAAGCTCTACGAGCCCCGCTCCTTCCGCCTCGCGCCGGCCGGGTTGCCCCGCGCCACAATCAGCATTGTCGGGCAGGAGCACCAGAGCGACCCGGTGGTGACCGTTCCGCCCGACGATCTCCAATCGCTGAGGCTTTACGTCACCCTCGACAAGAAGGCTGTTGCCAAACTTCCCAGCGAGGCGACGGAGTTCTCTCTAGTCGTTACCGATGTGGCCGGCGACGGCAGCGCCCAGCACAAGGCAACCTTCCGGGGGCCCGAACGATGAGCAAAAGAGTCTGGCTCGCTAACGGCATCGAAGGCCGCCATGTGCTGATGGGCCTCATCGCCTTTTTCGGCGTGATGCTTCTCGCCAATGGGATCTTCGTCTACTTCGCCGTGGCGACCTTCAGCGGCGGCGACACGGCGGACCCCTACCGCAAAGGCCTCCATTACAACGAGACGTTACAGGCGGCGGAGCGCCAGGAGGAGCGAGGCTGGCGGACCGGCGTCGAATACGACGACAAGACGGGACAGCTGACGCTGAGCTTCCTGGACAAGGAAGCCCATCCCATAGCAGGCCTGCATATCGACGCCATGATGAGCAGACCCGCAACGGACAGGCAGGACCGCTCGATAGGCTTTAGGCAAGCGGGGGAGGGACTCTATGCGGCCGATGTCGAGCTCGATGCGGGGCTTTGGGTGATATCCGTCGAGGCGAACGAGCCAGGCGAAGTGCGTGAGCCGCCTTATCGGATCAAGCGGCGCCTCTTCGTCGCCGATCAGCCATGACCGCACACGCCCCGGCGGGGCGCCTCGCCAACGAGGCGGAAGGCGCAAGCCGCGTCGGAGCCTCAAATACTCTCACGCTTGCCATCGAGAACATGCGTTGCGGCGGGTGCTTGCGCTCGGTCGAGCATGCCGCGCTGGGCGTTGCGGGCGTTGAGACCGCGCGCGCCTCGCTGGCGGCGAAGCGGGTCAGCATCGCCTACGATTCTCGGCAAGCCGGCGCGGTCGAATTGATTGCCGCGCTCAAGCGCGCGGGCTTCGCGGCGGCGCCGATGGAAACGGCAAAAGAGGATCGCGGCGACGCATGGCACAAATATTTGTTGCGGCGCGTGGCGGTGTCCGGCTTTGCCGCCATGAACATCATGCTCCTGTCCGTCGCGGTGTGGTCGGGGACGGCGAGCGATATGGACGATGCGCTCGCGGCGCTCTTCCGTTGTCTCTCGGCCCTGATCGCCTTGCCAACGGTCGCTTATGCTGGACAACCCTTCTTCGCTTCGGCGCTCGGGGCGCTCAAGGGGCGGCGCCTCAATATGGACGTGCCGATCTCGCTCGCCATTCTGCTCGCTACGGCCATGAGCCTCTACCAGACCATGCGGGGCAGCGAGCAGGTCTATTTCGACGCCGCCGTCTCACTGCTGTTCTTCCTCCTCGTCGGTCGCTTCCTCGACGAGACCTTGCGCGTCCGTGCGCGGGGCGAGGCCCAGAACCTGCTCAGCCTGCAAAGCGGGATCGCCACAATCATCGAGCCCGAGGGGTCGCACCGCATGGTGCCGACCCACGCACTTCGTCCTGGCGATCAATTGCTGGTGGCGACAGGCGAGCGGGTTGCCGCCGACGGTGTAGTGCTGGCCGGGACGGGACAGATCGATCAAAGCCTGATCACCGGAGAGACGGCGCCTCTCACCGTGAGGGCGGGTCAGGAGGTCTATGCCGGCACGCTCAACCTGACCAAGCCCTTGCAGATCCAGGTGCGTGCCGCCGACACCGCGACGCTGCTCGCCGAGATCAGCCGGCTGATGCTCGCGGCGGAGCAGGGCAAGGCGCGCTATCGCAGGCTCGCGGACCGGGCGGCACAGATATACGCCCCGGCCGTGCACGGCTTGGGGCTCGCCACGTTCTTGGGCTGGCTCCTGGCCGGAGCGACCTGGCAAACGGCCCTGACCTACGCTATCGCCGTGCTCATCATCACCTGCCCTTGCGCGCTCGCCCTTGCCGTACCGGCGGTCCAGATCGCCGCGGCAAGCCAGCTGTTCCGACGCCGGATCATCATCAAGGCCGCCGACGGACTTGAGCGCATCGCCGAAACCGACATGGTGGTGTTCGACAAGACCGGCACGCTGACCCTTGGGCGCCCCGAACTTCTCGACGACGAGACGATTTCCGACAAGGTGTTGGCGGCAGCCTCTAGCCTTGCGGCGGCGAGCCGCCATCCTTACGCCCGCGCCATCGTCGAGGCAGCCCAGAAGCGGCTTGGAAGCGTGTTGCCAGCATCTGGCATCGAGGAGACGCCTGGCCTCGGTCTTGCCCGGTCATCGCCCGAGGGTGAGGAGCGACTTGGCTCGGCCGAGTGGTGTGGGATCGACAGCGGCGGAGAGGAGAGCGAGGTCTGGTACCGGAGAGGCTCGGAAGCGCCGGTCCGCCTCCGCTTCGCCGACAGCGTGAGAAGCGACGCGGCCGATGTCGTGGCCTCGCTGAAGCGCCAAGGCTATCGGCTTGCCCTTCTCTCAGGAGACCGTACGGCTGTGGTGAATAGAGTGGCGCGCGACGTCGGCATCGAGACCTGGCGCGCCGAGCTCAAGCCCGCCGGCAAGATTGCTTGGCTCGACGCGTGCGCAAGCGCCGGCCGCAAGATGTTGATGGTCGGCGACGGGCTCAACGACGCGCCGGCACTCGCCGCGGCACATGCCTGCATGTCACCGGCGAGCGCCGCCGATATCAGCCAGCGCGCCGCCGACTTCGTGTTCCAAGGGGAGAAGCTTACGCCGGTCCTTGAGGCCATCGCCATAGGCAAGCGGGCGCGGTCCATGGCCTTGCAGAACTTCGCCGTCGCCTTCCTCTATAATGTCGCCTGCGTGCCACTCGCCATGGCAGGCCTGGTCACGCCGCTGATCGCCGCCATAGTCATGTCGTCCTCTTCGATCCTCGTCACGGCCAACGCCGCACGCCTGGCGGGAAGGGGTCGCCCATGACGGCGCTCGCGTGGCTGATCCCCGTGGCGCTCCTGCTCGGCGGCCTCGGCCTCGCAGCCTTTCTCTGGGCGCTCCGCTCAGGCCAGTTCGAGGACCTTGACGGTGCCGCCTATCGCGCGCTCGAGGACGATCCTCCGGACCGTTAGTCGCCCGGCGCCTTAGGCACGACGTTCGACGGACATTGCAGGCGGCTTTAGCGAAGGTCCGCTGCGGGTTAGAGGCTGACGTTTTGATCGTCGAGTTGGTCCGCTTCTCGAATCTCTCCTTTCAATCACTGGGGGTTCGACACCACCGCCGCGGTGACCTGGCTTGACCCCAAAATCGGCTTCGAGGTCTCCGCCGCGCCGGGCTTCACCTTCAACTGGAAGAACCCAGACACAGTCTACAAGACCGGCACCGAACTTCACGTCAGGTTTGCAGCCGGCGTCGCCGGCTTCCATTACCAGCAAGTCACAGGCGACAGCGGCGCCGGCGCCAGGCTCGGTGACTTCAAGGGCCGCGTGACGGCCTTGGCACCAGTCGTGACCTACAGCTTCAATCTCGGAAAGATCCCGGTCAGCACGCAGTGGACGGACGCTCACCACAAAATCTTAGTGTCATATATCAATCCACGTTATGACCGCCATGGGTCAGCTGCTGACCTCACAGCGGCCCATGAGGTCGGTCCGCTTCGTGCTGCTTCCTGAAATCACGATTTCTATGGGCATACAGAGTTGGGTATTGAGCACGGTAGTGTTTGCGGGCAGTCATTTCACCACCTGTGTGTACCGAAAATTCGATTCGACGTAGACGCAAGGAACGGACGGGGTAAGCTCGCGGCCTGATGACTGATCTGCTCAAGCTGATTCTTGGCGTCTTGGCTTCGCTCTTTAGGTCGAGAGCAAGGCTGGAGGCAGCAAACCTGGTCCTGCGGCAACAGGTCAATGTGCTTCGCCGGCGGATGCCGAAGCGCCCAGATCTGAACAATACCGATCGCGTTCTGTTCGTTTGGCTCTATCGCTGGTTTCCCTCCGTCCTGGGCGCGGTTGCGATTGTCAGGCCGGAGACAGTCATTCGCTGGCACCGTGCTGGGTTTCGGGCGTATTGGCGCTGGCGATCGCGCAACCGTGTTGGCAGACCGAAGGTCTCGGCTGAGCTGCGCACGCTCATTGGCGAGATGAGCCGTGCGAACGCGCTTTGGGGCGCGCCGCGTATTCATGGTGAGTTGCTCAAGCTCGGCTTCGAGGTCGCTCAGTCGACGGTCGCTCGATATATGTGCCGCCACTCGCGGCCACCGTCTCAGGGCTGGCGGACGTTTCTCAGCAACCATACCGACGGTATCGCGGCGGTCGACCTTTTTGTCCTGCCGACGATCGCGTTCCAGATTCTCTATTGTCTTGTTATCATACGACACGGACGACGACTTTTGGTGTCGTTTGGCGTGACGGCAAACCCAACCGCGGAGTGGATCTCGCGCCAGATCACCGAGGCGTTCCCGTGGGGCCATGCGCCGCGATATCTCATTCGGGATCGGGACACCGCGTATGGTCCGGTCTTCTTGCAGCGGATCCGAGCGATGGGTATTCGGGACCATCCGATCGCACCCCGATCACCATGGCAAAATGCCTATGTCGAGAGGCTCATCGGCTCGATCCGGCGGGAATGTCTGGACCACATGATCGTGTTCGGTGAAGCGCACCTGCGCCGGATCCTACGCGGATATGCCGCCTACTATAATGTGTCGAGGACCCATCGATCTCTGAATAAGGACGCCCCGTTCCATCGGGCGATTCAGCGTCTCGGCACCGTAATCTCATGACCTGTCCTTGGCGGCCTTCACCATCAATATTGCAGAATCTAAATTTCGGCACACACAGCCAGCGCAGTCCGGCAAGTTCTTCAATTACGACGGTTGCGAATACGCCTGGTAGGAGCGCAGCAACCTTCAGCTTTGGAGTATTGCGGACGAGCTGACTGAGGCTGAGCATGTCGCAGATGTGAAGCGGGTCATTAGAAACACAAGCAGCCGGTTGGGCTAATGGCGTCTCTCAAGGAGAGCATTTGGCACACGGGCTAAACGGAAGCGCTCCACAGAGAAATAAGGCGGCCAGGCCGAAGCCGACGCGGAGCGACAACGGAGGTTCGAATGTCTGTGTTGGAGCGCTTTATCGTCGACTATGAAGACAGAAGAAAATACCTTTTGAAACAGATCGAACTTATGGAGGCCCGCAAATTGCACACCGGGGAAAAAACGGAGCAGGGGCAATGGGCCAACACAACCGAGCAGTCGCTCGCGCACGCCAAAAAGGACCTTGCGGAGATTGAGCGCCTCCTAGACGAGGCGAAAACGCAACTCGGATCTCAAGACTAAACATAATGTCTTCGCCCTCATTCTCCTACGGGGAGTCGGTGCTCTCGCACCTGGAGAAGGTTCAGCGGCTCCCCGCTGAAGTCCAGGCGGATATTGCTAGACGTGTCGGTATCTACATCAAACTAGGTAAGGCCGCGAAGGATGAGGCTCTCCTGGTAAGGCTCGCTTCAAGCGCCATGGAAGAGCAGGCCAAGGCAGTCGGGCACGGGGTCAACACGATGGACCCGCGATGGGCCGCGCCGGCAATTGCCGAGGCTTGGTGCTATGCCACGATAAGCCTGTCCAAGGGCTACCTAGATCGATTGCACGCGGAAGCGATCATCGGAGCTATTGAGGCATTCGCGTCACGCCGTTCTTAAGGCACACGTGATGGCAGCGAAGCGCATGAGCGGCTTAAGGGGTGTGGTTGGATAGAGCTTTCGTCCAGTCTAAGCCGGTCCGTGTGTAAGCGCGTGCCTGTTGGCAGCTGCGCAGGTCAAGAAGGTAGACTCTCGCCTACGCGGATCGCTACATCGGAGAGACTGGAGAAATCATGCCAGAGAAATATGGCTTTAGCGGATGGGTCTGGATTTTGGCAGCGGTGGTCTTGGTCGGTTTCCTGGCCGTAGGCTCCTACCTAGTTCAGACACAACAGCGACTAAAGGCAGTGGGAATCGAACTTGGCAGAGCCGAGGAGGAGACAGTTCGAGCGAAGGCCGGGGCCGCGGAACTCGCGAAGGTAGCCGAGAATCTACGACTGGAACTCAAAGTGGCGAACACGGCACGTAACGAATATCAGGGCAATTTGGACAAGGCGAATGCTGCAATCGCGGAATTGAGCAAGAAGCTGGACACGGCTCAATCGGAGATTGGAAAGAGGCATTCTCAGCTGCAAGCCATGGAGGCCGAGCTTAGGGATGCCAAGCAGGCAGTAGATCAGGCCAAAACAGAAGCGGCGGAAAACGAGAAGCAGATCGTCAGGTTGAAAGAGGAAGTCGCTTTGGAGCGGCATGCACTACAAAGCCAATTGGAAAGCCTGAAGCAGGCTGCAAATCAAGCGAAAGTGGAAGCGGCCGAACGTGAGAAGCAGATCGGTAAGCTCCGGCAGGGGATCGCGAGTTGTGAGGAATTCTTCAACGAATGGGAGGTGCGAGGCGCACCGGCCAGCATCTCGGCAATCGCAGCCCTTGGCCGTGAGGCTGCGGCAG
>Ga0214472_10004489_pt1 | contig 14744 bp, 5 predicted proteins | sample RVTome_6_FD_207662 | JGI IMG/M metagenome (GOLD analysis project Ga0214472, IMG submission 207662) | Soil microbial communities from uranium-contaminated site in the Upper Colorado River Basin, Wyoming, United States - RVT140D175 | ecosystem: Environmental > Terrestrial > Soil > Contaminated >...
GTTCGCCTGGTTCTTCCTGACTATTTTTCTTGCCGTATTCGCGGCAGGGATCTGGGGAAAACCTTCCGGTTCACCGCTGACAGGCGCCAACTGGCTGCCTTTTTTCGTGGCCGGGATGTTGATTGCCCTGCTGCTCAGCGTCCTTGCCCCCAGATTCCCGAAAGTCTACCGTGATACCCAGTTGGACCGCAAGAAGACCGTGGAGATGCTGGACAAGATCAAGCGCGACAAAGAGCTCGTCGATCTGGCCTATATCTCTTTCAACCTCTTTTTCTGGTTCTTCATCGCCCTGCTGGTCGCCGCAGTAATCATCAGATATTTAAACGAAGGATAGTTTGATGACAAATCCTCCACCTCCCCAATCCCCCGTTCAACAGCAGAAAGATCAGCAGCGATTTTCCTGGATCCTGATCTCCATCGGCCTCTGGATGGCCTTCGTTACCCTGTTCACCTTGTTAAACCCTAGGCAGGGCACGGAACTCCTCACCTACACCGCATTCAAGAATAAGGTGCAATCCGGCGAGATCGCTTCGGTCACCATCAAAGGGCGCTGGATCAACGGGGTTTATGCCGGCAGCTATTCAAAAGAAAGCAACAATCGGGATAGCCGGCAGCATCCGCGTTTCGAGACCGTCATCCCTTCGATTGAAGACGAATCGCTTCTTGAATTTCTGGAGGAACACGAAGTTACCATAATTGCCGAGCAAGAAAAATCCCTTTTCTGGGGCATTATTTTTTCGATGCTGCCCTGGCTGCTGATTATCGGTTTTTTCGTCTACACCAGCAGAAAGATGAGCGAACGATTCACGGGGACGGACAGCCCATTCAGTTTCGGCAAATCGAAGGCGAAGTTGTATGCCAAATCGAAAGTCGCCACCACTTTCAAGGATGTGGCCGGCCTCGAAAACGCCAAACAGGAACTGATGGAAGTGGTCGACTTTCTCCGCTCGCCGGAAAAATATCAGGCTCTGGGCGCGGAACTGCCGAAAGGCATCCTCCTGGTGGGACCGCCCGGGGTCGGTAAAACCCTTCTGGTGCGGGCCACGGCCGGCGAGGCCGATGTGACTTTCTACAGTATCAGCGGCAGCGAATTCATCGAAATGTTCGTCGGGGTGGGCGCTTCCAGAGTCCGCGACATGTTCAACAACGCTAAAAAAGATGCGCCGGCGATTATCTTTATCGACGAGCTCGATTCCATAGGCCGGGTCCGCGGTACCGGGGTTGGCGGCGGCCACGACGAACGGGAACAGACCTTGAACCAGATTCTCTCGGAAATGGACGGCTTCTCACCCCAGGAATCGGTGATAGTGATCGCCGCCACCAACCGGCCCGACGTGCTGGATCCTGCCCTGGTCAGACCGGGCCGATTTGACCGCCAGATCAGTCTGGATCTCCCCAGCCGGGAGGCGCGTCAAAAAATTCTCGAACTGCATGCGGCTCAAAAACCCCTTGCGAAAAACATCGATCTGGAAGGTATCGCCGCCCGTACCGTCGGATTCACCGGTGCGGATTTGAAAAATCTGGTCAACGAGGCGGCGCTGATGGCCGCCCGTAAGGGCCGGAAAGAGGTGACCTGGGAGGATTTCGAGGAAGGCCGCGACAAGATAATTCTCGGCATCGCTCGCGAGGATTTGGTTAATGAAGACGAGAAAGATGTCATTGCCTGCCATGAGGCGGGCCATGCCTTGATGGCAATTCTGACCCCCGGCGCCGATCCCATCAAAAAAGTGACCATTATCCCCCATGGCCGTTCCCTGGGGGCGACCGAACAGATCCCCAAGGAGGATCGGCACAATTTTGGCCGCAAGCTTTTGATCGATCGATTGAAAATCCTTCTGGGGGGCCATGCCGCCGAGATCCTGGTTTATGACGATATTACCACCGGCGCCGGCGATGACCTTAAAAAAGCCACCGAGCTGGCCAGAAGAATGGTCTCCGAATGGGGAATGAGCGATGAACTGGGACCCGTGTCCTATGAGCACGGCACGCCGCACCCCTTCCTGGGTCGCCGACTAGCCGAGCAGAAAGATTTCAGCGAAAAGACCGGCTGGCTGATCGACAAGGAAATCCAGGATCTTCTGGGCCGAACTAAACAGGCAAGCCTTGAAACGTTAAGGGGCCACCGGGATAAACTGGACCGGTTGCGCAAGGAGCTGCGTCAGAAGGAAACTCTCACCATCGAAGAGATCAGGAAATTGCTGGATATGCAGGGAGAGGAAAAAGAAAAGGGAAAGCGAATGAAAGAAAAGGAGAAAGATTCAGATTAACTAGCGGCCCATCAGGACTCTGCTTAATCTTATAAACCCAGGTACACCATTCTTAATCATTCTTTTTTGGGCCTGGATTCTGTTTCCTCAGAACATGCGAGGTCAGCTTTTCAAGTTTTGAATGGAAATTTCACCTCCGAGAGGGGGTCCGCTTCTTACATGAATGCGCAAGGTTTCGTAATCTTTTTCTGACAATTCGCCTGTCAACAACTCCCGCCAATCGGCTATTATGGAAAGTGAAGGTTCAACCTTAAGGGCATCATCTCCCTCGCGTAAATGATGAAGGGCGCCTGAAGACGTCCTCCGGGTGTCGTTAATTATGATCAAACCAAGCTCCAAACTGCTCGCTGTTTTCGGGCTGATCCTGGCCGCGTGCATTGTCGCGGCTCTTTTCCGGCAGCAGCTTCTGGAACCCGTGGCGAAACGGCTTGTCATCCAGGCCGTCGACACGGGACTAGGCCTGGAAATTACGGTAGATAAGATCTCCGGCTCTTTCTTCGGGGATCTGCGGTTCTCCGGGATCCGGACAGTGAAACCGGCGGAGTCCGGCCTGCTGGTCTCGATCGGGGCCGATTCGTTGGAAGCGTTTTATTCCTTGCCGCAGTTGCTGCATGGGGTGGATGCTTTTCTCGGAAGCCTGAAGCTGGAACTCGATGGGGCGCGGGTAGCAATGGACTTTTCACGGACCGGAGACGGCACAAGCGGTGAAAATGCCTCATCCGGCGCACCTCTTGTGCTGCCGGTATCCCGGGCTCGAAATGCCGATATCGATCTGCGCGGCCGGGGCTGGTCCCTCTATCTTTCGGGAACGGATCTCACCGTGGAACCCTTCGATGAGCGGTTGGGCGGCATCCCGCTGACGGCACATGCCGCCGCATCCGTTATCGAGCTGCCACGCTTACACCCCCAGACCCCGGAACTTGGCGTCCGAGGCGTGCTTAGCCGCGATTTCGTTGAGATTGCCGATCTGGCAGTCAACGGCCGCAAGGCGGTTGAAAAGGCCCGTTTCGATTATGCTCCGGGACAACCGGTCAGCTCCACGGTCTCCTTTAACGGCTTCGGCGGCAGCGGCAAAATTGAGGCCGTATTCGCCAAGGCGGCGACGGAGCTTGGCTGGGACCTGCAAAATATCGACCTTTCGGCGATCACCGCCCTGCTGAGTCCGGCGGTCCCTCCGGTCTCCGGACAACTGAGCAGCAACGGCAGGCTGACCGGAAATTTTGCCGAGCCGGCTTCCCTGCGCGGCACCTATTCTCTCGTGGCGACCGATGGCAGCATCCGCGATAAACCCTTCAGCCGCCTGGCCTTGAAAGGCGCCGCCGAGAACAATGTTCTGCGATTGGATTCCCTGGAGGCGGTGCTGGGCGAAAATTCCCTTTCGGCCTCCGGGGTCTCGGCGCCGCTGGCTCCATTGCTAACCGGGGATGTGGAAAAGATAGTCCGGAACTCCAGGGGGCGTTTTAACGCACGACTGCAAAACCTTCCCGAACTGTTCGCTATGGTCGGCATAGAGGTGCCTCCGGGGAGTCCGATCGAAGAGGTGGGACTCTACAGACTGGTGCTGGGTGGGCGGGCTTCGGCTGAGGGAATTACTCTGGAATCGGGGAGTTTCAGCGGCGGAGGCGGTACAGTGACCCTGGAACGTTTGACGGCAGCCTGGCCCCGCAGCGGCCCCCTCCTGGAGGGACTCAGCCTGTCGGCCGGACTCAAGGCCGACCTTCCGGACCTGAGCCGCGTCGCCGCGCTTTTCGGCGTGAAGAACCTCCGGGGAGAACTCCGGGCCGAAGTGGATATCGAGGGGGCCTGGCCCAATCTTGGAGGAGCAATCGAGCTGCACGGCAATAATCTCCGCTACGGGGAGGACGGGGTGGACAGTCTTGTCCTGGTGGCGCGATCCGATCCGGCCGGCTGGCGCATTGTCAATCTCGAAACCGGCAGGGGGGAGGACCGCCTCTCCGGCCGCGGGGTCGTCGCCATGTCGCCGTTGCGTTTCAAAGAAACTGTTCTCGATCTCACGGTCAAGGATATCAAGACTTACCTCGGTTGGTTGCCGGTCGGAGAGATTCCCCGAGTCAGCGGCGGTCTGACGGCGCATCTTGAGTTTTCTGGTTCACCGGCGGCGCCGGAGGGCGAATTCAAAACGATTCTGACTGATGCGGCTTTCGATGGGTACCAGGTCTCCCGGGTGACGCTGGCGGGCGCCATGGCGGGGGAAACGGTCGAGGTCGCTTTGCTGCAGGCGCAGACCCCGGAAGGTATGTTGGAACTGGCCGGCACCATCCACCATCAGGCCTGGGGATTGCCGATTTCCGGAACCGTCGATCGGCTGGTGTTGAGCAAGAAAAACCCTTTCCTGCAGCTCCTGGCGCCGGTGGCTTTCAGGGTTGACGGGAAAAAGTCATGGTCCTTCACGGAGACAACGCTTCAGGGCGAGGGCGGGACATTCGACCTGAAAGGCGAAGTCTTACCGCGGACAGGTTGTAATCTTGCACTCCGGCTCAGCGAGATCAGAAGCGAGCCCTGGCTGGAACTGTTTCCCGAACTGCCGCTGGGATTTAACGGGCTCACCCTGAAAGCCGCGATCACCGGGGAACTTACGGCGCCGGAAGTGACGCTTAGCGGCAGCGTGGCGGATCTGCGGGCTTTCGAGGCACATGAGCCGTTGGCCGGGCAGATCGATATTCATGTCTCATCCAGGGGCATAGTACTCAAATCCTTCGCCTGGACCACAAAATCCGGGGAACGGATCGTTCTGAACGGCACTATTCCCTTTGATCCCTACGGCCGTCGCTTCATCGCGGAACCACTGACGGTGAAGGGCCTTTTCTCGGCTCCCGACTTGAAAGCATTTTCCGTTTTCCTCCCGGAGAAATATCGGTTGACCGGCTCTCTCAACGGCACCCTGAACATTTCCGGAAGCGGCGAACACCCGGAAGCGGCCATCGACATGCACGCCAGAGAGGTCCGGTTGCCGGATCTGGTGAAACTTAGTCCCCCAGGCCCGATTTCGGCGGATGCAGAGTTATTTTTGAAGGATAACGATTTGCGCGTGGAGAGCTTCACCGCCCATGGCAACGACTTCAACATGACGATATCGGGATACTGGCGTCAGGCCGGAAGTCTGCTGACCAGGAAACCGGCAGAAGGGCTGCCCGGCACCCTGGATCTTCGGAGTGCCGTTACAATCAACGACCTCAGCTGGCTGGCCCGGGAGCTCCCGGCAGTACGGCGGCTGGGAGGCAGAGTTGCCGGTTCACTGGCGTTGTCGGGACCCGCCTCCGGTCCTGAGATTTCTGCCGATTTCAGCCTGGTGGACGGAGAGTTTCGGGGCGATACGGCCCTTCCGCCGCTACAAGATCTCCAGGCGCATCTTGTTGTCGCTCAACACCGGGCAACTGTCGAGAGTTTGACCGGCAGTGTCGGCGGCTCCCCGTTCACGGTGTCGGGCAGCATCAATTTGCCGGATGGTGAGGCTCCGGCAGCCGATCTCCGAGTCCGGGGCAGCAATCTCCTGCTTTACCGCAGCGAGGGCCTCGGGGTCAGGGGGGATACGGATATCACCGTGCGGGGCCCGTTTACGGCCCTGGCTTTTGCCGGCACGGTGGTGATAACCGATGGCAAGCTCCGCCGGAATATCGACTGGTTGGGGCCGCTACGGGGTCTAGGCCGGAGCAAGGCGCCGGTAGCCTACACCGGAGAGATGGGCGGGATCGGCTTTTCGTTTCACAATCCGCCACTGAAGGACGCCACCTTCGATCTCCACCTGACCAGTCGAAATCCATTTGAAGTCAAGAGCAACGTCGCCCGTGGGAAATTACGGCCCGATCTTCAGCTGCAAGGGTCCGGAGAAATCCCCCTGCTGACCGGGGTGATCTATATCGATCCTTCCCGGGTCATGCTGCCTGGAGGCAGACTCGCGATTGATTCCGGCCTGATCCGTTTTTCGGAAAACAGCCCGGGACGACCTCAGCTGGAGATCTCCGGTTCGAGCCGGCTTCTGGGCTACGATATAAATGCTACGGTGGAGGGTTACTATGACAAACCGACCATCTCTTTGTCTTCGGTACCTCCGCTGCCCCAGGATGCGCTTCTGCTTCTGCTCCTGACCGGCAAACTGCCGGCGGGCGTCGCGGAACAGAACGGTGGCTGGCAGGGGGGAATGAATGTGGCGCTTTACGTTGGCAGAGGGGTTCTCGAGGAGTGGTTCGGCGGCGGTCTCGATTCCGATGAGTCGTTGCTGGAGCGTTTAGATGTGGTCGTCGGACAGGGCATCAGCCGGCAGGGTAACGAGACCATCGGGGCGCAGTTCCGCCTGGCCGACGACGTTGTTCGGGATGGCGACGAGCTCTACCTGGTGGCTGAACGAGATATTTATGAAGAATTCAACGCGGGGCTTCGGATTGTTTTCCATTTTAAATAAATACGGAGGGCGTCACGGCCAGACAATGGTGGTCACCGGCGCAATAATGGCCGGCTTGTTGCTGGCCGCGCTGCTGATCCCGGTCCCCTTGGCGGTGCCAGTCGCCGGGGCGGCGGAAACTGATCATGACCGGAATCCCGTGGTTCAGGCGGAGCAGGGTCGTGATTCAGGTCAATCGCGGCTGCGGATCACCGGCAACCAGAATATTGATGGCGAAACCCTCCGGAATGCGGCAGCCGAGGAACTGGACGATTTTCAGAGCGGCGGATTCAAGAATGCCGATGCCGATGACGCAGCCTACCAAATGGAACTGGTTTACCGCAGAAAAGGTTACCGTTTTGCCACGGTGGACTATGTCATAGAGCGGTCGGAGACGGGCGGACCGGAGCTGCTCTTCAGAGTCATGGAGGGACCAAGGGTCCGGGTGGGGGGGGTCAGCCTGAGCGGAAACGTCGAAGTATCCGCCGAGACGCTGATAAGCTTCTTCATAGTCCAGTACGATGACTCGGCGGCCGGTGAAGGTTGGTTGGTCGAGTCCGGCATCGACTCGGCCGTCGAGTCTATCCGGACCTACTATTATACGCATGGATATCTACAGGCTGTGGTCTCGTCACCGCGGTACACTTTCTCCGAGGATCGCTCGACGGTTGTCGTGCTGGTTGTCATCGACGAGGGGACGCAATTCGTGGTTCGCGAGATTAACTTCAGCGGTGGCTTGTTGCCCGAGATCGTCGATGATCTGGATGCGGTGCGCCGCAAACTGGTGGGACAACCCTATGTGGAAAGGCAAACCACCTTTCTGTTGCAGAACCGGATAAGCGAACTCTATGGCGATCGCGGTTATCCTGAAGTCTCTGTCGAGGTTGAACGTCTCGATAACCGGGCGGAGCGGGAAGGGGCCGCGGAGCAGGAGGTACCGAAGAGCGGCGATGTGGTCCTTGGGGTCAGAATCGACAGCGGTCAGCAGGTGACGATTTCCGGCCTGCGGATCACCGGCAATGTCAAGACCAGCGAGGAATTCATCATCTCGCGGCTGCAGCTGTGGCAGGGAGACCTCTACAGCGCCGCCAAAAAACGGGCCAGCTTCAGCAAGCTTTACCGAACCGGGCTCTTTTCCCTGGTCAGGATCTCCCTGGCCGGGACGGGAGAGAAAGGGAAGCGCTTGCTGCTGGTTGAGCTTGAAGAACTCCCCAGCCGGGAAGTTTTTCTGGAGCTGGGCTGGGGTTCCTATGAAATGCTGCGGGGCAAGGTGGAATTCAGAAACAAAAACTTCACCGGCAAGGGCAGGGTTCTCAGCACTTCGGCGGCCGCCTCGCTGAAATCCACCGATTTTAGCCTCGGTTTTTCCGATCCCTGGCTCCTGGGGCATGATCTGGTCCTCGATTTGCCCGTATATTACCGGACCAAGACGGAGCCCTCATTCGATCGGACGGAAAAAGGGATTTCCTCGGTAGTTTCGCGGCGGTTCCCGGCTGCCAAGGCTACCCTTTCCCTGTCCTACCTGCTGCGTTATACCGAACAGTCCAACGTTTCGGCCGGGATTGTGGCCGCGGGCGACGATTACAATTTCGCCTCCGTGAAACTGCAGGCTTCCCGCGACACCAGGGACGACCTGTTTTTTCCGGGTGCGGGTTATCGCAGCCTGATAGCGGTCGAGCTCACCGATCATACCCTGGGAAGCAGCCTGGCTTTCGTCCGTTTTACCACGACCAACCGCGTTTTCTTTTCCCTTGGTCACGGTACTGTGCTGGGCGCGCGCTACGATACCGGTCTTGTGCTGCCGACTACCGAAGATCTGACCCTGCCCCTGGCCGAGCGGTTTTATAACGGCGGGGCCGGTACGGTGCGCAGTTTCAAGGAATCCGAGCTGGGACCCAAGGATCCGGTTACCGGTGATCCTCTCGGCGGCTCCGCCTATAACGTGATCTCGCTGGAATTGCGCCGCCGCTTCGGGCATAATTTCGCCGGCAGCCTATTTATGGACTACGGCAACATCGCTCCCTCGGGAGAAGGCGGCCTTGACCGGTTCACCACCAAGAGTGAATTCATTTCCGCGACCTTCAGGGATTACTTCTCGGATTTCCGTCCGTCCATAGGCGTCGGGGTGCAATACCTCCTGCCGGTAGGCCCCATCCGGCTGGATGTCGCCTTCAATCCCTCGGTTGACGAGAAACAGAGAGAGAATACCTATACCATCCACTTCACGGTGGGTATGGCTTTCTAAGAGCACTCGCTTTTTTGCCAAGCAGACATCTCTGAGACCAAACCATTTTGCGGCTTTCAGGTCATCATGAGATGCAAAACCACGATCAAATACAGCTTTGAGTGGGTAACGCCCGTAAATGTCATTTTGACGATCAGCATACCAGTTGCGCCTTTGCGGCAATCCGATGGCTGCAAATCTTGCATGGCCGGATTGGGGACAGGGCATGATTTTGAAAAATGCAAAATTTGGCTATTGAACTACTCATACACTACGGGTAAAAGTAATATGTAAATAGCAGGAAATTTTGAAAATATTTTGGTTACAGAGGTGCATTTAAGCAAGAAACTTGCGCGCGTTATTTTAGCATTTCAAGAAACATTTGATATCCTGAAAGACTATATTTTCTTGCTATTAGCATAACTATTTGTTTTAAAAATAAAAAACATTTGAAAATAGGTAGAAATGACCTGCGAGATTCACGCCCGAGAAAAAATTGACCAGCTTCTTACTCAAGCTGGGTGGCTTATCCAAGATGTTAAGGAGACCAACATCTATGCTGGTAAGGGCGTTGCAATCCGTGAATTCCCCTTAAAGCAGGGCCATGGCTTCGCCGACTATCTCATCTATGTCGATGGCAAGGCCGCCGGCGTTATCGAAGCCAAGAAAACAGGCACTACCCTAACCGGGGTTGAAACCCAGTCCGACAAATACGCCAATGGCCTGCCCGATAATCTGCCAGCCTGGAGCCGCCCGTTACCATTCTGTTACGAATCCACCGGCGACGAGACCCGCTTCACCAATAACCTGGATCCCGCCCCCCGCTCCCGCCAGGTCTTCGCCTTTCATAAGCCGGATTACATCTTCGCGGAAGCAGAGAAAATCGCCAGCCAAACCGCCGAGGCCAGCCCCGAATATCTCAGCCTCCACTCCACTCTCCGGGGCCGCCTCCGCCACATGCCGGAGCTTATCGAAGAAGGCTTCTGGCCCGCCCAGATCCAGGCAGTCAAAAATCTGGAAAAATCCCTGGCCAAGGACTGCCCTCGTTCCCTCATCCAGATGGCCACCGGCAGCGGCAAGACCTTCACCGCCATCAGCATTATCTATCGGCTCATCAAGTTCGCCGGGGCCAAGCGCGTCCTCTTCCTGGTGGATCGCGGCAACCTGGGCAAGCAGACCCTAAAAGAGTTCCAACAATACGTCTCACCATACAACAATTACAAGTTCAGCGAGGAGTTCATCGTCCAGCGCCTCACCTCAAACACCATCGATACCACCGCCCGGGTCTGCATTTCGACCATCCAGCGGCTCTACTCGATGCTCCGGGGTCAGGAGTTGCCCGAAGAGGCCGAGGACCAATCTCCCCAAGGGCTGGACAGTCTGTTCAAGGAGATCCCGCCCCTGGAATACAACCCAAATATTGATATTTCCACCTTCGATTTCATCATCACCGATGAATGCCACCGCTCGATCTACAACCTCTGGCGCCAGGTGCTGGAGTATTTCGACGCCTTTCTCATCGGCCTCACCGCCACTCCGTCCAAGCAGACCTTCGGCTTCTTCAACCGCAACTTGGTGATGGAATACGATCACGAACGAGCCGTGGCCGATGGCGTCAACGTCAATTACGACGTCTACCGGATCAAGACTAAAATCACCGAAGCAGGCTCCAAGGTCGAGTCCGGCTACTATATCGATAAACGCGACCGTGAGACCCGCACCACCCGCTGGGAAAAGCTGGAAGAGGATTTCGAGTACGATCCCAACAAGCTCGACCGCGACGTGGTTGCTGTTGATCAGATCCGCAAAATCATCCAAACCTTCCGGGACAAGGTGCTGACCGAGATCTTCCCGGGCCGTGAATATGTCCCCAAGACACTGATCTTCGCCAAGGACGACAGCCACGCCGAGGATATCGTCAAGATCATCCGCGAGGAGTTCGGCAAGGGCAATGATTTTGCTCAGAAGATCACTTACAAGAGCACCGGCGCCACGCCTGACCAGCTGATCGCCTCTTTCCGCAACAGCTTCAATCCCCGCATCGCCGTCACCGTCGATATGATCGCCACCGGCACCGATATCAAGCCGCTGGAAATCGTCATGTTCATGCGGGCCGTGAAATCCCGCTCCTTTTTCGAGCAGATGAAAGGCCGCGGAGTGCGGATCATCAACAGCAACGACTTGCAGTCAGTCACCCCGGATGCCAAGGTCAAGGACCATTTCATCATTGTCGATTGCGTCGGCGTCTGCGAGATGGATAAAACCGATTCCATGCCCATGGAGAGAAAGCCCACGGTCAGTCTCGAAAAACTCCTGCAGGCGATCAGCCTCGGCAATACCGATCCGGATGTGATCTCATCGCTTGCCGCCCGCATGGCCCGGATCGGTCGGCAGATCACCCCGGAAGATGATCGCCAGGTGATCGAGCTTTCCAATGGTAAGACCATTGAGCAGTTGACCACCGATCTGGTCACCGCCATCAAACCCGACAACCATATTGAACGAGCCAGGCAGGATACCAACGGGACCGAGCCCAGCGCAGAGGAGATCAAACAGGCCGCCACGAAACTGATTGTCGAGGCAACCAAGCCTCTCCATAATCCGGAGCTGCGCAACTTCCTGGTTGAGGTCAAGAAGAAGAACGAGCAGATCATCGACAACATCAGTGAAGATCAGGTGATCTCCGCCGAATTTTCCGCAGAGGCCCTGGAAAAGGTCAAGTCGATGGTCCAATCCTTCGAGCAGTTTGTGGCCGATAACCGTGACGAGATCACCGCCCTGCAGGTTCTTTACAGCAGGCCATACAAGAGCCGCTTGCGCTTTGAGGATATCAAGGAGCTGGCCGGGTTGATCGAAAAGCCGCCGCATCATTTCCGGGTTGATAATCTTTGGGATGCCTATGCGGCTTTGGAGAAGGCCAAGGTCAAGGGGGCCAACGCCCCGCATATCCTGACCGACCTGGTTTCCCTTGTCCGCTTTGCCATGCATCAGGAAAATGAGCTGGTGCCGTTTCCTGAAAAGGTCGAGGCTCATTTCAAGGCTTGGGTCTCCCAACAGGAATCAGTTGGCAAGAAATTCAGTGAAGAACAGCGCCAATGGTTGGTGATGATCCGTGACCATATCGCCGCCAACCTTGGTATTGAGGCGGATGATTTTGATTATGCACCTTTTGCGCAGGAAGGTGGGCTTGGCAAGGTTCACCAGCTTTTTGGTGAAGAGTTGAATGTGATAATTGAACAATTAAATGAGGCGTTAGCGGCATGAGTGAAGAAAAGGGGCTGCAAACAACTTCTCTGATGCTGATCTATCAGGCAGAAGATGGCAAGACCAAAATCGAGGTCCAGCTACAGGATGAAACCGTCTGGCTCTCTCAAAAGCACATGGCCGAGTTGTTTCAGACCAGTAAGCAAAACATTGGTCAGCATCTGAAGAATATCTTTGAAGAGGGCGAGCTGGAAGAAAGTTCAGTTGTAAAGAAATTCTTTACAACTGCCGCAGACGGCAAAAAATACCAGACATCTTTTTACAGTCTCGACGCTATCATCTCGGTGGGCTACCGGATCAAGAGCCATGTCGCCACCCGCTTTCGGCAATGGGCCACCCGCCATATCAAGGAGTTTATTGTCAAGGGTTTTGTGGTGGATGATGAACGGCTAAAAAACCCGGATCTACCCTTTGACTATTTTGACGAACTGCTCCGCCGCATTCAGGACATTCGCACCTCTGAAAAGCGGTTCTACCGGAAGATCACCGATATCTACGCAACCTCCATCGACTATGACCCAACCCTCGACATCAGCATCAATTTTTTCAAGACCGTGCAGAACAAGATGCACTGGGCCATCACCGGTAAGACCGCTGCCGAAATCATCCACAACCGGGCCGATCACTCCAGGCCCAACATGGGTCTGACCAGTTGGCGCGGCCCCAAGGTGCGTAAACAGGATGTGACGGTTGCCAAGAATTATTTAAACGAAGAAGAACTCCTGGCTTTAAACAACCTGGTGGAGCAATACCTGGTCTTTGCCGAGGGCCAGGCCATGCGTCGTATTCCCATGCACATGGGTGATTGGCTCGCCAAACTGGACGGGTTTTTAAACCTGAATGACCGCGACATTCTGGAGCATGCCGGGAAAATTTCCCATCAAATAGCAAAAGAGCTGGCGGAAACGGAGTATGATCGTTTCCACACAAACCGCTTGCAACTTGAGGCCAAACAGGCCGAGGTAGAGGATTTTGAACAGTTGGCCAGGCAGGTCGAGGATAAAGGCAAGGGGGGCAAGGCTTGAACATTTACCAGACTTATTTTACAGTGCGCATGACACACCCACCATGCCTCTGCCCATCGGGCACGCACACTTTGGCGGGTTTTTTTATGACTGTGATCGGGGTTGAATATGATGATTGAAGCATTGAGTGAGGCTTTGACGGCATGATTGTGGATAGCAAACAACTTCCTGTCGGTTGGTCAGTCTCAACGATTGAAGAGATTGCCGAAGTGAATCCTCGCCTCAACAAAGCTGGCATTCCTGATGACCTATTTGTCTCGTTTGTCCCGATGCCGGCTGTTGGAGCGGCAGATGGTTCAATTGACGTAAGTGGAGAGCGCCTCTTCAGAGAAGTAAAAAAAGGTTTCACTTCATTTCAAGAGGGAGATGTTCTGTTCGCTAAAATTACGCCGTGCATGGAAAACGGCAAAATGGCCATTGTGCCCAAAGTAAAAAATGCTCTAGGGTTTGGATCAACCGAGTTTCATGTTTTACGCCCCAAAGAAGGTATCGACGCCAGGTACATCTATTACTACGTTTCGAGTAAAAACTTTCGTGGCGAAGCGGAACGATACATGTCCGGTGCCGTGGGCCAAAAGCGTGTAACGACACCCTATTTAAAAGAAAGTAAAATTCCTGTCGCCCCCCTCGAACAACAAAAACGCATCGTTGCGGAAATCGAAAAGCAATTCTCCCGGCTTGATGAAGCCGTTGCCAACCTCAAGCGCGTCAAGGCCAACCTCAAACGCTACAAAGCCGCCGTCCTCAAAGCCGCTGTCGAAGGCAAACTGACTGAGAAATGGAGAGAAGAACAAGCCGCAAAACTTGAAGCACAGGGAAGTGCAAATGCCGCGGGAGACACGAAGTCGGGAGCGGCCCTCGAAACAGCTGAAGAGCTGTTAAAACGCATCCTCGCCGAACGCCGCCAAAAATGGGAAGAAGCCGAACTCGCCAAAATGGAAGCCAATGGCAAAGCCCCGAAGGATGATAAGTGGAAGAAGAAATATAAAGAGCCGGCCAAACCAGACACAACTAGCCTGCCCGAATTGCCAGAGGGATGGAACTGGGTGTCGATGGATAGTCTAATCGTTTGGGGGCCGCAGAATGGGCTATACTTGCCAAAAACTGCCTACAAACCTGGAATAGCAATACTTCGCATAGATGATTATCAAGATGGTCAGAGCAGAGAAGTTGCAGGTTTACAACAAGTAGAGACGACAGAAGAGAATATTGAAAGGTATGGCCTTGAACTTAACGATTTGATTATCAATCGAGTAAACAGCCCTTCTCATTTAGGGAAATGCATTGTTATCAAGGATCGTAATCTACCGTCGTTATTCGAGTCAAACATGATGCGGCTGAAATTGGCATTTTCTGTGAGGGCTGGATACATTGAACTGTATTTTCATTCAAAATCTGGCAAGACACGTATAATTGAAAATGCCAAGTGGGCAGTTAACCAGGCGAGTATTAACCAGGGAGATGTTTCGATGACTGCAGTTCCTTTACCACCGGAAAAAGAGCAGGAACTAATTATAAATGAGGTTGAGAGTAAACTTGCCATCGTTGCAGGTATTGAGGGGCTG
>Ga0214472_10004491_pt1 | contig 14739 bp, 13 predicted proteins | sample RVTome_6_FD_207662 | JGI IMG/M metagenome (GOLD analysis project Ga0214472, IMG submission 207662) | Soil microbial communities from uranium-contaminated site in the Upper Colorado River Basin, Wyoming, United States - RVT140D175 | ecosystem: Environmental > Terrestrial > Soil > Contaminated >...
GACGCTCAATCCACGCCCGACCTTCCTTTTCGGAGTACAGAGCCGGAACCGTGGTCCCTCGTGGGATCTCAGGATCGGCGGACGCTGCCTCTACGCAGCCAAGATCTCCGAATGACCACTTCCTGAGTTGAACCTTGTCTGATCTGAGTTCGGGGTCGGGGTACTCGAGGTTCACGAAACGATTATCGCGGTCGGAGACACCTGGCTCGAGAACTGGCGTTCAGTACCGACCGCGGATGTGCCTGATATCGCTCGGTCTCCGATGTGGGCGTTTTCGCAAACCGAACGGTTGATACGGGCGGGTGCGGGAGGACTCTGGAACCCTATTCTGTGAATGGACGTCGTATGGGAGTGAGGATCCTGGCGACGGTTCGATATGCGCCACTCCTCCCAGGCTCGCCGGGCTCGATGACCGGATAAGGCGATGGTCAGTCTTCTGATAGTCGCTCAGCTGGGGCGAATCGATATGACGCATCCCGTCGAGAGATCTGTTGTATCGGCCTAGCTGGGGCAGTCGTCGCCGGCGAGTAGTCCGTTCAAGAAGCTCAGCTCGGAGACGGTGTCGAGACGTTGTGCCTGCCCATCCGGGAAGGTCTGTAGCGACACGGCGTGCCCGGTCAGGAACTGAGGTGAGCCGGAGTCGCCAAAGCCCTCGCTCCCGGTCCACACATCGTTGGGGTGGAAGGTGAGGAAGTTGGGATCCAGAGCGATGATGCCGGTGAGCGCGGTCTTCCGATAGCCGGGAAAGTAGAAAGGCCCGCTCCCCTGACGCCCTTCGGTCCCATAGCCCACCAGTTGCAGTGGCATCTTGATAAGAGAGCCGGTGGCGGCGAGATGGTCCAGCCATCCCTGCTCCGGGAGCTGCACCGGTGGGACATCGAATGTTCCCGGGTCGAAGCTGAGGACGGCGAGATCATGCTCGAATCCGACCAGTCCGTTGTAGGCGGGATGCATGCATACGGCGTCTGCGTAGGTGACATCAACGTGTATGGGGAAGTCCGTGATGTTGAACACCGAGAAGTCGAACCATCCCGGCTCGGCCACGGGGTCCTCCGGTGATCCAGGCTCCATAGTCACCGACCAAGCGGCCTGAGGCCCGAAAACGTCGATGCAATGGGCGGCGGTGGCGAAGGCAGAGTCGGAGATGACAAAGCCGGAGCACAACGGAAAAGCCGGAAGCGGTCCGCCCGCACCGTCGAAGTCGATGCCGAGTAAACCGACACTGCGATGACGCGGCCCGTCGGGCCGGCCGTTCTCGATCGCACTCGCCGGCATCGTCGTTACAAACAGAAGCAACGACAGGACCGTGGCTACCCCGAGTCTTGGCCTATGGCTTGGCTTGGCTGCGGTCGATTCCTGTGTCATGGCGGCCTCCTCGGTGGGGAATTCTGCGACCCAACCTATGGAGACACGGCGGCGGCGTCTATCTCTCCTCCACCCGAATATGGGTAGCGGTCTACCTATATATGGCTCAGGTCGAGTCGACGAACGGCGAAAGCCTTACGATTGCTACAGCAACTGCTTCTTCGCGGCTCGGTGCGTTGAGCTTGCGCATCACCGCAGCCACATGGTGCTCCACAGTCCGAGGCGAGACAAATAACCGGTCGGCGATTTCCCCGTTGGACAATCCCTCAGCCAGCAGGGCAAGGACTTCGTCTTCGCGCGCTGTCAGGCCCATCGGGTGACGTCTCGTGGCGTGGGCCCTTCCCCTTGGAATGAATACGCCGTCTGCACGCAACTCCCCTCGTAGCTTGGCGGCTACGGCGGTGGCTCCAAGCGTCTCCAGGATCTCGAGGGCCCCGAGCCGATCAGGTGTTTCGCCGTGAGAGAGGGCGATTGCGTGTTCGTAGGGGTAGCCGAGCTGCTTCCAGAGTTGGGCGGCCTTCAATGGGTCGCCGGCCATGATGAGCCGAAAGGGCTCGGGGATGCCATCTGGTACCTCGGAAATCTCTCCCAGCTTCCAAAGCCAAATGGCCAGCCGCCCGGCGTTCCAGACGTGTTCTAGTCGAACGGTCTCATCGAGGATCTCTTTGAAGTTTCTCAGTCGGTCAGGCTCAAACGCTCCGGTCAGCCACATATTCTCTACGAGCGCGGCGGCGACCAGCGAGTTGAAGCAAAGATCATCGACCTCGGCTACCGATGCCCGGGCACGTTCCAGAGTCCCTAGAGCCTCCGGGCGACCTCGACGAGTCTGCAAGGTTCCCAGCACCCAGTCGAGTTCGGATGCCCAGATGGACGAGGCGTATGCGGTGGCCAGAGTCCCCTCGGTCGCCTCGCTCTCGGCCAGGTCGAATTCGCCTTTGGCCAAGGCCAGCTCAGCGCTGAAGGCTCGCAGGGGTATCTCGAATATAGGAATCTTGGACCTCGTTGCTATGTCCGTCAGATGTCCGAAGCCTTCCTCTGCTAGCCCCAACTCACCCTGGCGCAAGGCCGCACCGGCGAGGTTGTAGGTTGCGCGCGCTTCTTGGAACTGGTGACCGCCGGCTTCGGCCAGTGCTCGGGCTTCTAGGAGAAGACCCTTGCCCTTTTCGTCTCCCATCCTGTACAGGGACAGTCCCTTGATGCTCATGGCGTGGATCAGAGTCAGATCAGCTCCCGTCTTGCGAGCGAGTTCGACAGCGCCATCTGCCGTGTTTGACGCCTCCCTCAGGTGTCCGCTCATCATCGCGAGCCAGGCCTTCAGGTTCACTGCCTGCGCCAGAGACGGTCCCTCCGGCAGAGGCTCCAGGATGGTCATCGCTTGCTCGAGAAAACGTTCCGGCTCACTGGCTGGTGAGACGGGCTGGGCAACTTCCACAGCGCTCAGGAGCGTCCTGACCAGCGCTTCATCGTCTCCAATCGCCCGGTACCCCTCAATTGCGCGTTCGAGGATTCCGAGAGCGTCGTGGTAGTTGTCCACGTAGTGCTCACTGTCGGCCCACTCCTCCAACAGGGCGCCTCGATCCTCGAGTGGAATCAGGTCCAGATATGGTGCCAGGGTCCTGAAGTGGGAAACCGCCTCCCGGTGACCCTCGACCGCCCTGGCTTCCCTCGCTGCCGGCGGTGAATGAGTGACGATCGCCGTGATATCACCGGCTTCACGGGCGTGGTGGGCCAATCGAGCTGCACCCCCTAACTCGGGAAAGGCCGTTAGCGCCCCCAATACCCTCCTGTTGAGATGCCCTCTGCGCTCGGGGGTCAGCGAAGATTCCACGGCACGACGGGTCAGCTCATGTCTAAAGCCGACCGTCGTTTCGCCTACCAGGACCAGACCCTGCCTCTCGGCCTCCTTCAACCGTTCCCGACGATTCTCGAGAATCACGTCAACGATCTCTTTCTCGCCCTCGCCAGGGATCACCGAGATCAGTTCGATCGCTTCACGTGCCGACGAGGAGAGCTTGGCGACCCGACCTAGGACCGAGTCCTTAATCGACGAAGGAATTCCGGATCCCGCTCGTAGAACCTCTGTCACGAACAACGGGTTGCCATTGGTGAGCAGCATGAGCTGATCGACATCCGCTTCGCTCCCATCGGCCAGTTGAGCTATGGCATCAGCAGAAAGACCGGCTAGCTGTATTCGGATCACTGTGGACGGTTGAAGCACGCCGATGACAGCTCGCAGTGGATGGCCGACATCCACTGCGCTGTCCCGGTAGGTGAGTATGAGCAGACCATGGGTCTCGTCGATGCGACGACCCAGATACTGGATGGCGTCCAGGGTTGCTTCGTCAGCCCACTGTGTGTCCTCGATGAAGAGGATCGTGGGGCGAAGCGAACGTGCCAGGAGATCCATGATCGCCAGCAAAACGCTTCGTGTGTCGCCGCCGTCCAGCAGGCCCAACAGCGACCTCTCCTCTAGGCGGGCCATATCCCAGAATGGACCCAGCGGCTGAGGCGTCGACAAATCGTCGCAAGACCCGGCCAGCACATGAGCCTGGTCACGGTGGATTTCGAGGAACTCGCTGACCAGAGCGGTCTTACCTATGCCCGCCTCCCCCCGGATCAGCACCACTCGTCCGTTCGACGAGCCGACTCCGGCTAGAACATCCGCCAATAGCTTCAGCTGCGGTGCTCGCTCCAACAGCATCTCCACAGAACCCATCTGTTGTCCACACCAAGTCAACTCCACTGCAACTAGTCATGCAGCGTCGACTCTCAGCCCACACGATCGTGCATCTGAGAAGGGAGCGCCGACGTGACGCCGATCAGTGCTCTCTGCTGAAGGTCTCGCGTGCTCCGGAGGCAACACCACTAGCAGGCGAGCGTCGGGCTCCCTATGGCAATCCTTCCGGCCCTGGTCGACGCAATTCTGGGCGGGTCCGGTATGCATCACCCTCGTCTTCGCGCTCGACGACAATGTCCCCACCTTTCCCTCCTTCTGGCAGTTTGCCGCCGTCGCAGCAGTGGCAGTTGACGTGATAGCCCTTCTCACCGCAATCCCTGCCCGCGCGGGCAGGCTAAGCCAGTGGTCGAGATCCAACAATCGGAGCACGGCCGACCCGGAACCATGGAACTCGCCGATCACGTGTAGGAAACGAGCGGCTCAGACAGAGATCCACCGCCACAGTCTTGGGCAGAGAACGAGCAGACCCTCACAGCGCATAACGCGCGCAGCCTGCGACGAAATCCACCGATTTGACAGCGCGAGAACCGGCACTCGGCGTTACTGAGCACCCGAGAACCTCGGGAAGGCCTCACGCGACGGCCAGTTCTACCGCAAACGGCAGCCCGGTTACCTGTTCGACGCGGCGCTTCGCCCACCGATACCATTAATGGACGTTCCGGAGACAGGTCTGACGCCGCCTGACGGGGCTGCGTCGTCATCGTCTGCGCGCCACCGGTCGATGCGGTCACTCGATTTCCCGGTTTCAAGACTGACAGCTCCTAGGAGCCTGGACGCCCTTGTCTGTTGTGCGCTGGGTTTTGGGTGAAGCTGCGGCGGCGTCGGGTCGATATCAGTTAGGAGAGCGTTCAAGGAGCGTCGTGTCTCGAATCCGTAGATCGGTCCTGGTGAAGCACTGGGTGACGTTGCTCATCGTCTTGGTGGGTGTTGGGCTGACCATTGGCGTCACATTGGCGAGCAGCGAGCGCTCTCTGCGTGAGGCTGGTGAGATCATGGATCGACGGGCCTTGTTCGTGGCGGAGGCGGTGAAGCTGTCGGTGGGGGCGACGACCGGGGAGGCGGCGGGAGCAGCGGGCCTATTCGTGGCCAGCGAGGAGGTGACCGAGATCGAATTCGGCCTCTTTGCTGAGAGTGTGGGTCGGCAGGTGGGCAGTCTCGGTCTGGCGTACATCCCGGTGGTTCCCGAGTCCGACCTATCCGCCTTCCTCGATGCGTTTGAACGTTCAGACCCTGGGTATGACCTGTTCGCTCTCGGACCGGACGGCGAGAGAACTTCGCCAACGGGGAACGGCACGCGCTACCCGGTCCGTTACTACGTGCCGGGTCCTGAGTCTGACCTCGATCTGCGGGGTTTCGATGCTTCCACCGACCCGGTGTGGGTGGAGGTGCTGGAGCGGGCAGCGGGAGGGGAGAGGATCTCTGTTTCTCCGCTCACTCAGCTATTCGGGGTGCCCGAGCTTTGGGGGTTTCTGGTGATGGCACCGATCATCGAAGATGGTCGGGTCACTGGTTTCACGGTCTCCGTGTCCCGGCTGGACGCCCTGGTGGAGGGGGAGCTGGCGGAGAGCCTGGCCGAGGTGGTGACCTGGAATGTCCGCGACGTAACTGCGGGAAACGGCATACCAGCCTCTCCCGACCGGCTGCGACGCTCGGAGACCCTCGAAGTGGGCGACCGGTTGTGGCGGGTAGATGTGATCCCTACCGAAGCGGCCAGGGCCAGCCTGGCCGGCGGGTCGGCGTGGGCGGGTGTTCTCTTCGGGTTGTTGGTGACGGGGGGTGCCGCCTTTGGCGCCCATCTCGGGATCGGCACTTTGCGGAGCCGGGAGGAGAGCCGGGAGCTGCGCCGGCTGGCCGAGGAGAAGGACGAGTTTCTGGCGGCGATCAGCCATGAGCTTCGCACTCCTCTGACGGTGGTGGTGGGGATGGCCGGGATCATTGAAGAGTCGACCCTGGGTTCGGACCCCGAGGTGCGGGAGTACGTGTCCCTTCTCCGCCAGCAGGGAAAGGATCTGGCGCGTCTGGTCGACGACCTGCTGTTGTTGGGACGCCTCGACGCCGAGGTTCTGCCGATGCGACCCGAGACTGTCGATCTCACCTGGGAGGTGGAGCGGATCCTCCGGGAGGTGGAGGCGCCATCCCAGGTCGAGATGTCCGTGGTTGGGAAGGGCGAGGTGTGGGCGGATCCGCTCAGGTTGCGCCATGTGATCCGCCACCTCCACACCAATGCGCTGCGCCACGCCCGCCGCCGGGTGGTCTACCGGATCGAACCGGGCCTCTACGAGATGCGGCTGGCCGTAGTCGATGACGGTCCCGGAGTCCCCGAGACCCACCTCCCTCACCTGTTCACCGCCGCCTCGGGCAGCAAGGACACGCCAGGGGCTCCCAGCTCTCTGGGACTGGGCCTCCGTGTCTCCAAACGGCTGGCAGTGGCTTTGGGCGGTGACCTCACCTACCGCCGGGTGGGTTCGGAGACCATCTTCGAGCTGCGGCTACCTGGGACGAAGGAAGAGTCGGGCCCCGGCATCCGGACCGAAGTCGGCCGGAGGGAGCGTTCCGATGCCAGGAGATGACCAGACTCGTCCTCCCCGGAACGACAGGAAGCGGCCTCCTACAGGTCGGCGGGAGCGGGTGGTCCCCGGCCTCATCGAGGCGAGCGCACACGGGATCTCGCGTAGAGAGTTCATCTCACTCTCCTTGCTCGCATCCGGCGGTCTAGTCGCCAGCCCGCTCCTGGCCGCCTGCGGCAACACCACCGAGGAGGGAACCCTGGGACGAGCCCGCAGCCAAGGATTCATCCGGGTCGGATTCGCCGACGAGGCACCCTACGGGTATGTCGATGAGTCCGGAACGCTGACTGGCGCTGCTCCCGAGGTGGCCGGTGAGGTGATGCAAAGGCTGGGAGTAGCTGAGCTCGACGGGATATCCACTCCTTTCGGATCGCTCATCGCCGGGCTCCAGGACGGCCGCTTCGATCTCATCGCCGCGGGCATGTTCATCATCCCGGAACGCTGCCAACAGATCCTGTTCTCCGACCCCGACTACTGCGTCCAACAGGCCTTCCTCGTCGAAGAGAGAAACCCGTTCGCCATCCACCGTTACGAGGACCTCGCCGCCAACCCCAAGACCAAGCTGGGAGTCCTCACCGGTGCCGTCGAGGCCACCCAAGCCGCCGAGTCCGGCATCCCACCCGGCCACATCAGACGGTTCGACAACCCCACCGACCTCCTCGACGCACTCAAAGCAAGCCGGATCGACGCCGCCGCCCTAACCACCATCTCCCTCGCCAATCTGGCCGCAAGAGTCGACTTCGACGGAGTCGAAATCACCGAAAGCTTCACCCACCAGGGCGAGCCCGGCTGCGGCGCCTTCGGCTTCCGCCAGAAAGACTCCGCCTTCCGCGACCAGTTCAACCTGGTGCTCACCGAAATGAAGGAAGAAGGAGAGGTGGCACGTCTCGTCAAGCCCTTCGGGTTCGCCGAGGCGGCCCAAGCCGCCCACGGGTTGACCGCCGAAGAGCTCTGCACCGACTGACGACAGACCGGCAAGCCGCAATTCGTCCGACAGCAGGCCGCTTGACGCCAGCGGTTGTCATCGTCGCATGCGTCCTCGAGGATGGTCCGGTGGCTCCGCAAGTGGCGCTACAGGTGGTGCTACCTGGTGTGGAACGACCGCAGTCAAGGTGCCGGCGCATTGCGCTGCCGAGCTGGCGGGGACTCCTCCAGGCTTCCTGCAAGTGAGACGGTAAGGGACCATGACCGGGCCGATTTGTGGCCGTGACCCAGGGGAGCATTCGTTCCCATCGCCAGGTCGACAACGAGCTGCCGAAAGGTCACCCCCGGGGTGTGGATCCCTCGATGTCAGTGAACAAGAACGTCACGGTCCCGGTGGGGAGCTGAGTCATGTTGGCTACCGGCCGCAGACACCGGCTGGCCGTGACAGTAGCTATCAGGCCAAGACCGCCGCGAAGAGAACAGAAATCCTCGAACCCGCGCCCCGCACAAGTCGCTCATGCCTCACAGGCTGACTTCCTCGAATGGCCCATTCGGGATCCGGTAGTTCTCGCTTGATCAGCAGCAGGCGGAGAACAACGCGACAGCGCACTCGGAGAAGGCAAGGAGGGAACGTCACCTTCGGTCCTTGAGAACCTTCCAGCGTGACCGGCTTACACCCTCAAATGCCGGCTCTTCGGTCCGTCATTGCTCCGAGCGCACTGTCAGGTTCAACTCTGCTGACAAGAAACGGACCTGTCAACCGGATCCGCACTCCGATGCGCCGATACAGGACGGTCTCAAGTATGCGGGCGGGATCTGTTGATATGCGCTCTTTCTCGCCGTCCGAGGTCGTGGCCGTCTCAAGCGAGTCCCCTTACCGCTTCCGGGCGTAGTGTCGTATGACCAGAAGCAGAGAAGGAGAAAATGACCCATCACGAGAATCTTGCATACGCCTTCGTAGCGAGGATCAAGGCGCGGGAAGGTAAAGAGTCCGAACTGCGCGATCTGATGACCGGCGCAGTAGAGCTGGCCAACGCCGAAAAGGACACCGAAGTCTGGTTCGCAGCGACGACAAGCCCGGACACCTTCTGGGTCTTCGATGCCTTCGCCACTCAGGAAGCACGTCAAGCGCATGCCGACGGCGAGATCGTCAAAGCGCTGAACGCCAACGCTGACCTGTTAGCTGAAGCGCCTGAGATACTTCCCGCCGACATACTCGCTTCCAAACTCCCCTGAGCAGCCGAATTCCATAACTCTAACTGTCTACGACCCGTCGGGGAAGAGATCCCCTGATATCGCTACTGACGCTCACCGGATCGATCGGTAGGTTTCTGATATGAGCGATGCCACCACGAGTCGGCGGCGCCAATCGACACCAGTGCCGCGGCTGAAGAGAGCTGCAGCTTTTGGACTCCTCGTCGCGCTGGGCGTCTTGATCCTTGTGGTGCTTGTCGCACCTGACGATGGTTTGGACGCTGAGTCGCTGCAGCAAGGGATCGCAATCGCATCCGTGATCGCTGCGGCGCCGGTGGCCGCCATTGTCCGCCCGGTCGACGCATCCAGGGTCGTCTCACTTGGCGGAGCAATGACTGTCGCTGGTATCGCGACCATGTTTGGTGGGAATCTCGCCGGCCTGCTTATGGCGATTTCGGGTATAGCGATTCTTCTGGTGGGGGCGTCACGCGAACCGCCTTTCACCTGGGGCCTCGCTACCAGGCTTATTGGCTACGCCGCCTTGCTCATCCTGGCAATGGGGCTTTCATTGGGTGATACGACGCTCCTGATGAAGTTGGTCGCGATGTTGTTCGCTGGGATCGTTGCAACGAGTTCTCTCTGGGATAAACCCCAGACCCAATCGGAGTGATTGCGGAGGACTTGCTCCCAAACCCGCTCGAAATTCAAGGTGACTTCGGACGGAGCGCCGACGTGCCGTTCACGAGCACCCTCTGATCGGAGCGATACGCGCCCATACCGCGTGATCTGAGCGGTCGTTCGCTTGGTCGAAGGTACGAGCCTGGGCTCCGCGTCGCTGTTTCTTGGAACCTGGAATCATCTGCGGGCATCTAGGAGTGATGACACTCAATCAATCTGCGGAAATGGCATGACCGAGACCATGTGGCAGCGAGTACGCGAAGGAGACAACACCGCCTTCTCCCATATGTTCGATGAGTACTCGGATCTGATTTACAACGTGGCGTTCCGGAGAACGGGGAGCTGGGAGGCGGCCGAAGAGATAGTCTCGACGGTCTTCCTTGAGGCGTGGCGGCAGCGAGCCACGGTTGCCGAGCACGAGGGGTCGATTCGACCGTGGCTGCTTGGCGTGGCGCTGAATCTGATCCGGCGACATTGGCGTCAAGCCGATCGCCAGCGGCGGGCGTCGTTGCGGCTCGTGTCGGACCACACTCATTCGGACCACGCCAGCGATGTCGCGGATCGGCTCGACGCTGAACAGACCATGAGCCGCATCCTGGACACCCTCAAGCGAATCCCAGTCGACCAGAGAGAGATCGTCCAGCTTTGGGCATGGGAAGAGCTCACCTACGACGAGATTGCTGCGGTCCTCGACGTCCCCGTCGGGACGGTCAAGTCGCGGCTGCACCGTGCTCGAGAGACTCTCCAGCTAACGGTGGACAATCGCCACTCATCCCCTGGGCCAACTGAACCGGACTCACCTCAGGCATTTACTGATCGACAGATTCGAGGAGGAACAACGCTATGAGACACACCGACTTCTTGGAGCCGATCCCACAAGAACGGGTAATCCCTGCCGAACAGAAGCGCAGGATGCGAGTGCAACTGATGGATGCCATCGAAGGAGCCCAGGCCGGCCATTCGCGGACAAGGCGTGAGACAAGAGCCCGTCGACGCATCACATTTGTGGCGGCCGTCTTGCTCTCACTGCTCGGTGTCGGCGCGGCTTGGGCGTTCACCAGACAGCCCGAACAGACCACCAGGATCCTATGCCCAGAGAACCTTGTGATCGCCGCAGTGAGTGGCGACCCAGTCGCCGATTGTGCAGGAGTCCTCCGCGACGTCGGCATCGAACCTCCGGCGATGGTCGCCTACACCAACGAGGCAGGAGCTGTCGTCGTCATTGAGGCCGGGGGCGAGGCTCCCGCAAGCTGGCAACCCCTGACAAACGCCTTCCGCCAAGACGTCTCGATCATCGAATTGGAAGCAGCACTCAGCGACGTGACCACCGGACTCGACGCAGGCTGCTACTCCACACAAGAGGCTATCCCGCTGGTGGAACAGACGCTCGACCGCTTCGGTTTCGACTGGACTGTGGAAGTCGCTCGGGAGGCAGATGGCCATTCGACCTGTGCAACCAGCTTCCTCCAGCCCGAAACGTCCACCGTGGGACTCACCGCCGTCGAGGGCTCGGCTCCAGGGGACGATCAACCTTGGATCGCCCTCGGTATACAGCTGAACGAGGCGCTGAAAGAAGAGTGCCTCGACCTCGACGAAGCCGCCGACCTGGTGGAAGGCCTAGCTCAGGACCTGAACATGACAGAAATGTTGTCGATCACCCAGACCACCGACGAGCAGGCGAACTGCACCAGAGGAACAGTGACCGTCGGGGGTCTGGTCTTCGTGGATCTACGCGGTCCGGCAAGCAACTGAATGGCAGCCCGGCTGCCAAATCCAGCAGCCTGCTCAACGTCGCCCTGGGTTCGGAATTGGAACCAACTCCACCCGGAAGCGACACCGAACCCAGGTCGGTGTCCTTGTTGACGACCGGCGGCATTCTCGATGCGACTCCGACATCCGAACGCCGAAGTGCCTGATTGGTATGGGCGGGGCGGTTGTGCTGGGGATCGGTTGATCTGAGTGATGCTGGTGCTGATTCATTAGTTCCTTCAAATCCGGCCGCCGCTCGCGTCGGGACGGAAAGACATGACCGATGGTCCCGATCTTCATAACGTCCTGGACCTGATGGACTCTCAGACTGCTCTCCTGATTACCACCATCGGCCTTGTTATCGCGACAGGTGTCCTGGCTTCGTTCACCTGGGGACTATGGCGGGAAACGAAGGCGGCTCGGCAACCCCGACTTGTCGCCTACATCGACTTCTTTCCACCCGACCACGGCGAGATACGCTTCGTGAACGCCGGTACCGGGTCAGCTCTTGATGTCGACATCACATTTGCGGCCGAGGGTGGCGAGGTGCGTCGGCTCAACCCGCCAGTGGTTCTGCCTGGCGACGGATTGAACTACCACCTCCTTTCGACGCTCGACACGGAGTCGAACCCTGAAGTCAAGGGACTCGGCAAGACGGTTGAGGCATTCCCTGTGATGGTGGTCGACGGCACTTATCGGGATGTGCGGGAACATATCTACAAGCTGAACCAGCGACTCGACATCGCAGAGCTCTGGAACGAAGCCAAGCGAGGACGACGCCTGGCGGCGTTTCGGGGCCCCCTCCTGCCCTTCTACACACTCCTTGAATCTCTGCGGAACGAGGTTCGACAGCTCGTCAGCCAGCTGCGCAAGTAGCGACCACCGCCAGGAATGGAGCTTTAGGGATTCCCGACCTCCCTTACGTGCCTGATTGATGGCTCTACGCGGCCATCGGGGGTTTGCGGCCTCTGATCTTGGTGGTGGGTTGAGTATCCCATTGCACTCCGTGGTTGAGGAGTAGCCGGAGCCGATAGTTCTCGAAGTTGCGATAGCCGTGGGCGGCTCGTCTTTGTCTCTCGACGATAAGGTTGGCTGCTTCGGTTTTGGCATTCGAGTAGTGCTGGTCGTGGTAGGCGAGGATCTCGGTCTGCCACTGGCGGACGGTCCGAGCGAGCCGGGACAGCTCGGGGGACGTCGACTTGGTCGACCCAGTGGTAGAACACGTCGAGGGCGCGACGAGCCTCGGTGATGTCGTCGGACCCGTAGACGTCTCGGAGCAGCTCTTTGCCCGTCCAGGTGGAGGCGATCTCATCCCAACGGTCCCCGTCGGGATGATCTAGAGCATTGTTGATCCGCTCTTGTTGACGGTCGGTGAGCCGTTCTCGGCCTCGCAACAGGAGATGCCGGATCCCGTAGAGGGGGTCGCCTTTGCGGCCTCGATGCCCGGTCACCTCCTGTTGGGTCCGCTGCCGGACCTCGGTGACCACCTGATTCGCCAGCCGGATGAGATGGAAGTGGTCGACCACCACTTGAGCTCGGGGCAGCAGCTTGCGTACGGGTCGGAGATAGCCTCGCCATGGGTCAACCGACACCGTGGCCACCCCGGCTCGGATCTCGGCGGGTTGAGCAGCCAGATAGCGGCTGATCCCGGCTCCGGAGCGGCCCTCGATGATGTCGATGAGCCGGCCCGTGTCCAGATCACAGAAACCGATCGCCCACCCTCGAGGACGATGCCGCCACCGGTGCTCATCCATGCCCAGGGCCGTCACCCCGTCCAACCCCAGCTCTTCGACCAGCGGTGCACCGAACTCCCGCACCGTCTCCATGACGGTATGCCAGCCCACCCCCAGATCAGAAGCCACCGATGCCACCGTCCGGCCCTTCTCACCCACCTCGGTGAACGCCCAACGGCGGGCCCGCTCCGCCAACACGGCTCGAGGTCTGATCTGTGGGTGGGATTCCGACCACGAACCCCGCTCACAGTCCGGGTCAGGACAAGACCAGCGGCGTTTCCACCACACCAGACGCACCGGCCGGCCCCCCGTCGGCAGATCCCGGACCACCGTCTTACGGCGGCCCTTCCCCTTCGCTCGGGTCCCACAGTCCGGACAGCCCACCACATCGGCCGTGGTCTCCACCCCGACCCACAGCTCACCCTCAGACTCGACGACGGCCTCCACTCGAAACCCAGGGATTCCAAGAAGAGCAACGTCGGATTCGATACCGTCAACCATGCCTATGGCCTCCACTCTCGGCGGCTATTTCCACCACCAAGAGTCGTGAGGCCATAGGTCACATCACGGCATTTCCTCAGCCGTTAAGCGAAACCCCCACCCCCGACCATCGCGAAGAGCCTGATTGATACCGAGCGGTCTCAAATACGGGCGGTTCCGATCGGGATCAGTTGATCTGCGCTAGTCGTCTGGGTGAAGGACAGTTCGTCAGTTCAGTAGAAGCGCTTCGAGGCCGATCTCGAGTTCACGCTTAAGCATGTCCGCCAGGGCCTCTCGATCTTTGTGAGAGTCCGGCAAATCCCCGCCTTCATCACCCATTCGGATGCTGACGGCGGACCCGCCGGGTCGGGTGTCGAATAGGTCAATGACCACTCGGCAGATCGGGGACCTCGTGTCCTTCTGACCCGTGCTCTCATATCCATACCAACCCATGAGACCTCCTGAGTTTGTGGATGCTATTTGGCGTTCGACCAACTCGTCACGGTTCGGTAGGCGGTTCGCTACGGTGCCGATCGGTCGGCTGCCGCCGCTGCGTTTGCAGCGTGGGCAATGGCGTCAAGAGTCCTCTGAGGCTCCGTGGTCGACTCTGCCCAGCCCTCCTCGTCCCATCCCATGAATTCGAGATAGGTCGACACTGCGTTGCAGAAGCCGAACGCCGCGTATTGAGCACCCACGCATACCAGCCAGACAGGCACCCCTGGACCAGTTAGCTGATCGCGCTGTTCCGGCCGCGCGTACCCAGTGAGGGTCCCAAACATGTTCCCGTGCGTCACCTCCGAGAGACGCGCGTAGATGTTCCGAGCATCGCCGGAGATTCCCGCCATGGCCTGAAACTGATTCCCGATCAGATCAGACGCAGTGGGGATCTCTCGACCTCCCGAGACAATCTTCTGAAGATTGTGTTGATTCGCCAGTTCGTCGATTCGCGTCTGAAAGGCGTGCCTCATCGCCCTCTGTTGCTCTGACCGATCATCGGTCACCGTCAGAAGTTCATCCGACCGGTCGACCTGATCCAGCGACCAACGCTCGAGCAGAAGTGTTCGCTGCATCCGCAGACGCGCTGTGATCTTGGGATCGATCAACCACCAGCAGAGAGCGGACACCTCAAGTGTCACACGGAGCAGGGACAGGACCGCAAACCGGTGCACCGAGGCACGCTCCCGGTTGGAGTAGATCAGACGCGAAGCTGCCTGAAGATGGTCAGACGGTATTCCGAGCGTCGTCCAGACCCAACCTGCGGTAAACATCGTTCCAGCCGTCTCCGCTGCTCCGATTCGAGCCCGCCTCTCCG
>Ga0214472_10004493_pt1 | contig 14737 bp, 19 predicted proteins | sample RVTome_6_FD_207662 | JGI IMG/M metagenome (GOLD analysis project Ga0214472, IMG submission 207662) | Soil microbial communities from uranium-contaminated site in the Upper Colorado River Basin, Wyoming, United States - RVT140D175 | ecosystem: Environmental > Terrestrial > Soil > Contaminated >...
TGTTTTCATCCAGAGCTTCGTTGCTCCTCCTTACAGGGAGCGGCCATGCGCGTCGTCGCGCCTCGCTCTGAATAAAAACAAACGCACTCTAAATCCCGCATCTTCAGGTATCTTGGGTATATTTCACTACTTTTATCAGGAGAGCAAAAATGTCTAAAGAAAGAAACAGTAGAAAAGAAGCACAAAAAAAACCAGCCCTGTCTTTAAAAGAAAAACGCGCTGTAAAGAAAGCCAACAAAAGCGACAAACATGGCCTGCTTACATCCGATAAATAAAAGATCGCAATTAAAGGCTCTAACTTCTTTAATTCTCTAATTATTGTTTCACCCCCGCTAGTCTCTTCAAATTTGAGAAATTAGTCACACAATAAATTGCTAAATAGCTATTTCGTTTACTCCTATTAAGTAATTTAGTGACTATACTGATAATTCTATGCTACAAAAAATATTTACAAAACCCGTAGAGTTAAACATTGATGGCAAGGTCATCACATTTAAGACTATGGATGACTTCGGATTCGCTATGAGTGCCCGCACATTGATCCCTCAGGAAAGAATTAACGAAGCAATTCATGCAACACATGGCGAACTGGATCTGGAATCAAATGCAATGCTCGTTGCTATTGAACAAATCTCCGAATTAATTAATCAATCATCCGAGTCCGGTGAAGTTACACAGAGTCTTAAAGCTATCAACCCTGTTATTTTTTCTAATGATAATAACTGGCGAGATATATTTTTTGCGCTTAAAAAAAATCGTTCGGCTGAATCAAGCAAATATAAATTAATTGCATTAACAGCTTATTTACAATACCTGACTAATCGACATGATATGGTTCAATCGATAAAAGCACGATTAGATAATCGTCATGATCAGAAAGAAAATTATGAAGCAGCTCAATTTAAAACGGGCGAGCTGGATCTTGATGATAATTTCGATTCCAAAATACTTGCTAAAGAACTGGGCATGACAAGTATGCCGACAGCAGAATATGTTGTCTTTGAACTGAAAGAAGGAGATGAGATAGCTCTGCTATTAGCAAATTATCAATGTAAGTTAATCCTCAAGGATGGCGTTAAATTTATTGATAACATAAATGTCGAGCACCCGATGATTATAGGGCTGAACAAAATAGGCAGAGGCCGTGAATGCAATGTAAGATTTACCGATACGATGCAGAGAATTTCAAGGCTACATCTGATGATTATCAATCACGATAACAAAAAAGTTGAATTAACCGACCTGTCCACCTACGGCACTTACTACCTCAGGAAATCATCCTGAAGCAGTTTTAGCTTTATTAATTAAAGGGCTTACCCTTTAATTAATGCATCATTAGTGGCAATGCGGAATTAAGCGCATCGAGCTGATTTGATTTACAATAGGGGCAAACAGCAATCCTACTGGACTTATCTCCATCGGCTCGGGGTTGCCAATCAGGACAGATAAAAGAATCTCGACAGTCCTGACATTGATAATAATACTGGGACGAGCTACTTAATACTTCTTGAATATTCATTGTCTTCCTCTCCTTAAAAAAGCTGGGTTAGCCTACTAGTTCCTTTTATGTTTATTAAATATTACCAGTCTATAGTTATAGTCCAGTTTACAGCTTTGCGCTATGTCTTAAAAACAAGACGCACTTACGATGTATTCTTCATCAAGAAGATAAGAAGAGCGTTCTTTCAGACTGATTTGCAGCTAGAAAAAGTGACGGTTTGGAATGAACTGAGTTTAGGGAAACAATAAATGTGCACTGCACCATTTAATTTATTTAATCAATTAATCATACATTACGCCCCATAAACCTATCATGGCGAGTGATGAATAAATTATGGCAGACAATATCGATACCATAGATATGGTCTTTTTTTCTGGAAGTTTTAATGCTTGAATGCCATATAAAAGATTAAGCCTAGTTAATAGGTTGCCTGTTTTCTGCTTTGAATTCTTTCGGATCGATTAAATATTTTTTTAATCTCGACATCATGGTAGTTGGCTTCATTCCAATCAACTCCGCTGCACCGTCATCTCCAAAGACTTTACCCTGACATTGATGCAAGGCGAGAATAAGATTACGCCTCTCTCTGTTTTTTATTTCCGATTCCGTTAGCACTTCACCATTTTGATCCAGGTTCTGCTTAACAGAAAAAGTATCACTTTTAACTTCAAGCTCTTCAAACTGCAAAATATCACCTCTGGCCAGGATTACCTGTCTTTCGATCACATTTTCCAGTTCCCGTATATTGCCGGGCCAATGATATTTCGTTAGTTTTTCCAGTCCGCTTAATGAGATTTTGAGGTTAGGTTTATTAGCCCGTTTACTCGCACGTTGTAAAAAATTCTGTACGAGTAAAGGAATATCTTCCTGTCTGACTCTTAAAGGAACTGATTCAATCGGAAAAACATTCAACCTGAAATACAAATCTTCACGAAACTCGCCTTTCTCAACCTGTTTTTTTAAATTTCTATTTGTTGCTGCGATGATACGAACATCTACATGCCGCGTTTTGGATTCCCCCACTCGTTCAAACTGTTGTTCCTGCAAAACCCGAAGCAGTTTACCCTGTAGATAAAGTGGGATTTCACCTACTTCATCAAGAAACAAAGTCCCTCCATCAGCAAGTTCAAAGCGACCCGGTCGATCAGCCGTAGCACCGGTAAATGCTCCCCTGATATGACCAAAAAACTCACTTTCAAAAAGATCTTCGGGAATGGCTGCGCAATTCACACGAATCAGGGAACGATGAGAACGTTCACTGGTATCGTGAATGGCGCGAGCAATCAGTTCCTTACCAGTGCCGGACTCACCTGATATCAGAACGGTAGCATCAGTCGGTGCCACCATATTGATCTGTTTAATAGTATTCTTGATTGCAATACTTTTACCAAGAATTTGATGGTTGTTATATTCTGCATTGATTTCTTCCTGAAGATAGGCGTTTTCCATCTCCAGCCGGTTTTTAAGTTGCTGCACTTCAACAAGTGCTTTCAAAAGTCTTTCTTTATCTTTTCTTTTTTGTGAAACATCATGAAAAACAATTACCGCTCCGACAATAAAACCACTATCACGAATCGGTGTACTGGTGTATTCAACATAGATCGGTTTGCCGGATTTACCCCAGAACACATCATCATCCACAGTATGCACAGCACCATCACGAAAGGCCTCAAAAATAGGACACTTTTCAACATGAAAATGTGAACCATCAACATGGGAATGATGGATGATCGTATGCATATTACGACCAGCCAATTCTTCAGATCGATAACCCAGAATACGTTCACCTTGTGGATTAATGAATGTCGTCATGCCATTTGCATCGACACCATAGATACCTTCTCCGACCGCATCAAGGATGAGCTGATTCTCTCTTTCAAACTCCTGAAAAACCCTCTGCACACGATTCCAGTGACCGATACCGGATAAATAATGTCTTTCTGCATCAGAGTAATCACGCAATTTCTCCAATTCATCGGCCTTTTGCATACTGAAATAAATATGCTTGCTATCGTCATCCGCACCGGGGTAACGACTCATAATCTCGACGCGTATTTCACCATTCGGACAATCAATCAACAACTGATCGCTCCAGGCGCGCCCCTTGTGCATCACTTCATCGGAGAATACGAGTAGTGCCGGAAAGCTGGGAGCAAATAATTGACTGGCCTGCATGTCACAAATCTCATTATGACTTGAACCGATTAAGCGACATGCTTCCAAATTACAATTAACGATGCAATTCAATACCGGATCAATAATAAGTTGTGGTGTAGCCGAATAATTAAAATACGAATCAAGTTTCATTTTTATATCCCATATTCCTGCCCGTTTTATACTGTTGTTTATTCATTTTTTACGTCAATTGACAATTAACATTGTCAATTAATATGCCAACTATGAAATCTCGTTATATTAATTACGAAATCTCGTGGACTATGAAATTTCGTAGCGTCATTCTTTATTCATAGAACTAATAATCTCTTTATTTTCATCTAGTTAGTTTAATTTACAAAGTTGGCACTTTGTTTGCCATATTCAGTTGCAATGCGGCATTAGCGTATTCATGAATGCTCTTTTGTTGCACCAAACTAAAATTTTTTTTTGTCTTCCTCTGTGGATTTGCACCATCTGTGCACATCACATGAGACTTTCTAAGAGGTAACAATAATGACCAACAAAAGTCTGGGAAATCCTTTTGATCCGAATTCAAGGCTCACTCACTCAGCAACTTGTGATTGTGATTCATGTAAAACCGAGATACTAAAACCTGGGGGACTTACTGATAAACAACGTCTGACCTTAATGGAAAAGCAGGCCGAGCAATACCGTGCATCTGATAAGGATACGACAACATCTCCCGGATTCGAGACCAGTGAAGACATGATGGATCGGGCAATCGAAAATGCCATCGTACGCGGCATTTTTAATCATAACGATAATGGTCGCAGAAATTTTTTAAAGATAATGGGGAGTGGTACGCTCGCTGCCGTTTTGGGAAGCATAATCCCAATGGACAAGGTCAAGGCCGCAGTCAAGGATTCGATTGGTCCTTTGGAAAAAACCAAACTGAAAGTCGGCTTCGTGCCAATTACCTGTGCAACCCCGATCATCATGGCTCAACCTATGGGTTTTTATGCTAAATATGGTCTTGATGTTGATGTGATCAAAACAGCCGGCTGGGCTGTTGCACGTGATAAATCGTTGAACAGTGAATACGATGCCTCGCACATGTTAACCCCTATGCCACTCGCCATGTCGATGGGCGCCGGATCAACCTCGACACCTTATATCATGCCCGCAGTCGAAAACATCAATGGTCAGGCAATCGTTTTACACAATAAACACAAAGACAAACGTGATCCGAAACAGTGGAAGGGTTTCAAGTTCGGCGTGCCATTCGATTATTCAATGCACAACTTTTTACTTCGCTACTATGTCGCAGAACATGGCATTGATCCGGATCAGGATATTCAAATCCGTGTCGTTCCTCCGCCGGAAATGGTAGCAAACCTGCGTGCGGGTAATCTGGATGGCTATCTGTCACCGGATCCATTCAACCAACGTGCTGTGTATGAAAAAGTTGGCTTTTTGCACATCCTGACTAAAGACATCTGGGAAGGTCATCCTTGTTGTGCCTTTGCCTGTAGCGAAAAATTCGCGACCGAACTGCCCAACACCTTTGCCGCACTGTTCAAGTCAATCGTCGATGCGACCCATTTCTCGGCCAAGGCAGAAAACCGTGAAGAGATCGCCAAGGCCATCTCGCCAAAGAACTATCTCAACCAACCCGAGATTGTCGTAAGACAAGTATTAACCGGTCGCTATGTCGATGGTCTGGAGGAAAAAGTCTATGACGTGCCTGACAGGATTGACTTCGATCCCTTCCCATGGCATTCGATGGCAGTGTGGATCCTGACGCAAATGAAACGCTGGGGTTACGTAGAAGGTGATATTGATTACAAGGGTATCGCTGAAAGGGTTTATGTCGCTTCGGAAACGGGTAAGGTAATGCAGGAACTGGGTTATACACCGCCGGACAAGACCTACGAAAACTACACCATCATGGGTAAGGTTTTCGATTACACCAAACCGGAAGAGTACATCAACAGTTTCGCAATCAAGCGAGTTTAAATATGGTCTCTCTGAGTGTGCGTGCCGCCGTCCTGTCCCTGGTAATACTTTTTGTATTACTGGGGATATGGGAGGCGTTAAACCAACCCCCTGACGCAACTGAAGCCATGTCTGAATTTGAAATGTTGATGGGGGGTGCCGATGAGGAAGCCCGTGTACCTCCACCTTCACAAGTGATCAAACATGCTTATGCAGAATTAAGTAATCCTTTTTATGATGCCGGACCAAATGATAAAGGTATTGGTATCCAGTTGGCTTATTCAATCTATCGTGTGCTAACCGGCTACTTCGCTGCGGCATTGGTGGCGATACCGCTGGGTTTTTTAATCGGCATGTCACCGTTAATGTATCGTGCACTAAATCCTTTCATACAAGTGTTACGCCCCATCTCACCTTTAGCCTGGATGCCATTGGCATTGTTCATCATCAAGGATTCCGAACAATCGGCCATCTTTGTTATCTTTATTTGTTCTATCTGGCCGATGTTAATTAATACTGCCTTCGGCGTTTCCGGGGTACGCAAGGACTGGATCCGTGTTGCGACCACGCATGAACTTAGCCATTTACAAACCGCTTTTCAGGTCATCCTGCCTGCTGCGGCACCAACCATATTAACCGGCATGCGTATCTCTATTGGTATTGCCTGGTTGGTTATCGTTGCAGCAGAAATGCTGGTTGGTGGAACCGGTATCGGTTATTACGTCTGGAATGAATGGAATAACCTGGATTTAAACAGCGTCATTTTTTCCATCCTGATGATCGGTGTGGTGGGTATGGCACTGGACTTAATTCTGGGAAGCATCGCCAAGCTGGTTCAATTCGAGGAATAACAATAACTATGAGTAAACATTTTATCAGTATGCAAAACCTGTCAAAGGTTTTTCCGCTTAAAGGCAAAGATCTTGTGGTATTCGAAGATATTAATATTGACCTCGAAAAAGGCGAATTCGTTTGCATCATCGGCCATTCAGGCTGTGGTAAATCCACCATACTGAATGTCCTGGCCGGTCTGGATTATCCAACTAATGGCGTCATCATCATGGATGAAAAAGAAGTCTCCGGTCCCAGTCTGGATCGTGGTGTCGTGTTTCAAAACTATAGCCTGTTACCCTGGTTAACTGCCTTGCAAAATGTCAGTTTCGGCGTCAAGTCACGTTGTCCGGAATGGAGTAAACAACAGGTTAGGGAACACAGTTGTAAATACCTGGATATGGTTGGCCTGTCCGGTTCGTTAAATAAAAAACCGGCTCAGTTGTCGGGAGGGATGCGGCAACGGGTCAGCATTGCCCGCGCCTTTGCCACCAATCCGCAACTCTTATTACTGGATGAACCGTTTGGCGCACTTGATGCCTTGACGCGTGGTGTTATTCAGGATGAATTAATTAAAATCTGGGGCGAAACACAACAGACGGTATTTATGATCACACATGATGTCGATGAAGCCATCTTGTTGTCTGACCGTATCCTGTTAATGACTAATGGCCCCAAAGCCAGAATCGCAGAATCAGTCACCATCAATTTACCGCGACCCCGTAGCCGTGAAAATGTGATTGATGAGCCCGACTATTACAAAATTCGTAATCACCTGATCCACTTTCTGGTTAAGCGTTCAGGAGAACTCTCGGGTTCCAACGATGAAACGGATAACGGTACGCAGGAAATCGACCCGACGAAAGAATCAGATTCAAAATTTTATAGTTCTAAAAATGAAAATCATCAAGCCAACGTCGAACGCGTTGCACTTTAATTTAACAGGAGAAAATGATGGATAAACTTACCATGACTGAAACGCTTGTCAGCGCAAAAATTGCCAAAGGTGTTACCTGGGAAGCCATTGGCGAGGAACTGGGTATGTCACCCGTATGGTTGGCTTCAGCCTGCCTGGGCATGAATAGCGCACCGCCGGATATAGCAGCAGCAATCAGTAATTATTTTGGCCTCGGCCCGGAAGTCACCAAGGCATTAGAAGCTTTTCCTACCAAAGTCTGGGATAAGGCCATACCGACCGATCCATTGATCTATCGTTTATATGAAGTCGTCGGTGTTTATGGCGACACACTGAAAGAAGTTATTCAGGAAAAATTTGGCGATGGCATTATGAGCGCGATCGATTTTTCCATGGAGGTCGACAAGATTGAAGATCCAAAAGGTGATCGCGTATTGTTAACACTCAACGGGAAATTTCTACCATACAAATCATGGTAATCATTTTTTAATGCATTGTTTCACCGTAACCTCTTACAGTGAAACAATCCTAAACGAATAAATTAATATGACTGAAACCAATCGTCCCCCTTTACCACCATTTAGTTATGAAAGTGCCATCATAAAGGTGCGCAAGGCCGAAGATGCCTGGAACAATAAAAACCCGGAGGCTATTGCCCATGCTTATAGCGAGGACTCTGTCTGGCGTAATCGATCAGAATTTTTACAAGGGCGTGCGGCCATTATTGAATTTTTACACCGTAAATGGAAAAGAGAACTCGACTACCGACTGATTAAAGAGATATGGGCATTTCATGAAAACCGTATTGCTGTACGTTTTGCCTACGAATGGCACGACGACTCAAATAACTGGTACCGTTCGTATGGCAATGAAAACTGGGAGTTTGATGAAAAAGGTTATATGAAAATGCGTCTCGCTAGTATCAATGATTTGTGTATTACAGCCGAAGAACGAAAATTTTACTGGCCGTCCGGCTCACGTCCGGAAAGCCATCCCGGTTTGAGTGAACTGGAACTTTAATTATTAAAAATAAAGTGCATTTTTTAAAGGGGCTAGCTCACTCTTGCCGCTTGGACTATTGGAAGTAAAAAAAGTGTCCTTCCCGGCAACACATTTGATACAACGAACGACTAAAAGTAATTAACAAAAAACTGACTCCATTTAAATACAATAATAAAGCTAGTCTTTCTCTATAGATTGCTATAAAGTGCAGCTATTAGTAAATTTTTGTAGAAGTTCCCGGTAGTTCCTCGCAGTGTAAAGCAGCAGTCCCTCCCGAAATAACTCCATAACAACTAGCATGCTAATACATTGTTTTTTTATAACTTAAAGAGGTAACCGAAATGTCTACAGGTACAGTAAAATGGTTTAACGATAGTAAAGGATTTGGATTTATAACACCTGCTGATGGCAGCGCTGATGTATTTGTTCATCATAGCGCTATTAATGCAGAGGGGTTCAAGTCACTAGCAGAAGGTCAAAGTGTAAACTTTAATACCGAGCAAGGTGCTAAAGGCCCAAGCGCAACCAACGTCGTTGCACAATAAACCAAACCAGACAGTTTTGCCTACTGGATGTAAGTAGTAGAGCGACGCAAGGAAGCCATAGCCGAACAAAGTCTAAAAAAGCCCCGCTAACTGCGGGGCTTTTTTTTTCTATATGAATTAAAGAAACTCTGCCATAGCAAAAGCATCCTGTTGCGCAGCCTGTCGTAAAGGCGGGTTAAGCTGAATCATTTTATTATTTAACACTTTTCGTTAAGATATTATCAGCATTACTTGCGGGTGTAGTTCATTGGTAGAACATTAGCTTCCCAAGCTAAGAATGTGGGTTCGATTCCCATCACCCGCTCCATTATTTTTATTTAATGAACCCTGACCTATCTCTTTAATATGTTACGTCAAGATTTGACCACCTACTCTCTTTACAAAGCAAAGCTATCCACAATGTAATAAGCAATTATTTCATTTTAATTATAAAACGGGGAGTTCATATCTTTGCTTGCGTTTGCTACAACATCTCCATTAAATAATTTCACGGAGAGACTTCCGTTAATCTTATGTGAGAATGGAGTCAGCATTTCATCGACATATTTTTGAGCAGAATCCATCGATGAAAATTCATAGAATCCCCCAACAGTATGATTGTTAATACCGCTAAGCCAGGTCTTGGATTTCATATCTTCGAATTTTTTCATTTCCGGATTAATGTGTTCCCAATCAATCTGATCAAATGGAATCGAAATCTGAAACTCTGCATATAGAAAAATTTTTTCCGGATTCATTGTTCACTCCTTCAATAATAAAATAATTTAAACTCAATGGGATCATGTTTTATTTCTTACTAGCAAGAAACAAAACCAGAACCTTTCACTTCTTTTACTTTTCTATGAGCAAGTAGATAAACCTCGCCTTTATGGCGAGACATTTTTTAACAAAAAGGACTCTACCCTCTTTTGATCTTTCTTCTATTGTCGTTCTTAAAAGACAATTTAGTTTTCATTTATCATATTTGTATTAATCAAAATACTACTTTCAATATACTCATATTTAATCTATTGTTAAAATTAATTAATAATAATCGGGTTTAAAATGATCTACGATAAAAAAATTAAAGCGTTATCAAAATCTCGTTTCTATCAACTTGAAGCAAGCCATTGGCTCTTTTCAACCCGCGCAGTCGATGTCATTATTTTATTATCAATATTGTCCTGCCTTGCAATTAGTCGCAATCAAGCAACAATTAACTATCTTGATATACTTTGCATCGGCATCGCCCTGCTCATGCTACTCATTCGTTTGAGTAGATTATTACTGGGTGATGGATTCATGATGGGCTACAGGTTGGGATTTAAAGATGCCGCTTCGCGTCACATTACTTTTCTGAAATCAGAAGATCCATGGCGATGGGAATATGATCATCGAATAACAAGAACGCTTTATGAAATAGACGCTAGAAAATACAAAGCACCTTTTATTTATAGAAAAACACAAAATATGCAGATCTACAAGGGCTTTAATAATGCCAGCACCTGGAAAAGTCTGTTTTCTATTAAAAAATCTTCACGCGAATTTAATACGGTTAAATATTAATAAAGGGCTTGCCTCCTTCAATCGGGCAAAGATATGACTTGCCCCTGCTGCTCAAAGGCCTGGCCATGCCTCCACTCTACCAAAATTAATATATGACGCAATAAACAAGACCTGACCCCGCTATGCAGCAACAATTCCTGCACAGAACAACCCAAGCGTTTTTCATACTGGTTGCGGAACGCCTCACAATAACCTGCATTATCTTCACTCGCAGTAGGGATAAATAACACCTTGGGCATTTTTCTTTTTACCTGTTGAACAATGGTTTGATCAATCAATGAGGTCTGTGGCTCACGATGTTCAGGCACCATAATCTTCCCGCCACCAATGGCAATAATATTTCTTTTCATGGTTTTTAGTGAATTAATTTAGATGGTCTTTAAATCATGGAATTCAAGGCTAAAGACTTGACTCCGCAATACGCACTTACAAGAATTTTGTTTTTAAAGTGTTAAGCAGCTATTTCAACTGAAACAGTTAAACCTAATTTATGTGCAAGGTTTACCAGGCTATCGAGTCGAAAATCTTCAATCTTTCCTTTTAATAAAGCATTAACACGAGGTTGAGTAATACCAAGTTGCTTTGCTGTTTCCTGCTGAGTCAAACCTGACTCTTCGATACGAGAAATAATCACAGTTAATAATTCAGCACGTAACTTTAAATTTTTTGCTTTAACAGGATTATCTTCGAGAGCATCCCAAACACTATCAAACGTTTGTGTCTTCATGACCGAGTTTGAATCCTCTCACACGGTTTAGTGAAGATCCGTGAATACTTCTGGATGCTGCTCTGCAATTCGTAGTAAAGCGATAGCAGGTCCTTGCGGAGCTCTACGCCCCTGCTCCCAATCTTGCAAAGTTCTCGTACTTACACCAAGTAAACCAGCAAAAGCTGATTGTGATAATTTTAGCCTGGTGCGAATAATTTTTGGATCAGACGGTTCAGAAAGTTCTGTCGTTCTTAGTTGTACTTCACCTTTCTTAAATTTTTTAATTTCGTCCAGGCCTTCTAATATTTCAGTACCTATGTCTCGATTATTCATTGGCAATAGCCCTCGCAATTTGTTTTAAAACATGACCCGATATACTGGCTCTTTCAGATTTACCATATAAAGTGAGCATCCATATTTCATGTTCTGATTTTTTCCAGTAATACATAAGACGAAGTCCTCCACTTTTTCCTTTTCCGCTAGAAGCCCAACGTACTTTTCTTACACCGCCAGAACCTTTAACAAGATCGCCAGCGTCAGGCTTTTTAAGAAGATAAGACTGTAATCCACGATAGTCATCATCTGAAAGATAATTGGGCAAAAGCTTAGTAAATGTACTTGTCTCAATAAAAATCATACGTCAATAAGTATACGGCAACGCCGTATTTTATCAAGCTGCGCTTAAAGCACCCATTTTGCCTATAAAATGGCATGTTTAAGCGTTAAAACATGGGCTTATTTGATGGGTTATTTTTTAGGAACAGTTAGTTATGTAGGTTCGACCCAAACGCCCTAATTCTACCCAAACGCCCTAATTCTTCCTTTTAATGATTTCCTGAACATGAGAATTATGTTCAGTTTTTGTTTTTCCGCCACGTTCAAGCATAAACATATTTATCCCAAAATAATAATCAGAAACTTGTTTTTCACTTAGCTTTAGCTCTCTTTTTTCTTCTATATATGGAATCAATTCTGAAAGATAAACAACATTTTCAGGTAGAGATGTTTTAAATTCAGCATCTCCAGCAAAAACAATAATTGAATACAATGCACTTTTATCTATCCCTAAAAACTCTTCCATTACTTTCATATGTTTGTAATTTTGATGGATTGGATTTTGGAATCGATATGTCTCCCTATATATCTTTTGCGTCCATTGTTTTTGATTAATACCACCAAAAATCCAACCAGTATAATTCTTCGTTTCAATAATAAAGACACCATATTTTGATATCAGTATATGGTCGATCTGAGTAGTACCCTCTTTATAAGGAAAGGTGACATCCTCAATTAAATAATACACATCATTATCAAGATGTTTTTTCAATGCGCGATTTACATATAACTCACCCATATCACCTTTACTGGGTAATAATGATGAGATAAAAACGAAAAATACAAAGATGATGATGACTGCTAAAAAGGGAAAGAATGCAGACCCAAACAGTTGATTAATCAGAGAAGATAATTCCATGTTTTAGTTTAAGGGTTCAGTTCCATTTAATTTAAATTTTATAATTGTTGAGTAAACCTATACTTTTTGCATTAATCATCTATGCTTTAAATGGTAATTCAAAAGGAGGGGATTAGTAAGATGAAAAAACTATCGATGATAACAATATTATTAATTACGATTATTTCTAGCGTGGCATATGCTCATTCAGGACGAACTAACAGTGAAGGCTGTCATCATGATCGAAAAAATGGGACATATCACTGCCATTAATTCTTTATAGTATATGTAATTATTATTTCACTCCTGTGTCTTTAATAGAAAATAACAAGATATGACCCTGGAAGTTACACTAAATAAATGTTTCATTTTTTTGTTTATCTAGTTGTTGTCCGACTAAATCATCTACTTGAGTTAATCTGAATGCATCACGTTTGATACCAATTGAATCAGATGGATATGATGTCACTTCAATAGCGAATACGCAGCGTTGATTCAAATGTAAAGAGTTTATCTTTTCATTAAGCGAACGATGATACCTTGCATTTATTTTCTCTCCATTACTTTTCTCAATCTGTACACGATTACGACTTAATGCGCTAATCACTCCTTCTACTGAAATATTACAGATTTCAGGTTCTCCAAATTCCTCAAGAAGTGCACGAATTCTAGTAATATTGTCTGGACGTCCATCCCAGTGATAAGTTGTATCGGCAGCTCGCCATGAAAATTCAACTCCCATGTTTTCTGACTCAAATGTTTTCATTAGTTTCATGACTGACTTCGTTGCATTATTACCTATTCCATTTACAACATCAGGGAAATCATTATTATTAGCAGACAAAACATCAAAAATATTTCTAAGACCAGATTCTAACGCAGATTCGCCAGTCAAGTCTGGAGCAGTGTTACCTAGTAAAACGAGTTCTGTAGAACCTGATTGTATTCCAGCCAAACGAAGATTAATTAATCTTCGAAAGCCGTCTTCTATAGTTTTAGTATCACCCTTAACATCCCATTCTCTCCATGCTGTTTGTTCAATAGCATCATTCAATAGTGGAGCTAATTTAGCCAAAACTCTAAGAGAGATAGTTCCTGGAGAAAATTGTGGAGTATGTAACTTTAATGAAAAAAGCTCATGAGCTCGTTCTGCTTTTGCATCTGTAAGTTCTTGCTCCAGAAGTTTACGACGCTTTTCAGAAGATGTAGCAAATAATTTTTCAACTTGAGGACGAGATGAACTTTCAACTGCATTATGATTACGTTCATCTATACGACGAATGAATTCTAATTCTTTTTCTATATCTGAAATTGATCTCATTTTTTAATTCGACCAATACCTTTTGAAGAACCAAACTCATCTATTGAATATTTGTTTTTCCAATAATTACGTTCTTCCAATGAATCAAATGGACAATGATAGTAATCGACACTCCACTTTTCTCTGACATATAGACGTCCTTCCTCACTAGCTAAATATTCAAGCTTTTTAAGATCTTCATCTGTCATCGACATAAGTTCATCTATTGGTAAAGAGCAGACGATATCTATATCTATTGGATTAGGATTCACAGTAGTAAAGGATCCATCAATCCACATTTCATATGAATTTAAACCTAGTGATTTTAAATATGAGAGAAAAAGTCTTAACTGAGATGCAAGACGCTTCCTATGAGGAGTATTGTGTCCCTCGACAAATACTTGCTCAATTGTTTCCTCAGTAACGTCAACAAACGTATTGGGAGTAAATAAAGGTTTAAAAGATGATTTACGCATATTTTGTACTATTCAGAGCTAAAATAAGCTTCTTTAAGTGAGTATGTTAATTCTAGCTTTTTTTACTATTTCTAGATATTGAAAGTATAACCAACCTATCAGATTTGTGACACATTGATGCTTAATCAAAAAAAATCCATATTAAAATATCCTAGAGTTATAAGTCACTGATTTATTAAGCCAAATAAATATTATACATGCCCATAAAACTGATATGTCTGTCAGGAAGAGCTATTTTTCGTCAGTATAAGGCGGAGTGCCTTTGAAGAAACGGATTTTACTCCAGTAAATGAGTATTCTGAGAAGGAGCGACAACGCCGTAATGGCGGAAAAGAGACTGCCTGAT